>SXGT01054978.1_pt1 | contig 38647 bp, 29 predicted proteins | sample 3176221 | NCBI WGS metagenome assembly SXGT01 (sample SAMN11356862, study PRJNA531348) | freshwater metagenome | isolation source: freshwater sample F1-120 | place: China: Fuxian Lake, Yuxi | collected 2017-12-25 | reverse complement strand
GAGAGCATCAGGCCAGATCACGGCGGCGGGATATCCCGGCGCGCTGTAACCATGACCGAGCTCGAGCCCGGCGAAGCCGAAAGTGCTGTAGGCGATAGGCATGGCCGAAGGCAGGCGCAACGAGTTCGTGTAGGGGTTGGTCGCCGGGAGTCCGAGGCCGGGACCGTGGATGTTGATGAGGCAACTGGCCGGAATGCCGGTCATGACGGCGGAAGAGGTCCCTGCCCACTCGATGGGAGTGTTGTTCGTCATGATGCGCTGGCCAGTTCCGAGGCCGTCGCCGTTGGTGCCGACCTGGCAGATGTGTGGCTCCACGGATCCGTCGCAGTCGAAGTAGGCCTTGTCGGGAATGTTCGATGCGCCGGAAGGCCCGTTGCCGGTGGCTGCACTGTTCATGTCGGCGGCAATGTCCGCCACGGTGCGCGGGAAAGAATAGATGCGGATCTCATCCATGTTGAACTGCGGGCAGATCGAAGTGGATCCGTTGTAGCCACAGATGCTGAAGTTGGTGCCGCTCCAAGTGACGCCACCCGCTACCGTGGTTTGCGCGAGTGAAATGTCGAGTGCTCCGTTGATCACCCAGCTCAAGCTTCCCGCTGTGGCGCCCACGGCAGGCGTGTGCACCAGAGCAACGTGTACCCACGTGCCTGGAGTCGCAAAGGGCAGGCCGACGGTGACCACCTGATTCGACACGCCGCGGATCACCATCTGGCTCACGCCGGCGATCCCGCCCATGAAGCAGCGGAACGCCCCGCCGCTCGCGCCCGCCGTGGTGGGGGCGATCATGGTGTTGTCACCCATGAGGTAGTCCGCATTGCCGGTCGTGGCGGTGAGGCGGTTGATCCAGAACTGAATGGTGAAACCGGTGCCGCCAGTATTTGTGGCCCAGGCAGTCGGGAGGTACGAGGAGTTGGCGGCGGAGCTGTTGCGTTTCACGGTGGCCGAGCCAATCTTCAGATTGACATTGTCCACGGAAATCTGGCTGCCAACCGTCTGGGCAAACGGATTCGCAACACTGCTGCCCTGATTGAACAGGGTGATCTGGGCGGAAACGGTGCCGGCGATCAGGACCAGCATCGCGCAGATTGAGGTTGGGCGCACGGGTTTCACTCCACGAAGGGAAAGACTCCGCCGCTACTCGTGGCGGGCTGACTGAGCACCGCCGGAAAGGGTTCGAGACGTCGGAGGATGCCGGGAGATTAGTGCTTGACGGAGTGGAAAGTCAAGCAGATGACGAACCGGACTTGCCGCCGGCGTGTTTCGCGATGGCCGCCAGCGTGTCCACGAGGCCTTGGTGGTCGAGCGAACCGTTGCTGAGCCCGCTGCGATGGATCACCGCAAGCCCGTTGATCCGCGCAAGTTGCGCCGCCTCCGCGGCGCGGATTCCGCCGCCTGCGAGGATCGCGGGAGCCCGACCTTCCGCCGCGGCGAGGACGAGCGTTTCCAGTGTGCCGCGCCCCAGCATTGCGGTCGGCGCCCCACCACTTGTGAGCAGGCTGCGTACGCCGAGCGCAACCAACTCTTGCGCAGTGGCCAGCGGGTCCGCCACGCGATCGAAGGCCCGGTGAAAAGTGACGGGGACCGGCCCGGCAGCATGGATGCAGCGCGCGACCTTCTCGCGGTCCAGTTGGTTGTCCGTGCCGAGCAGACCCAGGACGAGTGCATCCACCCCCAGCCCGCGCAGGTTCGCGATGGTCGTGAGCATCAGCTCCAATTCGGCCGAGTTCGCTGTGAAAGGGCCGGGTTTCACGCGCACCATCACGCTCAGGGTGCCGGGAAAGGCGCGTCGCGTCGCGCGCACCATGCCGTCATCAGGCGTGAGTCCGTCAGACGCGAGATCTGCGCACAGCTCCAGGCGCGAAACACCCAACGCGTGCACGGCGGCGCCGACCGGAGCATCCACCGCGACTTCAAGTTCCGGCCTCATGGGAGCATGGTAGCGGCGCTGGCTTGACGGCCTGCCGCGTGGTGGAGAATGACGCCCGTGAAGAAGACCTGCTCCCTGTGCGCCGGTGACGGCGGCGTCGTCATCCTGCGCACTTCGTCTTGGCGGGTGGTGCTCGCCGAGGATGAACCACTCCACCCGTGTCTCGTGCGGGTCATCGCACAGAAACACCTTGCCGAAATGACGGACCTCGCGCCCGCAGAGCGGAGCGAGTGCATGGCTCTGGTCTTTCGCATGGAAGAGACGCTGCGGCGGATTCTCAGTCCCGCAAAAGTGAATCTCGCGAGCCTCGGCAACATGACACCGCATCTGCACTGGCACATCGTGCCAAGGCAAAGTGACGACCCGCACTTCCCGGGTTCGATCTGGGCCCCACCGCTCCGTCAGACCGGCGTGCTGTCGAGGCCGCCCGGTTTCGAGATGGCGTTGCGCCAGGCACTGGAGAATCTCTGATGACCATGAGACTTGTTGGCGTGCTCCTCGGGCTCTTGCTGACAGCTGGTGCGCAGCAGCCCGGACTGCTCTTTCTCACGCACTCAGCCGGGTTCGTGCACGACGTGGTGAGGCGCCCGGCTGGAGGAGAGCTCTCTCTCGCCGAGCGGGAGCTGGCGCGCATCGCCAGCGAGTTCAAGGTCCATGCGACGCAGGATTGCAGCGAGCTCACACCGGAGCGGATTGCCGCGCAGCGCGTCATCGCCTTCTACACCACCGGCGAATTGCCCATCACGGCCGAAGGGCGCTCAGCCTTGATCCGCTTCATCGAGGATGGCGGCGGGTTCGTGGGCATCCACTGCGCCACGGACACTTACTACAAGTGGCCGGAGTTTGGCGCATTGCTGGGCGGGCGCTTTGACGGCCATCCATGGCATGAAAGCGTGGGCGTGCTGGTGGAGGATGCGGCACATCCCGCCACCCGTCATCTGGTTCCGGCCTTCCGCATCAAGGACGAGATCTACCAGCACCGCGAGTTCGCGCGTTCGGCCTTGCAGGTTCTCATGACTCTGGATGGCAGGAGTGTGGATGCCGCGAAGGGGAAACGTGCGGACGCGGACTATGCCTTGAGTTGGTGCCGACGGCAGGGCAAGGGGCGCGTCTTCTACACTGCTCTCGGGCACCGCGAGGAGGTCTGGGCCGACGCGGGATTCCGTCGTCATCTCCTGAACGGCGTGCGCTGGGCCGCAGGCTTGGAGACCACGGAGCCGCGGCCTGCAGCGTCCATCGACCTTCTCGCCGAAAACGCGCGGCATCCGCTCCTCGACGGCGAGGGGAAAGCCTGCACGCTGCTTCGCACTGCAGGTGCGGTGAGACTGGGAGTCGAGGATGCGCACTACGGGATGGCTGCGGCGTCAGGAACTCTGCACTGCGAGTTCCGCGCGGAGTCCTCTGCAGCGGTGATGATCCTCAAGATCAATGGCACGCGAGAACTCGTGTTGGCAGCGGATGCGGCGCATGGCACGGGACGCTTTGCCGGTATCGATGCACCGCTGCACGCTGCGCCCGAAGGCTGGCAGCGCGTGGACATCTCCTGGCGTCGCGGTCCGCAGGCAGGCCGTGAGAGTTGGAGCGTGCGCTGGAACGACATGCCCACTCACTGCAATGTGGATCTGCCGCTCGTTGAGAGCGCGGACACCACACCCCTGTTGCATTTGCATCAGCAAGCGGGGAGCACGAGCTTCCGCGAACTCTGGTGCACGAGCGCGCGTTGACGGAATCACTCGGGCAGTTCGGCCGCAGGACGCACGAGAAACGCCAGGGGTAATCCGGCGAGATAGACGAGGCTCATCAGCGCCGCCATCCGTCCCGTGTCGTGATCGAAGGCGTTGGTGAGAGCACCCGAGAGCAGTGTCCCCGCGGCGGCCAGCACACGTCCGGCATTGAAAGCGAAGCCCTGTCCCGTGGCGCGGAGCCGCGTGGGCCAGAGTTCCGGCAGAGCCAGCGGCAGCCAGCCGAAGAAGCCGGCGCTGAAGACTCCGGTGACGAGACAGCGCAGATGCAGCAGCGTGGCGTCGCCTGGGTCGGAGCGGAAGAGCCAGGCCGTACTCGCGAGGGACCCGAGCGTGAGCAGGAGGAAGGTGGAGCGGCGGCCCCATTTCTCTGCGACAAAGGGCGCGCCGAAACTTCCGAGAGTGAAGCCCGTGGCGCACCAGACATAGGCGAGAGAACGTGCTGCGTGCCTCGTCGCCGGGTCACTCGCGGCGTGCACGCCGTTGATCCACGAGGGCACCCACTGCACTGAGCACCACATGCCCACGAGAGCCACCGCACCGAGCCCTGTGGCTCCGAGTGTGGTGGCGAGTTGGCCTCGCGCAAAGATCTCGCTGATACGTGGCGCGGCGCTGGTGCGGTGTGCTTCTTCCCAGCGCGGCGACTCCGGCACATGGCGTCGGATGAAGAAAGTCATGAGCGCCGGCAAGGCGCCGATGAGGAACAAGAGCCTCCAGCCGGAATGGTCGGCCCCCATGAGAAAGCTCACCGATGATTCGCCGAGGACACTCCCGAGCATGCGTCCAAGTGCGCCGGCTTCATGTCCCATCCACCAACCCATGAGGGCCATGAGCAGAATGCCGAAATTGGCCGCGGCGCCAATCAGCGCCGCGAGGAATGCGGCGCGACCACGCGGGAAGATCTCGCGCACGAGAGCAACACCGACGGCCCACTCTCCGCCCATGCCGAGGGATGCAATCGTGCGCAGCAGGAGCAGTTGCCAGGCATCCGTGACGCAGGCGGAAAGCCCGCTGCAGAGGGCGTAGCACAGGATGCTCCAGCTCAGCGCGCGGATGCGCCCCACGCGGTCTGCGAGCCAACCAAAGAAGATCCCGCCGGCGGCAGCGCCCAGCAGAAATCCGGCGTAGATCGCACCCTTCCACGCATCCTGTGCGGCCTTGTCCGGCCCTGCGAGTTCCGTGAGCGCAGGACCCGCCACCAGCGGAAAGAGCCCCATTTCGAGGCCATCGAAAAGCCAGCCAAGCACTGCGGCCAACAGGGCTGCCGTCCGTCCGCGTTGACTCATCGCGAGCTGTCCTCCAGTTCGGTCGCTGTCCAGGGCCTGCCGCGCGTGGCGTACTTGCGACGGAGTTCATCAACCAGGCCCGGCAGCACAGCGCCTTCCTCGTGGCCGAAACTCCGGCGTACATGCGTGGCAAGGGCCGCGAGGTCCTCGTTGGCGAGTTGCGTGAAGCGCGGCATTTCGGTCCCGAATTCGCCGCGGCCGCTGTTCAACGAGGTGAATCCGTCGAGGAGGATGCGCGCGAGCACGTCGGGAGCACGCGGTACGCGCAGGGAAGATGCGAGCGAGGGAGCGACGCCTTCCATCCCGCGGCCGTCGGCTTGATGGCACGCGACACAGTGCTGTTGGAAGAGCAGCGCGCCGCGTGCGTTCAAGGCGCGCCCCTCGGCATCGAGTCCCGGAGGCAGAGCCGGACCGCCGCTGCGTCCGGGCCATGTGAAATGATCCGCGAAAGCCGGCTCGCCGAGGATGCTGGCGCAAACTTCCGCGGCGGGCATTTTCGCGAAGACAAGGGCGCGGCGAGGTTTGGCTGACTTCAAGCTCTCGCGGAGTGCGGCCAGCACGAAGGCGCGTTCCTGTTGCTGAGCGGGCGCGCAGCCGAATGCGAACAGACGGAAGAGCCCGGCCTGCTGGCGTCGAGCCAGTGCATGGCGGAGCAACAGCCCGAGCCCGCTGCCGCCGCCGCGCTCTGCCAGAGCCAGAGCGAGATCCGCTTCCTTCTCGGCGCAGCCTGTGAGCGCGAGAGTCTGGAGTGTCGCGCTGCCGTGTGCGAGCAGTTCGAGCAGGAGCGGCTTCCCGACAGGTTCCGGGATGCGTCCGAGCACCAGTGCTGCGTGCTGCTGCACGCGCTGAATTGGATCAGCAATGGCCGCGGTGAGCGCGAGGCGCAGTGATTCCATCTGCATGTCGGCTGCGCGAGACGGCAGAACGAGGAGCGCCTCAGCGCGCAGGTCGCTTGCCGCATCCCGGAGCGCGCTGAGCAGCGTCTGTTCATCCAGAACAGCGAGTGCTTCGAGCGTGCGCAGCGCGTGCAGTCGGGCGTGGAGTTGTTTCTGCTGTCGAACGACGGCGCGCAGTTCCGGCGCTGCTTCGCGGGCCTCACGCTCCACGAGGAGGCGCTGTGCAGTGTCGCGCACAGCGCCCGCGGGATGACTGAGCAAAGCCACGAGTTCCCGGTTGTTCATGCCCGCGGGCCTGGGTGCTGCCGCGCGCGGTGTGGCAGCGTGGCGAACCCTGAAGATGCGGCCACGGTCGATGGGTTCCTCGAGTTTGCGTGCTGCGACTTGCTGTCGGAGGAAGGTCGTGACAAAGAGCTTGTGCTGGATCACGCCGCGCGCCATGTCAGCGATGTACAAAGCGCCGTCGAGACCCTCGGCCAGCGCCACCGGCCGAAAGCGCTCATCGGTGCTGGCGAGAAACTCCTCGTTCTGGTTGGCGATGGTGGCCTCAACGCCGCGCGGCGATTCCGTCAGCACATTGCGGCGGACGAGGTGGGCGCAAGGTTCGCAGACGAATGCGCTGCCTTGGCAAGCCGTACCGAGCGCCAGGGAGCGCAGGATGAATGGGCTGCAGGCGCCGGTGAAATGGGCGAGGCGTCCCTCCTTCAGGAAGCCCTGCTGATATCCGCGGTTGACGCCCGGAGTGGCGCGGATGGGAAAAACCCTCTGATCCGCGGCCACCCGCACGTCCGCCAGTCCCGCGCCCGCGCTGGCCGGGTTCGCGGCCATGAGATGCGATGGCACGAGAGCAGCGCGCAACTGGTCGCTGTTGCTGTTGAAGAAGAACCGACCGAGATCATCCTGTGCGAGGCCCCACTGGCCTTGAGCGAGAGAAGCCTCCACTTGCAAGCGCTCTCCATCCCAGCGCATGCGCTGAGGATGATTCGCCCAGTGCAGCCAATTGTCGAGTCCGGGCACGAGTCCGTTCGGGGCGTGTTCCGGGCTGTGACGTCCTCCAAAGCTCCCGAGCAGGATGCGTTCGGATTCCGGTTCCAGATCTCCGTCAGAGTCCGCGAAAAACCTGAGCCACGGAGGTTCGAGAACCAGCACTCCGCCTCGCACAAGGGCCAGCGCGCGCGGCAGGACGAGTCCGTCCGCGAAATCGGTGCGCTTGTCGGCGCGCCCGTCGCCATCCGTATCTTCGAGCACGGCAATGCAGCCCGTGGCGCGCCCCTCGTCAGTGCCATCGATGTCGGGCATGAAGCCGCGCATCTCCACGACCCAGAGACGTCCCATGGCATCGAAGCGCATGGCGACCGGCGCGACCACCAGCGGTTCCGCGGCGAACAGTTCCACCACCAGTCCTGCCTCGACGCGGAGCGCTGCCAGGGCTTCAGCGGGACTGAGCACTTCGGGAGGCGGCAACTGCAGAGCGACAGGAAGTGGAGGCTGCGCTTCGCCGGGATGGTCACCACGCTGCGCCGGGAGCGCGAGTGCGAACAGGAGAATGGCCACAATCCAGCGCACCGCGGCGAGAGTAGCATGCAGGCATGCGGATGCTGCCTGTTCTCGCGTTCCTGGTGGCCGGTGTCGTCATGGCGCAGCCACCCGCATTGCGTGTCTGTCTCGGCCCGCTCGCCGCGACGGATACGTTGCTCGAACTGCCCGAGGGCGTCCCTCCTGCGACGGTGTGGAGCGAGGGCGCGCAGCGCGCGCACACTCAATGGCTGCCCGCGTGCGCACCTGTGCATCCCGAGGCGACGCGCGTGCTGTTGTTGCGCGCGGCGGGAGCGAGCCGAGAGCTCATCCTGCGTGGCGACAGCGCGGCCGGAGGAGCGGACACTTCAACGGACGGACCTGTGCCGCGGACCTCAGGTGCTGATGCGGAGGAGCGCCTCCTCTTCTTCGGAGGACGTCGCTTCCTGCGCACCGTCACAAGCTTCGACGCGGTGCAGGCCGAAGAGGCGCAGAAGCCGTGGCAGGATCTCTTTGCCGCAGACGGCGCGCTCCAGATCACGAAGGGAAGGGGCGGAAAATACCCGCATCATCGGGGCGTGTTTCTCGGCTGGAACAAGGTGGAACACGCGGGGCTCACGCATGACTTCTGGCACTGCCGCGCAGGGGTGAGCATCCGGCACCGTCGCTTTGTCGACGCGGGCTCGGCAGCGGGATGCGCGGCAGCGCGTCTCGTCACTGAGCAGGAATGGTGCCTCGCGGACGGCAAGGCGCTGGTGCGCGAGACGAGGAGTCTCACCGCTTTTGCAGGAAGCAGCTTTCGCGCACTGGATGTGACCATCGCTCTGCAAGCTCTCGACGGCCCGGTGAAACTCGGTGGTGATGCCCATCATGCGGGCTTTCACGTGCGCGCGGCGGATGCGGTGACAGCCACGGAGAAGGAAACGCAGGTCTGGCTGCCAACCGGAGAGCGCGCGCTTGGCAATGACATCCATGCCGACCTCCACTGGGGCGGCATGAGCTTCAAGCTCGAAGGCCGCACGTTCACACTCTTGCTCATCGAGCATCCGGCGAATCCGGCCGGGGCGGTCCTGAGTGCGCGACCCTATGGTCGTTTCGGCTTCATGCCGCTCGCATCTCTGGAGCCGGCGACGCCGCTGCGTTTGCGCTGGAGGTTGCTCGTGTTCGAGGGAACTCCGCCCGCGCATGAGGAACTCGCCCGGCATTCCGCGAGCTATCGAGTGCCCCCGCGTGTGGAGTGCCTGCGCTGAGGGCGCTGCGGCAGCGCGGTTTCAACGACCCGCGGGCGACCGCTGCAACTGTTCCTGCGCGAGGCGCTTCTCGAAGAACACCTTGCCCTGCTCGTCGATGTAGCGCGCCTCGAGGACCGTGGGTGACTCCGCACGCACGCGGAGGATCAGCCCCGCCATGGCCAGGCCCTTGTCGAAGATGAGGTCCCGGTGCTCCGGCCCGTTGGAGTCAATCACGTGCGCCGCGAGAGGCGACGATATGAACTCGAACAGGCGATAGCCGGCGAGAGACTCGGAACGATGTTCGAACACGCGGCAACGGTGCAAGTCGCCTCCGACCAGCACGACGCCCGCGATCTTCTCGTCGCCGATGAAGCGCCACAGGCGCTCGCGCTCGTGCGGCCAATGCAGCCAGTGATCCTGCTTGCCGTCGCGCACCGCGTCATTCCAGACGAGCCCGGTGCAGAGGATCTTGAAGGGCGCCGTGCTTCTGCGCAGCGCCTGCTCGATCCATGCCCACTGCGCCGCACCCAGCAGCGTTGTGCGTCCGGCTGCATCCTTTTCCGTATCGGCGAACCAGCGGGCATCAAGCAGGAAGACCTCAAGCGGCCCGCGACGGAAGCTCGTGAAGATGCCTTCGTTGCCGGTCCCCGCCTCCGCAAGCGCGCTCCATTCGAGCAGCGCCTGCCGCGAGTTCTCGCGGCCCGGAATGGCGCCCCATTCGTCGTTGGCGCCGTAGTCGTGGTCATCCCACGTGGTCCACACCGGCACTGAGCGCAGCAGGGCCAAGAATTCGGGTACGCGATGAAAGGTGCGGCGCCGACTGCGCTGTACTGCGAGACTCGTGTTGTTGATGTAGGGCGTGTCGCCCAGGAGCACGAGGCCATCGATGCCCGCTTCTCCGAGTCGTGTCCACAGCGGTTGGCGCGGCACGGCGAGGTCGTCCGCGCAGGAGATGAAGGCGAGAGACTGAGCCGCGCAATCAGAGCGAGGCGTGCGCACGATGTGCTTGACGGGCGGTGTGCCCGCTTCACCGTCGAGGCGGAGCGTCCACTCCGTTCCCTCAGCCAGGCCATTGAAAGTGAAGCGCAGCATGTCATCGCCACTGGCCGTTGCCTCAGATGTTGCCGTGTGCAGTGTGCCGGCCCCGCGCAATTCCGCTCGCACCGTGCCGTGGCTCGTGGCGCGTGCATAGATGTGGATGGAGTGTGCGTCCACGTGGCCCGCAAACGGGCCGTCTGTCAGCAGCGCATCCGAGTGACAGGCGGCGAGCAGCATGAGGAGAGCGAGTGCTCCTGCCGATAACCGCAAACGGGAAAGCCTCATGCCCCCGGTTGTAACCCACGCCTCGACGCTCGTTCAGGATGGAGCGGATGATTCCAGGACGGTGCTTGAGCGCCTTCTGGATCCCGCGCTCACCGCCCTGGAAGCGCAGGAACTCCTGAAGGCTCTGCTCGCGGCGGATGATGCCGACGCATGGAGCACGCTGGAAGCCGCCGTACCGAGACTCCGGCCTGCAGTGGTCGTGAACTTCCGCCGCGGCATTGCCGGCAAGCCCACGCGCCTCGACGGGATTCTCCTCTCGCACGACGATCCAGCGGTGCGTGCGAGTGTCGTGCGCGGGCTGCAGCAGGTTCAGACCTCCGAGGAGTTGTTGCTGCTGCTGCGTGCGGCCCGTGATCCCTTCGCAGGAAACGCCCGGCGCGCCCGGGCCGCGCTGGATGCAGCAGTGCTCGAGCGGCCGATGACCCTCGCGGATGTCCCCGAGGCCTCGGCACGCGCCATCCTGACGCTGACGCCCGGTGCGCTCACGCTCGAGTTTCTCGAACAGCGCTTTCCGGAAACGCTCAGAGCATTGGCGGCAACGGCGCTCGCCGAGGTGCGTGTGCCCGGAGTGCGCGAGGCCCTGCTGAAGGCCGCGGTAGTCGGTGGTGCGGAAGTCGCGCTGCGCGCGGTGAGGACGCTTGACGTGATCGCTGCGGCAGAGGAGGACTTCCTTGTCATCCATGCGTCGGGCCCTCCCGGTGCGCGCGGCGCATGTCTCGAAGCGCTCGGCGGACGCGCAGGAGCGGCGGGACTCGCAGTCCTCGAGCTGGCCGCCTCCGCTGAGGATGTTCTGCTCCGGCGCACCGCGCTAGCCGGCCTCATCCGCCGCAACACGCCGGACCTGCCGCGGCAACTCGAACGAGCGCTTGGTGACGCAGATGAAGTGCTCAGCGGAATGGCCCTCGATGCGGCTCTTCAACATGAAGGCACAACGGAGCTCCTCCTGCGGCTCGCGCGCGATCCAGATGGCGCCGCAGGGCTGCCGGCTCTCGCGGAGGTGGCTCGCCGCGGGGTTGCGGGCGAACTCATGGAGTCGCGGGCTCCGGCGTTGTTGACCTGGGGTGCGGCGCTGACGGAAACTCGTCGCGCGCGCGTCCTTGACGGCATCATGGCTGTCGCCCGCCATGCTGCGGATGAGCGCCTCCGCGCGGTGTTGCCGGGCTTGGTCGCATTGGGCGGATCCGTCATCAGGAGTCTTCGACGCACGGCGGGTGAAGCGCTCCTCGGCTACGCACCGGAAGAACGTGCCGATGCTCTCGCGGCCCTCGCGGAGACCCACGACAAGGACCTGCTTGTCAGCGTGGCGCGCGGTCTCGTGGAGGGCAAAGACAGCCGCGCGTTCGTGCCGCTGCTGCGCATCACGCTGGAGTGCCGCGGGCGCATGGTGCCGTGGGCCGTGCGCGCGCTCGGGGAGGACAAGCAGTATTCGGATGTGGAGGCGCTGCTTGCGGCGCTCCGTACAGCCCACGGGACGGCCCGTCGTGCCGCTGCGCGCCGGCTCATGGAGCTCGCGGATCCTCGTGCGGCCGACGGATTGCTCGTGGTGTCCATGGATCCGGATGTGGAGGTTCAACTCGCCGCAGTGGAAGCACTTGTTCCCTTCACCGCCGCGCGTGACGACGTGAAACAACGGATGCTCGAAGTCCTGCAATTCGGCGATCTGTCGGTCCGGCAGGCGGCGTGCGAGGCGCTCGGCGTGGCGCGCGTCACGGAGGCGCTCCCGACGCTCATCGGACTGCTCGGCAACAACTTCTTGAGGCCGCGGGTGAAGGACGCACTCCAGCTCATTGGTGACCGCCGCGGGTTCATCGCGCTCCGTCGTCTTGAGCGCAGGGAACTCCGCCGCCGCGAGATGAAGCAGCGCGCGCGCGCGTCATTGCCACGAGGAAAAGTGGCGCACTGAGGCGGCGCTACACACCCGGGCGCTGTGCGCCGATAGGGGAAGCGTCCGTGCATTTTCGCGACACGGCCTGAGGGACCTTCACGGTGGATGTCGGGGATCATCTGGTAGCGGCAGGAGTGCTGACCGCCGAGAAGCTCGCGGAAGCGCGCGCGCTTGGTGGAGACTCTCTTGCAGGCACTCTGGTGGACCGGCGCATGGTCAGCGAGAAGGATCTTGTCGAGGCGGTGGCGAAACGCTTCAACCTCGAGCGCGCGGACCTTGAGAACATCGGGGTCGATGCCGAGATGCTCAAGGTCTTCCCGGAAGCACTGAGCAAGCAGACCGGCACGTTGCCGCTGAAGCGCGAGGGTGCATCGCTGCTCGTCGCCACCTCCGATCCCGCCAATGAGCCGCTGCAAGACAAGCTGGCACGGGCCACAGGGTGTGCGGTGCGCTTCGCCATTGCAGGGCCGAAAGCCATCGAGCGCGCTCGCGCCGCGCTCTACGGACGCAAGGCCGCGCGGGCAGCGCCGGTGATCCCGGGACCGCAACTGAAGGAGCTCGACCAGATCCTGAAGCGCGCGGCCGAAGAGGCTGCGCCTGCGCCGGAGGCGACCGATGGCGATGCGCGCAATCTCCCGAAGCTGGAGGTGCGCGATCTCGACGCTCCCGTCGTGCGCATGGTGAACGGCCTGCTCCTGAAGGCCATGCGCATGCGCGCGAGTGATATCCACATCGAGCCCATGGAGGATGCGCTGCGCGTGCGTTTCCGTGTCGACGGCATGATGCAGGAAGTGCTGCGCATGTCGAAGGAACTCCGCGGCACGCTCTCCTCATGCGTGAAGATCATGAGCGGTATGGACATTGCGGAACGGCGCGTGCCCCAGGACGGCGGCATCAAACTCGCCCTCGATGAGAAGAGTGCTGTCGACTTCCGCGTGTCGAGTCTGCCCGGCATTCATGGCGAGAAGATCGTGATGCGCGTGCTGGGCACGGGGGATCTTCGAGACAGTGTGGACGAACTCGGATTCGAGTCGCGGGCACTCGAGCTCGTGCGCGAGGCCGTCAACAATCCTTGCGGCATGATCCTCGTGACCGGACCGACCGGCAGCGGCAAGACCACGACGCTCTACACCATTCTGAACCAGCTCAATCAGATGGATGTGAACATTGTTACTGCGGAGGACCCCGTCGAATACACCTTGGCGGGACTGACGCAGGTGCACGTGCGTCACCAGACGGGATTGACGTTCGATGCGGCTCTGCGCTCATTCCTGCGCCAGGACCCTGACATCATTCTTGTCGGCGAGATGCGCGATTTTGAAACCGCGAGCATCGCCGTGAAGGCGGCACTCACCGGACACCTCGTCTTGAGCACGCTGCACACGAATGATGCGCCGAGCACGGTTGTGCGTCTGGTGGACATGGGCATCGAGCCCTATCTCGTCGCCAGTGCCGTGAAGCTCGTGGTGGCGCAACGCCTCGTGCGGAAGATCTGCACCAACTGTCGCGAGGAGGCGGATCTCGCGGCCTTGCAGAGGAGCGACCTCGATCAGGGCATCCTGTCCTCGATCGAACGCCTCTGCCGCGGGCGCGGCTGCGAGCAGTGCGGAGGCTCCGGCTATCGCGGCCGGCTGCCGGTCTTCGAAGTGATGGCCGTGAAATCCAAAGAGATGAAGCGCGCCATCACCGAAGGCGGAACCGAAGTCCAGGTGGGCCAGATCGGCAGGCGTGAAGGGATGCATACGCTTGCCGACTGCGCCATCGAGCTTGTCAATCGGGGTGTGACCACCCTTGAAGAAGCCCGCGGCATCATTCTGGCCGAGTGATGACGCACCAGCACCCGAAACGATGACGCACGTTGATCTCCACGACACCCGTCAAGCAGGGACTTGAGGCAGGCTGGTACCTGAGCGCTGCGTTCGCTGCGCCGCGGCTGGAGTTGCCCGGCCCGAGCCGGCTTCTGCCGGAGGAACGAACGCTCCTCGATGACATCTCGAAGTTCGTCACCGAGGGGACACTGGTCCTCCCGCCGACACCGCATACGGCCATGCAGGCCCTGCAAGCGTTGAAGGCTGCGGATGTTGACTTCGCCGGTGTTTCCGTGCGTATCTCCGCAGACCCGGTGCTCGCCGCCCTCGTCCTGCGTCAGGCGAATTCGCCGCTCTATGCCGGGCGTGCAGGGAAGAGCCGGAGCATCCAGGACGCGCTCGGACGCATCGGTATCCGGCGCATGCGTGAGGTGATCCTGAGTGCGGTGCTCTGTCGGACCGCCGCGGGCATGAAATCCAGGGCCTGGGCCGAGATGGAGTCCACACACGCCATCGTCTGTGCGGAACTGGCGCGCTCTCTCGGCGCAAGGCTCGGGCTCGATGACGAGCAATGTCACACAGCAGGCCTTCTGCATGACATCGGTCGTCTGCCGCTTCTCAAGGCGCTTGAAGCGCGGGGTGCGCTGCCGGAACAGCCCTGCCGTGATGGTGCCGCGGAGATCATTGTCGAGTGTCTCCACCGCGTGGTGGGCCAGCGTCTCGCGGCGAGTTGGGGGCTCCCTGAGTCCGTGGCCGACGCCGCGTTCCATCACATGAATGGTCGGCGCGGAGATGAGCCGCGGACAGCGGAGTTTCTCACCACCTGCGTGGCCGAAGTCAGTTCCGATGTCTGCCACGCCCTCGGATTCGGCCGGTTCATGCGGCCTTTCGACGTGCTCGCGTCCGCAGCTCTCGTCTTGCCGGGCGTGGATCGCGGGCACGTGGTGCGCTGGCTGGAAGAGGATGTGCCAGCACTCATGGCCGCCGGTGCGGGCAGCGCTCAATCACTTCATTTTCTGCGCGTGTAATTGATGGTCATGTTCTTGAACTCGCCTTCTGGCGTGACGATGTACATGGTGAAGAAGTGGTTGTCGGCGCTCTTCACTTCGGTCGTCATCCTGAACTTCATGGGCTGCTCGCTGGCCGGGTCGATGAAGTCGGCCCAGGATGTCCACGTCTTCGTGACCGGATTCCACTCGGCGGTCGAGTTCATGATGATGGGAGCCATGCTGTCGATCCAGGTTCCCACCCACTTCTTCAGCGTGATGTCGTAGCCGAAGATCGAGTGGCCGGAGAAGGCCATGCCCATCATCTCGGACTTGTAGTCGGCGATCACCCAGTATTCATTGGGCGTCTGGAGCCGCGATCTCATCGTGCCTTTGGAGGTCATGGCCGGTTGCGACGGGTCCATCATCATCCAGTTTTCGCAATCCCATTCGCCCGCGAGGTTCCTCAACAGTTCCTGTTCCGGGTAGCGCTCGGGCGCGGGCATGGCAGCCGCCGCAGCGCTGCCCGCTGTCGCGCCTGCTTGCGGGGCTGCTGCCGCGACGGGAGCTTCCGTTGCTGCTGTTGGCTACTCGCAGTCATTGCAGCAGGCGCAGCTCCACAGGAAGAATGGAACAATGGCGAAGAGGGTCGAGTGGACAAGACGCATGGCGGGACTCCTTGCTGGTTGCCGCAGGGAGTCCGAGTGTGCCATGCGTACCGCGGCAGTCAATTGCCGCCGACGATCGCGTCTCCCGTGCATACCCTCGAATCGCGCGCGCCGAGACGCAAGCCCTCATGCCAGAGCCGGATGCGTTCCTCCTCGGGCAGGAGGGCGATGCGTGCTGCCCGTCCGGAGACAAGCACGGCATCGAGGCGCAGCACGTCGTCCTTCGCGGCCGCTGGATCAGGAACGAGTTCGACTGCTGCGAGCAGATCTTCGAGTTGCCCCGCTCGCTCGCCGCGACGGCGCTGCGGGACGCGGGCAAGGACACGCCGCGTGGTACCCAGGGAAAGCACCAAAGGTGCACTGAAGCTTTCGCCTGCGTCGAGAGAAAGTCCGACGGAGGTGTGCTCCACGAACTGTGCCGCGTCTGGCGCCGCGCAGCCATGCACCATGAGCAAGAGCAGCACGAAGACGCGCTGCACCCTCATCGCGCGACTCCCTGCAGAGGCGTCACGCGCCCGGAAGCGACGAGAAGTTCAGCGGCTGCGCCGGTGGCAATGACATGACGGAGAGCAGAGGCATCGTTCCAGTCGAGCCGACCCCGCGAGATCACGGCTACGGATCCGAGTGCGCCCGCATCACAGGGCGCAGCAGCCCCCTCTGCTGGCAGCGTGGTGATGAGTGTGCGGGATGCGCCGGCCTGAACTGCGATGGGTGAGCCGACAGTGCTGACGCGCGCCGCCAGCCCCCAATGCGCTTCATCCACCAGCAGAAGATCTTGTTGACAGGCTGCGAGCAGGAACACAGGGATCATCCATTGCATGTCGAGACTCCCTCCAGGCGGCGACGGCGAGGCATGTGTGCCCGAGCCGCGCGGCGCCGCAATCCACGGACAGGCCCGCGATCTCGCGGGTGCAAAGTCGCAACGCTCCAACGTCGCGGCTGCGTGATTGAAGGGTGCCGATCACCAAGGCTGGTGGGGAGGCTGCCAGATCGAGGATCAAGCCGCAGGCATCGATCTTGCGCACGCCGTCGGTGACTGCGGTGCGCGCGCTTCCGACGGCCACGGCTCCGTCAGTGCCGGGCACGATCACGGCGCAGCTGACGGCAAGAAGGCAGAAGAGGGACGCGAACTCAGGTCTGCAGGGAGCGCACGACTTCGAGCAGGCGTTTGGTGGCGAGGATGCCTTCCTGCTCGCTGAGTTGGTTGCCCTCGTATTCGACACCGATGTGACCGTGGTATCCGGCGCCGAGGACGATGCCGAGCATGCGGGCATAGTCCGTGTGTGTTTCCAGGCCGTGCTCATCGAAATCATGGGACTTGGCGCTCACGGCCTTGGCCCACGGCATGAGTTCGGCGACTCCCTTGTAGCGGTCGTATTCCTCGCCCGGGGCGAGGGTGAAGTTGCCGAAATCCGGCAGCGTTCCGAAACGTGGGTGCCCCACGCGGCGCATCAGCTCCGCAAGGAAACGCCCATCAGAGCTGAGACCACCATGGTTTTCCACGAGCACATTGATGCCGATGCCCGCGCCAACCTCTGTGAGTGCGTGCATGCCCTCCGCCAGCAGATTGAGTTGCTCATCGCGCGTCCCTTCCGAGACGGCATTCACGCGAATGCTGTGACAACCGAGTGCACGGGCTGCTTCGAGCCAGCGCACGTGGCTCAGGAGGGCGGATTTGCGGGCGCTGGCATCGGGAGCGCCCAAAGCACCCTCGCCATCAATCATGATGAGCAGCATGCTGACGCCTTCGGAGTTCGCACGCGCGCGCAGTTCGCCGAGATAGGCACTGTCCTGCGCCTTTTCCCTGAAGAAGGCACTGACGAACTCCACTGCGTCGATGCCGAATTCCTCGCGCGCCACGCGCGGGAAATCGAGATTGGTCATGCCGCCCGCTCGCAGTCGGCGATGCAGCGACCACTCGGCGAGTGAGATCTTGAACAGTGGCGCTTTGCTGGTGATGGGCTTCGACGGCGTCGGTTCCGTCGCGCAGCCGGCGAGCAGTGTGCCGGCAGCGGCGGCGCCGAACGTGAGCCCGAGGAAATCCCTGCGGCCAAGGTCGGCAGGCGTGGTCATGGTGTCTCCGAGTGTGGGAACGGTCCGGGGGGAAGGTGGGCATCCTCGCGTACGGCACGTGCGAGCGCCGAGACATCGGCGTCGCCAAGGCCTGCTGCGATGAGCCGGTCTTCGCATGCGGCCACGAGCTCCGTGAGCGGGATGCGGACCCCCGCGCGCTCCGCTTCTTCGAGGGCGATCCGCAGGTCCTTCCGGTGCAGTTTCATGCGAAAGCCTGCGGGGTAGTCATCGCGCAGCATGTTGCCCGCGCGGTTCTCCAACACCCAGGAACGCGCTGCGCCTGCGCTGATGGCGTCCAGCACACGTGTGGCGTCGGCTCCGAGGCCGGCTGCCAGCGCGAGTCCCTCGGCCAGCGCCTGATAGGTGCCCGCGATGACCACTTGATTCACCGCCTTCGCGATCTGACCTGCGCCCGGCGGTCCGACGTGGACAATGCGCTGTCCCAGGAGTTTCAGAATGGGCAGGGCGCGTTCGAAATCGGCGGTCGTTGCGCCGCACATGATGGCCAGAGTTCCGCGAGCGGCCCCTTCAGGGCCACCACTCACCGGCGCGTCCACGCAGCCAATGCCGTGTTCTGCGAGTCGCGCTGCGTGCGCACGCGCAGCGGCCGGGGCAATCGTGCTGCAGTCAATGACGAGACTGCCCGCGGAGAGACCTTCGACGGCGCCACTACCGGGTGCGAACAGCATCCCGGTCACATCCGGAGTGTCGCTGACATTCACGAGCAGGACGGCGGCACCCCGCGCTGCCGCTGCGGGCGTCTCGGCAATCGTGGCGCCGAGCGTGGCGAACGGCAGTGCACGTTCGCGCGTGCGATTGAACACGCAGAGTTCATGACCCGCAGCGTGGATGTTCCGTGCCATGGGTGCACCCATGGCGCCGAGACCGAGGACGGCGACGCGCATGGCAGGAGGATAACGGAGCGCTCAGTGAATGGTGAGACGGAGTCCGTTCGACACCGCGTAGCCTGCGGCAACGCCTGCATCGAGGAGGCAGGCCTGCAATCCGAGCACAAGTCCGTTCAACGCGGGATCCGGAGGAAGGGGCAACGCGAAACCCGTGCTGCCGCCGACGCCCGCGGGCAAGGGGCCGAACGGCGCGACGCCTGCCTGTGAGAGGGCGAGCATGCTCGGGAGATCAAGCCAGAGTGTGATGCCGGGCGCAAGTGTCTGACCTTGTGCTGCTGTGCCAATGGAGGCGAACAGCCACACGTTGGCGCCGGCAGGCACTTGATCCACCATCACGGCGAAACCGGCGTTGCCGATGGAGGGGAGCAGGGGAGTGGAGAGCAGGGCCGTGTTGCCGGAACTGTTGATGGATCCAGCGCCGAGGGCCTGCACAACGGGAAGCTGCATGGTGAGGCATTCATCCGCGCCCATGTCGGGCGCGGCATCCCGCAATTCACCGTCGATGTCCATAGCCAGGTAGCCAGTGCTACCGGCGCCAATGGCCGGTGAACCCATTGCCAGATGGAGGTCGCCGTTGGCGACATCGATGAGTTGCGGATCCGCGGTGACGCTCGCGCCGTCACGTTGAGCCACGCTCTGCCACGCCTGCAGCGTGAGCGAGGCCACGGCGCCGCCCGGGCCCGAGAGCGCGAGCACGCCGCCTGTCGCGTCGTGCCAGCAGTTGTGGTTCATGCTTGCCGGGATGCCGCTCACCGTGCCGATGTCCGGCAGCATGAGGGTCGGGCGCGCGCCGCCCGAGAGCTTCAGCACGATGTTGTCGGAGATGACGAGCGGCGCTGTCTCGGTGATGCTGCCGGGATTCGTACCGAGCACGGCGAACTGCGAGCCCACAGCAGAGGTCACGGCAAAAGTGTTGCCGCGAATGACGAGGCCATTCTGCCGACGCCAGCTCACATATCCGAAACGAGCGAGGGTGTTGAATCCGCCGCCGTTGGTCTGTTGCAGATTCCAGAAGAAGTTGGATTCGATCAGGACATTCTGCGGATGGGGCAGGTTGCCGTAGATGACGATGCCGGAGCCGCCGCACGCATGAATGCGACAGCGGCGCACGGCGGCACCATCGATGAGGCCGTGCTGCGTCTCGCTGTACATGCTGACGCCATCAAACATCGCGCCACGGATCTCGAGACCTTCGAGAGTGACGTGATCGGCACCGTTCCAGAACACGCCCATGCTGAGACCTGTGGCATCGAGCACGGGAGTTTCTCCAACGGCCGCCCGAATGGTCAGCGTGTTGAGGTTGGAGCTGCCGGGGAACTGCGCGAGCACCAGCACCGCTGTGCCGTTCGCGGCCACGGATGCAGGTTGCTGACCGGTGGACCAGTTCACATTGGTTGTGCTGAAGAGCATGGGCGCAGTGAAGGGCCCGCCATCATCGAACACATCCACCACCACCGGCCCCGCGATGCCGCTCTGCAGCGCCGTCACGAGGCTCGCGAAGTCCGCGTAGTTCGTGCCGCCCGCCGGCTGCGCGGGATTGAGCGTGAGCGCACCGGAAACCTGGGCGAGCAAGCCCGCCGCGAGGAGAAGAAGACAAGAAAGGCTCTTCGTGTTCACACAGAAACGTACCCCGCGCTCAAGCTCGCCGTCTTGAGAAAATCCCGTGTTTTCGCCATGAGCCAGATCTCAAACCGCACTGCAGAGGTGTCATTCCGGATGGGCACGCATGGGCCTGCCGGGATGGCTCCGAACGCCTGCCTCCGCGGGACCCCATGCGCTGCGCGCCGATACGGCACGCGGTTGCGCCGCCTGCTTTGTTCGGGGGTGATCCCGCTTCGCAGAGCCGCTCGGATGCGCTCGTTGGCTCTGCTCAGCGGGACCCCACTCACGGCGCAGGCGGCGAACCGACGCAGGCGGCCGACGCACGAGGCGCAGTTGCGGTGGGTGTCGGGGTCAGGGGTGTGGCGTTGAGCCGGAGGCTTGGGCGATGCCGAGGGTGCCTTCGCGACGGAGCTTCTTCGCCACATGGCGGGCGAGGAGGTCGTAGAGACGGTCTGGCAGGCGGCGAAACATCCAGGCCAAGGCTGTCATGGGCAGCGGGAAGCTCACGTGGCTCTTGCGCCGCAGGATGGCGCGGGCCATTTGTTCCGCCGCGGCGTGCGTTTCCATGAGGAACGGCATGGCGAAGGCGTTGCGTGCTGTCATCTCGCTCCTCACGAATCCCGGAGCGATGTCGAGGACGCGGATGCCCTCGGCGTGGAGTTCGGCGCGGAGTGCATCGAGGAACGCGATGAGGGCAGCCTTCGAAGCGCAGTAGGGTGCGGCGCCCGGTCCGGCGCGCCAGCCGGCCATGCTGGTCGTGGCTGCCAGGAGAGGCGCCGGGCTCTTGCGGAGATAAGGGAGCGCGAACAGGAGCGTCTCGATGGCCGCGACCACATTGGTTTCGAGAACGCGGCGCACGTCTTCGGTGCGGATGGTGTCCGCGGTCGCGGGGATGCCGATCCCCGCGTTGGCCACGACGGCATCGAGACCGCCGAACGTGGCGGCTGCCGTTGCGATGGCCGCACGCAGGGCCGCGCTGTCGGTGACATCCAGGACGAGGGGCAGAAAGCGTTCCGGATGGCGTTCCGCGAGGGCGCGGAGTGCCTCACCACGCCGTGCTACCCCGGCCACCCGCACTCCTCGCGCGAGCAGTGCCTCCACCAATGCGTGGCCAAGCCCGCTGCTGACGCCAGTGATGAGGATGCGCTCCGGATCTGCCATGGCCGCATCCTAGCCCTCACGCTGAACGGCGCTCGGTGGTTCGCTATCCTCGCCGCGCATGGCTGTCGACCGCTCGCGTCTCGTGGATGCCGCTTTCCTGCGGGTGCTCGAAGAGTCACCGGCGGCTCGCACGCGCGCAGATCTCGAAACACCGCTAGCGTCCGGCAGTGCGCTCGACGGCCGGACTTTTCTCGAGCTCTTCGAGTCGCAGGTCGTTGCCCGGCATCTCGACTTCGCTGCACGCGACTTGAAGCGCCTGAATCAAGGCTTCTACACCATTGGCAGCAGTGGGCACGAGGGCAACGTGGTGGCCGGGCGGCTCGTGCGCGAGACCGATCCGGCCTTTCTGCACTATCGCAGCGGGGCCTTGATGGTGGAGCGGGCGCGTCAACGTCCCGGCAGCACCCAAGTGTTCGATGTGCTGCTCTCGCTCGTTGCCGCGAGCGACGACCCTGTTTCTGGTGGTCGACACAAGGTCTTCGGTGCACCAGAGCAGTGGGTCCCGCCGCAGACCAGCACCATCGCCTCGCATCTGCCCAAGGCCGTGGGGGCCGCGTTCGCCATCGAACGCGCTCGCGTACTCGGTGTGGCGCTGCCCATTCCGGAAGACTCGATCGTGCTCGCGAGCTTCGGCGACGCCAGTGCGAATCACAATGTCTCCCAGGGTGCATTCAACGCGGCCTCGTGGTGCGCGTTTCAGCATCTGCCGTTGCCTGTGATCTTCCTTTGTGAGGACAACGGCATCGGTATCAGTGTGCGCACACCCGCTGGTTGGATCGCGCGTCGCATGGCGGCGCAGCCGGGTTTCCACTATGTCGCAGGCGACGGTCTCGACCTCGCCAGTGCCTATGCGGCGGCTGAAGAGGCGGTGCAAGTCTGCCGCACGCGGAGAAAGCCGGTCTTTCTGCACCTCCGCACCATCCGCATGCTGGGTCATGCGGGTTCGGATGTGGAGACGGAGTACCGGACGCGCGAAGACATCGAGGCCGTGGAAGCACTCGATCCATTGCTCGCTGGTGCGCGGCGAGCCATCGCTCTCGGCCTCGCCACAGCAGAGGAACTGCGTGCGCTGTACGAGGGCACACGAGCGCGGGTGGCTGCGGCCGCTGTGGAGGCGGCCCGGCGTCCGAAGCTCGTGACGCGCGAAGCCGTGATGGAATCGCTGGCGCCGCGCGACGAGGCTGCGATCGCAACGGAGGCAGCGCGCATGCCTCGTGCTGTGCAAGACAGCGCCAGCGTCGCGGATGCTCGCGCACGCCACATGGCTGTGCTCATCAACCGGGTGCTGGAAGAAACACTCGCGAAGGACCCGGCCACGTTGCTCTTCGGTGAGGATGTGGCGAAGAAGGGCGGCGTCTATCACGTGACCACGGGTCTCGCGGAGAAGTTCGGCGAGGGGCGGGTCTTCAACACGCTGCTGGATGAAACCACCATTCTCGGGCTCGCCGGAGGTGCTGCGCATCTCGGGTTCGTCAGCATCCCGGAGATCCAATACCTCGCCTACCTGCACAACGCGGAAGACCAGCTGCGCGGCGAGGCCTGCTCGCTCCAGTTCTTCTCGCGCGGAGCTTTCAAGAACCCCATGGTCGTGCGCATTGCGGGTCTTGGCTACCAGAAGGGCTTCGGTGGCCATTTTCACAACGACAACAGCACCGCGGTGCTGCGGGACATTCCCGGACTTCTTGTGGCGGTGCCGTCGCGCGGTGACGAAGCCGTGCGTCTGTTCCGCACGCTTCACGCGGCGGCGCGGGTCTCCGGAGCGGTGAGTGTCTTCCTCGAGCCCATTGCGCTCTACATGACGAAGGATCTGCACGCGGAAGGTGATGGTCTCTGGCAGGCGGCGTATCCGGCAGCGGGCGAAAGCGCACTCATCGGCCGCGGTGCCGTGCACGCCGAAGGAGCGGGAGCGGATCTCGCGATCATGACCTACGGCAACGGCGTGTGGATGGCGCTTCGCGTCGCGCGTCGTCTGGCCCGACAACTCGGCCTGAGCGTGCGTGTGACGGACCTCCGTTGGCTGAGACCTCTCGATGAGACGCTCATCGTGGAGGAATCGGCGCGCGCCGGCCGGGTGCTGCTCGTGGATGAAGGGCGCAGGAGCGGCGGCGTGCACGAGTCTCTCGCGGCGGTGCTGCTGAAGGAACTCGCGAATGTCATGCCCGTGGTCGGGACTGTTGCGGGGGCGGATTGCTACATCCCGCTGGGCGCCGCGGCGAACCTCATCCTGCCCGCGGAGGAGGAAATCGAAGCCGCAGCGAGAACGTTGCTGGCTCAACCGGCACGGAGGTCCCGTTGATGCGCGCCGGGGTTGTATGTGCCGGACGCGGTTCCTACGGGAGGACGGAGCTGGGATCGCTCCGGAAGCTTGCGGCGGGTGATGCGCGCGCCGCAGCAGTGCTCGATGTTGCCGACGGGTTGCGCGCCGCCGCAGGGCGCACGCCGGTTTCGGAACTGGATGGAGCGGAGCGTCTTGGCGCGGTTCATCTCGCGGGCGACAACGCGGCGGGCCTCATCGCCGCCGGAACTTTCATGGATCTCGCGACATTTGCGAGCAACGTGCAAGTGATCGCGGTAGCCGGCAACAGCATGGGTTTCTATACCGCGCTGGGTGCGAGCGGCGCTCTCGATCTCGAGGAGAGTTTCCGGCTCGCGGACGGCATGGGGTCGTTCCAGCGTGAGGGAGTCATCGGTGGGCAGGTGATTTACCCCCTCGTGGACGACGCTTGGCGCCGGGATGCAGAGGCTGCAAGCGCGGTGGCGACGGCATTGCACACCGTGCGCGCCGAAGGTCTCTGCGCGGATTGGTCCATTCAGTTGGGGGGGCAGTGCGTGCTTGCGGGCGAGGATGCGGCGCTCAAGCGACTGCTCGCCCTTCTGCCGCCGCGGAAGCTCGGCACGCGCGACTATCCCTTCCAGTTGCTCGGGCACAGCGCCTTCCACACCGCGTTGATGGAGGCAACGAGCGCGCGGGCGCGACAGGCCTTCGGTGCTCTGCCTTTCAAGGCACCGCGCGCGCCGCTCATTGATGGGCGCGGCGTGACCTTTGCGCCTCTCAGCGCAGCGCCAGCCGCCATCCGTGAGTACACGCTGGGTCATCAAGTTGTGCGAACCTACGATTTCACCGCCTCCGTGCGCGTGATGTTGCGGGAGTTTGCGCCGGATGCGCTTGTGCTCCCCGGACCCGGCGAATCACTGGGTGGCGCCGTGGCACAGGTGCTTATTGCGGAAGGTTGGCAGGGACTGCACTCGCGCGAGGACTTTCTCCGCCGCCAGCAGAGCGCCGAGCCCATCGTGATTTCCATGGCCCGGCCTGAACAACGCGTTCTCGTCAGCGGGGCGTGAAGCTCATGGGCGCGCGGCGCCGAGGCTCGCGTCGATTTGCCAAAGCGCCTGCGCGAGACGATCGAGGGCTGCAAGATGCTCGGCAAAGGTCTCTGAGCGCTCCGGGCCGTGCGGCAACGCGACGGCCCGCCGGAAGAGTGGCAGGGTCAGCGCGGCGTAGCCGCTGGCAGGGTCCACGCCGAGGAATGCATGACGGAACGCTCCCGTTTCTGATGCACTCCGCACTGCTCTTCCGAGGGTTGCCAGTTGCCGATTGGCGCCAGCAAGGCGCACGGGGTCCGGATCTTCGCCGGCGACTGCGCTGATCGTTCTCGCGACGCGCGAGGCCGCGCGCGTGATGTACTCGTGGCGTTGCGCGAGGGAGCGCAGCTCTGCGGTATCGAGATGTGCGGCCAATTCCGTTGACTCGGCCTGCACCCAGCGTGCGAGCCCCTGTACGTCCAGCGCAAGAATCGTGCTGTCCGCGGCACTGAAGGCGATCGCAGCGGCGGCAAGAGAGACGCGTGCGAGGCGGCTCCCATCCGGGTCGCCATGAGCGCGCATCCAGGCACGCGTGTCATAGAGCGAGTGGTAAACGCCGTAGGGACCGCTGCTGTCGATGCCGAGTGCGGGCACGCCTGCGCGGTGCAGGAACGGCGCGAAGTCGCTGCCCGAACCCAGGGCACGTGTTTCAAAGTCAACGAGCTCCGGCACAGCGGCTGCGGCTGTCTCCGCGAAGCAGCGGAGCTCGGGGGCGCCGCCGGAACTGAAATGACCGCCACTCACCACCGCATCGAGGTTGATGCAGAGCGCGGCGCCGCGTTGGACCTCTGCATCGTGCGCTTCGGCGAACTCGGTGCTGCCGATCAATCCGAATTCCTCGGCATCCGTGGAGATGAGCGTGATCGTGCGGGCGGGTTTGAGCCCCTGGGCCGCCAGACGACCGAGCAGGGACGCCACTGTGGTGAGGGCTGCCGTGCCCGTGGCGTTGTCCATGGCGCCTGCGCACCAGGAATCACGATGGGCCGTCATCAGCACGCGCACATCCGGATCGACGGTGCCACGGAGCTCACCCACAACGTTGCGGATGGTGCGGGTGCTCCATTGCGAGCGGAGCAAGAGCCGCACCTGCACGTCCTCCGTGCCGCCGCAGTGATAGGCGAAAGGCAGGGCGCCCTGGAACCCCGGCGGAACAGACGGACCCGCGAGTCTCGTGAGCAGGGTCGCCGCATCGCGCGCACTCACGCCGAGCCCTCCAATCGCCGGGATACCGGGAGCCTCATGCAGTTGGACACGGGGTACGCCGGGCAGCGCAGGCCGACCGGGTGTGAGGGGATCGCCAGTGAAGGTCGCGATGTCGAGTACAGAGCCGCGCTGGAGCGCTGCGTCAGGGCGCCAAGGCCCGCGCGGCCAGACATCTCCCTTGGCAAAGCCGTCATCGGCGGGGTCCGGGTAGACCACGAGTCCGACGAGTCCGTGCTGCGCGGCGAGCTTCAGTTTCGTCCCGCGGAACGACGTGCCGAGGCGCGCGATGCCGATGCAACCGGCTGTGCGCACACCTCGCGCAGCAAGCGCTGCGTAATCCGATTCCAGTCCACGGTTCACATACACGAGCGGCGCCGAGACATCACTGTCGGGGGAGAAGGCGAGGACAGGCAGCGACTGTGGCATCGCCAACGTGTCAGGATCTTCTGGAAGCGCCGGCTCCTGCAGCGTGGCCTGCCACGCCATGGGCAGCAGCATCTCCAAGCGGGCCTCCACCGGCTCCGGCAAGAGCACGTCGTGCTCCTCGATGCGCGCCTGCAAGCCGTGCAGCAGGAACTGTTGTTGCACGTGGAGGGCCGCTGCCTGTGCGGAGGGGCTGCCGGCTTCGCGCGGCATGGAGGCGACAGCCATCAATTCCGCGATGCAGCGCGCGGCATCGACGTTGCGCGCCATGCGCTGCAGCGCGGCGTCCATGGCGACAGCGCCCGTTGGCGAGAGGCCGCGCTCGGCTGCAGACCGGATGGGCTCGGAGCTTGGCGGTGTGTCCGTGCATGCTTGCGCCACAAGCAGCGCGAGCGCGAGCACCATGGGCAATCTCTTCAGTGGTCCGTGCATCGCGCGACAATGGAGTTTCATGAGAGGACCGAACGCAGCAGCTTGCCGCGGGCTTCGGGCAACTTCACACCGAGCAGATGCGCGAGGAGCGGTGCGAGGTCGAGCAGCGCAGCGCCGCTGCGTACGGCGAACCCCTGCTTGAAGCGCTGGCCGAACAGGAAGGCCGCGGCGCGCTGGGGCTCTTGTTTTTCCGGAACCGGAAGCGCAGGAAGGCACGCAATGACGACGGACAGGTTGTTCGTGGCGCCTTCAAGAAGTTGGGTGATGGCGCGGTTCATGATTGTGGCAAAGCGTGTGTCACCTGCGGAGACACTCAAGCGCAAGACCGTCAGGGTGGCCGGCAGTTCGCGAGCGAGTTCGAGAGCCACGCTGGTGGCTGTCAGCAGGTGTGCGTCGTCGGCGTTGTCCACTGGCAGCAATCCGCGCCGAAGGATGCGGCGCTGCAGCAAGGCGCTGCGCACTGCCGGGACTTCCAAACCCGCTGCGCGCAAGGCGGCGAGGAGCACCTCATCCTTGTTGTCAGCAACGGGAGCGGCCGTTTGCAGGGCAGCACAACTGATCCGGACGGGCCTGGCCGGTTCCCGCGCGAGTTCTTCCAGAGTTGCCGCGGCGCCGGAAGACACGAGGGCCACCGTATTGCCCGTTTCCAGAAGCACCTCCGTGAGCAGTTGGTGCGACGCCTCGGAGCCGGCGAGCAATGCGGTGCAGTGACGGGCCCCGTCGATCTCGCGTACCGGGCTGAGAAGTGTTCCGCTGGCGGTCCAGCGTGACCAACCCGGGAGTGAGGCGAGTGCGCGCCCTTCGCAGTGTTCCAGCAGCACGAGGAGCGCTGCGGGAGCAGGAATCTGCCGGGTTGTCCGGGGCAGCGCGAGGAGAGAGAGGGCGCCGAACTGTCGCAGGCAAGCGCGACGCGTTCTCACCATCGGTGTCTTTTCTTCGCGCATCATGGGCCGTAGTTCCCCCAGTCGGGACTCAGGAAGAGCGCAGCCACCAGCGCGCCGCGTTGTGCCGGAGGCGTGGATGTGAAGAGGGACTTCTCTGCATCGTTGGCAGGCCGTGCCAGTGTGCGCGCGACGATGCCAAGGTAATTCTCGAGCGTCGGTGGAGGCGGGAATTCGATCAACAGGATCGGGAGAGGATCGTTGCGGCTTCCGGCAAGGGCTGCGGCTCCGGCAAGGAGCCGGCCGATCTCCGCGGCATCTGCGCAGCGATTGCAGCCGAGGGCAATGGCGGCTGCACAGCGCTGCTCTGGAGTCATGCTGCGGGCCTGCGCTGCACGCCGTTCGCTACCCAGCAACCACTCGCGGCGCAATTGCGTCAGCGCCTGCGCGTCGGACGCCACGCGAAAAATGGCTTTCTTCAACGTGTCGGCCGAGGCGCGTGCGCCGAGGCATCGAGCACTTTCGACTTCGAGGATCTTGCGGAAGAAGCCGGGTTGTCGTCCGAGGATGGTCACGAGTTCCTGCGCGCTCGCACCGCGCTCGCCGAAGATGGCAGTGCGTTCTCCGGCCATCATCCGGCTGGTTGCGTCGAGCAACGCGCGATCGCCTGCCTGTGTCGCGGGAAGCAGGCCGGTCAGCACGGACGCAGCGCGTTCTTGCAGCGGCTCCGTGCTTGTGGCCAACGCGAGGGCAGCTGCGCGCACGGCATCCAGCAGTGAGAGAGATCCAGACGCCAGTTGGTTCCGGAGCTCTTCTGCAGGCGGTCGTGCGCGAAGGGCTGGCAGGTGGGATTCGAGGACGTGCTGCGCATGGCCCTCGGAGGTGAGCAAGGCGTCCACGAGGGCCTCATCCGTACCTCTGAGCGCCAGATCGAGTTCGCCAGCCAGTGGCGGACGTCCGAGAAGATCGAAGTACCAGGCCGTCACGCGGCGGGCGTCTTCGCGTGGCCCTGCCAGCAACCCTTCGGCATCGAGGAGCCCACGCGCCTGCACTGCGGCGAGGTCGAGCACGGCACCGCGGAGGCGGCAGCGTCCGAGTACGGCAAGTGCATCATCAGCGTACGGGTCGAGGCGGAGCAAGCGCTCTGCAGTCGTCCGCAATTCTGCTGAGAGGGCGTGTTTCCGGCACCACTGCAGGTGCGCACGGAGTGAGGACGGATTGCGGGCTCGCTCGCCGCGTGCCACGGCGATGCGTGCAATGTCCGGAGTCCAGAGCTTGCCGTCCACGCGCGCGATGCCGAGGGCGTCAAGACGGAGCGGTTCGCCGCCGGATGCGGGATGCAGCAGCAGCACCTCGGGATCGTCGCCCGGAATCACCGTGCCTGAGTGCGTCGTGGCGTCCAGCATCTCCACACGTTGCGGCGCCGGCATGGCTGCTTCGTTCGTCGGCGGCTCTGGATCTGCTGACGTCGCAGGTTCAGCGTGGCTGCTCGTGGACACGGCGGCCGGGTTGGTGTCTGCCGCGGGCTCGGTGTGTTCCGGAACGGCTGGCAATGCGGTCGGCGGTGTTGCCGTGGCCGGGTCGGGCGCAACGCCGCTCACCTCGGGCGCAGGCGCTGGTGCATCAGCGTCCGCCAGTGTTTCGTGCAGCAGGAGAGCAACAGCCGCCAGCGCGGCGAACACGCTCAGTCCGGCGATGAGAAGCAGCGCCTTGCGTGCGTCGAGAAACTGTCGGATGCGTGAGGGTGTTCCTCCTGAGGCGGCGAGGTCCATTTCGACGATGCAAACGAGGGTGCCGAATCGGATTTCTGACGCCGGGCCCGCGCACTGCGGTGAGGAGACGCGCTCACCATTCACGAAGGTGCCGTTTCTGCTTTCGAGGTCGGTCACCAACAGATCATTGCCGCGTACTTGAAGGCGGGCGTGGAAGCGGGAGATGCTGCTGTCTTCGAGAAAGATGTCCGCGTGCTCGCCGCGGCCGACGACCGCTTCCGTGGTCGAGATGGGGACCACGCGGTCATCGAGAATCGCGTTGCGAATCCTGAGGTGGAAGCGCGTGGCCATGGCGTGCGTTCATCCTATTCCGTTGGCGAGCAAGCAGTCCGCGTGCTCAGCAGATCCTGCGTGGTGAGCAGAGCCCTGCCGCGTTGCGGGACTCAGCCCTCTGTCGTTCGTGGTCGGCAGCACCGCGGCATCACGCACCCGGGAGAGAGGGGTGTTCCGAGGCGCCAGGTCCTGCGGTCGTGCGCTGGAAAAAAAGGGAGACCCCGGGGGGAATCACTCGGCCCGGGGTCTCGGTGACTTCGCTTCGCGTCGCGCGACGGCTTCAGAGGGATCCGCCGCGCACCTCGAACCGAAGGTTGTGCCGCTTGACGGCACCGCACCTGCGGGGAAACGCAGGCGCGTCCCGAAGGCTTCGTGCTTGCCGTCGGGAGGGGCAATATAGAGATCGCGGCGGCAAGGGTCAACGCGAGCTTTCGAGATCCTTCCAGATTCCTCTTCAAGATCATGTTTGTGTCGTAAGACGTTGCAACATAGATCGTTGTATGCCACATTGAGAGCTGATTATTTGCGTGATTGATCGGCATGACGATTTGGGCTAGTAGATTCTGGTTTTGCGGAATCGAGAGCACTCGGCGCGCAACCCAGCCCGGGGCAAGGAGTTGTCCTGTGAGCGCAAGGCCAAGGGGCTTTCAGCCTCCCGAGGAGACGGGAAGAATGGGGACGAAGAGGCGTCCGCTGACGCTTCGCCCCCCCAGCCCTACAACATGCCCATTCGTGCCGTTGGTTCTCTGGTTCTCCTTCTCGCCCTGCTCGCGAGCGTGGCGTGGTGGGCCGGCTTCTTCAGCGCACAGCCTGTTGAGTCTCCCAACTTCGACACGACTTCGGGCGCCGGCGCGCCTGTGGGGGCAGCACCTGATGCGTTGAAACCCATCTTCCCCGTTCCGCCGCCCCCGAGCTCTCGCGCTTGGACCGCCGAAGAACGGATCCAAGGGCCGGATCAGGAACTCGCTCTCAGCGGCACATGCAGAGACGTTGAGGGCAAGCCGGTGCCAGGTGCTCAGCTCGACCTTCGCGAAGCCCGCTGGGTGGATGGCGTTGCGATGGCGGGCGCCGTCATCGCGGAGTTCATCAGCGACGAGCGTGGCCGATTTCACTGTGCGGGAGTCTTCCGCAGGGGCAACACCTATCAACTGAGTGCCGCCAGTGCTGCGTGCGGTTCATGGGAATCTGCTGTCATCGATCCGCAGCTTCAGGACACCTTGTGGCAGGACGTGGTGTTCGTGGATGTCGGCAAGGCGCGCATCCGGGCCTTCGATCCGCACGGCGGTGCACTGGCAGGCGCGCGCGTCGTCTGCGCCGATCGTGTGGAGAGTGAGTCCCGGGCTGTGAGCGAAAGCGTGTGCGCACCGGATGGGCGGCTCGAACTCACGGGAATCCCGGCTGCGGGTCTGACCGTTGAGGTCAGCGCCGAGGGGTTCAGCACGGAGCGGACGCGCGTCATGCCCGGCTCGGATGTGCGCGTGGTTTTGCATCCTGCTGCCGGTGTCTCCGGGCGAGTTGTCGTGCGTGGCTCGGCGACAGGAGTTCAGAAGGCACGGCTCGTGCTGAGGTCCGTCGAAGGCGGGCGTGAGTCCCTGCACGCACTCTCAGATGACCATGGCCGCTTTCGTTTCGATGGCGCGGGCGAGGGGCTGTTGGTGCTCAGTGCACAGTCGCTGCCGTTGCCACCCCGCAACGTGCGTGCTGGAGATGTCGACGTCATCCTTGAACTCGACTTGGGTCCGTCGGTGCAGGGCACACTGCACGGGCCGCCCTCGTTGCGTGGTGCACGCGTCATGCTGACGGATTCGAAGGAGGCAGGGGCCGCTGCGGTGCTGCCTGGTTCATGGAGCCCAGTGCAGAGTGACGGGAGTTTCTCTCTCGCGGCGCGCGGAGCAGGCCCATGGCACGTGGTTGCCGAAGCACCGGGATGCGCACGCATCGTCTCCGAGGCGGTCATGGCTCCGGGCCGCATGGATCTCACGCTGGCAGCTGGGCTGAGGATTGCCGGCCGCGTCGTGGATGAGGCGGGAGATCCCGTGGGTGGCGCCGCCGTGTTGCTGCGACGCGTAGTTGTGCTGGCTGCTCGCGCGCATGGTCCGACACCGGGGCCGCTGCCTGGTGCCGAGGTCCTCACGAGAACCGAAGGGGACGGCAGCTTCTGCTGCGTCAATCTTGCGCCAGGGACACACGAACTCGTCGTGTCCCACCCGTCCTTTGTGCGCTCCGCTGCGCGCGGCGTCGAGATCAGCGCCGGTGGCCGGATCCCCGAGGTTGTCCTGCAGCGCGCCGGAGAACTCGACGGAGTGGTGCGGCTGAGGGGCGGGGTTGCCGATGACGGAGCTGTTGTGCTTGCAACCTCGGAGCAGGGCGAGCGCCAGACCGTTTCAGTGGATAGCGAGGGACGATTCCACTTGGAGGGACTTGCTCCCGGCAAGTGGCAGGTGAAACTCGTGCAGCAGGCTGGAGTGTTGCGGGCGAGTGATTTCTTGGCCGTGGATATCCGCGCCGGCCGGAGAGCTTTCCTGAACCTGGACAGCCGATGACAGTCACATACCGGATCATGCCGACGGAGTCTTGAATGAACAGCAACAGAGGTCCGCTTGTTGTCGTGCTCGTGCTCGTGCTGCTGGGTGGCGGCGCGTGGTGGCTTCTCTCCGGGGAGGAATCCGGCCTCCCCATGAGGCCGGATGGTCAGCCCGGCGTGGCGACGGAAGCGGGCGCGCACAAGCCGTACACCGTCGCACCCGGGCCAGGCATCACGGCCACACCGTTCAGGCGCGATCAGGATCCTGACGAATCCGCGGTCACGCTCGGGGCGGAGGAGACGGGCATCAGCGTGCGAGGGCGTGTCACGACGCCCGCAGGCGAGGGCATCAGTGGCGCGCTCGTGGAGTTGGTGCAGGATCTCTCTGCGCTCAAGAACCGTTTTCAGGAAGGTGACGTGCTCGCCCATGTGAAGACCTCGCGGGACGGCGAGTTCACGATCAAGGACGTGATTCCCGGCGAGATCTACCTCGTGCGCGCGAGCCACGCGGAGTGGACCACCGGACGGAAGCACCCCATCGACGCTGCAGACCAGGCCACGTTGCAGCCCGTGATTGTGCTCGAGAAGGGGCATGATGTGTCTGGTCGAGTGACCACCAACAACGGCGCACCGGTCGTGAACGCCGTCGTGGAAGTCCATGATCTCGCCGTGCAGACCTTCGAGCCTGTGGTGCCGCCTGAGCGTGCGGCGAAGACGGATGCCGATGGTCGCTACCACGTGAAGCACGTGAGTCCCGGCCTCAAGAAGATGCTTGTCACGGCGCCGAAGCTGGCCATGGATGGTCGCAATGCCGTCGACGTGCGCGCGAATCTCACGGATGTCGATTTCGTTCTGGCCGAGGGCGCGAACATCCGCGGCGTGGTGCTCGACTCTGTGACGCGTCAGCCTGTGGTTGGCGCCATCATCAATGCGCGCCCGCTCAACTATCTCGTCACAGCGAATCCTGCGCTCGAAGCGGGTCGTGAGGAGGGGGACTCCGCGCAGAGCCCGGAAGAACGCACCCGCGAGAATGCGCGACGCATCGCATCGGGGCTGCCCGTCAATGCCGCGGCGACAGTGAACCCGGGACGACAGGTATTGCCGCAGGAAATCACGCAGAAGCAATTCCTGCTTGCCATGGCGCGCTCGGATGCCTCAGGTCATTTCGAACTCAACGGTCTTCTCGAAGCGCGCTACCTGTTGATCGTTCGGGCGACCGGGTACCAGCCCAACAACGGTTTCGCTGCTGATGCGGGTGCTCAGGAAGTGGAGATCACGCTGCAGCCCAGTGCGGCGCTTTCCGGCCGCGTGGTCGATGCCGTGACGGGCGAGCCGGTGACTCGTTTCTCCGTCGCCGCCAGTGCCGCCCCGGACCCCGCGTTCATCACTGCCCAGATGCGTCAGCGCTTCAACAACCCAAACGGCGAGTTCACGTACGTGGATGCAAGGCCGGGCACGGTGGTGCTCATCGCGGAATCGGAAGGCTATGCCGGTGGCCGCTCCGAGCCCATGACCATTCTCGCGGAGCAACGTTTGACGGGCATCGTGGTTCGCCTCGAGAAGGGTGCGACCATCAGTGGATCACTCACGAGTCGCGACGGCAAGCCTGTCGCCGGTGCGCAGGTGACTCTGGGCGCCGCCGCATCACCTGCGGCTGACAATCCTTTCGCGCGCGTGCTCGCGGAACAGCTGCGCTCCGCATCCAGGAAGCGCGCGGTGAGCGATGCCGAGGGGCGCTTCAACATTGCCGGTGTGTTGGCGGGAAACTTCAAGGTGCGCGCGGAGCACGCCGACTACAGCGCGGCGGATTCCGCTGAACTGGTGTGCGATGGTCGCTCCAATCTTCTCGTGCCCGGTCTGGTCATGGAACGCGGCGGCATGGTGAAGGGCATGGTGAAGAGACCGGACGGCACTCCTGATCCGCGTGCCACGGTGATGATCTCGGCTTCGGATCCGGGGCTGATGTTCAGCCGCTCGGTGACAACGTCATCCGACGGGAGCTATGAGATCCGCGGCCTCAAACCCGGGAGCTATCGCATCGTGGCCACGCAACGCGACGGTCAGGTGGATCTGCTCGCGATCTTGAAGCGGGCTCAGGATCCGGGCGCGACCTTCGCGGTGCTGGACGGTGCGACCGTCACGATGGATCTCTGACCTGGCGTCAGGGTTTGGCGGGGCATCCCTTCTTCTCGCAGCTTTCCGGCTTGCAGGAAGAAGGGGAGTCCTTGGCCGCATCGGCCTTGAAGGCATCGCTCCTGTAGTCGGTGCCGTAGAAGCCGCTGCCCTTGAAGATCACTCCGGCGCCCGCGCCAATGAGACGCTGCCACTTCTTTGAACGACACTCGGGGCAGGACTTCTCGGGCTCATCACTCATGCGCTGGAAGACTTCGGCGCGGTGACCACAGGCCTGACAGACATAGTCGTAGGTCGGCATCAGGCGCTTCCTTCCACAGGGGCCGGCTCAGCAGCTACCACCACGCGGGCCGGACGAATGAGGAGATCCGCGAGCACATAGCCTTTCTCGCGGACGGCGAGCACGGTTCCGGGAGCCACATCGGCGCGCACTTCGCTGGCGATGGCCTCGTGAAAGCGCGAGTCAAAGAGGCCGCCGAGGGGGGCCACGACGCTGACGCCGGATTCTGCGAGGGCCCGCGGAATGCCGTCGCAGACCATGCGCACACCAGAGAGCACGGGGTCATCGTTCGCGACGGTCGTGCCGATGGCGCGTTCGAGATTGTCGATCACGGGCAGCAGAGCGCGCACCACATCGCGTACAGCGAGGCGCCGCGCCTGTTCGCGTTCCTTCTGGCCGCGACGTTGAAGGTTCTGGAGGTCCGCGTTCAAGCGCATCCAGCGTTCTTCCGATTCGGCGAGAGCCTTTTTCATGGCGTCCTCTGCGCAGGGCTGCGCTGACTCGGCAGCGCGCTGGGTGCTGGACTGTGACTCATCCGCCACGGCGGCAGATTCAGGCGCCGGGGTCCCGGCGTCAGGTGCGACTGGTTCTTCTGCGTTCATGGGGCTCACTCGAACATCCGCGTGACTTTGCGGAAGAAGCTCTTTTCCTTGCCGGTGCTCGCGCCACCCTCCGCCTTCAACACCTGCTCCCACTGAGCGCGCTGGGCGGAGTCGAGCTTCTTCGGGATGTCCACGCCGGCGATGACGATGATGTCGCCCGTGCCGTGTTGATGCACGTCGGGCAGGCCCTGGCCGCGCATGCGAAAGCGCGTCCCGGGCTGAGTTCCGGCGGGGATGCGCAGGGTTGCGCGGCCATCAAGGGTGGGCACTTCCACCTCGGTGCCGAGCACTGCTTGTGCAGGCGAGAGCGACAGTTCCACCAGCAGATCCCGCCCGTGGCGTGTGAACTGCGCGTGCTCCGCCACACTGATGGAGCAGAGGAGATCTCCGCGGCGACCGCCTTCCGTGCTCGGTTCACCCTCGCCGGGGACGCGCAGTTCCATGCTGTCCTCGACGCCGGCTGGAACACGCACCTCGAGGGTGCGCTTTTTCGCGACCAGGCCGTCACCGTTGCAGGGTTTGCACGGATCCTTCACGATGGTTCCGCGGCCGTCGCAGTGCGGGCACTCGCGCTGCATGAGGAAGCCGCCGTGGTTGATGGTGACACGGCCGCGTCCGCTGCACGTGGTGCAGTTGGATGGGCGTGTGCCCTTCTTCGCGCCGGTCCCTGAACATTCCTCGCAGAGTTCCCGACGCTTCACGTCGAGAGTGCGCTTCGTGCCCGTGCGAACTTCTTTCAGCTCGAGGTCGAGATGCACGCGCAGGCTGCGGCCCGGGGCTGGACCGCGTTGCCCGCCTCCGAACATGTCGCCAAAGATGCCGCCACCGCCGCCGCCGAAGATGTCGCCGAAGTGGCGCATGATGTCTTCAGCGCTGGAGAAGCCTTGACCGCCGCCAGCCTCGGCGCCGGCGTGTCCGAACTGGTCATACTTGCGGCGCTTGTCTGCATCGGACAGCACTTCGTACGAAGCCGCAGCCTCCTTGAAACGCTGTTCCGCTTCCTTGTCGCCAGGATTCTTGTCCGGGTGGAACTTGAAGGCGAGCTTTCTGTAGGCCTTCTTGATGTCCTCTTCAGTCGCGTCGCGAGGGACCCCGAGGACGTCGTAATGGTCGCGGCGCTCGCTCATGGGAATGAGGCCCGGCGGCGCATGGCAGCCGGGCCCGGCTCCTTCAGGACACGGCGCCGGTGACGGCGTCCTTGTCGGCCTTGACCTCGGTGATGGTCGTGTTCGTGGTGAGCATCAGTCCCGCGATGGATGCCGCGTACTCGAGAGCGAGTCGCGTCACCTTCACAGGATCAACCACACCAGCCTTCACCAGGTCTTCGTACTCACCCGTCATCGCGTTGAAGCCCGTGTTACCCGTGCGCTCCAGCACGTTTTCCACCACCACACCGCCGTCATAGCCGGCATTGATGGCGATCTGTGCGCAGGGCGCCTTGATGGCATCGATGACCGTGTCAACGCCCGCGCGTTCATCCTCGTTCTTGCACTTGCGGCGCACTTCTGCGAGGCCAGGGATGGTGCGGAGGAGTGCCACACCGCCACCGACGACGATGCCTTCTTCCATGGCTGCGCGTGTGGCGTGCAGCGCGTCTTCGACGCGGTACTTCTTCTCGGCCATCTCCTTCTCGGTGGTGGCGCCCACGCGGATTTCCGCGACGCCGCTCGAGAGTTTCGCGAGGCGCTCTGGCAGCGTCTCGCGGTCGTAGTCGCTGGTCGTGGTGGCGAGCTTGGCGCGGATCTGCTCCACGCGTTCGTTCACCGCACGCTTGGTTCCGCCGCCCTCAATGACGAGCGTTTCGTCCTTCCGCACCTCGATGCGGCGAGCGCGGCCGAGGTCTTCCGCAAACCATCGCCCGTTTTCAAAAGCGTTTTGCGGTAGACGTGGCTGCATTACATTCTGGCTTAAATGACCGCGAGCGTTTGGATGCGTGGCTACAGGCACGCTCTGGCACAGCGCGAATTTTGATTGGCACCCGCTCGGCCATTTTCACCCCCATGCCCGAGCTTGGCATCATTATTATCGACGAGGAGCACGACGGCTCCTTTAAACAGCAAGACGGCTTCCGCTATTCTGCGCGCGACCTCGCCGTGGTACGAGCCAACAAATTGCAGATTCCCTTAGTGCTCGGCTCGGCAACCGCATCGCTGGAAACTTTGAACAATGCCCAGCAAAACCGCTACCAGCATTTGCACTTACACGCTCGCGCAGGCAACGCCAAACCGCCAGAGATTCAGCTGTTGGATATTCGCGGCCAAACCCTCACAGAGGGCTTTGCACTGGAAACCAAAATCGCTATCGGCAACGAAATAGCGGCAGGCAACCAAGTTTTAGTGTTTCTCAATCGCCGCGGCTACGCCCCCACACTGGAATGTCATGATTGCGGCTGGCTGGCGAGCTGCCCGCATTGCGATGTGCGCATGACCGTACACCAAACCCCGCGCCATTTGCACTGCCACCACTGCGGCCATCAACGATCACTTCCGCGACAATGTCCGAGCTGCAAAAGCAGCAAACTGCAACCGCTGGGCCAAGGCACCGAGCGCAGCGAAATCGCCCTGCGAGATTGGTTCCCCGCCACGCCCATTATCCGCGTAGACCGCGACTCCACGCGCAACAAAAATGCGATGGACAAAATCCTTAACGAAGTTCACCAAGGCGAGCCGTGCATTCTAATCGGCACCCAAATGCTCGCCAAAGGCCATCACTTTGCCGATGTCACTTTGGTGGTCATCATCGATGCCGATGCAGGATTATTCAGCACCGATTTTCGCGGCGCAGAACGCATGGGGCAACTCTTGTTGCAAGTGGCTGGTCGCGCTGGGCGTGCAGAAAAAATGGGGCGAGTGATTTTACAAAGTCACCACACCGATCACCCGCTGGTGCAAACCCTGTTTTTCAAAGGCTACCAAGCCTTTGCCGATTTGATTTTAGCCGAGCGCCAAATCACGCAACTGCCACCCTACCGATACCTCGCACTATTGCGCGCGGAAAGCAAACGCCCAGAAATCGCGCTGGAATTTTTAAAACTCGCCCGCCATGAAGCCCAAGCGCTCTTTCCCGCCAGCCCGCACTTAAATTATTTAGGCCCGCTACCCGCCATGATAGAAAGACGCGGCGACCGGTTTAGATTTCAGTTACAGTTCAACAGCGCACAACGCAAGCCCTTGCAACATTTGTTAACACAACTAGTAGAAAAATTAGAGGCAAGCGCATTAAGTAAACGCGTGCGCTGGGCGGTGGATGTTGACCCGTCTGAAATGGGGTAAATAAAACAGAATCCGTAAAAATAGTTGACACAAACTTGAACGGATGCAATTATGTTGCACATACAACAAAGAAGCCTAGCTATGTTTGACCGCTGCCTTTATTTTAATACCAATGTTTTTAGTAGAAAAATCGAGAAGGTTTGGATAGATGCCTATTCAGAGCTCGGCTTGGCGCCAGCGCATGCCTATCTATTGCGCCTTGTGCTAGACAAACCGGGATTGGTGCAAAGAGATATTGTTACAGAGCTGTCGCTGGATAAATCCACCATTACTCGCTTTGTCGATAAAATGGTTATTGAAGGCTACCTTTACCGAGCAGCCTCACCTAATGGGAACTTAAAAGAACACTGTATATTTCCCACTGAAAAAGCCCTCGCGCTAAAAGAGCCACTCAATAGAATAGGCGCTGATTTATACCAAAAAATGCAAGCGCTCTTTTCAGTTGAAGAACTTAAATCAACCGTTGATTGGATTCGT
>SXGT01663925.1_pt1 | contig 38651 bp, 33 predicted proteins | sample 3176221 | NCBI WGS metagenome assembly SXGT01 (sample SAMN11356862, study PRJNA531348) | freshwater metagenome | isolation source: freshwater sample F1-120 | place: China: Fuxian Lake, Yuxi | collected 2017-12-25 | reverse complement strand
GTCTACGAGATCGGCCGCGTGTTCCGCAACGAAGGCATCAGCACGCGCCACAATCCCGAGTTCACGATGCTCGAGAGCTACGAGGCGTGGGCCGACTACCGCGACATCATGGCGCGCGTCGAGGGACTGTTCGGCCACCTGGTCGAGGTCGTGCTCGGCGGCAAGGGCGTGGTGACGTTCCGCGACAAGCAATACGACCTGAAGCCACCGTTCCAGAAGGCGCGCTACCTCGACCTGTTCGCGCAGCACAACCCCGGCGTCGATTGGTTCGACCACCCGAGCTGCCTGCGCCGCGCCCGCGAACTGTCGCTCAAGACCGACGGCATCGAACCGCACAAGCTCGCCAACGACGTGTTCGAAGCAACCGTCGAAGACACCCTGCAGGGCCCCATCTTCGTGCACGACTATCCGGTCGCGATCAGCCCGCTGGCCAAACGCATGGCCGACGACCCGCGCGTCACCGAACGCTTCGAGCTGTTCGTCGGCGGCATGGAACTCGGCAACGCGTTCAGCGAACTCAACGACCCGATCGACCAGGAGCAGCGCTTCCGCGAACAGGTCGCGCACAAGGACGACGAGACGCCGGGCGAGATCGACGTCGACTACGTGACCGCGCTCGAGTTCGGCATGCCGCCGGCCGGCGGTCTCGGCATCGGCATCGATCGCCTGACGATGCTGCTCACCGGCTCGACCTCGATCCGCGACGTCGTGTTGTTCCCGCTGCTGCGCCGCCTCGAAGGCAACCCGGACCTGGGCCAGGGCGGCGACGCCGGGCCCACGCCGCCGCCGACCAACCCGCCGCAGCCGTGATCGCCGCGTTCTCGCCGTTCCTTGCCCTGCGCTACCTGCTGACGCGCCGCATCAATCTGCTCTCGGTGCTCGGCGTGATGTTCGCGGTGTGGGCGATCCTGCTGGTCGACAGCGTGTTCGCCGGCTTCGTCAGCACGATCCGCACCGACGTGCAGAACAGCGCGCCGGAACTGCTGGTCACCGACCTGCCGCACGACACCGGCTACGCGAAGTTGCGCGATGCGCTGCAAGCCGAACGCGAGCTGTGCGCGGCCACGGCACCGCGCCTTCGCCACCACGGCATGTACGAACCGCTGCGCCGGCCGCCCGGCGCCGAGCTGTCGGCGATCAGCAGCCAGATCGACTTCGACCACACCGAGAACGGCTTCGGCATCCTGGTCGGCATCGATCCGGTGCGCGAAGCCAACATCAGCGGGCTCGCCTCGTGGGTGGCGCGGGCGTCGGAGGAGTTCGCCGTGCGCGGCCTCGAACTGCCCAGGTCGCGCGTGCTCGACAGCCCGGACGCAAAGCAGCGGGCGAAGCTGCTGGTCGCGCCCGAACTCGAATGGCACGCGCGCAAACGCGTCGGCCTGCCGGTCGAGAGTTCGGTCGAGAACCACACCAGTTCGTGGCCGGGCGTGCTGCTCGGCTGGCGCCGTTTCCGCCGCAGCCAGGCCCTGCTCGAAGGCGACGCGCTCGACGTCGTGGTCGCGTCGTTCCCCGGCCTCGGCGAAGGTGCTGCGTTGCACACCCACCCGATGCGCATGGCGTTCGCCGGTTGGTTCGCCACCGGCCACCGCATGTTCGACGAAGCGTCGATGCTGGTGCCGATCGAAACGCTGCGCACGCTGCTCGGCCACGACATCAGCGACAGCGACAGCATCGACCTCGTCACCGACATCGCGGTGAAGCTGCAGCCCGGGCTGTCGGCAGCGGCGCGCGCGGCGGCGAAGACGCGCCTGCAGGCCGTGGTGCAGGGCCTGCTGCCGACCGGCAGCGCCCCGTGCCTCGTGCTCGACTGGGAAGAGCAGAACGAAGTGTTCCTGTCCGCGGTCACGCACGAGCAAGGCATGATGCAGTTCGTGCTGTTCGTGGTGATGCTCGTCGCCGCGTTCGTCATCTATGCCACGCTGCACATGATGGTGACGCAGAAGATCAAGGACATCGGCATCCTGGCAGCCCTCGGCGGTTCGCCGCGCGGCATCGGCCTCGTGTTCCTGATCGGCGGCCTCGTGGTCGCCGTGGTCGGCACGGCCCTCGGCATCGGCACCGGCGTGGCGTCGGCGGTCTGGCTCAACGACGCCAACGAGTGGTTCTTCGCCAACTGGCAGGTCGAGTTGTTCCCGCGCCGCCTGTTCGACCTGCGCGAAGTGCCGTGCCATCTCGAGCCGTCATGGATCGCCAAGGTCGGCATCGGCGCCATCGTGCTCGCCGTCGTCGTCGCCTTCATCCCGTCGCGCAAGGCCGCCCGCATGAACCCCGTCACCGCGTTGGCCCACGAATGACCACCCCCGTCCTGCAAGCGACCGCCGTCCACAAGCACTACCGGCTCGGCAAACGCGAGATCCCGGTGTTGCGCGGCATCGACCTGTCGGTGGCCGCCGGCGAGACCGTCGCCCTGCTCGGCGCGTCCGGCGCCGGCAAATCGACGCTGCTGCACGTGCTCGGCCTGCTCGATCCGCCGAGTTCGGGCGAAGTGCACTACGACGGCCGCCGCGTGGATGCGCTGCCGATCGGCCAACGCGCCGCGCTGCGCCACGCGCAGGTCGGCTTCGTGTTCCAGTTCTACCACCTGATCCCCGAGCTCACGGCGCTGCAGAACGTGCTGCTCGCGCGCATGATGGCGACTTCGGTGTTCGCCTACTGGGGCCAGCGCAAGCAGGCGAGGCAGAAGGCGATCGCGATGCTCGAACAGGTCGGCCTCGGCGACCGGCTGCACCATCGTCCGACCGAACTGTCCGGTGGCGAACGCCAACGCGTCGCGATCGCGCGCGCACTGCTGGCCGAACCCAAGGTCGTGCTCGCCGACGAACCGACCGGCAACCTCGACTCCACCACCGCGCGCGGCGTCGTCGACCTGATGTTCTCGATCCAGCAGCAGCGCGGCCTCGCGTTCCTGCTGGTCACCCATGACGAACGGCTGGCGCAACGTTGCCATCGCGTCGTGCGCATGCAGGACGGAGTCGTGGTGCGCTGATGTACCGGCTCTTCCTGGCGATCCGCTACCTGGTGACGCGGCCGATCAACCTGCTCGGCATGGCGGGCATCACGATCAGCGTGTGGGCGCTGGTCGTCGTGGTGTCGCTGTTCACCGGCTTCATCAACGTGATCGAGCACCACGTGCACCAGGCCAGCGCCGACCTCGTCGTCGTCAACCTGCCGCCGTGGGCCAACAGCCGCAAGCTGGTGGCCGCCCTCGAAGCCGACCCGCAGGTCGCCGGCGTCACGACGCGGCTGCTGCACCACGGCCTGTTGCTGCGCCCGGGGCACCGGCCACCGCCCACGCCGTTGCCAGGGCGTTCGGCGCTGCACGGCGGCGACCAGCCGTTCTTGTTCGTGCAGGGCATCGATCCGCGCAGCGAAGCGAAGGTCACCGGATTCGACGATTGGCTCATCCACGCCGACATCCCCAAGGAGCTGCGCGCCATGGACCAGGCCCTGCTGCCGCGCGACGGGCTGCCAACGGTGCTGGTCGGCCTGCAGCGCCTGACCCGCGAAGGCCTGCGCGTCGGCGATCGCCTGGTGCTGACGACCGCACGCATCGAAACCGACCCCCAGGGCCGCCGGTCGCCGCGCAAGGTGCAGTTCGACCTCGTCGTCGGCGGCGCCTTCAAGACCGCGCACAGTGGCTTCGACGGCAACACGGTGTTCGTGGCCGCCGACACGCTGCGGCAGAACCTGTTCCCGGACACGCCCGATGCGGTGCAGGAAGTGGCGCTGCGCGTGCACGACCAGCAGCAACTCGAGGCCACCGCCGGTCGCCTGCAGCGCACCGTGAACCGCGTGCTCGAACGCGACCAGTACGCGTGGGCCAGCGTGCTGACGTGGCGGGAGAAGAACAGCGGCTTCCTCGAATCGGTGCAGCACCAACGCGCCCTGATGCAGGTTGTGCTGGTCGTGATCATGGTGGTCGCCGCCTTCCTGATGCTGGCGACGCTGTCGATGATGGTCACCGAGAAGGTCTCCGACATCGGCATCCTGTGCGCGATGGGGGGCACGCCACTCGGCGTCACCACCGTGTTCCTCGCCTGCGGCCTCGTCATCACCGCGTGCGGCATCGTCGCCGGCACGCTGCTCGGCATCGTCACCGGCATCTATCTCGAAGAAGTGCGCCAGGCGCTGCGCTGGACCACCGGCATCGACCTGTTCCCGATCGACGTCTACAACCTCGAACGAGTGCCGAGCGCGATCGATCCGATGTGGCTGCTGCAGGTTGCGGGCATGGCGATGGCGACGGGCCTGCTGGTGTCCGTGCTGCCGGCGTGGCGCGCCTCGCGGCACGACCCGCTGGTCAGCCTGCGCGCCGGCTGAGCCGCACCGCCGCACGAGGCGGGTCCGGTTCGCACGGGTTTGCTGCTGGCGCCGATTTCGGCGTAGCCCGAAGACGCCGCGCGCGCTCCCCCTGGCTACACTGCCAGCGATGCGCTTGCCGTCGATTTCGCCACTGCTGCTGCTCGCGCTGGCGGCACTGCCGGCGTGCACCGCCGCGCCGAAGACGACGCACCGCCGTTCGCCGATCGATGCCGCGGCCCGCGTGCTGGCCCTCGACTTCGTCCCCCACGCCGCCACCGAGACCCACCACGGTCTCGACCGGCTCACCGGCATCGCCGCGAAGGAAGGACGCCGCGTCGCGGGCCTGCGCCCGCCTACCGATTCCACCGGCGCCGAGATCGCCCGGATCGCCGACGCCCGCCGCAACGCCGTGACCCTTGCCAGCGCGGATCTGCGGCGCCGCCCCGACGTCCGCGCGGCCCTGCCGCGTTCGCCGCATGACCTGGCGCAGACGCTCGCCGATGGCCTCGGCACGCTGTCGGTCCTGTTCGCGCCGCGGCAACCGCTCGGCGAGATCGACGACCAGCGCCATCGCACCGACCCGGCCGAGGCGCCCGCAGAAGCCTCGCTGCTCGCCCGCCTGCGCCGCCGTCTGCGCTTGTGACGTGAACGCACCGACCGTCCCGGGACCAACCCGTGACTCGCGCCCGAGTGCCACGCCGCGTAGAACGCCGCCCCTACCCCCGTTCCGAGGAGTCCCAGTGCAGTCCGTTTCCACGACCAACCTTTCCCGTGCCCTGCTGCTCGCCGCCACGTTGGCGGCGACCTCGACCTTCGCTGCGGCGCAGGATGGACTTGCCAAGGACCGCGCGGCGGGCGCTGCGACCGTCGACGTCGCGATGTGCAAGGAATGGCTCGGCACGCTCGCGAGCCCTGCCTTCGAAGGGCGCGGCACCGGCCAGCCCGGCTTCGAGAAGGCGGCCAACTACGTTGCCGCCCACTTCCAGTCCCTCGGCCTCACCACCTACTACCAGCACGTGCCGTGGGCGACGTCGAAGCTGGTCGCCGAGAAGACGAGCCTCGTGTTCCAGAAGGGTGACGAGACGATGCTGACGATCGCGGCCGACAAGCTGGGCGGCACGGCGTCGGGATCGCTGGCGGCGACCGGCGACGTCGTGCTGCTGGTCGTCGATGCGCCGCCGCCACGAGAACGTGGCCGCGCCGATGCGGAGACCGCGGCGGTGATTCCCGGCATCGACGAGCTCGAACTCAAGGGCAAGGTCGTCGTCGTGTACGTGCGCCAGCCAAAGGTTGGCCGGCCGAACCCGCTGGCCGCCTTCGCGGTGCAGCAGGAACTCGGCGGCAAGGAATGCGCCGCGGTCGTGTTTGCGCAGACCGAACCGACGCGCGGCATCGAGGGCCGTCGCGGCCAGGCCGGTCGCCGCGCCAACCCCGCCGCCGCCGGGGCGCGGCGGCAACCGGGTTCGATCCAGTTCGGCGGCGACCAGTTGCCGGCGTTCCTGACCGCCGCCGGCCTGTCGCCCGAGTCGCTGGCCACGACCAAGACGGCCACGCCGTTGCCGTTGCGCGCGACGTTGGCAGTCGCCGTCGAGGAGACCAACGCGCCGGCGATGAACGTGTTCGCGATCCTGCCGGGCAGTGATCCGGTCAAGAAGCACGAATACGTGGTGATCGGCAGCCACCTCGACCACCTCGGTCGCCGCGGCGACGTGATCAGCCCCGGCGCCGACGACGACGCCTCGGGCACCACCGGCGTGATGGCGGTGGCGAAGATGTTCGCCAAGAACGAGGTGCGGCCGCCGCGCAGCATCCTGTTCGTCTGCTTCTCCGGCGAAGAGAACGGCCTCGTCGGTTCGGCCTACTTTGCCGACAACTGCCCGATCCCGCTGTCGTCGATGGTCGGCCAGCTGCAGATGGACATGATCGGCCGCGACGAAGAGGAGAACAGCGAAGGCGACAAGGGTGAGCTGGCGGAGAACAACCGCAACACCGTGCATCTGGTCGGCACGCAGAAGCTGGCGCCCGCCCTGCACGAGCTGTGCCTGCAGAAGAACCAGACCGCGAAGCTCGACATCGAATACGACCAGGAAGGCATGTTCGGCCGCAGCGACCACGCCAACTTCGCGCAGAAGGGCGTGCCGATCGCGTTCTTCTTCACCGGCCTGCACCGCGACTACCACCGGCCCACCGACACGCCGGAGAAGATCCACTACGAGAAGCTGCTGCGCATCGCGGTCTGGGTCTACGACATCGCCTTCGAACTGGCGGCGCAGACCGATCGGCCGGCGATCGATCCGAAGCTGTGGGCCAAGTTCCGTGGCAGCGGTCGCAATCGCGCGCCGGAAGTGCCCGCCGCCCCGTTGCTGCCCGAGAAGCCGCCGGCAGCAGGCCGCTGAGAAGCGGCCCCCGCGCTGCGCGCGGAACCGGCGCCAACCGCGCGACTCAGATCTCGCGTTCGCCGGGCGAGCGCAGCGACAGCGGCCGGCCCAGGATCTCGCTCATCACGACGACGCGCTTCAGGTCGGACAGCGTGTAGCGGCCGCGGACTTCCAGCTGGCTGCTCGCGTCGTGCACGCGACCGCCGAGGTTGCCGATCTCGGCGCCAGCGGCATGGCCGCCGACGCGACCGCTCTGCGGGGCGACGCGGTGCTGCATCGATTCGCCGACATGCGGATCGACCTGCGTCGGCAAGCGGCGGCGGTTGGTGCTCGGCACCACCGGCACCGGCGCGCGCTCGGGCACCACCACGTTGCGGCGCCGCGGGGTCGGCGGCAACGGCGGCGGTTCGGCCGACCCCGAGTTTTCGGCGTGCTCGACGACGTCGCCATGCCGCGCCTCGGTTTCGCGGCGATATCCGCGCGACGACTCGGGCGCACTGCGGTCGCCCGCCGCGGCCTCCGCCGGCACCGTTTCGACGCCGAGAATGCGCCGCATCTCGCGGGCGATCTCCTCGGCCGAACGTTCGCGCGCAACCGGTGTCGGCATCTGGACCGGCTCCGGGCGCGCGCGTTCGACCTGCTCGCTCGGCAATTGGCGCGCCTGCTCGGCGCGTTCGCGCGCCTTCTTCGCCGACTTCACGACACTACCGATGATGCCGATGATCCACGCGCCGACCACGAACAGGATCAGCGGCTCCTTCAGCAGCATCGAAAGCAGCTTGTCGAACACGGCTCACTCCTGTCCGGGCATCTTGCGCTTCTGGCTTTCGGTCGACATGTGCGTCTCTTCGCCCACCGCGATCTGCGTGCGCATGCGGGTGTCGGCTTCGAGGTTCTTGATGCGTTGGTAGTCGAGCACGCCGAGGTGGCCGCTGCGGAACGCATCCGCCATCGCCTGCGGCACCTCCGCTTCGGCGAGCACGAGCTTCGCGCGGTTGGCGGCGATCTCGGCGATGTTCTCCTGCTCGGCGGCGACGGCCATCGCGCGGCGGCTTTCAGCGGCGGCCTGCGCCACGCGCTTGTCGGCTTCGGCCTGGTCCGCCTGCAGGCGGGCGCCGATGTTGTCACCGATGTCGACGTCGGCGATGTCGATCGAGAGGATCTCGAACGCGGTGCCGGCGTCGAGGCCCTTGCTCAACACGCCCTTGCTGATGCGGTCGGGGTTCTCGAGCACGTCCTTGTGCGTGTCGGAACTGCCGATCGTCGAGACGATGCCTTCGCCGACGCGCGCGATGATCGTCTCTTCGGTGGCGCCACCGACGAGGCGCTTGATGTTGGTGCGCACGGTGACGCGCGCCTTGGCCAGCACCTGGATGCCGTTCTTCGCCATTGCGGCGACCTTGCCCTCGGGCGGGCAGTCGATGACCTTCGGCGTGACCGAGGTCTGCACGGCGTCGAGCACGTCACGGCCGGCCAGATCGATCGCGGCCGCCTGGCGGAAGTCGAGACCGAGGTTGGCGCGGTCGGCGGCGATCAGCGCCTGCACGACGTTGAGCACCTTGCCGCCAGCAAGATAGTGCGCTTCGAGATCGCGCACGTTGATCGGCAGACCGGCCTGCGTCGCCGCGATCGCGCCGCGCACGATCACCGACGGGTTGACCTTGCGCAGCGACATGCCGACCAGCTGGAACAGCCCGATCCTGGTGCCCGACATGTAGGCCTGGACCCACAAGTTCAGGAACTTGAGCATCACCAGCATCAGGATGACGAGCAGGACCAGCGCGCCAATCGCGACGTAGAACAGGATGTCCGAGGAATCGGCTTTGAGGAGCATGGGTGGGATCGGAGTCAGGGAATGCGAAGGTTCAGCGGCGCGCGACGACGACGCGGTTGCCGTGCACTTCGAGCACAGTGACGTTGCAGTCGGCGTCGACCATCTCGCCGCGGGTCACGACGTCGATGCGTCGGCCGTCGACGCGGGCGAAGCCAGCGGGCCGCAAGGGCGACAGCGTCACGCCGACCTTGCCAACCAGGCCGCGCAGCGATTCTTCCGTGCTCGCGGTGACCGACTGGGACGGGCCTTCGAGGATCAACGCCTTGCCGAAGCGGGTCTTGGGCAGCAGCTTGAATGACATCACCAGCACGATCGGCGACGCGATCGCTTCGACCAGGACCATCGTCACGCCGAATGCGATCGAATGCTGGAAGGCCACGAACACGGCGGCGAGCAGGGCTGTGCCCGCCAAAGTCGCGACGACGCCGAACGAGACCAGCATCACTTCGACGACGATCAGGCCGAGGCCGAGGATGCAAAGCAGCAGCACGACACCGACACTGCCGCGCTCGCCGGCGCGCGGGGCTGGCCCATCGGCGGCGACGACGACGCGCGGTCCCTGCACGTAGAGCACGCGGATCCGGGTGCCGGCCTCGATGAACTCGCCTTCGGTGACGACGTCGAGGCGTTGGCCGTCGATCTCCATCGCTCCCGTCGGACGCAGCACGGTGGCCGCGGTGCCGACCCGGCCCACCATCGCCATGGCGCCCGCATCGGCGAGCCCGAGCCCACTGCCGCCCGCGGTCGATGGCGCCGGCTCCGGCGGCAGCAGGAACACGCGGTTGAACCACGGCACCTTCGGCAGGAAGCGCCACATCAAGCCACCCGCGACCAGCACCGACACGAACAGCAGGGTCAGGTTGCCGAGGTTGGCCAGCAGAATGCCTTCTTCAACCGCGTTGCTCGGCACGACGAACGACTGCCGGCTCAACACCAGGGCCAGCACCAGGCACAGGAACCCGACACCGCCGAACACGACGGTGCCCGGCAACAGGAAGATCTCGACGGCGATCGCGGCGAGGCCGAGGAAGAACACGAGGATCTCGGTGATCTCCGCCAACCCGACCAGGTAGCTGTGGAACAGCGCCAGCCCGAGGAAGACGGTGCCGAGCAGTCCGGGCAGGCCGACACCCGGCGTCTTCACTTCGACGAGCAGCAGCACGAACCCGAGCACGAGCAGGAACGGCTGCAGCAGTTCGAGCCAGCCGACCATGCTCTCGGCCCAATTGCCGGCGAGTTCCACCATCGTCGAGCGTTCGATCGCCAGCACTTCGGCGAGCGAGTCGAGATCGCGAATCGTGCCGTTCGACAGCCGGAAGTCCTCCGCTTCTTGCGCGGTCAGCACCAGCGGTCGCGTCAGGGGCCGATCGCCGATCACCTTGGCACCGCCGGCCAGAAGGGCCGGCAACTCGCTCTGGTCGAGCACCGCCTCGCGTTCGACGCCACCCTGCCGCACCGTCGCCTGCACGATCTGGATGCGCGGGTCGGCCATGGCCAGTGCCAGCTTCACGGCGTCGGGCCCGAACTTCGGGTCGCGCTTGGCGAGCCATCCCGCCAGGGCGACGCGGCTGGCTTCGTAACGATCGGCGGCAGCGGCGTCGGGGTTCTGCGCCAGCAGTTCGCCGATCTCGCCTTCCGGCTTCTCGATCTCGCCCCACTGGGCGCCCGGCATCAGGAAGATCTTGTCGCAACACAGGGCCAATGCCGCAGCACCACTGACCACCCGTCCCTGCAACAACGCGATCGTCGGCGTCTTGGCCGACTGCACGGCCTGCAGCAGGCTCTGGATGTCCTTGGCATCCTCACCCTGGCTGCCGGCGGTCTGCAGACGGAACACGACCCAGCTGCAGCCGAGGTCCTCCGCCTTGCGCAACGACCGATGGCATCGGGCCAACTCGGTGGTGCCGAGCTTGCCTTCGAGGGTGACCAGCAGGACCCGGGGCTCGCTCACCGGCTGCTGCGTCCCGGCGGGTGTGTCCACCCGGGGCGTTGGTCCGCCGCACGCCACCCACAGGGCGAAGAACAAGGCGATCCACGATCTGCGCGACGTCAAAAGCACGGGCAATGGTTTAGCACCAGTGGCCGTCCTTGCCCAAGGTCTGTCTGTCCGTCTGGCAAGAGTCGGCGCAGCCGACCCGCCGCGACAGCCGATAGAAGACCGTGGCCAGAATCGGAGAGGGAGCGGAACGGCAGGCGGCGCGCGGCGCCGTGCTCGCCCTCGTGCAGGCCCTGCGCCTCCTGCACCAGCATCCCGACAACCCCGGGCTCTGGCGGACCGCCGCCCGGCGCAGCCGCGAGGCGATCGCCCTGGCGACCCGGCATGGCCCGTGGACGCTGGGCATCGGCGACGGCGAGTTGCTTGCCGGCGATGAGCCGGTGTTGGCCTTCGCGCCGACCGAAGTTCCGTTCGGGCCCCTGCGCAGTGCCGGCATCGGCGCGCTGGAGTTCGCCGAAGGTATTGCCAGCGAGTCGGTCGCGCAGCTGCTCGAACGCCTGCGCGGCATCGACGACGACCCGGATCCGGAACGTGCCATCGCCGCGCTGCATCGAGGCGGCGCCTTGCCCGGAGTGCAGGTGCGCGCCGCGACCACGTTCGGCCAGGATCGCGGCAGCGGTCGCTACGACTGGTCGACGCTGCCGGCGCCGACGTTCGTCGAACCGGCCCTGTTGGCGATGGTCGCCCGCGACCTCGCCAGCAACCTGCCGGCCAGCGTCGCGCGGGCCGCACTCGAAGAACTGTCGCCCGACACCGGACCCGCCGGCGACGCGCTGCTGCCCCTGCTCGATGCGATGCTGCAGCGCGGCGACGTCGCCACCGTCACCTGGTTGCTCGGCGAGATCGAGAACCACCCGAACGTGCACCCCGAATGCCGGTTGCGGTTGCAGGCGCACGCCAGCGCCCACTGCGACGACGCCTGGCTGCGCGACCGCCTGGCGCGCGGCAGCCGCGACGAGGTCCTGGCGCTGGTCGGCCTCGTGCTGCAACTCGGCGCCGCCGCCACCGCGCGCTGCACGGCCGTTCTGCAGACGAGCCAGCATCCATACGCGCAGGTGCTGCTCCCGCTGTTGCCGACGTTGTCCTGACCGGTGCGCGTTGGGCTGCGGCGACGGGAACTGCCACGCCAGGAAAAGGCGTGCGGCCCTCGATCCAATCAGGACGACGCCGTCACGCCACGGCTCGCCCGCGCCCAGCGCGCGCACGTTGCGAGCAGCGCCCGCCGGTCGACGGGCTTGGTCAAGTAGTCGTCGCAGCCGGCCAGCAGGCAGCGCGCCCGGTCGCTGCTCATCGCGTTCGCGGTGAGGGCGACGATCGGCCGCGAGTAGCCGCTCGCGCGCGCCTGCCGCGTCGCTTCGTAGCCGTCGCGTTCGGGCATGTGCATGTCCATCAGCACCAGATCGAACGCACCGTCCGCGGCGTTCATGCGCTCGCACGCGATCCGGCCGTTGTCGACCGCTTCCACCGTGGCGCCGACCCGACGCAGCAGGAACGTCAGCAAGCGTTGGTTGTCGGCGCCGTCCTCGGCGAGCAGGATGCGGGCGCCGCGCAGACCCTCCGTGACGTCGTCGCCTTCCACCGTCGCATCCGGCATCGGCGCCGACGGTGTGCGTTCGCGATCACCGCCCTCGGGCAACCAGGTCCCGGCTGCGGCATCGACCTCGCCGGCAATCGTCACCGTGAACACGCTGCCGTTGCCGGGCTCACTGCGGACCACGATGTCGCCGCCGAGCAGTCGCGCATAGTGACGGGCGATGGCGAGACCGAGCCCGGTTCCGCCAAAGCGCCGCTCCGTGCTCGCGTCGGCCTGTTGGAAGGCGCGGAACAGACGGGCCACTTCCCCCGGCGTCATGCCGATGCCGGTGTCGCGGACCGCGATCGACAACCACGGCGTGCCCGCGACGGGAGTGCCGCAACGCACTTCGACGTGCACTGCGCCGGCGGCCGTGAACTTGATCGCGTGGCCGATCAGGTTGACCAGGATCTGGCGCAGCCGGCACGGGTCCGTCGCGATGCGGCGAGGAATCGGCGTCGCGAAGGTGCGTTCCAGCTGCAGGCCCTTGCTGCGCGCGCGCACGCGCAGCAACGACAACACGTCTTCGACCAGCGCCGCGACATCGACCGGCTCGGGACGGAACGTCACCGCCCCGGCCTCGATCTTCGACATGTCGAGCAGATCGTTGATCACCTGCAGCAGGTGCTGGCCGTTGCGCAGCACGGTCGCAATCGCGTCGGCGCGCGCCTCGGCCGGGAACGTGTCGTCACCGAGCAACTCGGCATGGCCGAGGATGGCGGTCAACGGCGTGCGCAGTTCGGGGCTGATGTTGGCGACGAACTCGCTCTTGGCCCGGCTGCTGGCCGTCGCCAATTCGATCTCCGCGCGGGCGGACGCCATCTGCGCCCGCGCGTGCGCCGCCAGTGACGAACTCAACACGCGAAGCCATGCCACGCCGGCGACCACGGCCAGCGCCAACGTGCCCAACAACAAGGACAGGCCGAACCGCTCGGCGACAACATACTCGTACGCCGCGATGTCCCGCATCACCTCGCGCGCGCGCGCGGTGCCTACTGCGTAGGCATTCTTGTCGGCCGCGTAGTTCGGGCCTTCGAGGATCTCCTTCGCCTGGTCGCGTTGGCCGCGCTCGATCGCCGCGAAGGCGGCAAGTTCCTGGGCGATGAGGCGCTGGTTGGCGGCGTCGGTGTCGGCTCCCAGCTCGCGATCGAACACCGTCGGCGACATCGCCCGCAGCTCGGCGATCGCCGCGTCGAGCGGCGCCAGGCTGACGTCGTACTGCCGGCGCCACTTCGGCTCGCCGCTGGCGGCAGCCATCGACGCCGCCATCGTCAGCACTTCGTCGAGCCGCTCGATCTCACCGCAGAGTTCCTGCACGCGCAGTTGGCGTTCGCTCGTCGCATGCACGCCGCCGGTCGTCGTTCCGATGGCCGCGACGGCCGCCAGCAACAACAGCAGGGTGGAGACGATCGCCAGCGCAAACGGGACGCGCTGCCGCTCCGAGCGCGCATCCTGCGTCCCCGCAGATTGGATCTCCTCCCCCATCCCTGCGCCAATCGGCGACCCCGGGCCCCGGGCCCCAATCGATCGGCACAGGCCCGCTGCCAAGGCGCGATGCACACCCATGCTGCGGACGAGCCAGCCGGCATGGTCGCAATGCGGTTGCCGATGCGGCCGCGGCACGCAAGCGAAGAGAAATCCTGCGAAGTCATGTCACACAACCACTCGCGCTGGCAAGCCACACCATGCAGTCGCTCCTATCGCGCTCGGGGGCCATCGCCTCCCTCTGCTTCCTCTCCCAGCTCCCCGCACAGGCGAACTGGGTGCAGCCGACGTTCGTGACGCCCACGCCGGGCGGCCGCTACCTGTTCGGTTTCGCCTACGACTCGCACAGCAACCACGCGGTGTTGTTCGGCGGCCGGATGTTCGGCGGCACCTACACGAACCAGACCTGGCAGTACGACGGCAGCGGATGGCTCCAGCTGACGCCGTCGAGCTCGCCGCCGGGCATCGCGACGAACGCGATGGTCTATGACTCGGCCCGCCGCCGGATGGTGCTGTTCAGCGGGGAGAACAGCTTCGGCTTCTGGAACGAGACGTGGGAGTTCGACGGCAACGCCTGGCTGCAGCGTTTTCCGACGACGAGCCCGCCAGCGCGCAACGGCTGCGCCTGCGTCTATGACCCGGTTCGCCGCCGCGTCGTGATCTTCGGCGGCTGGGACGGCACCCGCCGCAACGACACGTGGGAGTACGACGGCACCGATTGGGCGCAGATCTTCACCGCGAACACGCCCGTGGGGCGAAGCGACCATCTGATGGCCTACGACGAGGGACGCAACTGCGCCGTGCTCTACGGCGGCTACAACGACGTGTCGCAGTTCCTCGGCGACACGTGGGAATACGACGGCGTGGACTGGGTGCAGCGTTTCCCGGCCAACAGCGCCGGGCCGCTCGCCGATCCGGCGATGGTGTACGACCGTGGGCGAGGTCGCGTGGTGCTGTTCGGCGGCAAGGCATCCTGGTTCACGCCGAACACCAACGCGACCTACGAGTACGACGGTACGACCTGGACCGATCTGACGCCGACGCTCAGTGCGGCGCCGAGTGGTCGTTGGGTGGCCCAGATGGTCTACGACGAGGCGCGGGGGCGTACGATCGCGTTCGGCGGCATCGACAACTTCAACCAATTCCCCGGCGACACTTGGGAACTCGTCACGCCCAACGTCGCTTTGCACCGCACGTTCGGCCACGGTTGTCCCGGCACGGCCGGCACGCCGCAGCTGCTCGTCGCCGCCAACGGGATGCCACGCCTCGGCTCGTCGTGGCAGCTGGAACTGCAGAACCTGCCGGTGACGCCCGGCACCATCTCGACCTTTGCCTTCGGCCTGTCGAACACCTCGACCGGAGCCCTGGCGTTGCCGCTGCCGCTGGCGGCGGCCGGAATGCCCGGCTGCACGCTGTTCGTCAGTCCGGATGTGGTCGTGGCTACGTTTGCCAACACCGGCGTCGCTGCTGCCGGGCTGGCCATTCCTGCCGGCACCGGGTTGATCGGCCTGCACGTGTTCGTGCAAGGTGGCGTACTGGACCCGGGCGCCAACCCTGCGGGCCTCGTCCTGTCGGAAGCAGCGGATGGTCGGATCGGCATCTGACGGCCGGCGCGCCGACCGGGCGGATCAGCGACAACCGTCGAGGCACAACAACGCCATCGCCGTGCCATAGGCGCGGCCGAGTTCGTGGCTGTCGACGAAACAGCCGTCGAACTCCGGCAACGCCATCACGAGGTTCTTTTGCTCGAGCAGCAGGCGCTCGCGTTCCTTCGCATCGGTGAGCGCCCGCGCAGCCTCGGTCCGCGCCAGCATGTCGAACCAGAAGAAGAAGCCGCCGTAGCCGTGCTGGTCGGCATGGTCGTCGTACTTGCGCACCGCGGCGAGCAACGCGTGGTGGCGATGGCCGGCGACCACCGCGGCGTGCAGCTTCGCCTGGTCGGAACCGCCGAACAGGAACAGGCCGAGCTCGCACAGCGGCATGCGCCCGGCCGCCGCTTCCAGCGTCGCGCGCGGTTTGCCGTTCGTCGTGTGGCCGTAGGTGAATGCCCCCTCCGGCGTGCGATCCATCGCCAGCGCGCGCAGGCCGCGATCGATGTTCTCCTGCGGCACCTCGATGCCGGCGGCGCGCGCCGAATGCAGCCCCTGCAACGCCGTGGCGATCGCGAACGGGTTGCCGTACTCGTGGAACCACACGCCGGTCTCCGGCTGCAGTGCGAGCAGCGAACCGACGCCACGTTGCCAGACCGGACGCAGGGCGTCCTTGTCGCCGCGGCGCTGTTGCCACGCGGCGAGGAAGCGCAGCGCATAGGCGCGCGGCCACAGGATCTCGTCGCGGTCGCTCGGCGCCACCCACGCATCGGTCTCGATGTTCTTGCGGATGCGCGTGAGCATCCCTTCGACCTGCGCCAGCACGTCCGGCTCCAGCACGAGCCGGCCCTGCCGTTGCGCATCCGACGCGGCGAGCAGCGCCTCGCCGACGAGGCACGTCACCGCCGCATACACGTTGGGCAGACCGTCGGTGCCGCCGAAGTCGTAGATGCTGTCGCGCACGACGCCGTTGCCGTCATCCATGCTGCACAGGAAGGCCACGCTGCGCTGCCACAGTTCGGCCTCGCTGTAGACGCCGGGCAGCCGCGAGCCGTCGGTCGGCGGCTTCGCCAACGCGGCGGCCGGCAGCGGCAGGTAGTCCTCGAAGCCGTGCACGAACGGCCCGTGCCCTTCGAGTTCGAGCGCCGCCTTCCACGCCATCGGCTCGTCGGGATGGCTGGCCACCAGTTCCTGCCACCGCGTGCGCGCGGCCTCGTTCTGGCCGCTGCGGCAGGCCGCGGCACCGGCGAGCCACAACGCCTCGGCGGCCGTCGTCGGCGCCGGCTTCTGCGCATGCACGGCGAGAGCGCGTTCGCTCGCCAGCTTGCGATCCCCTTGGCGGTAGGCATCCCACGCTTCGCGCAAGGCGGGCGCTCCCGGAAAGCCATCGGGCTTCTGGCCGACCAACGCGCGCAACGGCGCCTCGAACCACTCCGGATGCAGCGTCGTGATCTGGTCGACCTTGGCCAGCACCTTGCCTTCGCCATCGAGCACGAGGTAGCCGGGCTCCAGGAACTTGTTGCGCACGAGGCCGAGTTCCTTGGCGAAATCACCCTTCGCGATTTCGGCGACCGGCACGAAGTGCGTGCGCAACAACTCGATCGTCGTCGGCCAGCTGAACGGACCACCGCGCAGGTAGCGATCGATCTCGGGCTTGCGATCCATCGGCGACCGCGCGACGGAAGGCACGTACCAGAACACCAGCTTGCCGTCCGACTTTGCTTCCTGCAGCGCCTCGGTGACGTCCTTGCGCCACGGCACCGCGCTGCCGGCCTTCGCGGCCAGCTCGCCCGGCTGTGGCCGGATCTTCTTCGTCGAGTTCTGCGCCGGCAGACCCGCCAGCAACGCAACGGGAACGAACGCGAGGACGAAGCGATGCAGCGGCATGGCAGAAGCGTGCCGCGCTCCTGGGGCGCCGACAAGCATCGCACGCTTGCTGACACGAGGACGGGACGGTCTGCTGCAGGCATGCTCGGCGAACGCTTCGATCGCGCCTTCCTGCTCGCGTCGGAGCTGCATCGCCAACAGGTGCGCAAGGAATCGGGCGTGCCGTACCTGAGCCACCTGCTGGCCGTGGCGTCGCTGGCCCTCGAACACGGCGCCGACGAAGACCAGGCGATCGCGGCGTTGTTGCACGACGCGGTCGAGGACCAGGGTGGGATGCCGACCGCCGCCCGCATCCACGCTGCGTTCGGGCAACGCGTGCACGACCTCGTGCTGGCCCTCACCGACGCCGTGGTGGCGCAGAAGCCGCCGTGGCGGGCGCGCAAGCAGGCCTACCTGGCGCATCTGGCGAAGGCCCCGATGGACGTGCTGCTGGTGTCCGCCTGCGACAAGGTGCACAACGCCCGCGCGATCGTCGCCGACCACGCCGCCAGCGGGTCAGACCTCTGGCAGCGCTTCTCCGGCGGCCGCGACGGCACCCTGTGGTACTACCGCGAACTGGCGTCGATCTTCGCTGCGCGTGGCCCAAAGCGGCTGGGTGCCCTGCTGCGCGAACTGGCGGATCGCATGCAGAGCCTCGCCTGAGCCGCCAGGAACCGCGCCTGCGCATTCGCGCCGACCGCGCCGGCCCCGTATAGGTTCCGCATGCTGTTGCGCTCGTTCGTCCTGTTCCTCGCCGCCGTCTCCCTGTTGCCCGACGAAGGGCAATGGCTGCCGACCCAGGTCCGCGAAATGGACTGGGACGCGCTGAAGAAGCGCGGCATGGCGCTGAGCAAGGACGAGTTCTGGCATCCCGAGCAGGGCGGCGTGCTGTCGGCGACGGTGCAGATCAACGGCTGCACCGCTTCGTTCGTCAGCCAGGACGGCCTGATGGTGACCAACCACCACTGCGGTTTTGGCGCGATCTCGGAGCTGAGCACGCCCGAGGACAACCTGTTGCAGAACGGTTTCGCGGCGCCCGATCGCGCCGGCGAACGACCCGCACCGGGCATGGTCGCTTCGGTGCTGCAACGCATCGAAGACGTCACCGCGGTGCTGCACGAGGCGCAGGCCAAGGCCAAGGACGACCTCGAACGGTGGAGCCTCACCGATCGCACCATCGCGCGCCTGTGCGCCGAGGGCGAAGCGAAGGAGAAGAACACCAAGTGCAGCGTGGCGTCGTTCCTCGAAGGCAAGGAGTACCACCTCTACTACCGCACGCAGATCCGCGACGTGCGCCTCGTCTACGCGCCGCCGCGCGCGATCGGCGAGTTCGGCGGCGAAGTCGACAACTGGGAGTGGCCGCGCCACACCGGCGACTTCAGCTTCTTCCGCGCCTACGTCGGCAAGGACGGCGCCGTGCGCGACTACGACAAGGACAACGTGCCGTACTCGGCACGCCACCACCTCAGGGTGGCGAAGACGTCGGTGCAGCCGGGCGACCTGGCGATCATCATGGGGTATCCGGGCCGCACCCAGCGCTACAAGACGAGCCGCGGCACCGCCACGCAGCAGGGCTACGTCTATCCCAAGCGCCTCGAAGTCCTGACCGCAGCGATCGCCGTGCTCGAAGCCGCGGGCAAGACCGACGCGCGGCTCGAACTCGCCGTCGCCGACAACGTGAAGTCGCTCGCCAACGTGCAGAAGAACGCCGCCGGGATGGTGTTCGGCCTGCAGCGCAACGCCACGGCCAGCAAGAAGCAGCTCGAAGAGGAACAGTTCCGGGCGTGGCTCGCGGCACTGCCGACCAAGCAACCCGGTTGGGCCACCGTGCTCGACGAGATGCTCGCCGCCGACGAAACGGAAGCCGCCACCATCGAACGCGACACCATGGTGTCCCTGCTCAACATGCTCGGCGACGGACTGCCGTTGCTGCTGACGCTGGTCGAGGCCTGCGGTGCCAGCGCCAGCAACCCCGACGGCAAGCTGCAGCCGCGCCTGCAGCAGGCGCTCGGCAACGACGCGCTCACCACCCACTTCGCCAGCATCGAACAACCGACCTGGCGCATCCTGCTGGCCGAGCTCGCGTCGATGAGCAAGGCCCAACGCATCCCGGGCACCGAGTTCCTCGGCGATGGCAAGCTCGACCCGAAGATCGCCGACGCGCTATTCGCGTCGCCGCTGCTGCAGGGCAAGGCGCGCCTGGACGCGTTCGGCAAGGGCAAGGAAGCCGCCAAGGACGATCCGCTGCTGCGGCTGGCGCGCGCGATCGCCACCGAGGGCCAGATGGCGACGCAACGCCAGCGCCAGCGCGCCGGCAAAATGCTCGATTGCGGTCGGCGTTGGATCGCCGCGCAGGAAGCGTTCCGCGGCAAGTCGTTCTACCCCGACGCCAACAGCACGCTGCGGGTGTCGATCGCCGAGATCGCCGGCTACCAGCCGCAAGAAGCGGTGACCTACGCGCCGCAGACCACCGTCGGCGGCCTCGTCGCGAAGGAGACCGGCAAGGAACCGTTCGCCAACCCGAAGGCGTTGCTCGAGGCCGCGAAGACGCGGCAATCGTCGCGTTGGTTCGATGCCAAATTGGGCGACGTGCCGGTGTGCTTCCTCACCAACGGCGACACCACGGGTGGCAACTCCGGTTCGCCGGTCATCAACGGCAAGGGCGAGTTGATCGGGCTCAACTTCGACCGCGTGTTCGAGAACGTGGCCGGCGACTTCGGCTGGAACAAGGACCGCTCGCGCAACGTCGTTTGCGACGTGCGCTACGTGCTGTGGGTCGTCGAGTCGGTGTTCCCGTGTGCCGCGCTGCTGCAAGAACTCGGCATGTGAACGGCGGCGCCGCGTGACATTGCGCGATCAGAGTTCGCCGCGCCAACCAATGCGGTACTTCGGCGTACCGGGCCAGGTGATGCCGAGCGGCGTCGATGGCACGAATCCGACCGGCCGCTCGATCGTGTAATCGCCTGCAGTCGACTGCATGTTGTTTTGCGTGATCAACTGCCCGCGGAACGTCGCGCTGTTCATATCTTCGATCCGGTAAACGAAGCTCACGCCCGCGACGAGGCTGCTATTGGACGTCTTGCCCTTCAAAGCGCACGTCGGCGCCAGCAACGCCAGATTCCCGGTCAATGCCGTGCCGCCATTAATGGTGCAGGTGGCGAGCACGTGCACCATCGGCCGCAGCAACGCCGAGTCCGGTGCCGTGACGACGATCGTGCCGTTGATGGTGACGTTGTCGAGAGTCAATGTCTGACCCGCCGCGAGGGTCACGAGCAGGATGCCGTTCTGGGTCGTGTCCGCGAGCGTCGTATCGCCGGTGAAGGTGGTCACGCTGACGCCGCCGGTGGTGCTGCTCGGGAATGCCGCCGTGTCGATGGTCGGCGCCGTGATCGCTGCGACGGAGCACTGCGTCGTGCCAGACACGTGGGTTACCACACTCGTGTCGAGCAACGCCGCGGCAGTGAGGTCGAGGTTGCCGTGCATTGCGAGCGTGCCGCGCGACAGCGTCGAGACCGGCATCAGCAAGGCGCCCAGGTACGCCGACCCCAACACGCTGACTGTGTGGTTGACCGTGGTGACTCCCGAAAGGCTCACCCACGCGTAGCCCGGAGCCGGCGGATCGATCGCATCGACGTCGGCCCCCAGGCGCACTTCGACGCCATCGCAAGTGCCCTTGGCGACGACTTGCGGCGTCGCCACCGGATCGACTGTCACTGCGACCTCGTCCCCATCCGCCAACACCAGCTTGCGCGACTGCGCCGTGAAACCCTGGTCCATCACCACCGCCGTGGCCCATTCGATGCCGCTGGCGGCCGCGTGCCGCGCCCGCGCACGGGCTTCGGCATGATCGGCAACGACGACGGCCATGTCGCGGCTGGCGAGCACGGACAAGGCAAGCATGGAGAGGCTGACCGTCAGTACCAGCGCCAACAGCAATGCCGCACCGCGCTGCGTGTCGGCAGCGCCACCACGCCCGTTCCGTTCGGTGACCATGCCCAGACATCGACACCAAGGCATCGACGAGCCAAGTCGATGATGTGCAGATCGCTGCCCAACCGGACCGATACGGGCGCATGCGGCGGGCACATGGCTTCACGCTGATCGAGTTGCTGCTGGTCATGCTGATCCTCGGCATCGTCGCCGGCATGGCGGTCAGCAACGTCGACCACAGCGAGCTCGAACTCGAAACCGCCGCCAAACAACTGGCCGCCGACCTGGTCACCGCCCAGGGACTGGCGATCAAGAGTCGCCTCCCGGTCGGCCTCGCGGCCGACGTAAAGACGAGCACCACCCAGTTCGTGCTGGCCGACGGCACGCCGATCGCCGGGGCCGAAGCTCGCCTGCGTGGACTCGGCACCCTCACCGACCTCGCAGTCGAACGGCTGCTGGGCGCGCGGCCCCATGGCAGCGCTGGCTTCGCTCGGATCAGGATCGCCGCCGCCGACTTCGCCGGCAGCCCGAACCTCGTGTTCGCGGCCGACGGCACTCCGTCCGCGGGCGGCTCGATCCAACTCGTCCTGGGTGGCAAGTCCCTGCAGGTGCGCTGCGCGCCGTCGTCGGGACGCATCGCCGTGACCGCGCCCTGACCTGTTGAAACACCCCTAAAGGCATGACCGGAATCCGGTCGATGGCCTCGTCGTCCTGAGTCGAGACAACAACAAATCACGCCATGCGCAACAGCACGCAATCCGCCTTCACGTTGATCGAGCTCCTGCTCGTCGTCGTCATCCTGGGCATCCTCGCCGCCGTCGCCATCCCGCAGTTCTCTGACAGCAGCGGCGAAGCCAAGGCCAGCAACCTGCAGACCAACCTCGCCGTCATGCGCAACGCGATCGAGTACTACCGAGCCAACCACTCGGGCAAGTACCCGGGCTATCCCGTCGGCGGCGGCGCGCCAACGGAAGCGTTGTCGGTCAACCAGCTCACGCTGGCCAGCAAGGTCGATGGCTCGACGGCCGCTCCCGGCACCGCCGGCTTCGGCTTCGGCCCGTACATCCGCGAGGCCATTCCGGCGAACCCGGTGAACAACCTCGCGACGATCAAGGTCGTCGCCGACGCCGACCCGTTCCCGGCGGCGGACGACAGCACGGGTTGGATCTACCAACCCAAGACCGGCAAGGTCCGCGCCAATTCGACGGGGGCCTCTCAGGCCGGCAAGACCTACACCGACTACTGATCGGTGCGGACCGCATGCCCGCGCCCCCGCGCGGGATGGAGTTCTCGCATATGCGCCGCCGTCGTTCCCCCATCGCCATCGACTTCGGCGTCCGCGCCGTGACGATGCTGCAGGCTGAAACCTGCGCGGGAACGACCCGGATTCGCGCGGCCGCGCGGGAGCCGTTGGCCTCGACAGCCGCGAGTGATCGCGCCGAAGCCTGGTTCGCAAGCGCCCAACGGCTGCTGCGCAGCGGCCGCTTTCGTGGCGGCCTCGCGACCACGGCTCTCGGACTCGACGACGTGAGCAGCCGGCACGTGCGCGTGCCGTTCGATGCGCTCGAACACGCTGGCGAACGCATCCTTGCCCAGGTGCAGGGCGCTGACGGGGGCGACGACGACGTCGTCATCAATCCCGTGCCGGTCGCCGACTTCCTCGACCAGGGCGAACGCAAGCGCGAGTTCCTGTGCTGCATCGTCAAGCAGGCCGCGATCGACGCGCGCATCGCCTTGCTCGAACGCCTGAAGCTGCGCCCGTGCGCGATCGAGTTGGCCCCGCTGGCGCAAGCCCGGGCCCTGCTGCACGCGGCCCCCGGCGAGTCGTTCGCGCATCTCGACATCGGCGCCGCGGAGTGCCGGATCACCTTCGTGCGCGCCGGCCAGCCGTTGCTGGTGCGTTCGGTTCCGGTCGCCGGCGAAGCCCTGCAGGCGACACTCGAAGAACGACTTGGACTCGACATCACGGCGCTCGCCGCACTCGGCAACACGTCGTCAATGGACGCCAAACTGACCGCGGCGGCGATCACCGACGCGCTCGCCGAACCGCTGGAGCGGCTGGCGCAGAAGCTGGCCGAGGGCATCCGCTACTGCGGCGCCCTGTTCCAGGGTCGAGCGGTGACGTCGCTGCGCGCGACCGGCCGACTCGCGCAGCTGCCGGGACTCATGACCGCACTCGGCCGCCGCATCGGCCTGCGCAGCGAAGCCACCGATCCCCTTGCCGGCGTCGATGCGGGCCCGCTGGCGAACGCGTCGGCGGGGCTGCGCAGCACCTACGCCACCACGCTCGGCCTGTGCCTGGCGGAGTTGGCCGCATGAACGTTCGCGTCGATTTCCTGCCGGAGACGTACCGCGAACGCGAGCGCAAGCGCCGACGTCGCGTGCAACGCCTGACCCTGGCGATCCCGGTGTTGATCGCCCTGTGCGTCACCGACGTCGGGCTCAGCCGCCGCGCCGACATCGCGGCAGCGATGGCCGCGAACGCGCAGGCACACGCCGACCAGAGCGAACAACGCGTGATGCAGGTGCGCCAGCTGGCCGCCAGGTTGGTAGCGCAACATGAGCAGCTCGAACGCACCCTGCTGCCGCTGCAGGCGCCGCGCATGATCCAGACGCTGGACGCGATCGTCGCCAGCCAACCCGCCGATGTCGCGTTGCTCGACCTCAACTGCTCGCTGACGCCGTGGGCTACGGTGCCGACGAGCTCCGTGCGCCTGACCGCGAGTTGCGCCACGCCCGAGCTGTTCGAGACCTTCCTCGCGTCGCTGCGCACGGAAGCGATCCTGCCGGAACTGCGTTGCGCCCGCACGTTCCAGACCCAGGACGGACTCGGTTTCCATCTCGACTCCAGCGCGGAGAAGGCGGCACCACGATGAACGCCAACGTCGTGACGTCAGCGCTGCTGCTGGGACTCGTGCTGGCCTGGTACGCCGGCTTCGGCCATCGGCGATTGGCCGCGATCGCCGGGCACAACGCCGAACTTGCCGCCGCCTACAGCAAGGCGGACCAGATCGAAGCCGAAACGACGCACGCGCCGGTGCTGCAACGCTGCGCCGACGAACTCGACGCGTGGACGCAGGACCTGACGCCACGTCTGCAGCGTTCGCCGAAGCAGCCGGAGCTGCTGTTCGCCGTGCAAACGCAACTGCAGGCAAGCGGGCTGCACCTCGATCGCATCGACAACCTGGCTGCCGACCAGGCCCTTGGCCTGCCCAACGCCAGGGTTCGCGTGATGGTCACTGGCACCACGCAGCAGCTCTTCCGCGCGATCGCGGACCTGGAGAACTCCGAACCACCGACCCGCGTCACCGAGATCGCGACCCAGCGCAGTCCCGACGGCGTGCGCCTGCTCGGCGACATGACCGTGGTGCGCATCTGGCAGGAGCCCAAATGAGCTCACCCGCGTCGGCAACTCCAGCGGCAACGGCCGGCAAGACCGGATTGCCTCGGCGTCGATTCGACAAGCGGCTGCTGGCCGTCGTCGTGCTGTTGCCCATTCTCGTGTTCGCGTGGTTGCCGCTGTTGCAGGGCAAGCCGCCAGCCCCGAATGCCAATGGCCCGGCGACCGCAGCACCCGCGCCAGCCGCGCCACCGACCGCTGCCGCGGCGCCGTTGGTGGAGGCCCGCGCATCGACGGCGGCGCTGGCCGGTTCCTCGGCGAGCATCGCCGAACTCGGCCAGCGGATCCGAGCGCTCACGTCGCCGTACGAACCGCGCTGGCACGAACCCGGATACACGCCTCCGGCCGTGACGAAACCGGTGGACCAGCCGGGGACAGACGTCGTCCCACCGACCAACGCCGGCACTCCCCCGCCGGCCGGACTGATGCCATCAGCCATCCTGCTGACACCGGGGGGCAACTCCATGGCCCTCGTGCGCGGCAAGCTGCGCGCCGTCGGCGACGTCGTCGACGGCTACCTCGTCGTCGCGATCGAAGCCGGCCGCATCGACTACCGCCTCTTCAACAACACTTTCACCGTGCACATGCCCGCCCACGGGCTCGGAGGCTCCCGATGATTCGTGCCCTATTGCGCAGGACCTGCCACTGCCTGGCACTCGCTGTGCTCACCGCGGCGAATGGCTTCTGCCAGGAACAGACGCCGTTGATCACGCTGAACGTGAGCGACGAAAGTGCCGCAACCGTGCTGCAGGCGCTGGCGACGCAACATCGCTTGAGCCTCGTCGCCGGCGACCAGGCGGCCGGCAAGGTCACCATCAACCTCTACGACGTTCCGCTCGAAGAAGCGGTGCGGCAGATCCTCGCCACGCAAGGTCTGCAGTTGTGGCGGCACGGCAACTTCTGGCGGGTGATGACGGCCGAGCAGTGGACCGCGCACGAGAAGTCGATCGACCTGACGACGACGCGCGTGTTCACCCTCAACCACCTCACCACCGCCGAGGCAACCAAGCTGGTGCAGCCGTTGCTGTCCACCGACGGCACGATCGCCAGCAGCGATGCCGGCGGCGGCGGCACGGGCGGCACCGGCGGCAGCTCGACACCGGGCGGCAGCGGCCAGCGACAACAGCTCGTCGTGCGCGATCGGGCCTCGGTGCTCGAGAGCCTCACCCGCGCCTTCCAACAACTCGATCGCCCACCGCCACAGGTGTTGCTGGAAGCGACGATCCTCAGCATCGATCTCGGCGAAGACAACCGGCTGGGTGTCGACCTGAACGTGCTCGGCGGCATCGACTTCAACGGCATCGGCGCCTCTTCGGACCTGACCGGCATCGGCGGCTACAGCACCACCGGCAACCAGCTCGACGGCAATCTGGTGAGCGGGCAGACCTTCGGCTTCGCCGGTTCGCCGCCCGGCCAGGGCCTGGCCCTCGGCTTCGTGCAGAACAACGTGGCGGCGTTCGTCGACGCCCTCGAACGCACCACCAATGCCACCATCGTCAGCAATCCCCGCGTGCTGGCGTTGAACGGCCAGGAAGCGAAGATCATCGTCGGTGGACGCCTGGGCTACACGACAGTGACCCAGAACCAGACTTCCACCATCGAGACCGTCGAGTTCCTGGAGACCGGCACCCAGCTGATGTTCCGGCCCTGGGTCGGCGAAGACGGCTGGATCCGCATGGAGGTGCATCCGCAGAACAGCTCGGGTGTCATCGATCCGGTGTCGGGCGTGCCCTCGGAGAGCACCACCGAGATCACCACGCGCATCCTGATGCGCGACGGCCAGACGCTGATCCTCGGCGGCCTGATCGGCGAATCGATCAGCAGCTCGCGCGACCAGATCCCGATCCTCGGCTCGCTGCCGCTGATCGGCTGGCTGTTCGGCCGCACCAACGAAGCGGTGACGCGACGCGAACTGGTGATCCTGCTGACCCCGCACATCCTCGATCCGGTGCGCGCCGAGCAGAAGGCGAACGAGGCCCGCGAACGCTTCGCCTCGGTGCGACGCAGCCACTGGGACTCGCTGTCGCCGTACATCCGCCCGGCGCTGGCGGGGCGATTCGCTGCCGACGCAATGGCGCTGCAGGCGCGGGGCGAACTGCATCGGGCCCTGGGTGCAGTGGAACGCGCCCTGGCGCTCGATCCGACGGCGGCCGATGCGGCGGTCCTGCGCGACGAGCTGTTGCAGTCCCTGGCTCTCGAGAGCCTCGACGGCGACGCCGACGCCAGGGCACTCGAGCTGTTGCGCGCGCTACCGGCGCCGACGAAGCAAGGAGCACGCCGATGAAGCGCGCCTCGCTGCGGTCGGCGTTGTTCACCGGGCTCACGCTGGCCCTGCTCAGCGGTTGCACCTCGATGCGCTCCGCGCCCAACGATCCGCTCGACGCCGGCGAATGGCGTTCGGCCAAATCGCGCATGTACCAGGATCTGGCCATGCAGTGCCTGCGGGCGCAGGACCACGACCGGGCTCGCTCCCTGCTGCAGCAGGCAGTGCAGTTCGATCCCAAGGACCGCCGCACCTTGGAACTGCTGGCCCGCCTCGCCTACGTGCGCGGCGACCACGACACTGCCGCCACGGCGGCTCGCCAGCTGCTGCAACTCGACCCGGCGTCGGTGCCGGCACTGTGCACCCTCGGCGCGATCGCCGAGGCCAGCCAGCGGCCCGCCGATGCCGAAGCCCACTACCGCAACGCGCTCGCCGCCAATGCGAAGGACCCGCGCGCCAGCATCGATCTGCACCGGTTGCTGCTGCTGCTCGGCCGCGTCGACGAAGCCGCGACCCTGCGCACCACGCTGGCGCACGACTTCCCGACCACGATCGAGACGACGATCGACCACGGCGCGAGCCTCGCCGCCGACGGCCGCTGGGGTGACGCCGCCACCGCCTACCAGCACGCGCTGACGCAGGCCCCGGACGACCCCGGCGCCGCCGCCGGTTTCGCGCTGGCGTCGGTCCTGGCCGACGTGCCGGAACAGGCCCTGGCCCTCGGCAGCCGCTTGCCACCGCGCTCGCGGGCCGACAATCCGTCGCTCGCGCTGGCGCTGGCGACGGCGCATCTGCGCCGCTCGGAGCATGCGGCGGCGCTGCGCGAACTCGACCTGGCGCTGCCGACCGCGCGTGCCGCCTCCGCCCTGCGCCTGCTGCGCGCCGAAGTGCTCGTGCGCATGGGCCAGGCCGACCTGGCCAACGCCGAGTTCGAACGGGCCTTGGTGGACAACCCGGACGAAGTACGGGCCCACGCGGGGCTCGGCCGCCTGCACCTCGCCGCCGGTCAGCCGCATGCGGCAGTGCGCTGCTTCGAGAACGCGCTGCGCTGGCAACCCACCGACGCCGTCAACCAGGCGCTGCTCGCCGCGGCGCTGGCCGCCAGCGGCGACTTCGAACGGGCCCGGCGCCACACCGCACTTGCCAACTCGACCGCGGGGGGCAAAGCCCTCGTCGCCGAACTGGAACGCCGTCACCCGGAGCTGCGCCAAAGCCCGGAACAGGAGCGCCGATGATCGCTCTCTGGCATGAACTCACGTCGACACCCTGGCCGCTGGCGCTGCTGGCGTTGGGGCTCGTTTGCGGCACCCTGCTCGGGCGCATGCGCCGGCGAGCCCGCAGCGTCGATCCGGAATTGTGGCAACAGCTCGGTGGCGACCCCGACCTGACCCCGGCCCCCGGCCCCGACGGCGACAAAGCGCTGCTCGACCAAGCGACGGCGCACCACGAAATCGTGCAGCGGACCCAGCACCTTCAATTGCGCGCTGCGGCCGCCGAACAGCGGCTGACACTGTGCGACGCCGTGCTCGGCAACTTGCAGGATGGCGTCATGGTCGTCGACGCCACCGAACGCGTCCTGTTCGCCAACACGATCGCCAGGACGGTACTCCAGCTCACCGAAAACGAAGCGACGCTGACGCAGGCGGGCGCCCGCTACGAAGTCGTCGAAGGCGTACGTTCGGTGCTGGCCGCCGACCTCGCCCGTTCGGTCAAGACCTGCCGCATCGAGTGCACCGACGACGAGCACACCCAGGTCTACCTGATCCGCGCCATCGCCGAGGCGAAGGTGGCGGGCAGCAAGGGCGCCCAGGTCGTCGTGCTCGAGGATTGGACCGCCGAAGAAAGGGCGGCGCGCGCCAAGTCCGAGTTCATCTACAGCATCTCGCACGAACTGAAGACGCCACTGACCGCGATCCAGGCATCGCTCGAGCTGGCGGCCGAACCCGACGGGATCCCCGCCGAAGATCGCGAGAAGCTGATCCGCGTCTCCTACGAAGAATCGGTGCGCTTGTCGCAGATGGTCGCCGAGCTGCTCGACCTGGCTCGCATCGAATCGAGCATCACCGAGTTCAAGCGCGACACGATCAACATGCGCGAACTGTTGACCGGGCTGCAGGCGATGCACCAGTCGCTCGCCGACCGCAAGCAGATCATCTTGAAGTGGACGGTCAGCGACTACCTCGGCGATCTCGTCGGCGACCCGCGGCTGCTGCGCCAGGCGCTGGTCAACGTCGTCGGCAACGCCATCAAGTACACCAAGGACGGCGGCGAGGTTTCGTTGACGGCGCGACTCGAAGGCCAGGAACTCGTCACCCGCGTGCGCGACTCCGGCATCGGCATCGCCGCCGAGGACCTGCCGCGCGTGTTCGAGAAGTTCTTCCGCGCGCAGAGCGCCCAGCAATCCACCATTCCAGGCACCGGCCTTGGCCTGCCGATGGCGCGCTACATCGTCGAACGGCACCGCGGCCGCATCGAGCTCTCTTCGGAGCTCGGCGTCGGCAGCGAGTTCCGCGTCTATCTCCCAGCTTCGGCCGCCGACCAGGACGAGGCCGGCGCAGCGGAGTTGATCGCGGTCGATGGCGCCAATGCGTGATCCATGAACAAGCACATCCTCCTCGTCGACGACGACTCGGGCATCCGCTTCGCACTGGCGCTCAAGCTCAAGACCGCAGGCTATGTGGTCAGCGAGGCGACCGACGGCATCGAAGCGGTCGACTACTTCCGCAAGGCCACCGCCGACCTGATCATCATGGACGTCGGCATGCCGCGCATGGACGGCTACACCGCAGCCCGCACGCTGCATACTGCCGAGGCGACGAAAAAGGTGCCGATCCTGTTCCTGACCGCGCAGAACTTCGACCTGCCGGCCGACGTGAAACCGGTGATCGGCAGGCACAGCTTCCTCACCAAGCCCTTCAGCCCACGCGACGTCGTCGCCAACGTGGCTGCGCTGCTGGCGGGAGCGTGACGTGCCGCTGACCTCGCGCGAAGACGGCAACCTGCTGACACTCGTGGTCGATGGCGCCATCGACTCGGGGCTGGGCGGCGAACTGCACAAAGCGGCAAGCGAGGCCCTGCATACCGGCAAGCGCCGCTTCCTGGTCAACCTGCAGAAGGCCAAGCAGGCCAACTCGGCCGGCCTCGAAGCGCTGGTGCGCACCGCCACCGCAGTGACCGGCGGCGGCGGCCGGATCGCCTTGGTCGGGCCCGACCCGGTGCTGGCGGACATCCTGAAAGCGACGCGGCTCGACAAGCGCTTCGCCGTGTTCGAGTCCACCGAGCAGGCGATCGGTCGCCTGCGGCGGGAGTGACATGGCCGCAACGTTGACCATGACCGGCAAGCTCGGCGACATCCTGCTCGCCAACGGCTGGGTCACGCGCGCCGACATCCACCGGGCCTGCCAGCCCGACGAAAAACTGCCGGGCGAACGGCTCGGCGACACGCTGGTGCGGCTGAACCTGGCCAGCGACACGCACATGCGCCAGGCGTTGGCGATCCAGCACCGGCTGCCGTGGCTGAAGGTCACGCGCAAGCTGGTCGATCGTGAATTGCTGAACGCTCTGCCACGCGACTTCGTGCTGCAGAACCGCGTGCTGCCGATGTTCCGCGTCGACGGCACCCTGACCGTTGCCATCGACGATCCGACCAATCTGTGGGTGCTCGACGAAGTGGCGCGGCTCAGCGGCTGCGAGGTGCAACTCGTCGTCACCGACGCCGCCTGCCTGCACTCCTTGCTGGGCGACCTCTCGGAAGCCGATGGCAGTTCGTTCGAGATCGACGACGTCGTCGGCGAAGTCAGCGAAGGCGACGTGCAGGTCATCGAGGACAAGGGCGACGACGGCCTCAACCTGCAGGAGCTCGCCGACCTGTCGCCGGTCGTGCGCCTCGTCAACTTCATCCTGTTCCGCGCCATCGGCGATCGCGCCAGCGACATCCACATCGAACCCGACGACCACGTGCTGCGGGTGCGGCACCGCATCGACGGCGAACTGCGCGAACTGATGCGGCCGCCGACCGGCATGCATGCGGCGATCGTCTCGCGCCTGAAGGTGATGGCCGACCTCGACATCAGCGAACGGCGCAAGCCGCAGGACGGCCGCTTCCGCGTCCGGCTCGACACCCGCGCCGTCGACGTGCGCATGTCGACGCTGCCGACGGTGCAGGGCGAGAAGGTCGTGCTGCGCATCATGGATCGCGGCTCCATGCGCATCACGCTGGGCCATCTCGGCATCGGCCATCAGCGCATGCAGCAGCTGCAGGAACTGATCCACCGGCCCGACGGCATCATCCTGGTCGCCGGCCCCACGGGCAGCGGCAAGACGACGACGCTGTACGCCGCGCTCGAGGAGATCAACGAGCCCGGCAAGAACATCTGCACTGTCGAGAATCCGGTCGAATACAACCTGCGCGGCGTCAACCAGGTGCAGGCCAACCAGAAGGGCGGCCTCGGCTTCGCCGACGCACTGCGTTCGCTGCTGCGGCAGGACCCCGACGTGCTGATGGTCGGCGAGATCCGCGACGGCGAGACGGCGACCATTGCGGTGCAGGCGTCGTTGACCGGTCACATGGTGCTGGCGACCTTGCACACCAACGACGCGGTCAGCGCGGTCACCCGGCTGATCAACATGGGCATCGAGCCGTACCTGATCGGCGCCGCGCTGCGCGGCGTGATCTCGCAGCGGCTGGTGCGCTGCCTGTGCCCCACCTGCCGTCAACCGATCGACGCGCCGGCGGCGGTGCGCCGCCGCGTCGGCACACTGCCGGAAGGCCAGTACTACGCGCCGCGCGGCTGCGATGCGTGCAAGGGTGCGGGCTTCTCCGGCCGCATCGGCATCTACGAATTGCTGGTGGTGACCGACGCCTTCGCCGACCTGACCAGCCGGAACCCGACGCTCGGCGATCTGCGCAAGATGGCCATTCAGGAAGGCCTGATGCCGCTGTTGCAGGACGGTCTGCGCAAGGCTGCCGAAGGCATCACCACGCTGGACGAAGTGCTGCGAGTGGTTTCCGTATGAACACACTGGCCCCGATCGTCGTCACCGGCAAAGCGAAGTCCTCGGCGAAGGCGCCGGCCGCGCGCACACCGACGCCGCCGCCTGCCGCCAGCGGCCCGCAGGCCCACCTGCGCCTGTCCGGCAAGGAACGCCAGGCCTTGCTCGAGCAGTTTGCCTCCTTGGTCGACAGCGGCATCCAGGTCGCCGCCGCGCTCGGCAGCATGCGGGCGCAGACCATCGATGCCCGCCGCGGTGCCGTGCTGCACACGCTCGAACAGGCGGTCGTCGCCGGGCTGCCGCTGTCGTCGGCGATGGCGATGATGCCGCGCGCGTTCCCGCCGCTGTTGACGCAGATGGTGCGCGCCGGCGAAGCGACCGGCCAGCTCGGCGAGATGCTGGTGCGCACCGTCGAAAGCCTCGAGATCGACGCCGGACTGCGCAGCCGCCTGCGCTCGGCGATGCTGTACCCGACGATCATGCTGACGATGACGGTCGGCGTGGTGGTGTTCCTGCTCACCTGCATCGTGCCGAAGTTCGAGACCATGCTGCGCGGCAAGCAGCTGCCCAAGCCCACCGAGATCCTGCTGATGCTCGGCGACTTGCTGCGGCACTACGGCCACTGGCTCGGCCTCGGCACCGGCATCCTGGTCACCGGCCTCGTGCTGTTCGTGCGCACCCCGCGTGGCCGCGTCTGGCTGGACGCCGTGGCCCTGCGCACACCCGGCGTCGCCGCGCTGTACAGCACCGCCGTGCTCGCCCGCTGCACACGCACGTTCGGGCTGCTGCTGCAAGCCGGCGTGCCGATGCACCAGGCGCTCGAACACACGCAGGAAGTGGCCGGCAGCGCCGCCTACCGGGCGATCTGGCAGCGGGCGCAGAAAGCCGTCGTCGGCGGCGGCTCGCTGCTCGACGCGGTGCGCAACCAACCGCTGTTCGGCCCCAGCCTCGAACAACTCGTCGCCGCCGGCGAAGCGACCGCCACGCTCGACCGCGTGATGCAGAAGGTCGCCGCCCAGCAAACCAAGGATCTTGAACGCCGCATCAAGGACCTGCTGACGATCATCGAACCGATGATGGTGCTGATGATGGCCGCGATCGTCGGCTTCGTCGCGCTGTCGATCATGATGCCCATCTTCAAGATGTCGCGAGGCTGACCATGCCGAACCCATCGTTCCTGCCCATCGGCCTGCCCCGCGACGCCACCAGCAACGACTCGGTCGACGAACGCGTCGGCATGCACTTGCTCGAGGCGCTCGATTCGCTCGACACGCTCTACAAGTCGGCGGCGTTCTTCGCCGGCGTCAGCGACGAACACGCGCTCGCGGACTTCACCCTGAGCCGTTGCCTCGATGCTGTGCGCAGCGACACCGGCGCGTTGTTCCTCGTCGACGACACCGGTCTGCACCTGGCCGCCGAACGCAACGACGGTGCCAGCCGGATCCGCGTCGAAGAACTGGCGCAGCCGACGACGATCGCGCACGCCGCCCTGTGGAACGGCGACGAGGGGGCCCGCATCGTGTCGGCGCCTGGTACTGCGACGGGACTGGCAGCAACCAACCGCAGCTGCGACAACGCGCTGACCACCCCCATCCACGTCGGCAATCGCCTGGCCGGCATGGTCGTCGCACTGGCCCCGGCCAAGGCCCCGTTCAGCACCGCCGACGCGAAGCTGATCGCCGCGGTCGCCTCGCAGGCGGCGATCGCGCTCGGCCGGACCCGGCATTGGCACGAGATCGAGGTCGAACGGCAGAAGCTGCAGCTCGTCGTGCAGAACCACCCGGAAGGCATCGTGGTGCTCAACCGCCACGGTGAGACGATCCTGTGCAACCCGATCGCCCGCGAACTGTTGGGTAGCGACGATGCTTTGGCCGTGTTGGGTCGCATCGACCCCAGCTGCTCGCTCGCAACCCTGCTGGCAACGCGCACCGAACGCGAGCTGACGCTGCCTGGACCCGGCACTGCGCGAGTGGTCGCCGTGAAGTCCCGGCCGGTGCAGGCCAGCGACGATGCAGTGCACAACGTAGTGCTCACGATTCGTGACCTGACGCGGCTGCGCCGCGAGGAGCGGCTCAAGCGCAACTTCGTGTCGCTGCTGTCGCACAAGCTGCGCACGCCCCTGACCGCGCTGACGTGCGCGATGCACATGCTCGACGGCTCGCCGCCGCAGGAGCAGACGCCGCTGCTGCAGGAGATGAGCCATCGCGTGAACGACCTCGGCGGCCTGATCGACCGGCTGTTCCAGTTCACCGACCTGCTGGAGGGATCGTGGACCCGCCGCGGCAGCTGCGACCTGCAACAACTCGCGACGGAACTGTCGGCCCAGTACGCCGCGTCGCCGCGGGCGCCGGAACTCACGTTCGACGTGGCGTCCGCCGCCCGCACCGTGCCGTTGCCGGCACCGCGCATCCGGCTGGCCCTGCAGAACCTGATCGACAACGCCGTCAAGTTCTCGCCAGGACCACGGCCCTTCGTGCGGGTGACGGCACAGGCTGCAGGCGATCGCCTCGTCATCGAGGTCGAAGATCGCGGCCCGGGCATCCCGGCCAGCGAACAAGCCGACATCCTGTCGACCTTCCACCAGGTCGACCGCGAGTTCACCGGCGACGTCGCCGGCGCCGGACTCGGCCTCGCGATGGTACGCGAGATCGTCAACCGCATCGGCGGCACGCTCGAACTGCGGCCCGCGACGCCGAAGGGTTGCGTGTTCACGCTGTCGCTGCCGGCGCAGCCCACGGCCGACGCGGGAGAACCGCGATGAACGCTTGCCGCGGGTTCTCGATGATCGAAGTTCTGAGTGCGGTGGTCGTGTTGGCGGCGGCGGCGATCACCGCCAGCCAGGCCCTGTTGTCCGTGCAGAACCAGGAGGACAACCGCAGCCGAACTGCCCTGGCCCAGCACCTGCTGCAAGACGGTCTCGCGGTCGTACGAAGCCTGCCGCGCATTGATGGATCGACGCCGGTGTTCGGGGCCGAAGCCGATGACGCCGGGATCGACGACGTCGACGACTACAACGGCATCACCGAGACCGGCCCCACCGACCTCAGCGGCCTCGCGTTCGCCAGGACGTGGCAACGCACCTGGAAGGTCACCAGCGCTGACCTCGCGTCGCCCGAAGTTGACGTTGCCCCGGGCGCATCCTCGCTGATGCGCGTGCGCATCGGCGTCTCGAACAACGGCGGTGAACTGGCGACCACCACCCTGCTGCTGGCGAGAACGCCATGACCCGCGCGTCCCTCGGCTTCACGCTGCTCGAGTTGATGCTGGCGCTGGCACTGACGGCGACGCTGATGGTGTCGTCGGTGGCCGCCGTCAATCTGTTCGTCGCCGCCGACAAGTCGGCGATCGAAGGCTTCGAGTTTGGCGTCGACGTCAGCCGCGCCTTGCGGCAGGTGCGCGAAGACACCGAGCAGGCGGCGTCGATCTCCATCGGTGTGCGCACGCTGTCGATCACCCGCACCGACGGCCGCTGCGTTGCCTACGCCCTTCCAGCGGCGAGCCTCGAGGTGCACCGCTTCACCGGCAACAACGCCGTCACGGTCGATGCCGCCGCTGCCGCCGCGCTCCTGGCCGTGCGAAGCATCGACCGCAACGACCGCGGGCTCCTGCGCGACGCCAGCTGGAGCGACACCGCGATCCTGCAGGGCGCGTTCAACTGGACGCAGACCGCCTTCAAGAGCCGGCTCGACGGCACCGTGATCGGACTGCAGGTCGCCATCGCCTACCCGGTCGGCGCCGAGAATCGCCGCCAATCGATGACGGCGATCTCGTTCGCGCTGGCCGAAGCGAGCTGCAAGCCGGCAACGGATGCGGGAGGAGCTCCCGCGGCAGCAGCCGCAGCAGCCGCCATCGGCCGGTGATCAGGAACCGCCCGCCGCGGCGAACGCCTGCTCCACTGCCGCCTCGTAGACGACCACGTCGGCCAGTTCGCGATACCGGCCATCGAGGTCCATGCCGAAGCCAATGACGAACTCATCAGGGATCTCGAACCCCAGGTAGTCGATCGCCACCGGCATCACGCGCCGATCGGGCTTGCTCAGCAGCGACGCGACCCGACAGGTCCGCGCGCCCGCGGCGAGATAGTGCCGCTGCAACGCCGCGATCGTGCGGCCGGTATCGACGATGTCCTCGAGCAGCAGCACGTGCCGGCCGCGCACCGGCAGGTCGGCTCCGGCGCTGATGCGCACGTCGCCCGTGCTCTGCATGCCCGCGTACGACGACGCCCGCACTTCGTGCATCGGCAGATTGCCGGGCACGAACTTCTGCAACAGACGCGCGAACGGCCGCGCCCCTTCGATCACCATCACCAGCATCGGCGGCTCGTCCGGCGTGGCGGCGTGGATCTGGCGCGCCAGTTCCTGCGCGCGCCGCAGGATCAGGTCGTGGGAGAACAGGACACGGAACGGCGGATGGGACTTCACGGCAGGACGAAGGCGACGGACGGCGACAACCCGGGCACGGTCAACGCGAAATCGAGCACCACGTGCGCAGCGTGCAGCGTGATGCCGGACAGGGGATTGGGCTGTGGGAACAGGACGTCGACGCTGCGGTAGCCGGCCACCGGCACCAAGGCGATGAAGCCCGGTGCCGACACCGAGGCCTGGAACAGCGAGTCGAACGCCAGCGGGATCACCGCGTTCGCGAACGGCGTCGCCGGCGTGTTCGAATTCGCCAGCAACAGCACGCTGATGTGGTTCGGCAGGTCGAACGCAGTTCCGTGCACGGTGAAACGGTCGCTCGCGGTGGACACGCCGATCTGCACGCCGTGCGCCGTGGTGTCGCCGTCGTTGCTCCGCCCCGGCGAACCGAGGTCACCGCTGCCGAACGCCATCGTCGCCGCGGCGTAGTTGACGGCGGCCTGCGGGCCGAACAGGTCCTTGCGTTCGGCGGCGACCCCGCTGCCACCAGGGAACCCGGTCGTCCACGCGACCAAATCGACCGTGGCGGCGCCGTCCTGCAGCGTCACGTTGTCGGTGGTGTCGGCCAGCGCGATCGAGTTGAACGGCAACGGCACGCCGAGCGGCAGGCCACCGTTGCGGCTCGGCGCCGCATCGACCTGGAACAGCAGCGGGCGCCCTGGCACCAGCATGAAATTGCTCGCCAACGTCACCGAGCCGGCGTTGTCGGACAGCGACAGGCCGGCGAGGCCCACGGGCTTGCTGCCGACGTTCACCACTTCGACGTACTCGCCATTGGTGTCCGGCACGATGCTCGGATTGCGATGCACTTCGCTGATGCGCACGTCGCCGGCGGCGAGGGCGGGCGTCACCACTTCATCGCAGTAGAAGTCGAGGAACGAACCGTTCTGCGCCGTCGCGCGATAGCGGCGGCCGTCGGTCGTGATGCGCATGGTGCCGGTGACGCCGAAACCGATCGTCGACGCACTGCCGGTCGTCGTCGACAACAGGATGCGCGCCGCCACCGCCTGGTTGATGCGGTTCACGGTCTGCGCCGTCGGATGGCCGAACGAGTTGCCCAGGCCACAGCTGACCACGGCGAGTTCCGGCTGCAGGTTGGCGATCAGGTTGAGGTTCGTCGATGTGCTCGAGCCGTGGTGGTTGCACTTGTAGACGTCGATGTCGCCGCAGGCGAGGCTCGACGGTGTCTCGGCGTCGGCAGTGCTGTTCTGGCCACCGGTGAGGTCGCCGCCAAACCACATCGAGAACTGGCCATAGTCGAGCCGCAGCACGACCGAGCGCGCGTTCTCTTCCTGGGCGGTGCCGACCGGATTGACGAACGCACCGCCGAGCACCGAACCGTTCGCGGCGATGCAGGTGATCTGCGCCCCGCCACCGAGGGCATACACACCGCCGACCGTGATCTGCTGACGCCGCGCACCGGCTGCCGCGAGGTAGTTGTTGGTGTCGGTGTTGGTCGGCCGGTTCACGTCGCCGCGATCGAGCGCCGTCGTGAACGGGTGCGCGTTCAACACTTCGTCGAGCCCACCCATGTGGTCGGTGTGGAAGTGCGACATGAAGGTGAAGCCGTAGCCGGTCGGTGCGAGCGACGCGATCGCCGGCAGCATCGACGCGGTGCCCTGGCCGTTGAGCCCGGCATCGACGACGTGGACCTTGCCGTCCGGTGACTGGATCACGAGGCCATCCCCCTGGCCGACCGCGACCATCACCACGGTGAGTCCGACCGGCGGATCGGCCTGTCCGCCCTGGCAAACGGGGGCGCAGACCGCGACGAACGCGGCATACAGGGTGGCGAGCATTGGCGAACCATACCGGCCCCGCGCGGCCGGCGCATGCGGGCATGGCGAAGACCGCCCCTCCTCTTGCTATCGTGCCGATGGCAATGGCATCGCTGCTCCCCCACCAGTACGGCGAGGACGTCGTGTTGTTCGACGATCCGTTCCTTACCACGCTGCTGGCCCGTATCGGCAGTCCGGAAACGGGCACCGCCGCCGTGCCGGGCCTCGTGCGCACCGCCTACCGGCGACTGCTGGAGGAAGTGCTCGCGCGCGAGTTCCCGACCCGCGCCCAGCGGGCGGCCACGCGCATGACGACGCAGGAGCCGGCCGCGTTCGTGCAGGGCGAATTCCTGTGCCGCCAGACCAAGCTCGTGCTGTGCGCCGTGATCCGCGCTGGCATCCTGCCGGCCCAGGCGTGTTACGAAGCGGCGCTCGACGTGCTGCCGCCGGAGCACGTGCGCATCGACTTCCTGAACATGTCGCGCGTGGTCGACGCGCAGCACCAGGTGACCGGCGTGCGGCTCGACGGCAGCAAGCTCGGCGGCGGCGTCGACGATGCCGTGGTCGTGATCCCGGATCCGATGGGTGCCACCGGCGGCACCGTGTGTCGCACGGTCGATGTCTACCGCGGACTCGGTGGCCGCGGCCCCGCGCGCATCGTCGCGGTACATCTGATGGTGACGCCGGAAGCGATCGCGCGGGTCACGCACGTGCAACCCGGCGTGAAGATCTACGCCGGCCGGTTGGATCGCGGGCTGTCGAGTGCGCGCGCGCTGGCGAGCGTGCCGGGCACGTTCCCGGACGAGGAGCGCGGGTTGAACGACGTGCAGTACATCGTGCCGGGCGC
>SXGT01750692.1_pt1 | contig 38655 bp, 27 predicted proteins | sample 3176221 | NCBI WGS metagenome assembly SXGT01 (sample SAMN11356862, study PRJNA531348) | freshwater metagenome | isolation source: freshwater sample F1-120 | place: China: Fuxian Lake, Yuxi | collected 2017-12-25 | reverse complement strand
TTGCTGACGGCGAAGCCGTCGACGTTCGCGGTGTCGAGCACCAACGCCTGGCTCGTGAACGACGCGCCGACGAGGGCCGGATTCGTCGGGATCGCGATCGGCAGCGAGTGACCACCCGTGCCGGGCAGGCCGGCGGTTCCTGCCGTCGCGAACGGCAGCACGATCGGCGCCACCGCCGGCCACAGCACCGCGCCACCGAGGGGCACGGGCATCGGCGCCGCGAACGAGATTCCGAGTGCGCCGAGACTGCCACCGACGGCGTGCGTCAGCTGCAACGTCGTCACTGCACCCTGGAACGGCAAGCCGTTCGCTTCGAGTCGCGGCACGATTCCGCCGGCCCCGGGAGTGCCCGTGCCGAGCGTCGAACTGCCGAGCCCGACATACACGTGGAAGTTGCCGTAGGTCGTCGGTGGGCTGTAGGTCGTGACGAGGTGCACGTTGCGCCGCGGTCCGGGCCACAAGCCACCGCTCACCGAGCCGCCGACGAGTTGCCAGGTGTTCCCGCCGTCGCGCGACGTGACCACGCCGAGCGTGTCGCCGGGATAGAAACGCACGTAGACGACGCCGTCTTCGACGAGGACTTGCGTCTGCCACGATACCGGGGAAGGCAACTGCAACGGGCTCGCCGGCCACGTCAGCCCCCCATCGTTGGAGACACTGACGACGTAGGTGTTCGCACCGAGGCCAGAAAACTGCTCAGTACCGACGGCCGCCATCCGCGTGCCTTCCTGGGCAAACCGCTGGGGAAACGGCATGCCGGGAATCGTCTTTGGCACCCAGGTAGCGCCGCCGTCCGCGGAATGCAGCAGCGAGTTGCCGACACTCGGACGCACCATCAGGTGGGTGCCGTTGCTGGTTGCGGTCTGCATCGACGGCGCCACCAACGTCTCCGTCGGCAACCACGAGGATCCACCGTCCGTGGAACGCTGGCGAACTGCGCCTGTGCTGCCGCTGTTCCACAGCACATCAATCACGCTGCCATTCCGGAAGCAGTGCAGAAAGCTGCCGCCGTTCGTGTAGGCAGAGACCTGCTGGGCCGGCTGCCAAACCACGCCGCCGTCGAGCGAACGCCGACAATTCAGTTGGTTGCCCCGCAGCCACAGCACCAACACATCCAGGCCGTCCGCGAGGGCGGCCACCGTGCCGGTCCCTGGCGGGCTCGCAACCGCGAACAGCGGTGCAGTGCTCGACCAGGTGGTGCCACCGTCCGCGGAACGCCAGTAGACGGGGCCGACGCTTTGGTCGCTGCCGACTGCGATCAGGACGCCTGGTCCGGCCAGTGTGGCGGCGAACGACGTGTCCTCGAGGTAGCCCCCGAGCGCGACCTCACGCAACGGCCAGGTTCGACCACCGTCCCGTGAGCGCGCGTACCGCAAGCCCTGGTTCAGTGCGGGTGGGCCAAGGCCGAGCACGTGCACGTCATCGCCGTCATGCAGGGCAAGCAGGTACTGCTGCTGCGTGGTCGGATTCAGCCAGGTGGCGTGCGTGGGAACCTGGCCCAGCGCCGTCATCGGCAGGCCGAGCCCCAAGGCCGCGATCAAGGCGAGGGAACGCATGGTCGTCGCATACTACCTGTTCGTCACCGCAACCACGTCTCGAGCGCGTTGCTGACCACAAAACCGTCTGGGTTCGCGCCATCGAGCACCAGCCCCTGGCTCGTGAACGACATGCCGGCGAGGAACGGGTTGAGTGGGATCGCGACCGGGAGTTGGAATGTGCCTGCGCCTGGCGCGCCGACGGCACCGCTGGTCGCAAACACAAACAGCAACGGCGCCGTCGTCGGCCACACGATCGCGCTGCCGAGTGGCAATGGTGCGGGCGGTGCGAACGACACGGCGAGTCCGCCGGCACTGCCGCCAACCGCACCACTGACCTGCAACGTCGTGGTCGTTCCTTGGAACGGCAAGCCGAGGGCTCGCAGGCGCGGGGTGATGCCGCCGTTGCCCGCCGTGGCGATGCCGAGCGTGGTGCTGCCGATTCCTGCATAGGCGTAATAGCCGGTGCCGAGCGTGCTCGGATTGGTGCCGCGCACGATATGCACGTTGCGATCCGAGCCAGGCGAAAGGCCGCCACTGACTGGGCCGAGGACGAGCTGCCACGACGCTCCGGCGTTGTGCGACGTCACGACGTTCAACGCGTCGCCTGGCCAGAATCGCACGTAGACGCTGCCCGCTTCGACCAGCACTTGCGAGTTGTAGTTCACCGGCGATGGCAGTGTGAGTGCGTTGCCGACCCACGCCTGGCCACTGTCGATGGAAACGCGGACTGCGTAGGTGATGGCGCCGAACGACGGCTGGGTCGTGGTGCCGAGCACCGCGAGCAGCGCGCCTTCTCTCGCCATTGCGCTCGGAAACGGCACACCCGGAATCGAGTGCATTACCCACGTCGCTCCCCCATTCGACGACCGAACGATTCCCGAACTGGTGGCGACAAGCAGGTTCGTGCCATCGCTGGAAGCGACCTGCACGGCGCCGCCGGGGACCAACGCGGGTGCCGGCAACCAGGTGGCGCCGCCATCGGTGGAGCGTTGGTGCCACGCGTCGAGGAAGCTGTTCCACAGCAGGTCGATCGTGTTGCCGTTGCGGAAGGCGTGCAGTCGATCCGAACTGCTGTTTGGTCCCGGAGCGACCAATGTGTTGATCGGCAGCCACGTGGCGCCACCGTCTGTGGACGTTCGACACACGAGTTCGCCGACGTTGCTGCGCAGCCACGCGACGGTGACGTTGGGGCCGTTCGCGAGCAGAGCGATGCCGCCAATGCCGGTTGTCGGTGTTGCGAACAGCGGCATGCCACTCGCCCACGTCGTGCCGTGGTCGGTGGAGCGCCATAGGGTCGGCCCCGCGAAGAGGTCGAGACCGACCGCGAGCAGTTGGCCCGGACCGGCGACGTCTACGGCGAAGGTGGTCGACAGCGCGGTGGCGAACGGGCCGAGTGGGACTTCGCGCAGCGGCCACGTGCGTCCGCCGTCGCGCGAGCGGGCGTGCAGCAGCGTGCCACTGCCGGAAGCGATCGCGTGCACATCGTCGCCGTCGTGCACGACGATGGGATAGCCCGTAGCAAGCGTCGGATTCAGCAAAGTCGCGTGGGGTGGCACTTGGGCCACTGCGAACGACATGATTGGCGACAGCAGTCCGCAAGCGAGCCACGGCGGCAGGGGCACCATTCTCCGAGACTACCATTCCACTCCGAGCCCAGGAAGGTGGCGAAGCTTGCTCCCTCAGGCTGGAACGGCGGCGACGCCCGCCGCACAATCTTCGGCCCGCTGCTGCGCATTCGGCGCCGCGCCATCCGGCGCGGAAACCACATGACCGCGACTCCTCCTCCCGCTTCGCCGACTCCTTCTCCGAGCCCGGCTCCCACAGCGACCCAAACCCAGGCTCCGGCCCCGCCGCCGGAGCGCGCCCCGGAGAGCGTGATCATCCGGCCGTGGCCGAAGGTCGTGTTCCTCTACCCCACCTTCCTCTGCGCTTCGATCTTCTTCCTGTTGTCGTGGCTCGGCATCGGCAAGGCGGAAGGCCAGGTCGGCTCGGCGGTGCTCGGCAACACCTTCATGCTGGTGCTGCTGCTGAACCTGCTGGTGTTCTCGTTCGACTTTTCGCGCATCAAGTCGATCACCATCGTGATCTCGATCATCGCGATCGTGCTGGCCGTGTTGTGGCTCGACACCAAGGCCGACCTCACCGGCTATCTCGGCAAGCTGTTCGGCAGCATCGACATCCAGGCCAACACGGGCTTCTACGGCTTCTTCGCCGCCGGGCTCGGCTTCCTGTTGCTGCTGGTGTTCGTCAACACGCGCTTCAACTACTACGAAGTCAACGCGCGCGAGATCCTGCACCACCACGGCTACCTCGGTGACATCCAGCGTTGGTCGACCGAGGGGCTCGAGATGAACAAGGAGATCAGCGACGTCGTCGAGTTCCTGCTGCTGCGCAGCGGCCGGTTGATCTTCCAGCCCGCGACTTCGAAGAAGGCGATCGTGCTCGACAACGTCGCCAGCGTGAACCGCATCGAGCAACAGGTGAACGACCTGCTCAGCGTCGTCGCGGTGCGCTTGAACCAGCAGCCAGGTCCCGGCTAAGGCGAGCGTGACGATCCTCCTCGCGGTCGGCGACTGTTTCGCCGCCTTCCTGCTCGGACCGGTGCTCGCCGAGCTGCGGGCGCGCGGCGTCGCGTTCCGGGTCGTGGCCGGGGCGCCGGAGCGAGAGGTCGCAAGCCTGCGCGCGCAACTTGGGAACGATGCGACTGTGCACGTCGTCGCCGACGAAGGCGCGGCGGATCGGTTCGCGAGCGAAGTCCTCACGGGGTCCCTCGCCTGCGTCGCCCACCTCGGTGCAGGCGTCCTCACGCGCCGCCTCACGTTGCTGGCACGCCAGCGCAACGTGCGCGTGGTCGGACTCGACGGCGGCGTGCGAGCCTTCGGACGGCCCGCCGGGCTGGCCCTGGCGAGCACCGGGTGTGTTGCCGGCGAACTCGAGCGGCTGGCGTTGGCGGAGCACGATGTGCCGGCGCACGAGGTTGCGGTGGTCGGCGATCTGGTTGCCAAGGCACTTGCCGCGTTGCCGTTGCCTTCGCAGGCACCGCCGAAGGGCCTCGCCACGCTGCTCGAGCATGCAACCGCCGCCGATCCTCTCCTGTTGGAGATGCTCGAGCGCGGCGGCTGGCCGCAGCGGGCGGCGTTGCCCGAGCATGCCGGCGTGGCGGCGTGGATCGCCCGCGCGGCCGCGGCGGAAGTCGTGCTGACGGATTCGATCGCTTGGCAGCGCGTCGCGGTGGCGTTGGGCGTGCCGTGCGTCGTCACTCCGGCGGCCGGCTTGTGGGCGCCCGGAGTCGCCGCCGGACTGGTGACGCAGATGGAGCCCAATCTCGGCGCCGTGCTGCGCGTCGTTGCGCGGGCCGCCCGAGCCGGACGCGGACCCGGGCCCGTCGCGAACGAATCCGCCGCGCGCATCGTCGATGTGCTGCAGGGGGTGCCGAAGGCGACCGCATTCCCGCTGCCGAGCGAGGGCGACGCCACCGGCCGCACTTTCGGCAACGACGAAGCGGCACTGGTCGCGATGGTCCTGCAGCGTGGCACGCTGAACAGCACGCGCGGCACGATGGTGACGACGTTCGAGAAGCGCTTCGCCAGCTGGGTCGGCAGCCAGCACGCGATCGCGTGCGCCTCGGGCTCGGCCGCGGTGCACTGCGCGATCGCCGCGCTGCAGTTGCGACCGGGCGACGAAGTCGTGACGACGCCGATCACCGACATGGGCGCGCTGACGCCGATCTTGTACGAAGGCGGCGTGCCGGTGTTCGCCGACGTCGATCCGGTCACGCTCAACGTCACCGCCGACACCGTGCGCGCGCAGCTCACCGACCGCACCCGCGCCATCGTCGTCACCCACCTGTTCGGCAACCCGTGCGACCTCGACGGGCTGCAGGCGCTGGCGAACGAACGTGGCCTCGTGCTGATCGAAGACGCGGCCCAGGCGTTCGGCGCCACGTGGCGTGGCCGCAAGGTCGGCACCGTCGGCCGCATCGGCACCTTCTCGCTGCAGCAGGGCAAGCACATCACCACGGGCGAAGGCGGCATCGTCGTCACCGACGACGCCGACGTCGCGCGGCGCGTGTTCCTGTACGTGAACAAGGCCTGGGGCTACGGCGACAAGAAGCCCGACCACTACTTCCCGGCGCTGAACTACCGGCTGACCGAACTGCAGGGCGCGGTGGCGCTCGGGCAGTTGCCGAAGCTCGCCGACGTGGTGGCCGCCCGGCGCACCGTCGCGGCGACGCTGCAGCAGGCCCTGGCCGGGGTCGAAGGGCTGGTGCTGCCGCGCGACCCGGCGCATGGCACGCACAGCTGGTGGAAGTTCGCGTTCCACGTCGACCGCAGGCTGGTGCCCGGTGGCCCGCGCGCGCTGGCGACGAAGCTGCAGGCGGCCGGCATCGCCTGCGCGCCGCACTACATCCAGAAGCCGGCGTTTCAGTGCGAGCTGTTCCGCGACTGGCGCACTTCGCCGGTGACGTGGCTGCCGCTGCAGCACAATCCGCGGCGCGAACGCGCAGCGGCGATGTTCGACCCGGCGCACTACCAGGGCGCGCTAGGCGGCCTCGACAGCGTCGTCGTGTTGCCGATCAACGAACGCTACACGCAAGCGCACTGCGACTACGTGGCCAACGCGATCCGCGCCGCGGTCGGAGCCCTGCGGCATGGCTGAGTTCCCGCTGCAGATCGCGATCGTCGGCGCCGGCGGCATCGCCACGTCGTATGTGCAGGCGATGCGGCAGGTGCCTTCGTTGCACCTCGCCGCGTTGGTGGATCCGTCGCCACCGGCCCGCGCCGCGTTCGCGGCCGACGCGCCGGGGTTCGCCGACCTCGATGCGCTGTTCGCCGCCGGACTGCGACTCGACGCGGCGTTGGTGTTGGCGCCGCCGGTGCATCACGAAGCACTCAGCATCCGCCTGCTCGAACACGGGCTGCACGTTCTGTGCGAGAAGCCGCTGGCTCCCACGATCGCCGCGGCGCGCGTGATGTTGGCGACCGCGCGCGGCCACAACCGCGTACTGATGATGGGCAGCAAGTTCCGCTACACCCCTGACGTCGCGGCCGCCAAGGCGCTGCTCGACCGGCAGTGCTGTGGCGACATCGTGATGTACGAGAACGTCTTCTGCTCGCACGTCGACATGACCCGGCGCTGGAACGCGCACGCGCCGACGAGCGGCGGCGGCGTGTTGATCGACAACGGCTGCCACTCGGTCGACCTCGCGCGCTTCCTGCTCGGACCCATTGCGCGCGTGCAGGCGCAGTTCGGCCGCCGCGCGCAACCGATCACCGTCGAAGACACCGCCCGCATCCTGTTCACCAGCAGGAGCGGAGCGCTCGGCTCGATCGATCTGTCGTGGAGCGTGCACAAGGAGACCGACGCCTACGTGCGCATCCACGGCACCGCCGGCACGCTCGAAGTCGGCTGGAAGAGTTCGCGCTGGAAGCAGAAGGGCGGCGCCTGGCAGGCGTTCGGCAACGGCTACGACAAGATCGCCGCGTTCGCCAACCAGCTGCGCAACTTCGCCGGCGCGATCGCCGGCACCGAGCTGCCGGTGATCAACGATGCCGATGCGTTGGCGTCGGTGGTCGTCGTCGACTGCGCCTACCGTTCGGCGACCGAAGAACGCTGGCTCGCAGTGCCGTTCGAACCGAGCCTCGGCTGAACAGGAACCCATGGACGCCCGCACGCCCCGCATCCATCCCACCGCCATCGTCGAGCCTGGCGTCGAACTCGGCCCCGGCACGTCGGTGTGGGACAGCGTGCACGTGCGGCGCGGCGCCCGCATCGGGCGCGACTGCATCGTCGGCGAGAAGACCTACATCGCCTACGACGTCGTGGTCGGCGACCTGTGCAAGCTCAACGCGAACGTCTATCTGTGCGCGGGCGTGACGCTCGAGACGGGAGTGATGGTCGCGGCGCACACGGTGTTCACCAACGACCTGCTGCCGCGCGCAACCGATCCCGATCTGCAGGGCCTGCAGACCAGCGCCCCCACCGAAGCGACGCTCGCCACCACCGTGCGGCGCGGTGCCACCATCGGCGCCAACTGCACGATCGGCCCGGGCCTCGAGCTCGGCGAGTTCTGCATGGTCGGCATGGGCAGCGTGGTCACGGCGAACGTGCCGCCGCATGCGCTCGTGCTCGGCAACCCGGCGCGTCTGCACGGGATCGTCTGTCGCTGCGGGGAAGTGCTCGCGCGCGCGGTCGCCGGCACCGTGCCGAGCGGTGAGCACCGCTGCGCGTGTGGGCGCAGCGTGCGCTGGCCGACGACCTAGGCCGCGTTCACGGCGCGTAGAAGCTCGGCATGCAGTAGTACCACTTGTTCCAACGATCAGGGTCGGCGACCGTGCCGCGGAGTTGCGCGCCGTAGAACAGCGCCTTCTGCCGCACGCCGGCATCCGGCGACAGTTCCTGCAGCAGATGGAGCCCGCCGATCAGGAACGTGTGCGCGCCGCCGAGCGGCGAGTCGCCGAACTTGATGCTCTGCGACAGCCCATCCCAGTAGTTCGCAGGCACCGGCGTGCCGTTGTGCGACGCCGGCACGTAGTAGCGCAGCCCGTTGGCCACGAAGCCGAACTGCGGATGCTGGAAGTTGGTGACCCACGAGTATTCGACCGTCGTCGGCACGTCTTCGGCGATGTCGAGCAGGATCTGCTCGTTGAACGACTTGTAGGCGCCGAGGAAGCCGTAGAGCACGGCCCCATGCTGCCAGGGCATGAAGAACTCGTGGTTCATCGGATAGCCCGTGGCCACGTAGTTCGGCTGGAAGGTCATCGCCTTGCTCGCATGCAGCTTCTTGCGCTGCGGCTCGATGATCTCGTTGACGCGGCGCATCGCGAACTGCTTGAGCGAAGCGTCCTGCGTCGCCTGGTAGCACTGCGCGAAGCCCTGCATGCACCAGCCTTCGGCGCGCGCCGGCTGGATGTTCGCGGTGTAGTAGAACGACAAACGCATCAGGCCCTTCAAGCTCTGGCCGAGCTGGCGCAGTTCTTCCTTCGCCCAGGCGTCGCCGGTCAGCGTCCAGTAGTCGAACACGAGGTCGGTCGACCAGTGTTCATGGTCGAAGTGCTCCCAGCCGTGCGCGCGCGGTTGGCCGAGGCTGAGCGAGCGGTACTGCGGCCACGGATCGGCATCGCGCAACGCCCGCCGGCCGAGGCTCTCGCCTTGCACCGCGAGCATCGGCGTGCCGTCCCACAGGATGATCTGCTGGTCGGCGCCGACCTGCAGGTTCCACAGATGGTACGGACGCATCGACTGCGCCCACGCCATCTGCTCGAGCTTCAGCACGAGACCGTGGCACTCGCCCTGCACTGCATGGGCGAACTCAGGGCTGAGCGGGTGGTTGCGCGGCGTGCCGGTGGTCGCCGTCACCTTCGCATCCCCGCGCGAGCCCCAGGTGCCAAACCACGCCGAGTTGCTCCACGAATCGAGTTCGCCGCGGGCGCGCGCATTCGCGTCGCTCGGACCGACAACCGGCCCACCGAGCAGGCCCGCCGCCTTGCACTGTCCCCATGCCGCCTGCGTTGCCAGCGGATAGAGCGGCTTCTGCAGCATCGCGTTCGCGGTCGCCTGCCAGCGCGCCAGTTCGACCGACGAAGCGCCCGGCGGCTCCATGCGCAACAGGAAGCGATAACGCCGCGTCTGCGCATCGGCCAGGAAGGTGTCGGTCAGCACGCGATGGGCCGGATAGCTGCCGCTCAGGGTCTCCAGCGAACCAATGCCCTCGGTGCTGGCGCGGTACGGCATGATCGCCGTCGCTCCCTTGCACAGGAACCAGGCGCCGCGCACGTCGGCCGTGCCGAGCGCGCGCAGGTTCTTGTCGGTGTTGCCCGGCGCCACCGCATCGGCACCGAGGTAGTCGTTGCCGAGGATCCAGTCGACGACCACGAACGGCATGTCGCGGAACTCGGTGACGTAGTACGTGGAAGTCAGGTAGTCGCGGCCGATGCCGGTCTGGCCCGCCAGCACCGTGTGGTAGGTGCGATGGCGCGTCGTCTGCAGCAGCGGGGACGTCTTCACCACGGTGCCAGAACCGGTCGCGAAGCTGCGGTAGCCGACCTGGAACGTGTCGCGCACTTCGGCGCCGATCTCGAGTCCACTCCACAGCTGCTGCACCCACGCGTTGCGAGCGAAGGCGCCGGTCATGGCCGGTTCGTCGCGGGCGACCACGTAGTCCTTGACCTGCCCCGGCTGCAGCGCGTCGGTGAACTGCGCCTGCGCGACCTTCACCTTGCCGTCCGGCCAGTACTGCAGGGGCAGCCACGCGGTCTGGTGGCCGCTGACGACGAGGTTGGCGAGCGCCGATTCGGCGTAGCCGCCGGCCGGGAACGGAATCGAAGCCTGGATCGTCTCGGTGCGGGCGACCGTGGATTCGTTCGCAACCGAGAAGTCGAGCGTGATGGCAAGCGGATTGCCGGCGCCACCTGGGCCGCTCGGGCCACCGCCAGAGCCAGGATCGCCCGAGCCGCCGCCGCCACTGTTGTTGCCACCACCCTCACCGCCGCCACCACCGCCACTACCACCACCACCGGTGTCCGTGGTGCCAGCGCCACAGGCTGCGAGCACGGCGAGGGCGAGCGCCGCCACGCCATGGGCACAAGGAAGAGACAGGTTGCGAGTCATGGTTGCCTTGGGGTCGGGGTCGCCCTTTCCGAGGGAAAGCCCCGATCGAGCCAGGTCATCGTCACGGATGCCGGGCGGCTGGAAGGGCGACGCCGGCTGCGTATCAAACTGAGCTTGCGGGCAGTCCCGGGTTGGCTACCGTGCGGCATCCCACGCGAGAGTGGCGGAACTGGCAGACGCACGGGTTTTAGGTGCCCGCGAGCGCAAGCTCTTCAGGGTTCAAGTCCCTGCTCTCGCACCACGCAAGTAGCCAACAGCCAGAGGGTGGTAACCGTCTTCGCCCTCGCTAGTCTGTCTGCCCCCTCAACCGAGAACGAACGCACAAGAAGCGCCCATGACGCACGTCATCGCCCAACCCTGCATCAATGTGAAGGACAAGGCCTGCGTGGATGTCTGCCCGGTGGATTGCATCCACAGCGACGACAACAGCCCGCAGTTCTACATCAACCCGAACGACTGCATCGACTGCACGTTGTGCGTCGATGCGTGCCCCGTTCGCGCGATCTTCGCCGAGGAAGACCTGCCGCCGGAGTGGGCGCAATACTCGGAGATCAACAAGGTCCACTTCGGCAAGTAGTCTCGTCCCGCCGGCCGAAGCCGGCGTTTGCCCCGGGTACCCTTTGGACCGCTACAGCCGACAACAGCGGGTCGCGGGCATCGGCGAAGCCGGGCAGGCACGCCTTCGGCGCAGCGCGGTCCTGGTGGTCGGCTGTGGCGCCCTGGGAACCCACGCGGCGGATGCGTTGACGCGCGCCGGCATCGGCGAGCTGTGGCTCGTCGATCGCGATGTCGTCGAATGGTCGAACCTGCAGCGGCAGGTCCTGTTCACCGAAGCCGACGCGGCAGCGGGAACGCCCAAGGCCGTGGCCGCCGCGGCGCGGCTGCAGGAAGTGAATCGGGAAGTGCGCGTGTCGGCCTTCGTCGATGAATGCTCGGCGGCGTTCCTCGATCGGCTGCCGGCACGGCCGGATCTGGTGCTCGACGGCACCGACAACTTCCCGACCCGATACCTGCTCAACGATTGGTGCCACCGGCACTCGGTGCCGTGGATCTATGCGGGTGCGGTTGGGGCGGAAGGCGCGGCGATGGTCGTCCCTCCCACGGGCCCGTGCCTGCGCTGCCTGTGGCCGGAACCGCCGGATGCGACGTCGGCCGGCAACTGCGAGACCGTCGGCATCCTGGCGCCGGCGATCGCGGCGGTCAGCGCCTACCAGGTCGCCGAAGCGCTCAAGCTGCTGGTCGGATCGCCGGACGTGCAGCGCGGCGTGTTCACCTGCGACGTCTGGCGCGGCCACTACGCGCGCATGCCGCTGCTGTCCCTCGCATCGCCCGAGTGCGTGGTGTGTGCGAAGGGCGAGTACCCGGCCCTGCTCGCGCCGGCACCGTTGGCGGCAACGTTGTGTGGCCGCGATGCCGTGCAGATCGATCCGGGCGGACACTCCGCCCTCGACCTCGAAGCGCTCGCGCTCCGGCTCGGGAGTGCAGTGCAGGACCTGCGGCGCACGCCGCACCTGCTGCGGTTCGCCGTCGAAGGCACCATATTCAGCGTGTTTCCGGGTGGCCGAGCCCTGCTGTTCGGCGTGCGCGACCCACTGCGCGCCCGCGCCCTCTACGATCGTTGGGTCGGACGCAATGCCTGAGCGACTGCGATGATCTACCTCGACCATGCCGCGACGAGTTGGCCCAAGCCCGATGCGGTGCTGGCCGCGATGCAGCGCTGGTATGCCGAGATCGGGGTCAGTGCCGCGCGTGGCGCCAGCGACCGCTGCATTGCCGCGGCGCGCGAAGTGGCGGCGGTGCGCCAGGCCCTCGCCGACCGGGCTGGCGTGCGCGCCGAACACGTCGCCTTCAATTCGGGGGCCACGGAAGGACTCAATCTGTGCCTGCGCGCGTTGCTGCAACCGGGTGACGCGGTGCTCGCGACGGCGTTCGAGCACTCGTCGGTGGTGCGGCCGCTGCAGGCGTTGGCGCGGGAACGTTCGCTGCGCGTGCACGTGGTTCCCGCGGCGGCGGGCGGCGTCGATCTCGATGCCGTGCGTGCCACGCTGCAGGCATTGCGGCCGCGCCTGTTCGTGTTCACCCACGCCAGCAACGTCACCGGCGCCGTGCTGCCGGCGGCGGCGATGTGTGCGCTGGCGCGGGAAGTCGGCGCCCTGACGGTGCTCGACACCAGCCAGACTGCAGGTTGGATCGACCTGCGCGTCGGGGCCGACATCTGGGTCGGCAGTGGCCACAAGGCGCTGCTCGGCCCGCCCGGCATCGGCTTCCTGCTGCATCGCGGCCTTGGGCTGTCGCCGCAGAAGCAGGGCGGCACCGGCAGCAGCCAGGCGCTCGCCGAGCATCCGACGACGTGGCCCGAAGCGTTCGAAGCGGGCACTCCCAACACCCCCGCCATCTATGGACTCGGGGCGGCGCTGGCGGCGCGCGACGCGTCCCGGCAAGCGGCCGATCTGGCCACGGCGCTGGCGCGACTCGACGAACTCCTGGCCGGTTTGCGCGCGCTGCCCGGCATCCGCTGCCTTGCTGCCACCACTGCGACCCGCGTGCCGGTGGCCAGCTTCACCCACGCCCACTTCGATCCGTCCGAGCTCGGCGCCTTGCTCGCGGGAGCCTCCGTGCACGTGCGCACCGGCCACCACTGCGCGCCGTGGATCCATGCGTCGCTCGGTACCGAGGCGACGGGCACAGTGCGCGTGTCGACCGGTGCCACCACCACCCGCGACGAGATCGCCCGCGTGCTCGAAGTGCTCGCCGGACTCTGAGGCGTTCGCCGGCGCGGCTCACGGCAACCGATGCTCGGCTGGCATCGGCGACCGTGGCTTCTGCAGGAAGTCGAACAGCGACACCGCGACGGCGTAGAACGGGTCGTCGCGGTCCATTCCGGTCGGCGCGTAGCGCTGCTCCTGGCGCAACCAACGCAGGTACTTGCCGCCCGGGTCGCTGCCGGCGAGCAGCAGGTCGCGAACCAGGCCGCGTTCCAGTTCCACCGGGGCCAGACGCGGGTGGCTGCCGAGCCGCCACAGCGCCTCTTCCAGCGCGCGTTGCATGGCGGCCCGCGGCAGTCGCCCGTCGGCGTGCAGCGGCAGCAAGGCGGCGAGCCCCGGATCGGTCGAGGGGCGCTCGGCATCGACGCTGGCGCCGCTCGCGGCGCGCACGAACTGCCACTCGGGAAGCTCGGGCACCTGCACCTGCACCGGCTCGACCTTGGCGGTGCCGGCGAGCCGGTAGGCAAAGGCGATCGCCACGTGTGCGGCGATCTTGGCATCGCCCGACCACTGGGCGCGATCGGCGAGCACGCGTTCGATCGGTTGGGTCAGCGCGTAGGCGACGGCGAGCCGTTGCGGCGTCTGGTCGCGCGGATGCACGGTCGGACCAAGCCAGCCGCGCAGCAGGTTGGCCGTCTGCATGTCGCCAGTCGCGATCTGCAGCAGGAGAACGTCGAGCGGTTGGCCCTGTTCGCGCAGATCGTGGGCCACGCTGCGCAGCCAGACTGCCGCACTTCGCACCGAAGCCATCGGATCGCCGCCGAGGTTCATCGCCTCCGTGGCCTTGCCGAGCAGCAGCGGATCGACGTTGCGGTGCACGTCGCGCGAAGCGCCGAGCAACATGCCGCGCCATACGAGGTCCTGGTGGGCGAGGCCCGACCCCAGGTTCCACCAGCGCGCCGTTGCCGCAGCCGGCAACGGTGAGCCAGCGAAGGCCGCCGCGGCGACGAGGCCGGGGTCTTCGCTGGAGAGGGGCGGCAGGCCTTTGCCCGCCTCGGGGAAACGCACCGACGCGAGCCGCGCCGCGATGCCGAGGATCATCTCGGGGCTCTTCTGGCCACCGAGCAGGCGCGTCCAGAAGTCCGGCATCGGCCGCACGCGCTGCGGCCCCAGCACGAGCACCAGCGCCGCGAACGTGCGCTCTTCGAGCATCGGCTTTTGCTGCGCCAGCCACACGAACAACGTCTCGTCCTCGTGCATGCCGCCGGCCAGCATCGCGGCGGCGAGCAGGCGCAGGCGTTGGCCGACGTCGGCGCTCTCCCGGCGCAGCATTTCCCAGAGCAGCGGCGCGGCCGGCCGCCCGGTGCTGGCCGCGAGTTCCCAGCCGGCGGCCAGGTCGCGGGTGGGAACTTCCAGCAGCAGCTCGCGGAACCGGCTGGCCAGCTTGTCGCCGTCGCGCTCGGTGACCTGGCCGGGACCGCCCGTGGCACCGGAGCCTCCGGCCTGCCCGCACGTTGGTTGAGCCAGAGCGCAGCACGCGCCGATAACCAGGGGCAACACGTGGCGTCCCATGCCCGATGCGTTTGGCGAAACCGTCGGACGACTCCACGAGAGAATGCGCATGTCGAACGGTGAGATCCTGAACGAAGCCGAAGTCGAGTTCCTGCTCAAGGCAGTAGCCGACAACGAACCGGAACCTGAAGAACCGCAGGTGCTCGGCGGCGGGGAAGCCGTGACGATGCGCGGTGATCTGGAGCAGATCAACCTCGCCGACATCTTCCAGACGCTGTCGATGTCGAAGATGGAGGGCGTGTTGCGGTTGCGCAACCCCCTCGCCGATCGCGACGTGTTGTGCCGCGACGGCCACGTCCGGATCCTCGTCCCCAACCGCGTGGCTTTGCGCCGTCTGGGGCAACGCCTGCTGCAGGCCGGCCTGGTGACCGGCGACCAGCTGCGGGACGCCCTGACGCAGCAACGCGAGAAGAAGCAACCGCTCGGCGAAGTGCTCGTCGCCTCCGGGGCCCTGACCCAGGAGGCGCTCGACGACATCCTGTCCGGGCAGATTGCCGAGGACCTGTTCTCGTTGTTCACCTGGCGGCACGGCACCTTCGAGTTCTGGAAGGGCCCGCCGAACGCGCCGGCCCAGGCGCAAGCGTTCGCCGCCTGCCCCGAGTTCGAAGTCAACAGCCTGCTGCTCGAGGTCGCCCGCCGTTCCGACGAGTGGCAGAGCATCCTCGACGCGATCGGCAGTCTCGAAGAAGTCGGCATGCGCCTGCCCTCGCCGCGGCCAGGGTTCGAACCGCAACCGATCCACGCCGAAGTCCTGGGTGGAATCGACGGTCGCGCCAGCTACCGCGAGATCGCCGAACGCACGACGCACGGGTTGTTCGAGGCGGCGCGCGCGGCGCGCGACCTCACGCGGGCCCAGTACGTCGGCAACCTGGACGACGCGGCGATGGTCGAGTTGGCGACCCAGGTGGCGCAGGCGGGCGACAAGCGCCACGGGCTCGTGCTGTTGCAGACGGTGCGCGATCGCATCGGCGACCGCACCATGGAGACCCTGTTGGCGATCGCCAAGGGGCTCGAGGTCTGCGGCGAACGACGTCTGGCGGGCACGATGCTGCTCGAGGCAGCGCAGCGACAGGTCGAACCGGCGGCGTCGCTCGCCCTGGCGCGCAAGGCACGGCTGCTGTCGCCCAACGATGCGGCGACGATCAGCTACCTGCGCACGGTGTTGGTCGCGCACGGCAAACCCGACGCCGCCGAGCTCGAGAAGTGCACGCTCGATCTGCTCGACGCGATGATCGCCGGGGACCAGTTGCCTTCGGCGTTGGAGATCGTCGAGGACGCGCGTCGCACGGGATCGCTGCAGCCGGCCTTCCTGGTGCGCGAGGCCAGGGCGCGCCAGAAGTCGCGCGATGTGCAGGGCGCGGTGAAGGTGCTCGAAGAACTCGCGCACATGCACGATTCGCGCGGCGAGAAGAAGGCGGCCACCGAAGCCTGGGAAGCCGTGTTCCGGCTCGACCGCACGCGCGCCGACGTGCGCAAGCTCGTCTCGGCGCGCAAGCGCACCCGGGTCGGTCGCTGGGTCCGCGTCGCCGCAGCCTTGATGGCCGGTTCGCTGCTCTCTGCCACGGGGTTCGTGGTCTGGCAGCAGCAGGGCCTGGAAGCTGATCTCGCCGCGGCCAACGAGGAAGTCGGCAAGGCGTTGGCGGCCAATGATCGTGCCGCGGCCCGCGTCCGGCTCGACCACTGGTCGGAGCGGCTCGGCGAGTGCGAAGGCATCGCCGATCTGCGCAACCGCGTCGCCTTCGCCGATGCGGCGGAGCAGGGCCGGGTGCAGAAGCTGCGCCGCGCCGAAGCCAACGTGAAGTTGACCGCCGCCGCCGAACTGCTCGGCAAAGGCGAACTCGGGGCGTCGCTGGCGCTGTACCAGGAAATCGGCACCGACGCTGCGTTCGCGGCGGAAGTCCGCGACGTCGTCGGCAAACGCCTGCAGGCCTTGCTCGACGAGACGACGCGGGTCGCGAAGGCGTTGCCCAGCCGCTTGCCGCCCATGCCAGGGGCCCTGTTCGATCGCCGCCAGTTGACGGCGAACCTGGCCGACCTGCAGGTGGCGTGCCCGCCGGGCCTGCAGCGCGCGTTCACCGAACTCGAGGCGATGGTCCAGAAGGGCGCCTGGTCGGGCTGTGTCGGGACGGCCTTGCAGACGAGCATCGCGGCTGCCGTGGCCGAAGCGAGCCCGGCCTTCGCCAACGCGCGCACCGTCGCGACTGCGTATGGCGAGGCCCTGCAGCGCAACGAACAGCAGCGCGAACTCGATCCGTTGTTCAAGGCCGCGATCGAGTGCGAGAACAAGAACGACTTCGCCGGCGCCCTGGCGCGTTTCCGCGAACTCGAACGGCAACCGGCGATGGAAGGCGAACTGCGCGCCCACTTCCGCGACCGCGTCGCCCGCCACGGCACGATCGTCCGGCTCACCGAAGCGTTGCACGCGGCCACCGACGCCGGTGACTTCGCCAAAGCCCAGCAGCACCTGCGGGCGCTGCGGCTGTCGTTCCCGGAAGTTCCCTTCGACCAGCTCGTGCGCCTGCCGCTGCAGGTCACCAGCGAGCCGAACGGCGCCACCGTGACGCAAGCGGGCAAGGAACTCGGCGTGACGCCGTTGCTGCTGTCGCGCACTCCGGCCGAGACGATGGAACTCGTCGTGTCGATGCCCGGTTTCGGCGCCGCCGAGACCACGGTGCTCGGCGACGACGTCGGTGCGTTCTGCGGGCGGCTCGCGTTGCTGCCCGATCGCACCTGGCGCCACGGCAAGCCGATCGAAACGCAGCCGGTCGCGGTCGGTGACCGCATGCTGTTCGTCGATCGCGCGGGCACGGTGACCGCGGTGCGCAACGACGGCACCACGGCGTGGAGCTGGAAGAGCGGCGACCTGTCCGGATGGTTGTCGCCGCCCCTCGTGCACGGCGAGCGCATTCTCGTCGCGTCGCTCGATGGCGATCTGCGTGGCCTCGAGCTCGCCTCCGGCAAGGTCGCCTGGACGAGTGGAGACCTGCCGACCGAAGTGGCTCCCGTGCTCGTCGATGACGTAGTCGTGCTCGCCACCACCGGTCGGCGCCTCGTCGCGATGCGCACCGATGGCAGCGAACGCCGCGAAGTCGAACTGCCCGCCGCCGCCACCGGCCAGTTGTGGGCGCACGGTCGCTCGATCCTGGTGCCCGCCGACGACGGCAGCGTGCGCGCGTTCGAACTGCCTGGCCTGCGCCCGCAGTGGTCGCGCGCGACGGATTGCCAAGGCGTCGCCAGCATGTTGTGCGTCCGCGGCCTGTTGGTCGTGCTCGACGATCGCGGGCACGTGGTGGCCCTGGATGCCGCCACGGGGGAGCGCCGTTGGAGCTGCGACATCGCCCAGGAAGTCGTCGGACCGATCGTCGCCGCCGGCCACGACCTCGTGGTGCCAACGCGCAGCGGCCTGTTGCGCCGCAACCTCGGCACGGGTGCCCTGGGAGCCGCGACGCGGTTCTCGGAGACGCCCGATGGCGAGGTGCAGCTTTGCGGCTCGCGGTGCGTGTTCCCCTTGCGCGAGGGTGGTCTGCAGGTCGTGGATGCGCAGAGCGGCGCCCCGCTCTACCGGCTCCGGGCCGGCAAGAAGCCGCGGGTGCTGCAGCTCGGCACGGCCGTGTTCGTGACCGACGACGAGCACGTCGTGCAGGCATTCGCTCGCTTGCGGTGACCCGAACCGTCGCCTGGCCGACGTCGAATGCGTCCGAAAAGCGCCACGGTTGGTCGACGGCAAGCGCGACGGAACGACCCCGCGAAGATCGTTGGGAAGACCTTGTTGCGGCAGTTCTGGCCCCGGAGTCGCGAAACCACGACGGCCAGTGGCAGCGATGCATCCGTTCGACGGAATATCCGGCGCCACTTCTACGGTTTGGGCGGGCTGGTCTCGTCCTGGGACGGCTGCGGCGGTGCCCTGGCGGCGATGGCATCGCCAGCAGGCGCTCCCGAGCGGTTGCACGCCGAGTGCGTAGCCACAACGACTTCAAGTCATGCCACACGGCACGACGATTGCTCGTTACCGGAGGCCTCCGCAGTCCTCCCGGACTCGACCCATGCGCATCCATCTGCTGATCACCCTGACTGCTTGCTTCTGCCTCGCCGCCTGTGCGGAACACAGCGGCGACATGCTCATCCGCAGCGATACGCCCGACACGCCGGTCAACCAGCCCGACAACGGTGGCACGCCGCCCCCCCCGCGCAACGAATCCCCCTCGGTTCCGGTCAACAACTCCGGTAGCGAGCCGGGCGGCAGCTCGACCGTGACCACAGGTGGCGGTGGCGGTGGCAGTGGCGGTGGCTCGAACAACGGCGGCGGTGGCTCGAACCAGGGCGGCGGCCAGGGCAGCGGCGGCGGCTCCGGTGCCAGCAACGAGAACCCGAACAACGGCACCGAAGGCGCCCAACCCGTGCCCGAACCGAGCACGCTGCTGCTGGTCGGCACCGGTCTCGCCGCGGCGGGCCTGCTGCGTCGCCGCCAGACGAAGCCGAAAGCCGACGCCTGAGGCGTTGCACGCCTGCCGCCGCGGCGTCTAGTCAGCGCGTGACTGCACGCGAACCAGCCGGCGAACCCTTGGTGTTGCGTTCGCGTCTGCCTGCCGAGGCAGCGGGCAGCCTGCTGGCCGACTGGTTGGCGACGCGCTTCCGCTACCTGGATCGCGCGCAGTGGCAACAGGAACTGGCGGCGGGCCAGGTGCATCTCGACGGGCGCGTGGCGCGCGGCTGCGAACTGCTGCGGGCCGGCCAGGAGCTCGCGTGGCACAAGGTGCACCGCGAACCGTTCGCCGAACTCACCGTGCCGGTGCTGCACGAGGACGCGGACCTGTTGGTCGTCGACAAGCCCGCCCACCTGCCGATGCACGCCGACGGGCCGTTCGTGCAGAACACGTTGGTGCAGGTGCTGCGCCAGCGACTGCAAGTGCCGACGCTCGATCTCGTGCATCGCCTCGACCGCGAGACGAGTGGGGTCCTGGTCTTGGCGAAGTCGGCGCGCGCGACGAAGTCGTTGCTGGCGCAGTTCGCCGCGCACTCGGTGCAGAAGAACTACCTCGCGGTCGTGCGCGGCCTCGTCGCTGCCGATGGCGCCATCGACGCTGCGATCGGCCATTCGAGCACGAGTTCGATCGCGCTGCGGCGTGCGGTCGGTCCGACGGCGAGAGATGCGAAGTCGGCGCACACGCAGTTCACGGTCGTGCAGCGCGGTCCGTCGGCGACGTTGTTGCGCTGTGTGCCGCGCACCGGTCGCACCCACCAGATCCGCGTGCACCTCGAAAGCGTCGACCACCCGATCCTCGGCGACAAGCTGTACGGCGTTCCCGACGCCGACTACCTCGCCTTCGTGCATGCGGTGAAGGAACACGGCGACGCCCGGCGTGTGCCCGCCGACCGCCCGCATCGCCAGCTGCTGCACGCGGAGTCGCTGGCCTTCCTGCATCCGGCGACCGGGGCTGCGGTGGCGTTCACCGTGCCGGCGCCGGCGTTGTTTGCCGAGTGGCTGCAGCGGCCGGCAGCGGGTCCGATGCCAGGGACTTCGTCGTCGGGTTGAGGGCTCGCAAAGCGATCGTCGCTGCGGCAGCATGGCCGTCGATGGCTGCTCCGACTCGTGGCCCGTGGTTGTCGTTCGCGCTCGTGGGTTTTGCCGCGGCGTGCGGTTCGGTGGCGCCGGCGCACGATCCGCGGGCTGACGTCGACGCGTTGCTCGCCGCTGCGCCCGGCGACTGGCTCGAGCGACTGGCGCCCGTGCATCGTTGGGGCAAGGCCGCGGTGCCGTGCCTGCTCGAAGCGTTGCCGGCGCGCAGCGAGTCGCCCGGGGCACCGGCGGCGGTGGCGTTGCTCGGGCGTTTGCGCGACGACGCGGCGGCGCCGTGGCTCGTCGGCGAAGTCGCGGCGCGGTCGATCCTGGCGACGGAAGCCGCGTTGGCCCTCGGCGAGCTGCGCGCCCCCGGGCCGCGCGCCGAGTTGCTCGCTTGCGTGCTCGATCCGACGGCGGATGCAACCTTGCGCACCGCGGCGGCGATCGCGTGTGTGCGCCTCGGGGGCGGCGGCGACGTGGCGGCGTTCCTGGAGGCCGTGTTGCTGGCCGGGTCGCCGGCTGGCGTCGAGCCCGGTCGGACGCTCGGCCTGCCGCAGCGTACGCGATGGGCCCTGGAGCGCTACATGGTGCAGCGGTTGTTGCTGCAGGAAGGCGCTGCTGAACTCGCGCAGGCGCTCGATCCCGACGCCAGTTGGCCGGCGCTCGAGCAGGTCACGCAGGGCGTCGTCGCCTGGTTGCGCGCGCGCTGAGTTCGCGGCGGCTGTGGTTCGCGGCGAGGACGCAAGCCCTCAGGGGAACATCGTCACGACGGACTGCAGCGCCACGTCGCGCACCGAGCCGTTGCGCACCTGCACGCGCCCCTTCACCGGCATGCCGCCGCGTTGCGCTTCGACGACCACTTCGACGTCGCGATCGAGATCCAGGCGACCGAGGTCGGTGAGCACGTCGATGTCGTGGTAGCCGAGTTCGAGCAGGCGCTTCTCGACCAACGCGAGGAAGCGCTGCGTCGGCGATTCCATCGGGCTGCGCTCCACCACTACCGGTTCGGGCGTGGCTTGCACCACCGGGGCGGGAATCTGCACCACCGCGTGCTGCACGTCGCCGGTCGCTTCGCGCAGGTCTTCGAGGTCGTCGTGCAGGCGATCGAGGTGCGATTCGACGCGGTCGAGGCGGATCTTGTCGAACGACTCCGCCAGCTTGGCGAGCCGGTCGTCGAGGGCGCGCAGGCGATCGTCGAGCCCGCGGATGCCGGCGAGCTTCTGCAGGTGCTCCTCGAAGCGGGCCAGGCGAACGTGCACGAGCACGTAGCCGACCAGCAGGGCCACGAAGAAGAGGGCGAACTCGACAGTCATCGCCCGAGACTCTAGCGACTCGCGAGCGGCGACGACAGCGGCACGGTCGGTGCGGTGGCATCGGCGGCAGGCGGCGGGTTCGGCGGGATGCTGCCGCGGCCGACCTTCCAGCCCAGGTAGTACGGGATGCCGCTGGCGAGGATGCCGAGTCCGTAGAGGGCGTTGGTCTGTTCTGAGGGGTCGTAGAGCAGGGCGCCGACGAAGCCCACCGAGACCAGGATGAACAGCGCCGGCGTCACCGGGTAGCCGCTGCATCGGTACGGGCGCGGCAGGTCCGGTCGCTGCACGCGCAGCACGTACACCCCGGCCACCGTCATCGCATAGAACAGGAAGCCGGCGAACACGACGAACGCCGTGATGTCGGTGAAGTTCTTCAGCACCACCACCAGCACGATCGACCAGATGGCCTGCGTCCAGATCGACACCACGGGCGTGCCCCAGCGTGCACTCACCCGCTGCAGCCCTGCCGGCACGAGGCCGTCCTTCGCCATCGCGTAGAATGCGCGCGGCGACGACAGGAAGTTCGGGTTGGCGGCGCCGAGCACCGAGATCGCAATCAGGATGGTCAGCCAGCCGACGTACTGCGGGCCAAAGATGCGTTGGATGGAGAGTTCGGGCACGAGGCGCTTTTCGGTGAGTGCCTGCATCTCGCCGAACGGCACCGCGTAGAGGTAGATCGCGTTGACGGCGGCGTACAGCGTGATCAACAGCAGCATGCCGCCGATGAGGCCGAACGGCAGGTTGCGTTCGGGTCGCTTCAGTTCGGCCGCGTTGAACGGCAACTGGTACCAGCCTTCGTAGGCCCAGAAGATGCCGGTGAACGCGGCGATCATGCCGGGGAGGAGCAGTTCCTTGGCCGGTGCGGTCGCGGCGGTGCTCGCCGGCAGGCCGTCGCCGAACACCAGCATCATGCCGCCGCCGACGAGCATGCCGAGCGCGCCGACCTTGGCCAGCGTCGCCAGGTTCTGCAGCAACGCTCCCAGCACGACGCCGAAGTGGTTGACCACTGCCAACAGGACGATCATCACGCTGGCAGCGGCTGCGGTCAGCCACGGTCTGGAAGTGTCGAGGCCCGCCATCGGCAGCGTGTACTCGGCGAACGCGACCGCCAACGCGGCGACGGTGCCGCTGTTGATGACCCAGAAGAACACCCAGCCGTAGAGGAAGCCGACGCCCTTGCCCCACGCCTCACGCAGGAAGGCGTACTGGCCGCCGGCTTCGGGGAACATGGCGCCGAGCTCGGCATACGCAAACGCGCCGAACAGGCACACGATGCCGAGGCCGATCCACAGGCCGTAGACCCAGGCCTCGTTCGGCACGCCCTGCGCGGCCTTCAGCGGGGTCAGGAAGATGCCCGAGCCGATGACCGCGCCGACGGTGATCGAGATCGCCGAGACGAGGCCGAGACGCCGCTGCAGTTGACCGGACTCCATGAATGTCGAACGCTACGCGGCATGGCATCCCGAGGAAAGCAACGCCCCCATCGCGGCGGCGAGTCCCCATGAAGCTGGCGTTGCGTGCACTGTGGCTGGTCGCGCTCGTCGGGCTGTGGTTCGTCGTGCCGTCGCAGGTGGATCCCGCCGCGCGCGCCGCACTCGGCCAGCAGTTGGTGGGCGACTGGCTCACTGGCGCGGAGTCGCCGCTGCCCTCGCTGGTGCGCGACGGCAAGCTGCCGGAACTCGACGTCGATCTGCGCACGAGCCCGCCCATCGTCGATCCGGACCAACGGCGCAGTCGTGCCCAGGAGTATTCGGTGCCCGTGGGGCTGTGGGCGGACGAGGCGGGCGTCGGTCGGGATCCGCAAGGCGCGGCTGCGTGGCCGTTTTCGGTCCGCATCGGCGAACTCGGTGTGCAGGCGGAACTGCCGCTGCCGGACGGCAGCCAGGCTCGCTTCGTGCGCGCCTTTCCGACCCGCCTTGGCCTGTTGCCGGTGTTGGTCGCGGTCGCGCTGGCACCGATCGGCGTGCCCACCGTGCTTTGGCTGCTCCTTTGCTTTCTCAGTTCGCTCGTCATGCTGGAAGCCGCGGTGCTGCCTGGCGAAGTGAGCAGCCTCCCGCAGGGACTGCTGCGGCAGCTCGCCACCCTGCCCGTTGCCTGCTTGGCGCTGCTTGCCACCACCCTGGATCTCCTCACCCGGCAATCGGCCAAGCTGGGCCGCATGCCATGGGTTGTCGGCGTGGGCATGGGTCTCGCCTTCGTGTTGGCGGGGATGGTTGCACTCGACGTCGAGCGGTTCCTGCAGCACACGATCACCGCATCGTGGCCATCGATGGTCGTGCTGGTGGCGGCCGCAGTCGTCGCGCTCGTGAGCCTCTGGGCGACGCGGTCGCACGCGTTCGTAGTCATCGCGTTGGCGCCGTGGATCGACTGGCGGATCCTCGCCGCGATGATCGTCGCGGCCGCCGCCCTCGTCGGCATGTTCGGCAAGCGCTCGCCGCCGATGCGCTGACCTCAGCGCAGCCAGTTCGCCAGCAGGCTCGCCCGTTCGCCGAGGGCCGTTGCCGTCGGACGCTGCGCAACCGCGACCCACTGCCAGATGCGCGCCAACAACACGTCGTTGATCTGCAGCGCGGCGAACGCCATCTCGACCGCTTCGTCGCCGGTCGCCTCGACCGGCTCCACCGCCACCACCGGTACGGTCGGGAAGGCAAAGCCGTTCGCGTTCGGCAGCTTCACCGTCGCTTCGTGCGCGCGCGCATCGACGACGACGCCGGTGCCGGTGCGTTCGCCATAGGCGATGCGAACCGCCCGCCCGCGCGGCAGGGCCCGCGGCTGCGGCAGCGGCGTCGCGGCCGAACGCGCGGCCGGTTGCAGCGTCAAGTCGGGCTGGCCCGCGGCGCGCATCGCGGTCGCGAGCCACGGCAGGGCAAGGTCCTGGCCGTCGCCGAACAGTTGGCCACATTCGGCGCGCGCCGCGAGAACGCGACCGTTGCCGAGATGCTGCACGACACGGCTGCACGCCTCGGCGAGCGCGCGTTCGAGCGCTTCGCCAGGCAGCAGCAACGCCGTGCGCTGGGCGCCGTCGAGCGGCATGCGGCGAAGGTGCGACAGGGTCTCCAGCGCCCCGCCGAGCTCGCCGGCTTCGGTCTGGCTCGCCAACAACGACAGCGTGCTGGTGAAGCGGTCGTGGTCGAGTCCAGGCCCGCTCGCGTTGGCCGCTGGCACCGAAGGGGCTACCGGAGTCGGCGACGCCGTCGCTGCGCCTTCGCCGAGCGGGCCCGCGGGAATCGCACTCGCCGTTCCGGCGGCCGCTGCGTCGGGCGCGGCCGCGACGTGGGTGGCCGCGTTGGTGCCTGCTGCGGGGCCTGGTTGCGAGCCACCGTTCGCCGCGGGGCCGGACGTGAGCTTCGCCGTCAGTTCGGCACCAGCTCCCGTCGCCGGCCCGGGTGCGGGCACCTGCGGCGCCTTCGCCGTGTGGGCTGCCGAGGGCGAGGTCGCGGGCGAACCGACATCGGGTTCTGCTTCCTTGCCGACGATGCCGAGCCCCTTGCCGCACAACCACGCCACCAGCACCACGGCCAACACGGCCAGGATCCGGCGGGAAGGGCGACTGCGGTGACGAACCGGTGGCGGCGTGGGCGACGGCTCCATGCGGTGATTGTCGCCCATCCGGGGCTCGCGGCTGCAGTCCACGCCGACTTTCTTCAGCGGGTCAGCGCGCGCAGGGCCATGGCTTTGCGCCCGAGTCGCAGCACGCTCTCTTCGTCCGTCACCGCGGCCAGCTCGGTCGGCGCGAACCAGCGCAGGTCGTTCGACTCGGCGGACAGCACGAGTTCCTGGCCGGCGGCGGCCCGCAGCCAGAACCGCACGTCCCAGTGTTCGTGTTCCGGCTCCGTCTTGCGCGCGGGAATCGTGTGCACGTCGAGATCGAGCGGCACCAGTTCCGGCGTCCACTGCACGAACGTGAACGTGGCCATGCCCGACTCCTCCTGCGCCTCGCGCAACGCCGCGTGCTCGATCCGCGGCTCGCCGTCGACGTGGCCGCCGAGCTGCAGCCAGCGGTCGAGTTTGCGATGGTGCGTCAGCAGGCAGCGCCTGCCGGCGGCATCTTCGATCCACGCCGACGCGGTGATGTGGCCGGGCGGGCACGTGCGCAACAGGCAGTCGGTGTGGGCCGCGGCGAAGGCGGCGAAGCGATCGGCCAGCGCCCGTTCCTGCGGGAACGCGGCGACATAACGCTGCAGCAGCGCGTTCAGGTGGTTTCGGTGCATGGCGGGAGCAGCAGGCGCAGGGCGTTCTCGTCGACCTTGCCGTTGGCGTTGTGCGGCAGCGCCGCGAACACATGGAACGCCGCCGGCACCATGTAGGAAGGCAGCCGCGCGCGGCAGCGTCGCCGCAAGCGCTCGCGCAGGCCCGCGTCTTCGGGATCGCCGGCAACACATACGACGATGCGATGCCCTTCGGCGCCGCCGTCGAGGCCGAGCACCGCGACTTCGCCGACGCCGGGCTGGTCGGCGACCGCGGCGGCAACTTCGTCCGGCGAGATGCGATGGCCGGCGACCTTGAGCAACCGGTCGGTGCGCGCGACGAACCAGTGGCGCCCCGCAGCATCGCGCCGCACCACGTCGCCCGAGTAGACCACCGTGCCGGGCCGCCCGCGCGGATCGGCACGGAAGCGCCGCTCGTTGTCCGCCGGCCGCTGCCAGTAGCCGAGCGCCACCAGCGCGCCGGCGTGCACCAGTTCGCCCGTGGCTTCGCCGTCGAGCACCTTCCCCGTGGTCGGATCCACCAGCAGCAGTTCGACGCCGGGCAAGGCGCGGCCGAACGACTCGGGATGCGCATCGAACTCGTCCGGCGGCAGGAAGGCGCTGCGGAACGCTTCGGTGAGTCCGTACATCGCGAACACCGCGGTGTGCGGCCAGCGCGTGCGCAGTTCGCGCGAGTCCGCCGTGCGCAGCGCTCCACCACTGTTGGTCACGTAGCGCAGCGACGTGCCGTCGGCGGCGGTCAACGTGCCGCTGCGCAGGCCGGCCGCGACTTCGTGCCACAACGACGGCACGCCCGCGAGCCCGGTCGGCCGATGGGTGCGCAGCAACGTGGCCAGTTCGCCGATGCCGAGATGGTCGCTGGCGGTGACGCGGCACCCAGCGTGCAGCGCCGACAGCAGCTGGTTGAGCCCGTAGTCGAAGCTGAACGGCAGCAGCGCCAGGATGTGGTCGGTCGCCGACAGGCCGAGGTAGTCGGCGACCAGTGCGGCACCGAGGCACAGGTTCTTGTGGTCCTGCACGATGCCCTTGGCGAGACCGGTGCTGCCGCTGGTGTAGAGCAGCACCGCCGGGTCGGTCGTCGCCGGGGGCAACAGCGTGCCTGCGCCGGTCGGCAGGGGCGTGCCGGCCACGCCGGCGATCGGGCCGTCGACGACGAACACGCGCAGCGTCGACAGCACCGCGGCCGGATCCTGCAGGGCGAGCGTGCGCAGCGGCGAGGTCACCACCGCGAACGGGGCGCAGTCGCGCAGCACGTGCGCCACCTGGTCGTCCTTCAAGCGGCCGTGGATCGGCACCGCGATGCCGCCGGCGGCGGCGACGGCGAGCAGCGTGACGACTTCTTCGCTGCAGCGCGGCAGCAGGATCGCGACCCGGTCGCCGCGGGCAAGGCCCGCGTGCTGCAGGCCGAGGGCGCAGGCTTCGACCTCCCGCAGCAACTCCCCCGCCGCCAGCCGGCGTGGCCCGACGGTGACGACGGCTCCGGACCTGCCGGCGGCCGCGCGGCACAGGCTCAGGAGGTCACGAGCGACGTCGAGCATCGGTGGTGAAAGCGAACGGGCCCGCTCTCTTGCGAGAGCGAGCCCGATGCGCCGCGTTTGGTATCCCGGACGGGATTCGAACCCGTGTTACCAGAATGAAAATCTGAGGTCCTAGGCCGGACTAGACGACCGGGACGCGTTGCGGCGCGGGAGTGTAGGGACCGGGCGCGCGTTTGCAAGCGCCTCAGCCGAGGCTCTTCCACTCCTTGATGCTGGGCAGTTCCTGCAGCGACACGAGCCCGAAGCGTTCCAGGAACTGCGGCGTCGTCCCGTACTGCAGCGGGCGGCCCGGCACTTCGGAGCGGCCGGTGACCTTGACCAGCTTGTGGTGCAGCAGCGTGCGCAGCATCGGCCCGGCTTTCACGCCGCGGATGCCTTCGATCTCGCTGCGCATCACCGGTTGGCGGTAGGCGATCACGGCCAGCGTCTCCAGCGCCGCGGGCGACAGCTTTTCGATCTTCTTCACGCCGCGCAGGCGTTGCAGGTAGACGAACGTCTCTGCGCCCGTCATCCACTTCACCGAGTCGCCGTTGCGCGCCAGTTCGATCGGCAGTGCGAGGCTGGTCAGTTGCTGCTGCAGCAGGCCCAGCGCTTCTTCGACGAGCTTCTGCGTGGTGTTGCAGGCCTGCGCGAGCCGCAGCAGTGACAGGCTTTCGCGCGACGTCGTCATCAGCACGAACACCATGCGCGCGACCGCGGTCGCGTCGGTGAGTTCGGGCACCGGCGGCAGGCCCTCTTCGTCGTCGGCGCCCAGGTCCTCTTCGATCTCGGCCGTATCGGCTTCGGCGGCGACTGCGGCTGCCGCGGCGGCGCTGTCGATGGTGTCGTTGGCGGGATCGGGCGATGCCGTCGGCGCCGGTTCCACCGGGGTCTCGGCGACCGGGGCGGGTGGCGGCGTCGGCTCGTCCGCAGGCGGCGGCACGGCGGGCGTCGTCATCGCATCCACCGGCGGCAAGAACCCGGCGAGGCGATCGCGCACGACGAGGTCGGCATCGATGCTGCTGCGTTGCTGCGCTTGCAGTTCTTCCGGTCCCTTTTGGCGTTCGGGCAGAGCGGGACCGTTCGTCTGGTCGGTCGGCAACTCACGCGAGATCTCGTCCATGGACGTCGGGTTGTAGCGCAACACCGCATCGCTGTCATCGGTTCACGGAATTGCTCGCGGCAGGCGGCGGCAGCTGTCGTCGCCAACGTTCGTTGTAGGCCGTCTGTTCGAGGCTGGTCAGCGGCTGCGTCACCAGGCCACGATCGATCTCGGCCTGCAGTTCGGCGAACGGCAGGTCGCGGCCGGGCATGCGGTCGACGCAGAACACCACGAACCAGCGCTCGCCGTTGGCGGTGCGGGAGGCGAACGGGGCTGACACGGCGCCCTTCTCCAGTTCGAAGGCGGCCTTCGCCACCGGATGGTCGAAATCGCGGCCGAACGCGGGCAGCAGGCCGCCGTCGCTGCGGGCCGGGTCCTCGCTGTGGCGCAGCGCCAGCGTCGCGAAATCGGCGCCGGCGCGCACCTTGGTCACCACTTCGGCGGCGATCGCCTCGTCCTTGTGCACGAGGAAGCGCACCAGCACCCGGTCCTCGCGCGCGGCGAGGTAACGGATCACGTAGCCCTGGTAGAGCCGCTGCGCCGTGCGCACGCGCAGCGCCTGCTGCCAGTCGGCTTCGTGCATGCCGAACACGCGCCAGAGGTAGCCCTGGAAGTCCAACGAAGCGCCCAGCTCCTGCTTCACCTGGGCGCGGAACTGCTTCTCTTCGGCGGCGGCCAGCTCTTCGAGGCGCGCCTTGGCGACGCGGATCCCGAACTGTTCGGCGTGCCGGGCGACGATCACGTCGAGCACCAGCAGGTCCACCGCCGACAGCGCGAGCTTGGGGTTGGCGGTGAGGATGCGCCGGTAGGCATCGCTGGCGCGCAGGACCAGGTCGCCGATGCGGGCGACCTCGGGATCGTCGGTGCCGGTCGGCGGCAGCAGGATCTCGGGCCCGAACTCCGTCGCGGCGGCAGCGGTGTTCGTCGCGGCCGGCGCCACCACCACAACCGGCGGCGCCGGTTGGGCCTCAGGTTGCGTGGCCGTGGGCAGTCGCGGGCGGTCGGTGCCGGCGCAGCCGGCGAGCGACGCCAGCGCGAACGCGACGGCGGTGCGCGCGGCGCAAGGCGCCCGGCGCGCTGCCGCGGGAATCGAAGGTCGACGGCTCAATAGGCCCGGAAGCTGCGCATCGACTTCGTCTTGTGGCACAGGAAGCACCCGTTGCGGGTCATCTTGCCGTCGCCACCGATCTCCGGCACGGTGCCTTCGCCGTAGCAGCTGATGCACGGCGACGTGGTCGCGAACGTCACCACCATCTGGCCACCGAATTCGGCATAGAACGCGCGCAGCCAGCCGATGCGTTCGTTGCGCTCGGCCTCGCGCCACCAATCCTCGTCGGTCTGTTCTGCGTCTTCGTTGCCCTGGGCCTGCACGGACTGCCGGCGCCGTTCGAGGGCTTGCTTGAGCAGCTTGGCGAAGCGCTCCATCTGCGGGTCGTTGCCGGCAGCGGGCTCGGACTTCTGCTCCTTCTGCTTGTCCGCTTCCTTGCCGGCGGCGGTGTCCTTGAAGATCGCCGTGTCGCCGAGCACCCAGGAGCCGACTCCGTAGCTGTAGTGCTCGGTGCGCTTGCCGAGTGGCACGTCCTTGCGCGCCGCCCACAGCGTCTTGATCTCTTCGGCATCGAGGCGCAGCACGGTGACGAGGCGCGCGATGATGTCGTCGGTCATCTTCGACTGCGCGTAGTCGCGGGCGCCCTGCAGCGTGAGCGACGGGTTGCTGATCGCCTTCTCGGCGACCATCTGCACGCTGCCGCGCCACTTCTCGGCGACCATGCCCTTGAGGTAGCGCGTGCGCGCTTCGGCGAAGCGCTTCTTCTCGGTCTCGAACTCCGCCTTCAGCTTGCTGGTCGCCGCCGGAAAGTCCTTTTCGTACTGGGCGACGAGCTTGTGGCCCTTCTCGAAGCTGCCGAGGTCGCCGCGGCTGCGGCAGGCCTGGATCTCTTCGAGCGCCTTCAGCTCCTTGGCCGCCGCCTTGAAGCGTTCGAGCCGCGCCATCAGCGCATCGACGTGGGCCGGGTTCTTGCTGCCCAGCTCCTTCGCCTTGGCGAGGTGCTCGGTGGCATGGTCGTAGTCGCGCACCTTGATCAGTTCCTCGGCGAACAGCACGTGCTTGTCGGCTTCGGTGCCGGGTTGCCGGGCGGCGAGTTGTTCGTCGTAGAACTCCTGGCGCGTCAGCACCTGCGTGACCGGCGCATCGACCGTGCGGATCGCGCGCAGTTCGGCGCGCGGGACGCGATTCGGCACGCCCTTCACCATCACCGTGATCACGTCCGCGCCCTGGTCGGTGACGCGGCCGATCAGCGTTCGCTTGCCGCCGTCGCGCACGAACTCGACTTCGTGCACGCGCACGGTGAGTTCGTCCTGCGAATCGCCGACCAGATCGAACTTCTTCTTCCACTGCAAGGCACTCGCGGTGCTCAGGTGGCTCCAGCGCAGGTCGAGCTGGCCGCCGTTGTCGAGCCGCTTGACGCGCAGCCCGTCACCGTCCGCCGACTCGACGTCGGCGAGCAGCACGCGGCCATCGGCGAGCTGCACCGTCTGCGCCGGCAGCCAGTCGTTCGCCAACAGCGCGAACGCAAACGCGAACAGGAACGCGGGGAACGGGGATCGGGTCATGGGTCACCTCGAAGGAACATTGTCGCCGCGGAACCCCTGCACGCGGTCACGCAGGGGCAATTCGCGGGGCAGGATGCGTGGGAACTCGGCGGTCACTTCCTCGCCGGCGTCGAACCAGCGGAACCGCAGCGTCACCAGCCACAGCTCGGGCCGGCTGTCGTCGGCCTGCGCGGTCGCCGACCAGGTCATGCCCTGGAAGCCGGGCGCCGGTTGGTCGACCAGCGGCGTGAACTCGAGATCGAGTGGCGAACTGCTGCCGCTGCGCGACACGATCGCCTCGTTCTGCACGCGGTGCATGGCGTAGTCGCAGGCGGCGGTGAGTTCGTGGCGGGCATCCGTGGTGCGGCGCTGGCCGACGCTGGTGGTGAGTCCCCCCAGCAGCGCGGTGACGCCGAACAACAGGATCGCCAACGCCGCCAGCATCTCGGCAAGCGTGAAGCCGGCGCATCCGGAGGAACGTGGCAGCTCAGCCATTCCAGTCGTCCTTGTGGTGCGCGATCGGCAGCACGAACTCGACGGTCCGGCCGACGTGCACACGGCAGCCGGCGGGATGTTCGAGGGGTTTGGTGGAGCGTTGGCCACGGCGCAGGCCGCGCAGTTCGTCGCCGACGCGTTCGGCGTAGCTGATCCACTCGCCGCGCAGCTTGATCATGCCGTTGGTGTCGGGGCCCGGAAACAGCGAGCCATTGTAGAGCACCAGCACGGTGTCTTCGGCGTCGATGCTGGAGACCATGACGCCTTCGGGTGAGAACGCCGGCGGTTGCGCGACCACGACGCGCACGCGGATGGCGTGCGGATGCACGTCGTCGCGGGGGTCTTGTTCGCTGGCCGCGCCGCGGTCGAGCGGGAACTCACCGCCGGAGGCGTCGTCGACGAGCCAGCCGCCGCGCGCGCTGTCCCACATCCTGAGCGGCAGGCCACCACCGGCCGCCGTGGTGCCGCCGGAGTCGACGCTCCAGCGTCGCGTCGTCTGCGCCCACAGTTCGAACTCCACGTGCAGCAGGTCGGTGAGGACCGGAAGCGTCGTCGCGTGCACCGCGAGACCGGGCAGGTCGCCGCCGCCGGGCACGGGCACGGTGAACGGGTCGACCGATCGATCGGGGCCGACCGGGATCACCTGGCCTGGCAGGAACCAACCGGCGCGCAGCTCGAGCAACGCTTCGTCGTCGCCTTCCTGGCGCCACGGTATGAGCAGCAGGTTGCCGAGGCCGCGCAGCGGCTCGCGCTTCACGGCAGCGTCGAGGCGCTGCTGCAGTTCGAGCTCGGGCAGGTTCGGGTCCGTCTCCAGCAGGCGCAGCGCCGCTTGCGCGCGCACCAGGGCGAGTTCGCGTTCGGGTTCGATGCGAACCGCGGCGCGCAGGACCTGCACGCGGGTGGCGCCCCGTTCGGGCCGCGGGGGCAGGCCGATGGCGAGCTGCTGCACGACGAGGCGATCGTCGCATGAATCGCGGTCGCGTCCGGTCGGGCTGCCGCGCAACAGGGTCAGTTCGCGCGAGACGGCGCGCTGGGCGGCGCTGGCGCGATCGGCCAGCGCCTGGCCGAGTTCGCCTTCGCCGAACATGCGCACGCCGGTGTCGAGCATCTGCACGAGCATCACCAGGAAGCCCGACAGGATGCCCATCACCACCACCAGTTCGATGAGGGTGAAACCGGCTGCGCGCGAAGGAGTGCGGTGGCTCATCGCGCGGTCACCTGTTCGGCGAAGACGCGGCCTTGGCCTTCGTACTCGAGCACGACGTCCTCGATCGTCACGGTCGTCTTCCAACCGTGCGCGGTGTAGCTGGCGAGGTCGAGGCAGCCGGGCTTGTAGACGGTGGCAAAGCGGATCTCGAGGCGTGACGCGTGGTGGCCGAGCCGATGCGTGTTGCCGGATTGTTCGGATCCTGCCGTCAGCTGCCACAGGCCGCCCGGGGGCAGCGGTTCGTCGCTCCACGGCAGCTTGCCGTCGGCGCGCACGAGGCACACGGCTTCGACGCGCGGATCGGTCTTCTCTTCGCGCCAGCGGATCGTCCGGAAGTACGCCGGCGCCTCGTTGGTGGTGAGTTGGAAGTAGGCGAGTTCGGGATCGTCGCTCTGCGGCACGTGGCGATCCCAGTGGCGGAACGGGAAGCCGATCACCACCTCGCCGCTGGCAGCGGTGGCGGCACTGGTGCCGAACCGGGCCCGCAGGAGCCCGCGCGCTTCGCTGCCGGCGCGGTCGGCGCCTGGCGGGAAGTGGCGCGGCATCTCCAGCACGGCGTTGTCGCCCAAGTTGCGCGTCCAGCAGTAGTGCGCGAGTTCACGGCCGATCAGCACGGTGCCGCCGCTGGTCGGCAAGCTGCCGATCGACTGCACCGGGAACTCCGACGACCGCGCACTGACGCCGCCCGACAGGATCGCTGCCGGTCGATGCGTCAGGAAGCGCACGCGGGCGCCGCGGTCGTGGCCGCGGGTCTCGGTGCCGAGCAGGCCGCGGCCGTTCTGTGCGATCTGGAACACGCCGTCCTGGTGCGACGCGAAGGCGACGATCTCGGTGTCGATCGCGATCAGGCCACCGCCCTTCGGGATCAGGGCACTGAGGTCGGACTGGGTCCACTCGGCGCCTGCCGAGTTCAGCGTGAAGTTGCGGTTGACGGTGAACGCGCGCGCGTTCTGGTCGATCGCTTCTTCGATGACGAGATCGCGCGCCAGTTGCGCGGTGACTTCGACTTCATCGACGAAGCCGGTCATCGGCAGGATGTTGCCGATGCCTGCCCCGATCGTCGGCGCTTCGCAGTGGGCTGCCGGCAATTCGCCGCTCGGGAACTTGACGATGCGGTCGATGCGCCGCGGCTCGTTGATCACCGTGCCGGCGGGTGGCCCCATCATCGGGATGCGCACCGCATCCTGGAACGCGACCAACTGGAACGGCCACGGGCCGAGGCGTTCTGCGGGCGTCTGGTTCTGCTGCAGGTTGTCGGCGTTGTAGCGGCGCGCCTGCCAGTTCACCGTGTGCCACTCGAGTGCGGGACGGTTGCCGCCGGCGGTGGCCGAGCCTTGTACGAGAGCGACGCGATCGAGGCGCCCGACGCGCCCGGTGTAGGCACCGTAGTTACCCCACAGCAGCTGCAATCGGTGGCAGCCCATGACGTCGCTGTTGGCGTGCGGGTGCGAAGTCGTGCCCGTGAACGGATCGCCGCGGAACCGCAGCGCGCCGCGCGCCGCCTGGATCTGCGGGAACGTGCTCTCGAGCGTGGGCACGTAGCCGATGTAGCCGGTGGTCGGCGTGACCGTGCTCCAAGGCGGAATGACGTCGGCGGCCGGCGTCGAGTTCGGGCCGAGATTGCCGACATCGATCTGGTCGACGTTGAACGTGCGGATCAGTTCGAAGTAGGTGCGGTCCCATGCGGAGCGGTTGGCGCGGCACAGGTAACGGTTGTCGGCGATCGCGTCGTAGCGCACCCATTCGGTGTCGTTGACGTCGCCGCCGCGGGGATACAGCTGCGCCCATTCGGTCAACCCGGTCTTGGCCGGATCCCACAGCACTTCCGTGTTCTGCACCGCGAGCGTGATGGGGATCACCCAGGTGATCAGGGCGGGAATGTCGTCCCACTTGACCTGGCCGTTGTTCGGATCCCACGCCCAGTCGGTGAAGTCGGTGATGAACTGGCGCGCCCTCCCGTCGTAGCGATCGGGGTCGATCAGCGCGTCGTTGCCCGGCAGCTTCTGCGCGCGCTGGCAGCCGATCAGTTTGTGGCCCTGGCGAGACGTGTACTTGATCACTTCGACGCCGCCGGTCGGGGTCGTGCTCGACGTCGTCGCGTTCGGCCCCAACGCGCCGCGGAACGAGAACGTGCGTTGCATCAGCAGCGCGTAGCCACCGGTGGTCGAAAACGCATTGCTGATCGTGTCCTGCGCCGCAGGTGGTGGCTGGTTCTGGCCAGTCGGCACCGGATCGGCGAGCTGGATATCGCCGGTCCAGGTCAGGTCGAGACCCTTGCCGAGCGTGATCGGCGGTCCCATCGGCAACGTCACGACAATCGTGCGCGGGTTGTCAATGAACGCCCGCGCCACCGCGAAACCGCCGATGCCGCTATCGAGCCTGGTCGAGTCGACCATCATCGGCGAGTCTTCGCTGAGCAGCGCCGAGTAGCCGTACAGCTCCACCATCGACCCGGCCGGGTGTTCCGGGAACACGTCGAGGTTCACGCCCTGGAACCGCGGATCGTCGAAGTCGACGGTCGGCTCGCCGTTGGGGTCCGTCGGAATCGCCGGCCGATTCTCGCGACCCCGCTGACGCGCCCCGCGACCGCCGAGCGAGTCCTTCCAGCGGCACTTGAAGCTGTTGCCGCTGATGCTCGAGTACTCGAACAGTTCGAGACCGATGCGCAACACACCCACCGGCGGGAAGCCTTCGGTGCTCTCGACCTGCAGGTCGAGGTAGCGTTCGTTGGTGCCGACGCCCGGCAGCGTCTGGTTGCTGGCCAGTTCCGGATCGAACACCTTCAGCGACCCCGTCAGGTAGGTGACGAACTTCGGCTTGCCACGCGTCATGCCGTCGACGGCGAACGACAGGTCGGCGGGTCGGCCGCTGTAGGCCGAAGTGGAGACGTGCAGCGGCGTGTTGGCCGGCAGCGCCAGCTCGGCCACCGGCAACGACCACTCGCTGGCGGTGCGTTGGATGCCCGCCGGCGAAGCGCCGTAGTTCGGATCGAGACCGGCTTCGTCGATCACTTCGAACACCAGGTTGCCATCGCGCACCTGCACCGAGATGCGGTTGCGGTCGGGATCGCCGTCGCCGTGGTCGAACAACACGCAGTTGCCGAGCGACTGCGGTTCGATCCAGAAGCTCGTCGCGAAGCGTTCGGCGAAGCTGTCGCCGTTGGCGAACGGGAACGAGATCTTGTCGTGCCGGCCACCCGCACCGCCGCGCGCTTGCGCCACGGATGGCTGTTGCTGGCTGCCCGTCGGCGGACGCTTCGGCCCGGTGTTCTGCATCGCGTACGGCCCTTGCCGCTTCACGTCGTGGCCGCGGATGTCGAGCGTCTGCGCGAACGAATCGGTGCCGGTCGGCACCTGCGTGCCGGGCCACCGCCCCGCCAGCGCCGTCGACGGCGCCGGCCGCATGCCGGCATCGGCGTCGTCGGTCGCCGGGTAGCGACTCTCACCGAAACCAAGGCCCGGGTAGGCCACCGGGATCAGGTGCGGGAAGTAGCGCGGTGCTGGATCGTTGCCGACGTCGTTCGGGATCGGATGGCCGAGGTTGACCGGCAGCGTCACCCAGTACGGCGCGCGGCGATCGAGCTGGAAGGCGTCTTCGAGCAGTTCTTGCGTGGCCCAGCGCCGCTGCAGCAGGAAGCCCGGCATCGCGGCGGCAGTGCCGGTGCGTTCATGGCGACCGACCACGCCGGGCGCCACGATGCTGCGCGAACGGCTGGCGGCGGCGCGGTAGGAGACCCATGGTCCCGACTGGAACACGATCGGCGACGTGCCCATCTCGAGCGAGCTGTCGCGGCCGGTCTGCAGGTTGCGGTAGAGGTAGAGCCACGGCCGCTTCTCGGGATCGCCCGCGGCGGCGTCGAGGCGCGGCTTCCACACGCGGTCGACCAGGTCGCGCCAGCCGGTGAACGGTCCGCCGCTGCCGCCGCCGTCGACGCTGATCGTGCGCATCGCGACGAGGTCGCTGGCCAGCTGCTTGCCATCGGCCGGGCGGATCCAGCGCGGCGCCAGGCTCGGTGGCGCGGCACCGTCGTGCACTCGCACGTCGCTGGCGACGCGCACGTGCGTGAACAGCGCCGCCAGCACTTCCTCGCCGGCCGTGTTGATGTTGACGGGCGCCGGGATCAGTGGCTCCACCACCGTGTCGGTCCCGGGGAACGAACCGAGCACCGGCAGCAACAGGTGCAGCTGGAACACGGCGCGCAGGTTGAGCTCCGGCACGCCGCGTTGCGTCGCGGTCGCGATCACGAGGCCGTGCTCGACGTCGCCCGTGCGCAGGTTGGTCAGGCGGACCGTGCTGCCGGCACCCAGGTGCAACGCCGAACGCACCAGCAGCGTCTTCGACTTGCCGCTGTCGAGGTTGTTGAACACGCGCTCCGGCCGACCCCACGTCGCCGCCGTTGCCGCCATCGTGTCGACCACGAACACGCGCTGCAGCGCCGCCAGTTCTTCGGCGGTGAACGTGCCGATGCCCGCACTCGTGATTTCGAGCAGTTCGCTCGGCGCGCGGAACGGCACGCGGGTGCGGCGCGTGATGTCGCGGCCGGTGCACGGCCACGCCGCCGCCATCACGCAGCGCCAATCGAGCACGAGCGCATCTTCGCGGATGGACTGCTTGCCGTCGGCGAACAGGTTCTCCTGCTGCAGGCCACGCTGCAGGCCCTTCAGCGCATTGCCGTCCTTCGACTCGTAGCGGATCAGCTCGCCGCCGACGAACACGTAGCCGCTGTCGGGCAGGTGGCTCGCGTCGTCGAGTTCCAAAGCACCGGCATCGGGCTTGAGTTCTTCGCGCAGCCGCGCCGTCGTGCCGAGCACGTTGCCGAACAGCAGCGGCGAGGCGCCGTCGAGGCCGAGGAAACGCTGCAGGTCGACGATCTGGCCGCCGAGCAGCACGCGCCCACCGTCCTTGACCGCGGCGAACGCCGGCGGCACGTCGATGGACTCGGGAAACTCGTCGAGCCCGTCGAAGGTCGGCGTCGGATCGACCGCCGGATGCGACATCGCGGCGTCGGCGACCAGCAGTTCGCGCACGCTGGCCGAGTCCTGCGCCACCGCCGTCAGTTCGACGTCGCGCATCGCCGCATCGGCGCCGACGCTCATCGACACTGCGAACGGCAGCGCCAGCAGCATCAGCAGTACGAGCGCGAACAGGACGGCCATCAGGGCAATGCCCCGCGACGCGGCAGGTGAACTCACGATCCCTCCTCGGCGGACTGGAAGCGCACGGTGGGCTGTTCGATGGCTTCGCCGCGGGCGTTGAAGGCGAACCGGTACGGTTGCTTCAGCAACAGCTCGATCGGCAGCAGTTGGGGCGGTGCGAACGCGTAGACGAACCAGCGCACTTCGTCGATCGCCCCTTCGAAGGCGCCTTCGGGCGGCACGACTTCGAACACGCTGTCTTCGTTCTGCTGCGGAGCACCTTCGGCGGTCGCTTGCGCGAGCTCGCGGCCGTCGAGCGTCAACCACAGTTGGCGGCCGTCGCAGCCGATGTCGAGCGTGCACCACTGGCGCAGCGGCAGCGGCAACTCACTGGTCGCACTCGCCAGCGTGGTGCCGGTGCCGCCGGCGCCGACGAGGCGCATCTGTGCGCGCGGGCGCCCCTCGGCGTCCACCACGAGCTCGAGCGCCGGCGGCAGCCGCAGCAGCGTCATCGCCTTCGACGATTCGAGCCAGAGGTCGAAGCGCACCACGAAACCCGACGCGAGGTCGAGCACCGCGGGCGGCGCCTGCCAGCGCAGCAGCGCGGTCTTCGGTTCGAGGCCCGGCGTGCGCGCATGGCCAAAGCGCCCGGCGGGCTTGTCTTCGCCGCCGAGCATCGGCCGCAGCGTTTCGTCGAGCACCGCTTCGTTCGGTTCGAAGTGGAACGCCGCCACCGGTTGCAGCAAGCGCGACTGCACCGTGCCGGGCGCGCCATCGGGGCCCGGGCGCAGCAGCACTTCGGTCGGCACGCCTTCGGAGCGCGCCGTCAATTGGGCGGCGCGCAGCTCGCCCGCCATGATCGAGTCGTACAGCGCCTGCGGGTCGGTCTTTTGCAGATGCCCGATCGACAACCCCATGAGCACCGACAACACGCCAATGACGACGAGCAGTTCGAGCAGGGTGAAGCCTTGGGAACGGGCCATGGGCATCGCAGCGGTCAGGGGCGCACAGGGTAACTAGTTCTTTGGCCAGACAAGGTCATCGTCGGTGCCGAAGGTCAGGTCCTTGCCGGCGCTGAGCAGTTGGAACTTGCCGTCGCCG
>SXGT01699511.1_pt1 | contig 38687 bp, 27 predicted proteins | sample 3176221 | NCBI WGS metagenome assembly SXGT01 (sample SAMN11356862, study PRJNA531348) | freshwater metagenome | isolation source: freshwater sample F1-120 | place: China: Fuxian Lake, Yuxi | collected 2017-12-25 | reverse complement strand
TTATCCCGCGCCTCCTCGAGCGCGCCGGGCCTGGCCTCGCGAGCACCGGGGGCTCCATCACGGGCTTCTACACCTCGCTGCTGGAAGGCGACGACCTCGGCGACCCGATCGGCGACGCGGTGAAGGCCACCACGGACGGGCACATCGTGCTCTCGCGGACCCTCGCAGATCGCGGTCACTTCCCGGCGGTCGACGTCCTGAAGAGCGTCAGCCGCGTGATGTTGGGCGTCGTCGACGACTCACACCGCGCCTCGGCGCAGACCCTGCGCGCGATGCTGGCCGACCACCGTGAAGTGGAGGAGCTCGCCGCAATCGGCGCGTATCAGCGCGGCGCCGTGCCCCGCTTCGATCGAGCGCTGACCCACTGGCCGAAGGTCGAGGCGTGGCTTCGACAGAGCGCTGGAGGCGCCGCACCCGTGGCCATCACACAGACCCTGACGACCCTCCACGCGCTCGCACGAGAGGTGACGCAATGACCCTGCGACTCCCACCCCGCGCCACCTCGGCGCTGGTGCTCACGGCGGCGCTCGGAGGGGCCACCCTCGCCCGAGGCGACGGCGGGGCACAGATGGTCGGCCCTGGGGCGCTGAAATACTCCCCCGAGACGCAGACCGGGCGGCCGGGTGATGACGAACCGAAGTCGCCGCAACAAGCCGAAGCAGAGGCGCCCACGCCGGTCCGGGTGGCGATGGAGCCTGCGCCTCCGCTCACGGCGGCGGAGACCATCCGCATCAACCAGCTGCGCGGGCGCCTCGCCGAGCTGGATCGCCGCGAGGCGGAGCTGGCGGCGCGGGCCCTGCTTGTCGACACACAGGCCAGTCTCGTCGCCGTCGAGCTCGACAAGCTCGCGGCGCTCCGGAGCGCGTGGCGCGCTTCGGCGGTTGAGTTCGAGTCGCACCTGGAAGCCGCGTGCGGCAGCCTGCTGACGCTCGAGCGGCAGCGCGGCCTCGACCGCGCGCAGGCGGCGCTCGTGGAGTGCGGGGCAGCCAAGGACGAAGCATCGGCCCGCGCGACCGAGTCCCGCCGGGCCCGCGACGCCGATCAGCGGTTCCGGGCAGCCGAAGCGAGCGGCCGTACCGCGGCTGCGCGCGACGCGGAGCGGACCAGCGGCGACACAGCCGATCGGATCGCAGCGCAGAAGGCCACGGAGAAGGCCGCAAGAGCCGCGCGGGACCAGGTGGCCGAGGCAGGGCGAGTGGCTCAGCTCTCGCGAATCCTGAAGAAGATGCGCGCGGACGACGCGGCGCGGCTCATCGCGGAGCAGCCGGACGCCACGGCGCTTGAAGTGCTCGCCTCCCTCGGCGACCGCGCGTCCGCGAAGATCCTGGCTTCGATGCGCCCGGATCGCTCGGCCGCGCTGACCCAGCGCCTCGTGAAGGGCGCGCCATGAGGCCCGTCTCCGCAGATGCACGGGCGGCGCAGGCCCGTGAGCTGATCGAGTCCGATGCCCCGGCAGCCGGCTTCGGCGCGGCGCTCGGGCGAAGCCGCGGCAAAGGCCGGCGGGTCGAGGCTCGGCAGCGGGCCCGTATCGAGGCCGCCGATCCCACGGCCCGAGAGGCGCCAACGGCGCTGCTCAACCTCCGGCACGAAGCACAGGGTGCTGGTCCTGCCTCCGGCCTCTTGGGCGCTCGGACGGGACACGCCGTCGACGGCCGAGCGCTCACCGTGCGCGGGGCTCGGGTCGCCGGGTCCGACGCGGAGACCACCCGGCTCGCCGCCGGCGGTTCCACGCCGTGGGGCACCGACGAAGCCCGGCGCACGGGCGTGAAGGGTGCTCAGCGCGCTGGCCGGGGGGCCGAGGGGCTGGCGGGAGCCGACACGCCGGGCGAGGACCCCAACCGCGGTGCCCGCCCCTTCGAGCTGAGCCCCACCGCCGACTCCGCCCGCGAGTCTCCGGAGGCTCAGAAAGGGCAGCGCCCGATGTCGCCGCGAGGCCTTGCTGACCAGAGCCCGGTCAGCGACCGACTCGACGGAGCCGACGCCCGAGCTGCCGACCAGCGCCCTGCCGACGTCGCCTTCGACCGCCCGCTCACACGCGGACCGGGCGCCGAGGCCACTGAGCTCCAGGGGCGCAACGAGACCGCTCGCCCCTTCCCGTCGCGGGCCGCGCACGAGCTGCTGCCGGGTACGCGGAACGCAGGAGCGCCGGCCACAACGCCCGTGGAGTCCGCGCACGAGGCGGTGACCGAGGCAGTGCGCAGCGTCTCGGACCACCTCGTGGCGCGCGCCGGCGCCGCGGAGGCGACTGTGCGCCTCGCCACACCCGAGGCGGGTACCGACTCCCGGTCCGAGGCGGCTCCGCCCGTCGAGGCGGCGAGCTCGAGCGCTTCCAAGGCCGCGCCGGCAGCCGCTTCTTCGAGCAGCGAGCACCAGGCGCAGAGCGAGCACGGCACCAATGGGGGTGGCGGAGAGGCTGCCTTCGTCGCGCCTGCCACGCTCGAGTCCCGCTCCGTGGGCGAGTCGCAGCCCACTGTCCCCGAGGCGCCGCGACTCTCGCCCGAGCAGGTTGCGAGCCTCGGCCATGAGATCGAGGCCCTCTACGTCCGCGAGGGTCGGCTCGGCCGCGATCTGAAGGTGGAGCTGGGTGAGCTGGGGAGCGTCCGCGTCCAGGTTCAGCAGCAGAGCGACGGGCGACTCGAGGTCACGCTCGAGGCGACCCACCCCGAGGCGATCCGTGCGCTACAGGAAGCGCGCGGCGCGCTCGAGTCTCGCCTGGCCGATCGTGGCTACGCGGAGACGCGAGTGGCCGTTCGCGGAGAGCAGTCGACGGCTTCCTTCGACAAGCAGCCGGAGCAGCAGCGACAGCCGGCCGAGCACCAGGACCACGCAGCGATCCTCGAGTCGCTGCGCAGCCACCATCACGCGCGCCGACACCCGGCGAGCGCCTTCTCGACCCACACCGCGCCCAACGGCGCGTTCAGGGGGACCGCATGATCTCGGCCGTTCAAGGCTCGTTAGGCGGCGCCAGCAGCGCCAAGGAGAAGGACCTCGGCAAGGAGGACTTCCTAAAGCTGCTCGTCACCCAGCTAAAGGCCCAAGACCCGCTGAACCCTCAGGACGGGACGGAGTTCGTGGCGCAGCTCGCGCAGTTCACCAGCCTGGAGCGGCTCGTGAACATCGAGGACGGCCTCGGCAACGTGGCCATGGCCTCGATGTCGACGAACGCGACCATGGCCTCGAGCCTCATCGGCAAGACGGTGCGCAGCACGGGCAACGACTTCTCGTACGACGGCGCCCCGACCACGCTCCACTTCGACCTGGGCGGCGAGGCCAAGACGGTCACCGTCGCGATCAAGGACGAGTCCGGCAACACGGTCGAGACCCTCACGACCACCGGCGAGGAGGGGGACAACAGCGTGACCTGGGACGGCAATCTCCATGATGCCGAAGGGAACGTGACGCCCGCGCCGAAGGGTAAGTACTCGTTCGAGGTGGACGCGCGCGACGCCGACGGCAACCCGATCTCGGCCACCACCGCGGTCCTCGAGCGCGTGACTGCCGTCCACTTCACCTCGATGGGGATCCCCGAGCTGGTGCTCGGGTCTGGCCGGCGCGTCGCCATGGGCGATGTGTCCGAGATCCAGGAAACCCCGGAATGATCTCTCCGGATTCCACGGCGGAGGCGGCCCTCCCGAGGGTCTTCCGCAGCGGTCCGGAAGGCGAGTTCGCCAGCGCTGCCAGTCGGCGCGCTGACGAGCTCGCACCCAATCACGTCATGACAAGGAGCACACCATGAGCATCAATCGTTCTCTCTACATCGGTCTCTCGGGCATGAACGCGAACTCGCTCGCCCTGAACGTGGTCTCCGACAACATCGCGAACATGAACACGGTGGGTTACAAGGCCGGCCGGAGCGTCTTCCAGGAGATGCTGGGCCAGTCGGTCATGGGCGTCGGCGGAACCAGCATGGCCGGCGGCGGCGTCGGCTTCGCCAAGATCGACAAGATGTTCCAGCAGGGCTCGCTCCTCGGCACCGGCGGCGAGCTGGATCTCGCGATCGGCGGGGAGGGCTTCTTCTCGCTGCAGGGCGAGGTGGACGGGGTGCGCGGCACCTTCTACGGCCGGAACGGCCAGTTCTCTCGCGACGCCGACGGCTTCATCACCAACGTGACCGGCCTCCGGCTCATGGGCTACCAGGCCAACGCAGCGGGTGAGATCTCGGCGGAGCTCGGGCCCCTGCAGATCGACGACTCGCCGATCCCGCCCACGGCGACGAGCAAGCTCTCGCTCGACATGAACCTCAACGCGAACGCGGAGGTACAGACCTTCGACATCACGGCGCCCGGCGACACCAGCGACTTCATGTCCTCCGCCACGGTCTACGACGCCCAGGGCAAGCAGACCCAGGTGGACGTGTTCTGGACGAAGACCGCGGACAACACCTGGGCCTACAACGCCGTCGTGGATGGCGGGCTCGTGGACGGTGGCACCAAGGGTGAGCCGACGCTGGTGGGCTCGGGCGCGCTCGAATTCGACGCGGCCGGTAACCTCACGACCGACCCGGCCACGCTCGGCACCTTCGCGTTCACCCCGGTGGGCGGTCAAGAGCAGACGATCAGCTTCGACGTGACCGGGACGACCCAGTTCGCGGAGAAGGACTCGTCGGTCGACAAGATCAAGCAGAACGGCAGCCAGTCGGGCACGTTCCAGCACGTCAACATCGACACGGACGGCCGCATCAAGGGGACGTTCTCGAACGGCGAGGAGAAGGTCCTCGGTCAGGTCGCCCTGGCGCGCTTCAAGTCCACCGCGGGGCTGCGGGTCCACGGCAACGGGCTCTACGGCCAGACCTTCGACTCGGGCAACGTGATCATGGGGGCCGCCAACTCGAACGGGCGCGGCCAGATCGTCGCTGGGGCCCTGGAGCAGTCCAACGTGGACCTCGCCACCGAGTTCACCAACATGATCATCGCGCAGCGGGGCTACCAGGCGAACTCGCGCTCGATCCAGACGGCAGACCAGGTGATCCAGGAGGCGGTGAACCTGAAGCGGTAGTGGGGGCTCCGTAGTCGCTCCCTGAGACCCGCGCCCTGACGGGCCATGCGCTCGGCCCACTTGACCTGCCCCCGTGCGGCCCCTAAAAGCTGGCGTCGTGGGTCACCTCCTTATCGACGCCGCGCGCGGTCGGCCCGTTCCGCGCACCCCGGTCTGGATCATGCGCCAGGCCGGGCGTTACATGCCGGAATACCGGGCCTTGCGCACCCGGTACTCCTTCCTCGAGCTGTGCCATACACCGGAGGCAGCGGCGGAAGCGTCGATGTTGCCGGTCACGCTGCTCGGGATCGACGGCGTCATCGTCTTCAGCGACATCCTGGTGACGCTGGAGGCCATGGGCATGGACCTCTCGTTCGACGAGGGGAAGGGCCCGATCCTGGGCGATCCGATCCGTTCGCGGGCAGACATCGGGCGCCTCCGCCACTACGACGCCAACGTCGGCACGGGCTACCTACCGGCGGCCATCCGGCTCTTGGTGCAACGGCTGGACGGCTCCTTGCCGGTCCTCGGCTTCGCCGGCGCCCCGTACACGCTCGCGTGCTACGCCGTGGAGGGCAAGACCGCCCGCCACTACGCCAAGACCAAGTCGTTCATGCACACCGACCCGGTCGGCTTCCGCGAGCTCTTGCACCGGCTGGCGGACGCCGCGGCAGACCTCCTGATCGCTCAGATCGAGGCGGGCGCCGAGCTCGTACAGCTCTTCGACACCTGGGCCGGCGATCTCATGCCGGACGAGTTTCGAGCCTTCGCGCTGCCGGCCGCGGCGCACGTGATCGAGCGGGTGCAGAAGACCGGCACGCCGATCGTCTACTTCGTCAATGGCGTCGGCGGGAAGCTGCACGATATCCAGAGCGCTGGCGCCGACGTGCTCGGCGTGGACTGGCGCATCGGTCTCGACGCCGTACGGGCGGAGGTCGGCCCGGGCATGCCCCTTCAGGGTAACCTCGACCCGTGTACGCTGTACGCACCGGTCGAGGTGATCGAGTCGCGAGTGCGCGACGTGCTGGCCCAGAACGGGACCGGCCCCCACATCTTCAATCTCGGCCACGGGATCCTGCCCGACGTGCCGGTGGCCAACGCCAAAGCCCTCGTAAACGCTGTCAAGACATGGGGTCTAAGATGAGTGAAGCCCGCCCTTGTGGGGTCTATCGGACTGGCCGCGCGCTCCGCGCTGGGGAGATGGAGATCCCCGCAGGTTCGCTCGTTTACTTCCACAACCACAGTGTCCAAGGGCCTCCCATCGTGCTGTTGCCGGACGCCAACACAAACAACCGCTGGTCGTATACGAGTGGTGGCTGGCTGGTAGAGGACCCCGCCTTCATCGAGGCCATGGTCAGCCTCAAGGGTGAGGGCTTCTACGCCCTGAACCGGCGGCTACAGGTGGGCAAGGACGAGTTCGTGGCCGAGAGGTCGCTCGTTCAGCTGGGATACAACCGCTCCGCGGACACGATCCTGTTCGTGGCGAAGCCCGAGGGCAACGGCTTCAACTTCCCCGACCGAGGGCTCCGGTTCGATGCCCCGGACGTCCAGGAGATCCTGGAGCCGGTGAACTTCACCATCCCCGCGGCGGCGGGCGCGGAGCAGCGCACGCTGCACTGAGCCTGCACGCTACGCTTTGCGCACAGCACTGCCCGGCTGTGCGCGCGCGCCAACCGGGTCTTGCTCACGTGCTGGCAACGGCCAACCCGCAGCCCCGGACTACTCCGGGAGGCTCACGTTGCAGCCCTCCAATGCCACATCACAAGCCCCGCTCTTCAGCGCAGCGTCGTAGCAGCTGGCGAACGCCTCGTACTCGGCGGGACAGCTCTCTTGGAGACATGGCGCCCAGGGGCCGCCGAACGCCACCGCCGCCACCCCGCAATCCGTGAGGCAGCTCCGAACCGCGAGCAGCGCCGGGAGGCACTCCGACGCGCAAGGCTGCGCCGTCTTCGCGGTGCAGCTGAGGCAGCTGGGGTTGCTATTGGGGCAGCCCCATAGACACCCGAGGGAGCGCGGATCGTCGCAAGCGGCGATGCAGTCCGCGTTGGCCGAGCAGTACGGCAACACGGCCGCGGGGGGCTCGAAGGGGCGCGACACCGCGAGGTAGACCAGACACATCTCGTCGAGCGTGCTCTCGCCCCACTCCACGTCACGGGGCTCCAGCTGCTGCCCGTTGACGACGGCCTGGTTGGCGGCGCTGTTGTCATAGATGCAGGTGACGCGAACGGCCTCGCCTGGGGCGACCACGGCGGACTCCCCGGGGAGGAAGCCGTAGGCCTGCTGCCAGTTGAAGTCCCAGTCTGGAATACGCACGAGGCACTCCGAGCTGTCGCCCGCGCGCTCGACCTGCGCCTCGATGTGCGTCCCGAGCATGTGCATGTGCCCCGTGGCGGCCTCGATACGCACGGAGTTCTCCGAGTAGTTACGGAACACCCGCTCGTGCCGCGAGGCCGCGTCACCCGCCGGGATCTTGATCCCCGGGATCGCCAGCGGCACCGTCTTGAAGAGTACGTCGGGCTCCTCGGTCGTGAGGCGCAGCTCCACGCGGGTCTGGTCGGCCTCCGGTTCGGCGGTGAGCGTGTTGTAGTGGACCTGCATCACGATGACGCTGTCCTTCCGGATGGCGATGGCGGCTCCCTCGGCGAACAGCGTGGGCTGGCTCCCGGGCACCCAGGCCCCGAGCTGCGTGGGGAAGCTGGCGCCACTGGAAAAGGCCGAGCCGGATGCGCCGGCAGTGGAGGGGTTTGGCCCACCGAAGCAGGCGTATCCCGCGCCAGGCGTCTCAGCGTCGGCCTTGGTGAGCGACTCGCGCATCGACGCGTCCACCGCGTAGACGAGCGCGTGGTGCACCACCGCCGTGGCGTCCGGGCGCACGGCGAGGGCGGTCATGTAGCTGTCCTCCGTCACGGAGATATCCAGCACGAAGCAGCGCCAGTCGTCCGGGATCGCAGGGTCGGGCGTGTAGGGCTCCTCCGACGCGCCGGTGTGTGTGGGCTCGAACGACGTGATGGCCGGCGGGGCCGGCACCTCGACCGCCGGGTCGCCTTCCGGCTTGCCATCCGCGACCCAGGCCCGAAGGGTGTCGAGCTCCTCCGCGGTGACGAGCCGCTCGTTCGTGTAGGTCCGGCACGTGCGATCCGGCTTCCATGGCGGCATCCGCTCGTCCTCGATCGCCGAGATCGCGGCGTCCGCGTAGGTGACGAGCGCGTCGAAGCTGTCGAGCGCGAAGGGCGCCGACTCCCCCTCTTGGTGACAGCCTGCGCAGCGCTTGGAGACGATGGCCCCAACTTCGCCTCGGTAGACCGGGCCGAGGGCCGGCTCGGGCGCGTCGACGGACGCGGTGTCCTTATTAGCCACGCCCGCGTCGGCGGCAGGGTCGCTCTCGGTCGTACACGCCGTGAGGAGGAGAATCCCTGCGACGGGCAGGACGATAGACTTCATCGGTTCAACTCCGACCCTAGATAGCCTTGGCGCACACCCGGAGGAGCCGCGCGTGCACAGGGCAGCATAAGAGCACGCCGCGCGCGAATCGCGAAGTCTTGCCCGAAGGCTCGCCCTCTGGCACGACGTCTCCGTGATTCGCGTCGCAGCCGCCCTGTTCGTGCTCCTCACCTGCACCCGCGCGCCCCCGCCGGGCCGCGCCGCATACCCAGAGGCCGAGCTGGATCCCCGGTGGCGTGCGCTCGTCGCGAAGGGTCCGGCGCTCCTCGCGCGCGACGCGATCCCGCTGGCCACGGCGTGCCCGGCCCCCGAGACGCTGCTGCGGGAAGCTCACTCTCTGGCCACGCTCGAAGCCTCGCGCACACCCGCCGACGTGGCGCGAATCCGGAGCGAAGTCGGCGATCTGGTCCCGCTGTTCCTGAAGGTGGTGGGACACACGCGGACCAGCGCCCCCGCGCTAGCGCGCGCCCTGGACGAGGCGATCGCCGAGGTCGACTACTTCCTGTTCGCCGAGAAGATCGCGCTCATGTGTCCCCGACCCCACCACGTTCTCCCGTCCCTGCGGCCGGCTATCCCAGTTCCGCGCCACCCCGCCTACCCTTCCGGACATGGGGGCGAGGCGATGGTGCTGGCGGCGGTGGCGGCGATGGTCTACCCGGAGCACGCGGAGGCGCTGCAAGAGCTCGCCCGGGGCGTGGCGGGCCGACGCGAGCTCGCGGGCGTGCACTTCGCATCAGACAGCGCAGAGGGGCGCCGGATCGGCGCGGCGGTGGCGGAGGCGCTCTCGAAAGCGCGGTGGCCCGCGCTGGAGCGCGCCAGAAACACGGCGAAACAACCCCGAAAAGCAGCGGAAACAATCGCTCGCTAAGTTGTCGGTGTTCCCAACGGCGCGGGCATGGCCCGCAAGGAGAGCCCGATGAACGAAGAGACCCCGAAGGCCCCCGAGACCCCGTCCACCACCCCATCGCGCTGCCCAGAGGGCCGCCGCCGGCGCCGCGGCGGACGCGCGCTCGTGGCGTTATTGGTCCTCGTGGGTGTGTTCATGGCGGGACAGGCCTTCGCTGGCCGCCGCAACCCCTCCGACGAGGCGATCCGCGATCGCGTGAGCTGGGCGCTCGAGAAGGGCCTCGACCGGATCGACGGCACCGACGAGCAGCTCGCAGCCCTGGAGACCATCGTGGACGCGCACTTCCCCACGGCGCTCACGCTGCGTAAGGAGGCCCGAGAGCTCCGCATGAAGCTCGCCGAGGCGATCCTGAGCGAGACGCCGGACAAGGCGGCGATCGAGGGGCTCCGCAAGCAGCTCGTCGGCCTCTTCGACCGCGCCACGCTGGAGCTGTCCACCGCGGTGGAGGAGGGCACCGGCGTGCTCACCGCTGAGCAGCGCAAGGTGATCCTCGACAAGATCTCGGCCCGGTTCGCCGGCTGATGCGCGTCCTCCTCGTCGACGACGACGTACGGCTCACCGAGCTCCTGGCCACCTGGCTCGGGCGCGAGGGCTTCGAGGTCGAGCGGCGCCACGATGGCGCTTCGGGCCTCGGGGCGTTGTCGGGCGTCGCGTTCGACGCGGTGGTCCTGGACGTGATGATGCCGGACCTGGACGGCTTCGAGGTCCTCCACCACCTCCGGCGCAGCCACGATGTCCCCGTGCTCATGCTCACGGCGCGCGGCGACCCTACCGACCGCGTGAAGGGCCTCGACGGCGGCGCCGACGACTACCTCCCGAAGCCCTTCGACCCCCGCGAGCTGGTCGCGCGGCTGCGCGCGATCACTCGCCGGGGCCGCTCGGCCACCGCGGAGCAAGGTGTGCTGCGGGTCGGCGCGGTCGAGGTGGACCTCGAGGCGCGCGAGGTGAGGAAAGACGGTCAGCGCTTGCCGCTCACCAGCCTGCAGTACCAGCTCCTGGTGGTGCTCGTGCAACGCCCGGGTCAGGTGCTCGACCGAGAGCTCCTGATGCGCCTCGCGAAGGGCGACGACAGCGACGCCTTCGACCGCAGCATCGACGTCCACGTCTCAAGGATCCGGGCGCTCCTCGAGGACGACCCGCGCGAGCCGAAGCTCCTGCAGACCGTGCGCGGGGCGGGCTACGTCTTCGCGCCGCGTGGCGCGCGATGAGCCTGTGGCGCCGCGAGCCGTGTAGCCCCAGGATGCGCCGAGCGCACCGCCTCCACATCCACATCTACGCGTCGTTCCTGCTGATCCTGGTGCTCTCGGTAGGCGCGGCGTTGTTCGCGGCGCGGGCGCTCCGCGAAGAGCACAACGACGTGCCCCGTCACATCACGCGCGTGCTGCAGTGGATCGTGGCGGAGAGCCCGAGCACCGAGGCGCTCGTGGCGCGCGGCGACGAACTGGGGCTGCACCTCGCGGTCTTCGACAGCACAGGGCGAACGCTCCGGGCCACCTCCACGGACATCACCGCGCCAGGCGCTGACGCCAACACCGGCTGGACCCGCACCTCGCTCGGCTGGGGGCTTGTCCTTCGGACGCCCGACGGCGGCGCGATCGTCTCTGTGCCGCGCCACGACCCCTTCGACGGACGCCTGCGCCGTTACGGCATCGCGTTGCTCGTCATGCTGCTCGTGGTCGGGATCGGCAGCTACAAGCTGGCGCGGCGGATCACCCGGCGCCTCGACGGGCTCACCGAGACGCTAGACCGTTTCGGGGAAGGCGACCTCACGGCGCGCGCCAGCGTCACGGGGCGCTACGACGAGGTGAGGCTCGTGGCCGAGCGCTTCAACGCCGCCGCCGATCGCGTCCAGGCTCTCGTCGCGGCCGAACGCCGCATGACGGCGAACGCCAGCCACGAGCTCCGGTCCCCCCTCGCGCGCATACGGCTCGCCCTCGAGCTGGCGCGCGAGGCCCCGTCACGGGAGCTCATCGACGGCGCGGTGGCCGACATCGCGGAGCTGGACCGGCTGGTCGAAGACCTCCTCGTGGACGCCCGCCTCGCGGCGCGTGGCGCGGAGCGCTCAGCGGTCCCGGTCGACCTCAGCGCGCTCGTCGCCGAGCTGGTGGGCCCCGTGTCGGCGCCCCCCGAAGACGGCGCGTCAGCCCAGAGCGACGCGGTACGGCTAGCCGTGGACGAACGCGCGGTCCGCCGCGCCATTCGCAACCTGCTCGACAACGCCGTGGAACACGCCGGCGGCGTCACCCGCGTGCGGGTCCTGGCCATCGAGGGGGGAGCCGCGGTCGAGGTCGAGGACGAGGGCTCGCTCGCGGCCCAGGACGTCCCCGCGCTGTTCGAGCCCTTCGCACGCCGCCAAGGCAGCCGCGGCGCGGGCCTGGGCCTCTCGCTGGCTCGCGACGTCGCGGAGGCGCATGGCGGCACCCTGGTTTGGCGAGCCCGCCAGCCGAAGGGGAGCATCTTTCGGCTGGAGCTGCGCTGACAATCCCGAGGCGACTACCGACGCGTCGTGCCGCGACGCGATCAGAAGCGGGCGCCGAGGTTAGGCGTGCGGTTCCCAAGGCGAAGAGGTCCGGAAAGAGCGGACGCCCGCCGCCGCGTCGGGACCGCGCGGCGAGGGTGACAGTGTGTCCAGCCGGGAGTACGGTGCCTACTGGCTTTGATGGTGCGGACGCGGTCCCAACGGGGGACGCTGGAGGCGGGTTGTGCTGACACCACGAGACAAGCAGGCCGACGGAGCGCGCACCGCCGGGATCCCCGAAGCAACCCAGGCACGGTCCGCTCCCATCGGGCTCGGCTACGACGCTCAGACTGCGGCGCTGCGGCCGCCGCCCGGCAGTGCGCCGAGGGCCGAAGGCGCCGCGCTCCGCATCGAGGCGGGAGCCGGGACGGCCAACGCAGTGGCCAACGCAGTGGCAGCCCCCGCCGCGCCTCCCGTGGCGCTGGTGGACGACCTGCACCGCCACGCGTACGACTGGCTCCGCACACGGGCCTACTCGATCGCCTGGATGGCGGCGCTCCAGGCCAAGCTGGGGGTCGCTCCCACCGGGGTCGCGGACGTGGCCACCGTGAACGCGATCCTCACCAAGCACCCGATCGCGGAGCCCGTGGCGAAGAAGAAGGTGAGCGCAAGCGTCAGAGCGCAGCTGCTCGAGGCCGCGGTCGTGAAGGGCATGTCGGCGACGATGCGCGTGCTGGGCGCCGAGGTCACGACCAAAGATCTCCCCGAGCGAGCGGCGGCGACTGGGTTGGGCAAGGCGGGCGGCTCGCACGGCGCGGGGAAGGACACACCCGAGGAGGTCGCCTTCGCATCCGCCCATGGCGGGTATGCAGGGTTTGTGAGCACGCAGCTCAAGACGGGGACGTTCCTGGGCAAGACCGTTGTGGCCCATCCCGACTTTCACGACCGCCTGGCCAACGCCGCCGCGTACTTGCGGTCGAAGCACCCCGCTGGGACCACCGACGAGCAGATCGCCGAGGCCCTCGGGATCCGGAAGGTGGTGAGTTTTCGGCCCACGACGGCGGACTTCGACCAGATGTATCACGGCATCGGATTCGCCATCGATCTCAACCCGGAGCAGAACAACTGGCACATCGGCCGCGGCGACAATACCTGGCAGCTCAACCGGATCCTCGGTCGAGTGAACCAGCTCTTCGGCGCCACCGAGGTCCGCAGCGCGCTCGGCATGGCCGCCAACTCGAAGAAGTTGGCCACCGAGGGGGCCTACGAAGCGATTGCAAAGGCCAATACTCAGCTTCGCCGTTACCGCGAGCTGGCCAACGATCGCGGGCAGCTCGAGGCGTACCTCGCATCAGCCAGCTGCCCAGAGAATGTGCGCAAGCTAGGCGTCGCCCACTGGGCCAGAGTGCTCGCTGAAGACGAGAAGGTGATGGCGCGCACAAGTGCCAAGCAGGGCGGGCTCATGGGTCCCGACGGGAAGCCGGACCACTCCAGTGGCTTCATGGACCTGAAGCTGCTGGCCGTACAGGCCATGCGCGACGCGGCAGGCCTGCGCTGGGGCGGTACCGATTTGGGGGGCGACAGCGGGGACCTGATGCACTTCGATGGGGGCTTCATGAACAGCGCGGTCACGCTGCGGTCCAAGGTCCAGAAGGCCCGCCACGAGCTCTCCGCCGCGAAGGCGAAGGTCGGGGAGAGCGCTGAGAAGACGCCCGAGTAGGCCGTCGGCCCAGTCCGGCTCGGGAGCAGTCTGTGGCCCTCATTCGGCTGGGTCGTCTTGGTGGGCGAGGCCGGCCTCGACGTGGCCCTCCGGGGCATGGCACCCTCCCATCGATGGCGAAGGCGCTCCTGCAGAAGTTGGGATACCGGCCCGAAAACACGGGCCTCATCACGAACCTCCCATTGGCGATGACGCCCGCCTTCGAGTCGGTTCGCCGCGGCGACGCCCCGGAGTGGTTGCTTGGCTTCTGCGCCCGCGCCTCTGATGTGGGCCCCACCGCAGCGCGCCTGCTTGCGAACTATCGGCCCGGCGCCCATCTCTGGTTCGCCTACCCGAAGCTGTCGGGTGCTCTGGCAAGCGACCTCTCGCGCGACCGAGGCTGGGCGCCGCTCAACGACGCCGACTTCCTGCCGGTCACGCAGGTCGCGATCGACGCCGACTGGTCAGGGCTCCGATTTCGCGCTCGTAGCGAGATCCCGACGCTGACGCGCCGCTTCTAACCGTCCCAAGCGCGTCGGTGGGCGCCGCGCCGAGCGGGCTCCGGGCCGACAACTCGAGTGGCCTGCTCCTCTTCCGGCTGGAGTTGCGCTGACGATCCCGGCACTCTGCGGGCATGCACTCGAACATCACACGTTGCTGCTCCGTTGCGCTCCTCCTCCTCACCTCCGCCAGCGTGGGTGCGGTCCCGCCGCAGCTCACGGTCCAGGGCCGGTTGTCGAACCTCGCCGGCGAGGGGGTCGACGGCACCTTCGGGCTCACCGTGGTGCTCTACGCCGAGCCCGAGGCGGTCACCGAGGTACACAAGGAGAGCTTCCTCGGGGTCAAGATCGTCGACGGCGTCTTCTCGTTGGCCGTGGGAACCGAGGCGCCGCTGGATGTGGGGATGGTCGCCGGGCAGGAGGCGCTCTGGGCGCAGCTGGAGGTGGACGGCACCCCGCTCGGCGCACCGCTCGCCATCCTGTCTGTGCCCTTCGCCCTCCGCGCCACGCTGGCGGAGCAGGCCCTGGTGGCGCGCGGCCTCGAGACCTACGCGTCCGCCCCGGGCCCTTGCGGCGCTTCGACGCTCGGGCGTCTTTACTTCGACCAGGGGCTCGATCGGGTGCGGATATGCGCCGGCGCCGGGTGGGAGGACTTCGAGGGGCCCATGGGTCCTCAGGGTGCTCCCGGTGTGCAGGGACTTCCGGGCGCCAAGGGCGACACGGGAGCGCAGGGAATCCAGGGGCTCACGGGCCCCAAGGGAGACCCGGGAGCGCAGGGAATCCAGGGGCCCGAGGGCGCCAGGGGCGACCCGGGGGCGCAGGGAATCCAGGGGCCACAGGGCGCTAAGGGAGACCCGGGGGCGCAGGGAATCCAGGGGCTCACGGGCCCCAAGGGAGACCCGGGGGCGCAGGGTATCCAGGGGCCCCAGGGCGTCAAGGGCGACCAGGGGCCGCAGGGAATCCAGGGCCCACAGGGCGTCAAGGGCGACCAGGGGCCGCAGGGAGCTCAGGGGGTCGCCGGCGTCAAGGGCGACCAGGGGCCGCAGGGCGTCCAGGGGGTCACGGGCGCCAAGGGCGACCAGGGAGCGCAGGGAATCCAGGGGATCCAGGGCGCCACCGGGCCGAGCGGCGGCAACTGTTACACGCGGTGGGGTGCGTGGGGCTGCTCGTTGGGCTACACCGAGGTGGTGAAGGGCCGACCGGGGGGGCACGAGGCCTTCCACGCAGGCGGCGCACACCACAGCAACGTGGAGTGTATCTCGGAGTCTGCGACTGCGCTGACCACCTGGACTGGAAGTTATGCGAACCGCCTCATGTACGGCGACGCTCAGGGCGACGGCATGTCGAAGGTGCTCTCGAGGTGCTCGGTCTGCTGCCAGGGCGGCTGCTTCGTCAACCTCAGCAGCACCACGTGTCCCTCGGGCTACACCAAGGTGTACGGCGGCCGCTCCGGTGGCGTTGAGGCCTACACCGGAGCCGCGATCTACGGGCGCACGCTCTGCGTCGATACGGGTGAAACCACCAACCCCTGGGCCAGTGGCTACGACGCCCGCCTGATGCGGCACCGCGAGACCAGCGGTAACGTGGACAATGGGATGGATCGCGTCGACAACAGCTGCGCCATGTGCTGCAAACAGTAGCGGACGCGAGCTAGAGCACGAAGACGAGGAAGTTCAGGATCTTCTGCATCACGTCGTCTGCCTGCTCGTCGTTGTGGAAGGTGGTGTAGACCACCCGGCCGGCCCCTTCGCCGGGAGCGTGTGACACCACCACGGGCTGGTTCTTCACCTCGTAGCCCCCGAAGGCGCCGCCGGTCTCGAACTTCACGCCAGCCATCACGTGCGGCACGGAGCCGCTGGGCCCCACGGCTTCGAGCGCGATGAGCGGCCCTGGCCCGTACTTGGCCACGAAGTCCTTCACGCCCACGTAGGCGGCGAGCGTTGGGTCCGTGATCGTCGCGGCGATCTCCACGTTGCTCATGGCCTGCTGCGGGCCGTCGTTGGCCATGGGCGTGTTGGGCAGGTCGTCGGCGCCGTAGAAGTCGAAGGCCTCCGGGAAGGCGGCCTCGAGATATGCCCACGAAAGATCAGACGCGTAGAGGGAGCCCCCATCGAGCACAAACTCCCGCAGGTTCTGCGCCACCTCGGGATAACCCGTGGCCCAGCTCAGCGCTGCGCTCCCACAGTTGAAGAAGATGATGCGGTACTTCGCGAGCTCGGCAGGGGTGCGGAGCAGCGTGAGGGCCGGGATCGTGTCGGGATCCACGTCGTTGAAGTAGTCGTACTCGAAGTTGTAGTAGTCGTACTCGAGCCCCAGCGCGTCGAGGAGCTGGTGCTGGTGGTCCCACTGCCCCCAGAGCACGGCGATCGGCGTGGCGTTGGCCTTGAAGCACTGCTTCTTGCCCACCCCGCTGTGGTCCGTGGTCTCTCCGGTCTCGACCTGGACCGGGAAGGTCTTCTCGAAGCTGCCCGCCTTCACGACCACGGTGTGAAGGCCGCACGGGACGCCCTCGAGCGTCCAGCTGCCGTCGGCCGCCGAGGTGGTCTCCAGGATCTTGGAGCTGCCGTCACAGTCGATCGCGTCAATAGTCACGCGCCCGGCGGCGATGAAGATCTGCTCGTTGGGGGCGCAGATGACCCCCTTGACGGTCCCGTAGCCACAGGGCTCACAGGGGACCGCCGCGACGATGTCTGAAGGCGCCTCGTGAGACGTGTCGTCCGTTCCCGGGCTCACGTCGAGGCCGTCCGACCCGGGCAGGTCGCCCGACGCGGTCTCCTCCGGATCCTCTGCCACATCCCCGGGGGCCTCCGCATCCACAGAAGGACACCCCGTGCACGCTCCGAATTGGGCACCGTTGGCCGCGCAGGTCTGAACGCCCTGCCCTCCCCCGGGGCAAGCACACGCAGCGACGAGACCGGGGACGCACGCGCTGGACCCGGAGTCTGCGCCGCAGCCGAGCAGGAAACCCGACGCCAGGGCAAGGATGAGGGCGGTCGGGCGGCTCATGGAACAACCACCGGGCTGAGCTGAAAGGCGACCGGAACGGTCTCTGGCAGGGGAGCGTCCTCGGGGAGCCCGAAGACGCTCTTCACCAGCGACTCGATCCCCGCGCGATCGATCCCGGCGATCGCGAGCACGGCGGCGACGAGGGGCTGGGTCTCGAGACCGCCAGACAGCGCGCCAAGCGAGAGGGCGCCGCCGTCCAGGGTGAAGTCGAACACCGCCTCGCGGACCCCGATGGTCCCAACCGCCGCGCCGGCCGTGTCGTAGACCACCAGCGGCAACCGCGTCACGGTGGCCTCGAAGCGGCCGTCCGTGATGTCCGCGTCTTGCACGGCGGTCTCGGTGTCCGGATCCGGGAGGTTGTTCGTGTTGACGTCCTCCCCGAACACCAGCGTGGCCGCCCCTCCGTCGATGGACAGCCCGAGCAGGAGGCGCGGGATGAACCCTGCGATGACGCTTCCGGCGAACGGATCGCTCGGCTGCGTCAGGGTGAGGCCCTCTGCCTCCACGGCGTAGAGCGTCCCCGGAGGCGTCTCCCACGCCTCGACCGGTGCGTCGAAGGTGGCCATGATCAGCAGCGCCAGCTGCTCGTCGCGGCGGGTCCAGAAGTAGCCGGTGCGGGTCTCGTGGAGGTACCCGAGAGGGTACGCGGTGAGGGTGTCGGGCTTCTCTTCGGCCAGGATCTCGAGCGGGTCGCGATAGAGCGCCTCCACCTCGGCGACGCGGGCGATGACCCGCTCGCTGATCGCGCGGGCCGCTGCCAGCTCGGCCTCGGCGCCCGCCCGGTCGCCCTCGCGGACGCGGATGACGCCGGTGTAGAGGTGCCGCACATGGGCGACGCGGTCGCGTAGCGTCTCGTAGCTGGCTTGAAGCTCGAAGACGAGGCCGGCGCTGGCATCGAGCGGTCCCAGGGACTCGAGGGGCTCGAGCGCGGCGTCCAGCGCGACCGCGAAGTCACCGAGCGCGGCGTAGTCGCGCTCGCGCCAGAGCGCGAAAGCGGCCTCGTCGTAGCCGAGCACCTCCTTGAAGGGCACCTTCGGGCGCCGCGCCAGGATCCCCGCGGCGGCCCCCGCTTCGTCCTGGGGCAGCTCGCCGGAGAGGTAGAAGAAGAGCTCCGGCCGAACGCGATACAGCACGTGCTCCTGCGCCGCGGTCACCCCGCGGATCAGCGCGCGGGCGGCTACCTGGTGGTCGCCGTACAGGGGAGAGATCGCCGCCACGTACGCGTCCCACGACTCCTCGCTCCACGTGGCGCGCGTGAGGTAGTGATCATACTGCCAATAGGTCCACTCGCGGCCGGTGGTGAATGTGACATGCCCTGTCACATCGCGCCCCCTGAGCGTCTCGATATCTCGCTCGCGAGAGAGCCCGGTGATCGGGAGGACCAGAGGCACGTTGTTGTCGAAGCCGAGCCACCAGGCCGTCTCAGGAAAAAACACCAGCTCGCGCTTGCCCTCGGCGGCGTCCACGAACTCGAGCTGATGGCCGAAGTCCTCGCAGTCGTAGACCGGCGCCGGATCGGTGAGCGTGTAGAACATGGTGGTGTGTACGAACGCGCCGAGGCTCTCTGGGCCGCTCAGCGGCAGGTGGAAGAAGTAGCCGCCGGCCTCGTCCTTGACGGAGCAGGTGATGTGGATCCAGGCGAAGGCGCGGACCTGCGGGTGCTTGTCTGCGAGGTGCTCGGTGGCCACCTCGAGCCAGTGGAGCACGTCCGCGTCGGCGGGCTTCGTGAACTCGCTGGTCCCGAGCTGGAGGCCCACATAGTCCAGGTCGGCCGCGAGCAGGGCGTCCAGACCGGCGCGGATGTCCGCGTCGGGGTCGGGCGAGGCCGTCGCGATCAGCTTGAACGCGTGTTGCTGCTCATCCGCGAACCCGACGACGGCGCCCATGTGGATGCCGTACCCGCGGGCCTCGGCCGCGATGTCGGCCATGTAGGGCCCCCAGACCGGCAGGTCCAGCGTCCGAAGCGCGTGGAAAAGCAAGACGTTCTGGCGGTTACGCGCCAGCCAGCGCAGGTACCGGGAGACGCGCTCGCGGAAGTCGTCGCTCCCAGGGCGAAGCAGGTAGTCGCTCATGGGGATCGGGTGCTGCGTGTGCTCGTGAAAGCCCCGCAGCGCGAACCGCGGCTCATCCCAGCTGCCGTCACCTACCGGCAGGCCGGTCGCTTTGTGGGTGAACCGCACGGGCTCTTCGGGGTGAATCCAGACGGCCCCGAGGCGCTCGGTGAGGTGGTAGAGCCCGTTCGCGGCACCCACATCACCGCGAGCCGAGAGGGTGTCGCCGGTGAACCGGAACGCGTCGAGGCTGGGGGCCTGGGCGTCGCGCACCACGCTCACCGTGGACCCGCCCTCGCATCCCGAGGCCTCGAGAGACGCGCAGCCGCCCTGGGCCACCACCACCGCGACGAGGTCTTCAGCGGCCGCGCGCAGACCCACCCCGGCGTCGCTGGGCAGGACGAGGTGAAACGACAAGGCGACGGTCACGGTCTCTCGGGTGTCCAGAGTGGCCGTGACCGGCGCGGACGTGCAGGCGAGCACCAAGGACACGAGGGAACACCCACGAACGACGGCAGGGAGCGAGCTCATGCGGCCGAGCCTACCGCCCAATGGACGCAGTGTCTCTCTTGGGGCACTGGGCCTCGAGGCGCACGCCCTGAACCTTCGCCCCGAGGCGGCCGGCGCTCGAGACCGCGGCCAGCTCCATGGCCTCCTTCCGCGCCCCCGCGCCCACGGAGCCCAGCGTGACCACCGCGCGACCGCCCGTGATCGCCCCGCGGACCGCCAGGACCGAGACAACCGGCGCCGCTCACGTCACCAGCGAGCGCCGAAGCCGACGTTGGCCGTCCAGCCGGACTCGTAGGTCGGGTCGTCCTTGCCCGTGGACTCGAGCGTATTGAGGCCGAAGTATCCCGCGTCGAGCTTCGTGTAGAGGTGGTCGGTCCACTCGGCCTGCCAGCCCAGCGCCACCTGGTGGTAGATGGTCAGCGGGATCAAGGGGTTGGAGGGCGAGTCGCCGACTTGAACGCGCAACGGCAGATAGAGGCCGCCGTAGCGGTGCAGGCGCAGTCCCAGCGTGAAGTCCACGGCTCCCGCCAACGCGAGCTCCTCGTTGTCTCGGCTCTCGTTCTCCTCCTCGGCGCCCTCGGCGTCATCCGCCAGGTTGGACTCTTGCCCGCCGAGCCCGGCCCCGAGGTCGACCCCCATGTCCAACACGAGGAGCGGTCCGTCCACGAGGGAGACGCGCACCCCCGCGTTGCCCATGAGGATCCCCGCCGAAGCGACGAGCCCTCCGACGGTCACGCTGACCCCGCTGCCTACGCCCACGGATACCCGAGCGTCTCCGGACGCGGTGGGCCCGACGCCGTAGGTGGCAGCGACCGAGCCGTGGCCAGCTGCAGCCGACGTTGGCATCCCGTCGAACCCAATCCGGGCGGGGGCGGCGTAGCCGAAGCAGCCAGGGAAGCTGGCGAGGAGCAGGAAGAAGAAGGGGGCGAGGCGCATGATCAACTCCGTGGAGTCCGTGTCCTCCGCAGCTGAGCAAGCGTCGGGCCAGCCGCGTACGCGCCTCGCGTGGACGTTCACGCCCTACGGAGGCCGGAGCTCTCATCCACCTTCGCCGAACGCTCCCATCCACCTGGCGTAGCGTTACGCCAGGGCACCGAGGCCGCGCCGTCGAGCAACGCCGTCCTAGCTCGTTCGGATGAGGTGTTCGAAGGCCGCGAGGCTGGCGGTGGCGCCGTCGCCCATGGCGATCACGATCTGCTTGAAAGGCGAAGTGGTCGCGTCGCCCGCAGCGAACACCCCGGAGGCCGAGGTCTGCCCCTTGGCGTCCACTGCGATCTCCCCGTGAGACGTGAGCTCGACTGCGCCCTTCAGCCAGTCGGTCATCATCGACGTGGCTGAGGTCTGCGACGACGGCGACGACTGCACCACGGACAGCTGCGAGGTGGATCAGTGCGTGTACGTAGCTCCCGGCGGGGACCAGGTCTCCACCCTCTGCGATGACGGGGACCTCTACTGGGTGGATGGCTGCGGCCGCGTCAGCGACAAGAAGGAGGACTGCGACGACGGCAAGGACTGTACAGCCGACGACTGCGACTCCGCCGCCGAGGCGTGCACGCACACCCCGCTCACCGACGGCTGTTGTGAACCGAACGCATCGGTCGCGTGTATCGGCGGCGACCTGTACTCCGTAGACAGCTGCGGGAACACCGGCAACCTCGCGGAGGACTGCACGGACGGCGATCCGTGCACCACCGACGGCTGCGCGGCGGGCGCCTGCGTCCACACGGCCGCGCCGCTCCCAGAGTGTCCGCCCTGCCCTCCCCACGACACCACCGCGTGCCTCGCGGACGCGGTCATCTGGGTGGATGGCTGCGGCGCACCCGGCGCGGTGCTGGCCACCTGCGACGACAAAGACGACTGCACCATCGACACCTGCGACGCGAAGTCCGCGAAGTGCGTTCACATCCCCCAGGGGGGATGTACACCGGCCTGCTCAGCCCTCGAGGCGCCCGCCTGCGCGCAGAGGCACCTGATGTGGGTCGACAGCTGCGGTCAGGCGCAGGGCCTCGCCGAGAGCTGCGAGGACGGCAACCCGTGCTCAGTCGACACCTGCCCGGCGGGCGGCGAGTCCTGCTTCCACACGGCGGCGATCAACCCCGAGTGTGGATGCGGCGAGGCGGCCCAGACCGCCTGCAGCGGAGGCGACGTGGTCTGGCTGGACGGGTGCGGCGTGCAGGTCTCGGTGGCCGTGGATTGCGACGACGGCGATCCGTGCACCGACGACGGCTGCGACCCCGACCTCACCGAGTGCATCAACACCCCGAACGAGGACTGCCCCGCGCCGGAGGAGGATCTGGGGCCGGTGCCCGACGAGGACGGCGCGTCCGAGCCGGACGCTGGCTCGCCCGGCAACGCGGATCCTGCACCGCGGGAAGACACATCGAGCGGCCCGCGGAGCGACGCGTCGTCGAGCGGCTCCGCGGATCTGGGGCTGTCCGATGGGCCAGACGTGGGCCCGCCCACGGTCACGGTCGTGGACAACGGCGGCTGTGCCACGCCGCTACGGGCGACGCACGGCGCTCCCCTCGCCACCCTGCTGCTGGTCCTGCTGGCTCTGGCAGGGATCCGGGGTCGGGGGCCGCGTCCCTAGGGCGTCGGGGGGACCGAGAGCCCGGCATCAAGACCCAGGGGCGCACCGCAGCAAGCCGCTCCGTCCTGACCCGCCAGTGTTTCAGTCCCGGAGGCGGCGTCGCGAAGAGAGAGCGGCCAGGGCGACGATGAGGAGGATCAGGCTCGTGCCTCGGCCGGCGCCCGTAGCGTTCGGCAGGTCTACGGAGCACGTGGCCGACCCGGCCTCGGCGGACTTGGGGTCGCCCGTGCTGCCGGTGGCGCAGTCGCAATCGGGATCGTCGCAATCGATGGCGCCATCCTGATCCTCGTCCTGACCGTCCTCGCACGCCGTCTCGTTCACGGGGACGTCGCAGAAGTCGCCCCACCAGAACTTCTCGCAGAGACAGGCGATCGAGCCATCCTTTCCCTCAACGCACGCGCCGTGGAGGCACGGGTTGGGGTCGCAGCCGGCCGGCGTCGTGCAGGCGTAGCTACCCGGCTGGTTCTCGCAGAGCTGTCCGTCCTCACACGCCGCGCTGCCTTCGGCGCACTCGTCGACGTCCGCACACATTCGTCGCGTGTGGAGGAGCGTGTGCCGCGAGCCAGCACCGACGTGGAAGATGGGCCCCAGAGGGCTCGGTGGCGTCGCTTGCCCGTCTGGCCCGGCGCCGAAGACGACGACGCTGCCGTCTCCGAGCAGGAGCACCGAGTGCTTGCCTCCGGCCGCGATCGCAACGGCCGTGCCTGCGAACGTGTTCACACCCGAGACCTGCCCGGCGCCGTCGTCACCCCACGCGACGAGGCTCCCGTCGGCACGGAGCGCGAGCGCGTGCTGGCCCCCTGCAGCGATCGCGATGACGTTCGAGAGCGCCACGGGTGGCGTCGTCTGCCCATTGCCGCCTGCCCCCCAGCCGACCACCTGTCCCGAGCCGAGCAAGGCGAGGGTGAAGTCATCCCCGGCGGCGATCGCGATGGCACCCGCCTGCGCTGCCAGGGGGACTGCCGCCTGGCCGTTCGATCCATCGCCCCACACGGTAATCTGTCCGTCAGCACGGAGCGCGACCGAGTGCGCTCGACCAGCGGCGACGTCGATGGCGTCGCCGACGGCGGCGGGGACCGAGGCCTGGCCTTTGTCATTGCGACCGAAGGCCAGGACCTGGCCGTTTCGGCGGGCGACGACCGTGTGCGCGCCTCCGCAGTCGACATCGATGGTGTCAAAGACGCCCGCCGGCAACGCGAGCTGCCCGTCGCTGTCGTCGCCCCAGAGCGCCATGGTCCCGCTCTGCGAACGGGCGGCCGAGTGCGCGCCACCGCCGTCGACCTGGACGGCGTCGACCATGTGGGGCGTCGGCGAGACTTGAGCCTCGGAGTTGTCCCCAAAGGCCTGGATGGACCCTGTCTTGAAGTACCCGTCGGGACACTCGCAGAGGTAGCCGGGGAAGATGTTGTAGCAGACCTCCGGAGCCTCGCACTCGTCGGTCCGTTGGGCGCACTCGTTCACGTCTTCGCAGGCGATTCCGCCCGGAGTCACGACCGTCTGCCAACCCGCGGGGCACGTGCAGGTGTAGCCACCCGGCGTGTTCGTGCAAACGGTGAGGAAGCCGATGCAGTCGTCGGTCCCGTCGTCGCATTCGTTCACGTCGACGCAAGTGCCCGTGTCACCGACGACATAGCCTGGAGCGCAGTCGCAGGTCTGACCATCGCCGACGAACGAGGGATTGCAGGTGCAGTCGGCCTCTCCCTCGATGAGAGAGCACGTCGCGTTGGGATCACAGTTGGCGAGGGAACAGGGCTCGGGCGGGACGCAGGTGAGGGCCGTGACGACCGAGACGGTCCCGTCCGTGGAGACGCCGATGTCGGTGGTACGCATCGGCAGCTGAACGCTGTGAACGGTTGCAAGCGGCGTGAGCGCGGCGAGGGTCCAATGGACGAACCACGGGGCCGTGGTGTCGGCGAGACTCGACGTGGGGTATGGGTAGCCGGGCGCGCAGGTCGGTATCGACCCCGGTGTTGCGAACAGGTTCAACCCGAACCCGTTCGACAGGACCAGCCCGGTCTCGGCGATGACCCCGCCGTTCATCGCCAGCAGGTTCGCCGCGGTCCCACAGTTGTAGTCCTCGATGACCGTGGGCGTGAACCAGACTCGGGCCCCAGTGACGGTCTCCCCGGCAAAGATACGGAACGACCCGCGTACGGACCGGATGGCCGGCCCTTCACCGCGGACGAGCAGCAGACCGCCATCGCCGTACAGCTCCCCCGCTTCGTAGAATGCGTTGGTCTCCGGCAGCGGTGAGTCGCCGAACGTCACGAGTCGCCGCGTCCGGGTTCGGACGGCTGTGAAGAAGCGCCCCCCCGTTGCGCCGACCACCTCGGCCCCTGCGCCCAGCTCGGGCGGGACCGTGCACTGCCCGGCGTCGTTCAGACCGATGCAGTGAAGGGCGCCATCGGCCGTGATGACGAGGGTGTGATGGTCACCTGCGCCGATCGCGACGATGGACCCGAATGGGAGGGGTCCCGGCGCTTGGCCGTAGTCGTTGTCACCCCATGCGACCGCTGTCCCATCTGCTCGCAAGGCGATCGCGTGGGAGGTCCCCGCCGCGACCGAGATGACCGGCGCGGGCCCCGGCACGCTCACCGAACTGGGCGCGGGACCGACCGGACCCCAACTGACGACGGTCCCATCGCGTCGAATCACGAGCTGGCTGGCGCCCCGCACGTCCACGGCGACGGCGTCCTCCGTGCCCGGAACGGGGGGCAGCGGCGCTTCGGTGGCAGTGTCGTAGACACGCATCGTGGGGTTGGTCGAGTGGCCGGGAGCGCAGCCACATTCGTAGCCGCCCGGTGTGTTGATGCATACGGCGCTGGGATCGCAGAGGTGAGTGCCGTCGCCGCATTCGTCTCGGTCGACGCACACGCCGCTGCTTGGATCTTCGACGGTCCCAGCCGCGCAGGTACATGATGGGAGGGTCCCGTCGATCCCTTCGTAGCGGCACTCGAACCCAGACGGACAGCTGAGCTCGCACTGGCGGTTCAGCCAGTCTCCGTTCGGACTGCAGACGCGACGCGACAAGAGCCAAGCGCCGTGGTGAGTTTGCCGGCGACCCGTGGCCCCATCCGCGATGTCGAGGACTGGCGGGACCGAGTCGGCAAAGGGCACGGTGGCACCGGTTGACGTGACCTGCCAGACCACGATGTCACCATCCTGCTTCAGGGCTACGAGATTCTCGTTCGAAGAGGCGATGTCCAGGAAGGTGGTCCCGGGTGGTCCCGCCTCGTCGAGGCCTGGGGCAGACGCCCGACGAACCGTGAGCGTTCCATCTCCCTTCAGAATCGTGAGTCGGCTGACGCTACACGCGATGGCGCGTGCGCCAGGGACAAGCAGCGGGCCTGGGAACGGGCTCGATCCCGAGAAACGAACGGTGCCGTCCTTCGAAAGGAAGGCGAGGTACTCCGTCGTCGGCGGATAGTAGCCGATTTCGTTGTCAGCAAGGCCAGACCAGTTACGTCCGACGCAGGCGGAGACGACGTCCCGGGTGCCGAGCGGGACTGGATTGCCCGGGATCCGCGGCAATGTGCCATGAACGGAAAAGGACCCATCTGAGTGTCCCACGCCGACCGCCGCCCCAAGAGCAAAGAGGCGCACCGCGTCCGTAACGAGCCCAGTCGTGCTGGCGACGGTAGGGAGGGCGCCTTGAGGCTCCTGTCCCAGAACCAGGAGGCGACCATCGGCCGTGCGACCCACGACAAACTCCCGCAGCACCGCCACCTCGGCGACCGGCTCGGGTGAGGACACGGGCGGGACATTCTGGCTGATCACATGAACGTCGCCTTGGGGTCCAAGGGCAGCCGAGTAACCGCCCGTTAACCACGGCCCGCCTAGAACGTCGTACACGCTCTCCTGATTTGCATGAATCGACTCGAGGGGGAGCTCCGACACCCGCCACCAGAGTGGCGTGCTCACGAGGGGCGGCGACCCGACGAACTGGCGTTCGAGGTGGGCGCCGCAGTCGCACTCGAACCCGCCTTGCGTGTTCGTGCAGGCGCCATCCACGCAGGCCGAAGAAGGGCCTGTCGCGGGGTGGCGCGTACACTCGTCGATGTCGGTGCAGACGAGGCCGTCGCCCTCCCACCCGAGCTTGCAGAGGCAAAGGAAGCCGCCCGGGATGTTCGTACACCACGCGTTCGGGTCACACGGGGCGCTCGAACATTCGTCGACATCGACGCACTCCCCGGTGGCAGAGGGTGCGTAGTGGGCATCACACACGCACTGCGGCGTGCCTCCGATCATCTCGCAGTGCGCGTTTACGCCGCAGTTGACCGCAATGCAGCTTGGGACGAACGTGCATCCGCCCGCTCCATCATCGACGTAGCCGGCTTGGCACGTGCAGACCGCGTCGCCGAAGGTCGACGTCGACGGGTCGATGCAGTCCGTGTTCGGGTCGCATGCCGTCGACGGCAGGAGACACTCGTCGACGGAGGCACACGCCGTCTCCACGGCGGCGAAAAAGCGCATCGCGTCGGCTGGAGAGGCGGCTGCCAGTCCGGGTCCCATACCCGCCACGTCCGTGGTTCGGCGTGAACCGAGAGCGGCGCCGAGAATCGAGTTGGCGTCGTATGCGACGGCCAGTGGAGCGGGTCCGGTGCCGAGGCGCGTCTCGACGGTCACCGGAACGAAGTAGGAGCTCGCATTCGGGCTGTATCCGAGAAAGGCCGCTCCGCCATCGACGTCAAGACGTCGCGAGGGAGCATAACCGACCAGATTTGCGACAACACTCGTGAGGCTCCCAGAGAGGTTGTGAACGATGCTGCCGGACTCAGTCAGGACGGCGATGTGAGTCCCGTGGGCTTCCACGGCGGACAAGTTGGTGTGTCCGAGAGGCGTCCGCGACTGTGGAAACGGACAGTCCCCAAAGCAGACGAGCGCATCATCCCAGGTGATGGCGACGGTGAAGTCGTCACCGGCCGCGACGTCGCGCACGTTGAATGGGAGGCCAGATGGCATGCTGGCGAGGCCGGCCGGGCCGAATCCGAAGGCGAATACGCGACCCGCGCGTGTCAGGGCCGCACCGTGGTCTCGCCCCACGACCACCTTCACAACGCCCGAGAGCCCTGATGGGACGGGGAAGTTCGGAGTGACTTGAAGGGGGGCGACGGCAATGGTCCCGTTGCTCCGTATCGCCGCGAGGTGCCGATCACCGACGGCGACCTCCACGAAAGGGCCGCCTGTGAGCGACGTCATGGGGGCTGGATTCTGGCCTTCGATCCACGAGTACACCTGCCCACTCGGCGATACGGCGGCGCGTCTCACTCCGTAGGTGTCGACCGAGGTCACCCGCGGAAGACCCGGCAGAAGTGCCGCCCCCACGGTGTAGATGTAGCCGACGAAGTCGCCTTGGAACACGTTGGGCGCGTACGTCCCCGAGCTGCCGCAGCCACAGGCGTAACCGCCGACCGTGTTGGTGCACACGGCACTCCAGTGGCACGGCGGCGTCGTGCCGGCACACTCGTCCACATCGACACAGGAGCCCGATGGGCCGGGACCGTAGCCGGCGTTGCAGACGCACGACGGAATCGCGCCTGCCATCTCGCAGTGCGCATTGGCTCCGCAGGTGTGGGCGCCCGATGCGCACGGGCTGTCGACGACGCAGGTGTTAGCCGCGGTCCCGAGTATGAAGCCGGGGGGACAGACGCAGGCATAGCCTGGCGCACTGTTCACGCATTCGGTCTGGCCGGGGCAGGTGACGCCCATGGCGCACTCATCCATGTCGGCGCAGGCGACCCCGGTGTCGAGGGAGCCGGGCGGGCACTCGCAGACGTAGCCATCGGCAGTGTCGATGCAGGTCGCGCCGGCAGGGCACGAGTACGTCAGGTCCGACTCACACTCGTTGGTCAAGGCGCAGGTCGGCGACTCCACGAGAACGTCGAAGTCGCCTGCGGCGAAGGCGGCGACGTAGGGGCCGGCGCTGGTCTTCTGGACCCCGTTCGCGCCCCACGAGATGGCCTTCCCGGACTCGGTGACTAGCAGCACTCGGTCGCCGCCCACCGAGAGCGTACGGATCGGCTCCGCGATGGCGGGCGCCTTGGCCAGCCCGCCGAAGACCTCGAGCTCGCCGGTCGTCCGCTCGACGACGAGTCCCGCGTCACCGGCGGCGAAACGCGCAACACCCTCGACCACGCTGGGGGTCTCGGGCATCGACCCCACCCCACTCGCGAAACGTCGCAGCACCTTGTCCTCGCCGAGCGCGAAGCCGGCGGAGCCAGCGGCACCGATCGCCACGGCCTTACCCACGGCCGTGACCGCAGTCGAACCCGCCGCCGTAACCGAGACGACAGAGCCGTCGCTGAGCCGAAGGACCGCGTGGTCCGTGCCGCCGGCGACGTCGACGGCGGTCGTGACCTCCGACACCGCGTAGTCGCCGCCCTTCACGCCAACGTCTCGCAGGGTGGTGACGGTGCCGTCTTCCATCACGACGACGGTCTGGTTACCCGCGTGCGCGGCGGCGGCGACGGAGCCGAGTGGCGGCCGCGAGATCTCGATTCCGGACTCCGAGCTCGCCGCGACTGCGAGCTGGCCGCCCACGACCACCGTGGCCGACGTCCCTTGGCCCTGAACGCGCGCCGACTGCCTCATCGTGATGGGAAAGGGCTTCCGGATCGGACCGGACGGTCGGGAGGCCACCGCGGTGAGGGCCTTGGCATCAAGACCCGAGGGGCACGTGCACGCAGGCGCGTCCGGTCCGTCCACGCAACTGCCGCCGGTGCCGTTGTCGCAGAAGTCGTCACCTCCCGACACGCAGTCGAAGGGCGGTAACAGCTCAGCGCGGGCCCCGTGTGACAAGACCAGACAAGCGAGTGTGACTATGTATCGCATAGAGACTCCGAGGTCAGTTTGAGCCGGCCCGAGGAGACCGCGTTCGACGTTTCTGGGGCGCACAGGGACTCTAGAACAGAGGAGCCGCCGCCTCAAGGAGCTCGGACTGGAGTTAAGATGGGGGAGAGACGCCTCGTGACGGTGCACGATGGTCCTTCTGGCTCTGGCAGGGATCCGGGGTCGGGAGCCGCATCCCCTAGGACGTCCGAGGGAGCCGTGCCGCGGCGCCCCGAATGCGGGCGTGCTCTCGTACTCGTTCAGCGGGCGCTGGCGCAACCCCCTCGCTCTTCGGTATGGTCCGCACCGGACACGCCCCTCCGCGTTCGCAGCGCGGTGGCCCCCCTGGAGGTTCCATGCGTTCGATTGTCGTCGCCACGGTGCTCGCAACCTTCCTCGTGACCGCCTGTGAGTCCCGCGGGCGCAGCAAGAAGGGTGACGCCGTCTCGAGCGGCGACGCCACGTCTCAGGGAGACGCCAGCGCCGCGGACGGGAACGATGGCCTCGCCGCCGGCGACGGTGCCAGCGACGGTGCCAGCGACGGGGCCAGCGACGGTGCCAGCGACGGTGCCGGCGACGGTGCCAGCGACGGTGCCAGCGACGGTGCCAGCGACGGTGCCAGCGACGGGGCCTCGGATGGCGTTGCCGACGGCGCCAGCGACGGGAGCGCAGACGGCGCCAGCGACGGGAGCGCAGACGGCTCGGACGGCCCGGCTTGCTTGGACGCGGCGTACTCCGAGGCGCTGCCCAACCTGGGTGCCAACATCACGGCGGAGCTCAACGCGTACAAATCGAGCGATCCCCACAGCTTCGTCTACGCCGTGCTGGCGAAACGGTATCCCACCGGCGAGTACCTCGTCCGCGAGGGCATGAAGGACAACAACTACGACTGCGTCGAGAACTTCCTGGGAGACAAGAGCTCGGGAGAGTCGGTGGTCACGCAGCTGTCCACGGTGGTCCACGAGTGCGGCCACCTCGCCGACATCAACCTCGGCGGCTTCTCGGCCGCCGCCTTCATCATTCGGCCGGACCTGATCTTCAGCTGCCCCGGCGGCTCGTATGCAGGCCCGGACTCTGTCTTCGCGCGCAGCCTGATCGCCCAGGACAAGTTCGGGCCGCAGCGCCCGAAGTGCAACGGCGGAAGCCAAGGGTGCGACTTCTACGCAGACATCTATCTTGACGGCGACCCGGGCAACTCACAGTTCGAGGGCGGCGATCAGGGCTTCGACTCGGTGCTCGAGGAGGCCACGCAGTACGTCAACTCCCTGGCCACGGGGTATGCGTTCCACGACTACTACGGCTTCGCCACCTCCGAGCGCGACGGTATCCTCACGTTCCTCTGGTACATCCAGCGCTACCTGCACATGGCGCGGAACAAGTTCCCGGAAGACCACGCGTTCCTGCTGGGCAACGACTGCTGGCGAGACTCCATCCTCACCGTATGGGGGCGCGCCTGGCTCTACCTCAACGCGACCAAGGGCAATCAGGCGCTCGGGCTCGACGACGCGGCGATCGAGAAGCTGGTCAACACGCCCGAGCTGCTCGAGGAGATCCAGCGAGTCCGCGAGGCGGACGGTTGTTTGTGAGGCGTCTCCTCCTCGCGCTGGTGCTGGCCGGCTGCGGGCCTGAGGCCGCGGCTCCGCTCTCCTCGGTGGCGGACGCATCGGCGGGAGACGTTAGCGCTGGCCACGACGCCGCCACCGACCTCGGCGGGCAACCCCAGGACCAGGTGAGCCCTGGCGGGCCCGACGTCGTTTCACTCCCTGACCTGTTCGAAGCCGACACCGAGGTCCCGCGCACGGAGGACGTCCGGAACCCGTTCGACGTCCCGATCGAGCCGGGCGCCTGCGACGCGCCACCCTTCGGCTTCTTGTGCGGGTGCACAGAGAACGAAGAGTGCCTGTCCGGTTACTGCGTCTCCACCGCAGATCCAGAGCTCCCGCTGGTGTGCACGCAGGCGTGTGTGACCGACTGCCCCAACGACTGGCCGTGCCGTGGCTTCCAGACGGGCCCCGACACCGTGTTCATCTGCCTCCCGGAAGCGGACACCCTCTGCAACCCCTGCGTGTCCGACTCCAACTGCGGCAACACGGGGCAGAAGTGCCTCCAGTACGACGACGGGCTGTTCTGCGGCCGCGACTGCTCCGCCGACGGCGCGTGCCCCGCGGACTACACGTGCAGCTCCCTCGAGGACGGCGCCGCGCTGCTGCGGCAGTGCACCCCGCTGTCTCTCTCCTGCATCTGCGGTCCCGAGACCGACTACACACAGGATCCCGCGAACTGTGGGAAGTGCGGGAACGTCTGCACATTCCCCGGCGGGGTCGCAGACTGTGCGCCGCCTGGCGAGTGTGTGCTAGTCGGGTGCATCGAAGGCTTCCACAACCACGATCTGAAGGCCGAGAACGGCTGCGAGTACGCGTGCGTGCCGATCGCGGGCGAGGACGTCCCTGACGGCGTGGATCAGGACTGTGACGGTATCGACGGCGACGCCGACCGCGCGTGGTTCGTGTCGCCCTCGGGCAGCGACGACGCGGCGGGCACCCGAGACGACCCGCTGCGCTCCGTGGTGAAGGCCGTGGAGCGCTTCGGAACGCAGCCATCCCGCGACCACGTCTACCTCGCAGCGGGTGTCTACACCGGGCAGGTGGTCCTGCCGAACGGCCTGCACGTGTACGGCGGCTACGCTCCGGATGGCAGCTGGGCGCGCGACCCGGTGGCGTACGAGTCGGCGCTCACGCACAACGGGGCGGACGCGTCGGGCAGCGTGCGTGCCGTGGTCATAGAGGTGGCCGACGACGCCACGCTGGACGCGCTGTCGATCACGGCCGGCAGCGCCTCAGCGCAAGGGGCGTCGAGCTACGGTCTCTGGGTCCGGGATGCCTCCAGCGGGCTGGTCGTCCGGGGCTGCCGGATCACCGCGGGCGCCGGAGCCGACGGCTCGAACGGCGAGGCAGGGACGCCGGGAAAAGACGGCGAGAGCGGGCAACCCGGCGGCACCACCACGGACACCGACTGCAACTGCAACGAGTTCGACACCTACGGCGGCAAAGGGGGCGCGCCAGGGGCCGCCGCTTGTCCCGGCGGGCTCGGGGCGGGGGGCAGCGGGGCCAACGGGGCCTGCGACGACACCAACGGCAGCGCCGGCTCTCCGGCCGCGGAGGGCACGGCTGGCGGGTCGTTCGGTTCACCCGGCTCTGATGGCAGCCCCGGCACCCCCGGGACGCCCGGCAAGGGCGGCGAAGGCGGAGACATCTCCCCCACGGAGGGCCTCTGGCGCGGCACGGCCGGCGGAGACGGCGGCCCGGCCACAGCCGGCAAGGGCGGCGGGGGTGGCAGCTCGGGCAAGGGCACCGACGGCGGGACCTTCGGGTGCGCCGCCTGGGGCGGCGGTGGCGGCGGCGGCGGCTCGGCCGGGTGTGGTGGGACGCAGGGTCTCGGCGCAAAGGCGGGCGGCGGGTCCTTCGCCGTGTTCCTCGTCGATGCCGACCCCACCCTGCAGGGCAACGTGTTCGTTCGGGCCTCCGGCGGCCGCGGCGGGGATGGCGGCAAGGGCGGTGCGGCGGGTAAGGGAAAACCCGGCGGCGGCCCCGGCGGCGGACATGACGACGCCGGTGACGGACATAAGGGGGGCAACGGGGGCGACGGCGGCGCGGGCGGTGACGGCGGCGGCGGCGCCGGCGGCCCGTCGTACGGGCTCTTCACCGGTCCGAAGGCCAACCCGAAGTGCCTTGGGAACACCTTCGAGTCGGTCGGATCGCCGGGTACGGGCGGCGGCCCGGCTTCGGGCCCCGGAGTGATCGGCGGCAGCGGCGACAAGAACAAGCCCACCACCAACTGCCTGTGACGCCCGGCCACCGGCTGGCGTGGGCGGTCCTTGCCGGGCTGGTCGTCGCGCTTCACATCCCGGCCACCTCGAACTACTTCGACAACGACGACGCCTGGAACTACGTGCTCGAGGCCGAGCTGGCGCTCACGGGCTTCGAGAGCGCTTTCCAACAGGGCGCCAACTACCTCGCCTTTCAGAACCTCCACCGGCTCCTGCCCGACCTGTCCTGGTTGCCGCGCTACGCGCTATTCGACCTCTGGATGCCCGGGTGGAAGTTCCCCAGCGTTCTCCTGCACGCGTTCAACACGGTGCTGCTCGGCCTGTTTGCCCGGCGCCTCCTCGCCCGCGCAGGGGTCGAGCGCTTCGACGCCGCGTGGACCGCCGCCGCGCTGTTCGGGCTGTCGCCGCTCCACGCTCAGCCCGTCTCGTGGATCGGCGGCACGTACGACCTCATGCTCGGCGCGGCCGTGCTCCTGGCGCTGCTGGCGCTGGAGGCCGGGCGCGACCGCTGGATGGCGGTGTGGGCCGTGGTCGCTTGCCTCTGCAAGGAGCAAGGCGTGCTGGTGTTGCCGCTCCTCGGGCTGTTCTCGGTGGTCCTGCAGGCGGGGCCGGACGCCGCGGCCACGCGCGGACTCGGCAGTCCCGGTGGTGGCGAGACCGATGATCCCGCCGCGGGGCGCGGGCTCGGTGCCTTCAGGCGACGCCTCGAGCGCCGGTGGGGTCCGGCCCTCCGGCGGCTCGTACCCACAGCCTGCGCCGTGCTGGCGGTGCTGGCGCTCCGGCGCGTCCAGATGGCCTCCGCCACGATTCAGTTCGACCCCCAGCTGACGCGCTCGCTCGCAGTGGGCCCCATCGGGGTCTTCTACGACGCCCCGTTCTCGGCGTTCGCCGGCCTCGGGACGCCCCTCCGGAGCCTCCTCGACGTGCCCATCGAGGTGGCGGCAGGGCTGGTGGCTGCCGGCGTGCTCCTCGGAGTCCCCGGGCCCGGCTGGCGGGCGCGCGCACGCGTGTTCGGCGGGCTGGCTCTCGCGGCCGTGGGCTTCATGCTCCCGGTGGCGCTGCTGCGGGAGTTCGGCAGCCCTCTCGGGCTCGAGCGCATCGTCTTCAACGACCGGTACCTCTACGTCTCGACCCTGTTCGTGGCGCTCGCGCTGGGCGGAGCGCTGCTTCACCGGATTACTCCGATGCGAAGGATCCTGGCGGTGGGGTGCCTTGGCGCCACGCTCTGGACCGGCGTGGACGCCGTGGCCACCACGGTGCGCGCCGACAGCTCCGCCCGCGTCCTCTTGGAGGCGCTTCGCCCACTGCGTGGCCCGGCGCGCGGCGGCACCACCGAGGATCTCTGGCTGCTGACCAATATGTACCGAGAGGAGACCTTCCGGCTCGCAATGTCGCGCTGGCTGCTGCACCACACGGGCGTCCGGGTGCATTGGGTTCAGCGCGGCTCGTGGCGTGTCCTATCCCGGGTGCCCGACCGCACCGACGGGCTGGACTTCATGGACTCGTACGTACGGGTGGAGAAGGAGCCGTACGAGCCGCCGGTCCAGGGGGAGATCCGGATTCTGCGAGACGCGAGCCCGGACACGGGTCACGAGGTCACGACGCCGGCGTCTCCCCGGAAGGGACCACGCGATATGGTCGGACCCGAGTCGCTCTCTCTGGACCACGACGCGGTCCCGGGAGCTCTCTCGTTCACCACGGACGTGCTGCCCAACGGCGGTGTTCGCTTCGGGATCGGCGAGGTGGCCGCCACCCCACGCGGCTGGACGCACCGCGCGTCCATCTGGCTGCGCGCCCCCATTGACGCCCCCCGGACGTTGGGCTTCCGAATCACCTACACCGCCACGGCTCGGCCGCTCCCCATAGGGCTCGGGCGGGCCTTCGAGACCGGCTACCTGGAGCTGCACTGGACCACTCGCGACACCTCGCCGGACCTCACGTACGTCGTGATGCCCATCGCCTTCGACGGCCAGCGGCACAGCGAGATCTTGTGGATGGACATCGACCCCGTGTGGGCAACGTCTGGGCCGGTGGGTGCCATTGGGGTGCACCCGTTGGATCGCGGAGGAGAGCTCACCCTCCACGCCATCGACGCGCTCACCCTGCCCCGCCGGCGCGCGGTCTCCACCAGCGCCCCGTAGGCCGCCGGCCAACACCATCCCGGCCTCAGGGCGGCGGTGGTTCGAAGAGCAGGACGCCGCCCGAGAGCGTGACGCGGGTCCCGAAGGGCTCGGAGTACGGCGCCACGCGCGTGAGGAAACGCTCGGCGTCGGCTCCCACCACGGGCTTCGGCCTGAGGTTGGGCCCCGAGATCCGCGCTGGCCGGAGCGCGAGGCGCTCGAGGGCACCCTTGGCCGACAGGCGGACCGACAGCACGCCGGTCTCCGTCTTCCGCGGGTCGCGGTTCCAGAACACGAAGTTCCCGAGGCTGTAGGCGATAGCCGCGGTGCACTGCGGCGAGTCGCACCCGGGCGGCCGACGAAACTCCACGCCCTGGAGCACGTGCGGGTGATGGCCCACGACCACCCGCGCCCCCGCGTCCACGAGCGCGTGCGCAGCGGCGCGGACGTCCGAAGGCGGGTAGTGAACGCCCTCGCGCCCCCAATGAACGCTGACGAGCACGGCACACCCCTCGTCACGAAGCGCGGACACGGCCCGCGTGAGCCGCTGGAGGCCCGCGGCGCCCGGGTAGTACGCGGCGGCGGCGCCCCGCCGAGGGGGGCGATTCGACTTGAGCGTGGCGGGGACGATCGCGACGCACGCCGGCGCCCCGGGCAGGCGGAACGCGGCCTCGGCATGGGCCGCCGTCTCCGCCGCGCCGAACAGAGACACCTTGGTGTCTGCCAGCGCTCGCGCGTTCTCGAGCAGGCCGGACGCCCCGCCATCCCACGTGTGGTTGTTGGCGAGCCCGACGAGGTCGATCCCCGCCTCGCGGAAGGCGCGCGCCCACGCCGGCGACGCACCAATGTCGAGGCGCTTCTCGGCATACGCCGCTGGGCGCTCGGTGGTGAGCAGGCCTTCGGCGTTGGCCACGGCGAGGTCCGCCTCGCGGAACACCTCGGCGAACGCCGACAGGGGGTTGTCTCCCTGAGTCCAGGTTCGTGGCGGGGCCCGCCCCGCGAAGCTCACGTCGCCGACGAAGACGAGCTCAGTAGCCCCAGCAGGCAGGGCGAGCCCGATGAGGAGCAGGGCGAAGGCGCGCACGGCGAACGTCTAGCACAGGCGCAGTGCCCCGGGAAACGCGGCGTGGGGATCGGAAGAGGGGCGGGCCGAGGGAAGTGGAACGTGTAGCACAACGAGTTTCACTTGAACGCCGCATCTTTGACCCGCTGGCACGCATCGACTACCTCGCGCCGCGTTCGTGAACGGAGGCTCTAATGCGCGATGTGGGTGTGAGTGCGATGTCTGTGGCGATCCCGGCCTGCCGGGTTGACCTCAGGGACTTCTGCCAGTGGACCGGAGGCGATCCCGAGAAGACCCTGGCCGTGGTGGGATCGGCGTTCCGGATCGCGGACCGCGACGAGTCGGTCTACACGCTGGCGGCGAATGCCGTGATCCGCCTGATCGACCAGAACGGCCTCGATCCGCGGCAGATCGGGTACCTGGCGCTCGGCACCGAGTCCAGCACCGACAACGCCGCGGGGGCGGTGATCGTGAAGGGTCTGGTGGACCGGGCGCTGGCGCCTCGCGGGCAGTCCCTGGCGCGCAACATCGAGGTGCCCGAGTTCAAGCACGCGTGCCTCGGGGGTGTGTATGCGCTGAAGAGCGCGCTGCGCTACGTGGCGACCGACGGCGCGGGGCGCCAGGCGATCGTGGTCGCGGCGGACCTCGCCGAGTACGCCAGGGGCTCCACCGGCGAACCGACCCAGGGCGCGGGCGCCGTGGCGATGCTCGTCGAGGCGGCGCCGCGGCTGTTCAGGGTGTCGCTCGAAGGCGGGAGCTCGGCCGCGTATCGGGAGGTGGACTTCCGGAAGCCAGTGCGTCGGTACGCCTACGACCCCGTGCCGGCGGAGGGCCGGGTCCACGACTTCCCCGTCTTCAACGGGAAGTACTCCACCGCCTGCTACACCGACGCCGTGCGCTGCGCTCTCACGGATCTGGCGGTCCGGCGGCAACAGTCGCTCTACGCCCTGCTCCAGAGCGTGGACGCGTTCTTCTTTCATCGCCCGTACGCGAAGATGCCCCAAGACGGCCTCTCTGCGACGCTGGTGGCTGCTCTGGCGGAGACCGATGGCCCGCTCGAGGCCCTGGGGCTGAACGGGGAGACGGTCCGGCGCGAGCTGGAGTCCGCGATTCTGGACGCAGCCATCGCGCGTCGGGGCGACGAGCCGTTCCCCGAGACTGGGCGCGCCGTGCGTGCGCTGCGAGGCACGGAGCACGCGACCTGGTGCCGCGAGAAGCTCGCGCTGGGCGCCGGACCGATGCGCGAGCTCGGCAACCTGTACACGGCCGCGCTCCCCGCGTGGCTCGCGGCAGGGCTCGAAGAGGCCGCGGAGCGCGGCGTCGACCTCGAGGGCAAGCGCCTCATGGCGGTGGGCTATGGGAGCGGCGACGCCGCGGAGGCCTTCGAGCTCGAGGTGGTCCCTGGCTGGCGGGAGGCTGCCGGGCGAATTGGCCTGCAGGCTGCGCTCGCGCGCCAGCTGACGCTCACGGAGGCGCAGTACCACGCGCTGCACGAGCGCGGCGACGCCGGGAAGCTGCCGTACCCGCGCGGGCAGGAGGTGGTGCTCGAGGCGGTGGGACACACGGAGACGGCCGCGTTCTCCGATCGCGGCATCGAGTACTACCGCTGGCTCGACTGAGGCGCGGCCCGCGTGCGGGCTCGGCCGCCCCCCGGGGTCTCCGGTGTTTCAGGGCACCACAGCTGCCGACTTGTCGCTCCCGGTCCGGCCGCAGGGATCCGTGGCCGTGGCCGTCACCGCCCAGCGACCGGGCCCGTACGGCCTCCATTGAAACAGGTGGCGTTGAGGTGGATGAGAAGCTTCCTCATGACCGCCACGAGCGCGACCTTCTTGAGCTTGCCGCTTACGACGAGACGGGCGTAGAAGGCCCTCAGGTGCACGTTACAGCGGATGCCTGCGAGGTTTCTTCGCCCTTCTTTGACCGGTTCCCCCGTCCCCCCGTCCCCCGTTCGGAGGGCGACTACGGCCCGAACCACGCCGCGATGATCTCGCTCGAGAACCGGACCTCGCTGTCCAAGAACTGGGCCGCCTTGTCCGCCGCCCCCTTCCACTGGTCGCGTTGCGCCGAGAACCGGGCCTCCAGCCAGAAAAGCACTGCTTGCGTCAACCGAACCGGCCCACCGCCTGCGTGGGTCAGCCGGTGGAAAGCCTCACCGAGCGCCAGCCGAACTTGCGGGCTGTCCCCGAACGCCCCGTTGGCGCGTTGCGCCAGGAGCACGTCGTAGAGCAAGTCGGCCGAATCGTGTGGGGTCAGGAGCTCCGGCTCGGATTCTGCCATCATCGCGTCGAGGGTCGGGTGCTTCGGCGGCGCGCCGCCTCCAAAGCCGTCGTCGCTCGCACGCGCTCCGCCGAACGACTCCCGGATAGCATCGAGCGCCCTGGCGACAAAGCCCCCCTTCGCCAGGGAGCCTGGCCCCGCAGAGACGGGTGGCCCGCCCGCAAGGGCCGAGGGCATAGGTCGTTTGGCGGACTTCGGCATCGCAGGCGTGGCTGACGGCATGGGAGGCGCAGCGAACGACCCGGTCACGCGGCTGGCACGCGTGAGCTGATGTGCAGGGTCGGACGGGTCCGCTCGGAGGGACCTGTGAGAGCGGAGGTGCTCGCCCTTAGCACCTTCGCCCCATCCAGAGGTGAGTGCGAGTGGCACACGCCGGAGCTCGGCCGGTGCGGTGGTCTTGTCGGCGGCGGCTCGCGTCTCCACGAGGACCCAGCTCG
>SXGT01788407.1_pt1 | contig 38707 bp, 26 predicted proteins | sample 3176221 | NCBI WGS metagenome assembly SXGT01 (sample SAMN11356862, study PRJNA531348) | freshwater metagenome | isolation source: freshwater sample F1-120 | place: China: Fuxian Lake, Yuxi | collected 2017-12-25 | reverse complement strand
GCCACCGGGTTGCTTTGGAGTCGTGTCTGCGTCGGCAGACCGTCCAAGAGTGCAAATGTTCCGGCCCGCAATGTTCGGATCGCCGCCTTCGCGCTCGCCATCATCGGCGCCGAGATAACGACTAAATCAACGGGCTGCTAGCCATCGCTCGCCATGGCGTAGGCAACCGTCCGAACCGCGTTGAACCGCGAGCGCTGAAGCGCCGACCCAAGCCGTACGACCTGTTAAACAAGCCACGCAAAAAAGCCCGAAAGCTTGAAATCCAAAACACTTGCGGGTAATGTCAGTGCCATTCGTCCTGACACCTTTTCCCAGTTCGTGACTGATCGCCCATGCCAGGCACGCCAACGATCAGCTTCTTGCACAGATGCGATTGATCGCGTCGGTAGACAGTGCCGGCAGGGGCCTTGGTGCCGGACTGGCCTCTGGCAATCAACGCATCAACTTGAGCAGCAAAATCGTCCATGGAAAAACTCCTGTCAAAAACACGGTTGTAAGCGAGAATAATGCTAAAACAGGATTAGATAAAATGCCAGGAACAAATGTGGAATTAGCTCGTCAATTCAGGCGGACTCCGCCAGCTCAAGTTTTCGGTCCGCAGCGTCAACGTGCAATAGACTGGTGTGCAGAAGCGGTCAATCGATCGCGAGGATGATGTGTTCGGATCACTCAAGGGTTGGTAGCACAAGAAACATCGTTTGAAAAGGACGACCATGCGCCACATTCATTTTTCCCGACTTGTCTTGCTCGCACTTGTCATCGCCCCGCTGCTTGCACCGCTGGCTAGCGCGCAGGCCGAGAAACCGATCGACATCGGGTCGCGGAGGGAGTTGTTCGTCGATCGGTATTTGATCGACAAACTGTCCGGGAAGGCGGAGCAGCGATTGCACTCGCCGACATCGCGCGAGATCGCCCTGACCTTCGATCAACCGTGGGAAGGAAACGCTAGTGGGTATCCGACGGTGATTCGGGACGGCAAACTCTATCGCATGTGGTATCGTGGCCACCACTACCTTCTGGATGACAAACCATTGAGGCAGGCCCAGTCCGAATGCGTCTGCTATGCCGAGAGTCGCGACGGAATCGTATGGACGAAGCCGAAACTCGGTCTGTGGGCGTGGAACGGATCGAAGGAGAATAACATAGTTTGGATGGGTGACGCGGCGGCGCACAACTTTGCGCCGTTCAAGGACACGAACCCGAACTGCAAGCCGGACGAGAAATACAAGGCGATTGGTGGCACGGTAACGAGCAAGGGATTGCTGGCGTTCAGGTCGGCGGACGGGATTCATTGGTCGAAGTTGAGTGACGTTCCCATCATCACAAAGGGAGCGTTCGATTCACACAACACCGTCTTTTGGGATGCGGATCGCAAGCACTACGCAATGTATGTCCGATACTTCAGCGCCGGGGAGTTCAAAGGGCTACGGTCGATCGGCATGTCACACTCGACCGACTTCAAGACATGGTCTGACCCGGTCGGCCTGACGTATCCCAACTCGCTGCCTCAGCAGATGTATACAAATCAGATCGCACCGTATCACCGCGCTCCGCATCTGTTGCTGGGCTTCCCGACGCGATTCGTGGATCGGCCGTTGACGGATCACGCAAAACGTCTGGAACCTGTGGAAACGCGTGCGAAATTTGTCGCCTCGGTGAAGGGCAGCGGCGCCTACAGCGGTGCGGAGATGACGGACGGCCTGTTCATGGCCAGTCGCGACGGTGTGACGTTTCGCCGCTGGGACGAAGCGTTTTTGCGTCCGGGTCTGCAAGCAGAAGGCCGGTGGATCTACGGCGACAATTATCAAAGTTACGGACTGTTCGAGACGCAGTCGGCGACGCTCGGCGCACCAGGTGAGATCTCGATGCACTTCAATGAAGGCTCCTGGCGTGACGGCGCACATCGACTGCGCCGCTACACGATACGGCTCGACGGATTCGTCTCAATTCAATCGCCTTTGTCCGGCGGCGCACTCGTCACCAAGCCGCTCACGTTCACTGGCAGCAACCTGCGGATCAATTATTCGACCTCGGGCGCGGGCAGCGTGCGAGTCGAACTTCAAGACGCAACCGGACAGCCGCTGACTGGCTACTCGCTCGCGGACTCAGACGAACTCTACGGCGACTCCCCTGATCAGGGCGTCTCGTGGAAGGGTCAAAGCGATGTCAGCCAGTTTGCGCGGAAGGTGATCCGGTTGCGGGTTGAACTGCGCGACGCGGATCTGTTTGCGATTCAGTTTGTCAAGAAGTGACTTTATGGGGACGAGTTGTTACCCAGGAGCGATGGCGTTCCATAGCAGGGCCCAGAGAAAGCGTCGGGAATCGCTATAGGTCTATGATCTTATGGCGGCTTCCGGTTCTCCTCTATTGATTGTTGTTCGTCCCTACCTGGTCGATCCTGTCGGACACTCTCAATTGCAGTCGGTTCTCGCGATCGGGGGGCCGCGGCGTGCCTCGTTTGCGCGATGGGCTAGCTAATCCGCCACCAGCTTCTTCGTGCAATCCAAAAACAACCACGTGATCGCCGCGATCAAACACATGGCGGCGACGCCGGCGAAGACGCCGGGCCAGTCGTAGTGGTGGCGGAGAATGCCGAAGATCGGGCCGGCGGCGAAACCGCCCAGGATGCCCACGGTGTTGACGATGCCGAAGAGGGTGGCGCCGGCCCGGCCGCCCATGTCGGTCACGGCGGCCCACTGGGTGGGGAGGCTCCAGTCGCTGAAGACGCGGACGGCCACCAGGATGACGATGATGACCCAGACGTTGTCGAAAAACATGCTTAGCATCACCAGGCAGGCGGCGACGAACTTGCCGGTGAAGGCGACGCCGGAGCGGGCCCAGCGGCGATTGCCGGTGCGCTGGATCAGTTTGTCGTTGAGGATACCGCCGATGATGCCGCCGGCGGCGCCGCCGAGCAAGACCAGGGGGGTGAGCAGGCCCATGGTGAGCGGGTCGAGGAGTTTGCCCTCGATGAGGAACGAGGGGAGCAGGTTGACGTAGAACTGGTCCTGAAAGGTGCTGGTGAGGACGTAGAGGAACATCATCGCGAGGCTGAAGAGCGAGCCGGCGGTGAGTTGCAGCAAGGGCGGAGGCTTGGTGATTGCAGGCAGAGGCGGCTCCCCTTCGCGAATCGCACTTTTCTCAGCGGCGAGGAGCGGGGCGTCGCCGAGCAGGCCTTTCTCGGCCTCGTTCGCCCATGGATGTTCACTTGGACGATTGCGCACGATGAGCCAAACGGCGATGGCAAGGACAACGCCGGGGAACGCAACGGCGAAGAGGGATGACTGCCAGGACAGGCCGATGACGCCCATCAAGCCGGCGCTGATGACGAGGGTGGCGCAGGCGCCGCCGACGCGGCCCATGGCGGTGACGGCGCCTTGCACGCTGGTGCGCGTGGCGAGCGGGAACCAGACCTTGGTGATCTTGCTGATGACCGGATAAGCGCCGGCCTGCGCGAGGCCAAACGCGCCGCGGGCGCCGATGAGGCCCCAGAAGCCGCCGGTCCAGGCGACGCCGGCGGCGGCGAGCGACCAGACGAGGGTGAAGACGCTCAAGGTCGCGCGCGGACCGAGCAAGTCGCCGGCAAGACCGCCGGGGATTTGACCGATGGCATACGTGGCGAGGAAGGCGGAATCGAGCCAGCCAAGCTCCACGGCCGAGAGTTCTGGATTCTCCGCCTTGAAGAAGGGGCGAACGGCGCCCCAAGCGTAGCGGTGTACATACAGCAGCCAACTCGCGGCACAGGCGATGCCGAAGATCAGCCAGCGGACGCGCGTGGGGCGGAGGAGCAGCGGCGAGTCGGGCGCTGTCATGGCTTCCTCTTTCGCCGCAATGCTGCTCGGGGCAAGAGACGCCTGACTTCCTTGCGGATGCGCCGGGCGGTGGCGACGGCTTTGCGGGCCTCGGGGAGAGGTATGTCCAAACCCGCATCGGGATATCGGCTTACCGCTGCGTACTTCGTTATCTGGTCTTGCGCATTACCATCTAGTGATGGTCGCGAGTCCTGGGGAATCAATTCCATCAATACACGAAGTGAATGTGTCTTGGTGAAGGCAATCGATCGTGAAACCAGAAACGCCTTGAGGTATTTCTCAATACATTGCTGGGCGTGGAAGCAGATCGTATCGGTCGGAACGTCTTCTTTCAGGGTCAAGGTGTGGGCGGCATTTCTCAGATCGTTCTCCGCCTTGACGATCCATTCACGTACAATCGCGGCGACGGCTTCAGGATCGGGCATAGAGCACCTTGCCTTCCTGTGCCGCCGGCCATTCGATCGTACCAATGATCTCCCTTCGCCATGCGAAGTCCTCAGGTTTGGTAACGATGATGTCGAGAGGAACTACGAACTCGCGCAAGGCCAGGTGGATTTCCAGGGATTTTTCGCGCACCGACCCCTCGACTGGCATCACCACCAACAAATCCACGTCGCTGTCTGGGCCCGCTTCGCCGCGCGCGTGGGAGCCGAAGAGGATCACCTGTTCCGGGTGGAACTTCTGGACGATCCGCTTGACCATGCGGTTGATGCAGGCTTTGGAGGCGGGCAATCGGATTTTCTTAGCCATGGTCTACCTTACTGACACCCATGATGTGACACGATCCGGCCCGTTTTACTTCGCCAGAAGTCGGTTCAGCGCTTCCGCCCATGCTACCTCGCTCGCAGTTTCGCGTCGGGCGGCGGCCCGAATTTCTTCATCCGTACGGGTGGATCCGCCAAGGTGAAATGCTTGCCTTAGGTAGCCAGGCTCAAGTACTATGCTCACCCGTTTTCGGAGTAGCTCGACAATTCTGGGCGAGCAGAGTTGAACGATTTCGGCTGCGTCGTCAGTGCGCAATTCGCGGTCGTCGGCGAAGACATCAGACACTTTGTTGATGAATTCGTCATCAGTGATCCATCCTCGCTGATGTTCACCTACGGACCTGGAGAACTGGACCACTACTTGATTGGGTTGTATCGCCATCCCATCCCCCGCTTAATGCTGCAACAAGAACTCACGTGTGTTGAGCAAGCTCCACATCACGCCGCGCAAGCCTTCGACCGGAGTGGCGGATTCACGCACGTATTTCACGCACGCCTGGCGCTCCGTTTCGCTGGGCGGACGGCAGAGCGTGCAGAGGAAGATCTCGTCGATGCGTCTGGCATCGTCGGTATGAGACTTCAGGATCCGCGCCACCTGCCCCTTGTCGTCCGCGATCTTCTGGCGGATGCGCGGGTGATTGGCGAGGCTCAGGACTTGCAGGACCGAGGCGTTCGAATCGCGCTCGCAGTCGCATTGCACGCCGCTGTTGCGCTGCGGGCGGCCGAACTGCTCCAGCATGAAGGTGACAAAGGCGTTCTTCGGGGCATAGGGGATCTCGACCGTCTTCCAGTCCGCGCGCCAGTGATAGTACTTCATGTCCATGTCTTCAGCGACACCGGTGGCTTGGCTGAGGGCGTCCACCAGCACCTCGGCCGGCAGGCGGCGCAGGTAGAAGTAAGCGTAGTTCGAGCGGTCAGTGCGATTCTCAGGCGTTGATTCGCTCGACTGTTGATACGTCCGGCTATTCAGGATGGCGCGGTGCAGCCACTTGAGGTCGTACTTGTTCTTGACGAACCCCTGGCACAATTCGTCAAGTAATTCTGGATGCGACGGCGGGTTGAGCGGCGACAGGTGGTCCGGCGGATCGACGATGCCGCGGCCGAAGTAGTGCGCCCAGACGCGATTGACGATTGCTTTCGCAAAGTACGGATTGTCGGCCCGGCGCATCCAGGCGATGACGAGACCGCGCGGGTCTTGGTCCTTTGGCACGTCGATGTTTTTCGTTTCGCCGAGCAGTCGATAGGTGCGTGATTCCTGGGTGCCAAGCGGGCTGGTCACCTTGGCCACGGACTCCTTCGCGGGCTGCAGATGCTGCACTTCGGCGTGCATGATGCGCCGGCCAATTTCGGGGAGAGCCTTGGAGCGGCGTTCGAGGGCGCCGACTTCCTTCTGGAATTTCGCGAGCGCATCCTGGGCCTCTTTGCTTTTGGTTGCCTTGGCCTCGGCGTCGAGTTTCTTCCCCATGGTATCACGCATTTGCTTGACTTGATCGGCGAGCCTCTTGGCGTCGTCGTTCATTTTCTTGACGTAAGCGGCGGCCTCGGGGAATTGCTTCTCGTTGCCGCCCTGAAAGCCGGGCTGGCGCACGTGCATAAAGAAATTGGCGAAGCTCAGCAAGTCATCTTGCTGCCAAACGTCGTGGGGATGGCGATGGCATTGCGCGCACTCCAGGCGCAGGCCGAGGAAGCTGTGGGCGAGCTGCAATGTCCCCGAGACGCCGGCGGATGCGCGGCGCTGCCAGTAGAGATCCAGCGTTTTTCGTTTGGCGTAGAGATCGATGTCAGAGCGAGGTGTCGTGTAGCCGTCGTTGACGGCGATGACTTCCTTGCCCCAGTCGTCAAGGCTGCGTCCCTCGCGGCTGGTGGCCGTCAGGATACGCTCGACGAGCTGGTCGTACGGCGTGTTTTCCTCCAGCCGAGCGCGGATCCATTGCTGGAATCGAGGCGCATCCTGCTCCTGGCTCATGCCGTCCGCGTAGACGCCGTAATCGTTGGCGTTGAGGATATCGCAAAACTTCAGCGTCCAGACGGCGGCGTAGCCTGGCCGCTTAAGAAGCTCATCGATTTTGCGTACGCGCTTGTCGGGCTTCTGGTCGGCGCGGAAGGCGCGAATCTCGTCCGGCGTCGGCAACTCGCCCGTCACGTCGAGGCAGGCGCGGCGCAGAAAATTCATGTCGTCGGCAAGCGGCGCGGACGGAAGATTCAGTCGCTTCAGCTTGGCGAGAATATGCTTGTCGATGAAGTTCAAGCCCAGGGACGGCTGTTCCGGGGCTTTCCCAACGCGTGGCACCATCACCATGGCGACTGCGGGATCGGCTCGAAAACGCACTAGCAGGGTGGCATCGCCCGGACTCTTGAGTTGCACCAGGCCATCGCGTCCGACCGTGGCGACCACGCGGTCCGAGGTCTCGTAGGAGCAGAGCGTCGTCACTTCTTCCACCGAGCCATCGACGAACGACGCCTCGACCTTCAAGCGATAGCTGTCGCCGACCTTGGCGGTATGTTCAGCCGGCGTGATGGTGAGCTTCGTCAGCCGCGACTTGGCGACCGGTTCAAGCTGTGCTCCGGCGGTAATCCAGCGGCGTAGGATTTCGTATTCAGCGTCGCCGACTTCCATACGTTTGCCGCCGGCGTGGCTGATCGCGCCCGTTGCTTTGAGCAAGAGGAGGCTGCGCTCCGGATCGTTGAAGTTCAGCCTGCGGCCGCCGACCTCGCGCAGCAAACGCTCATGATCGAGAATCGGATCGGCGCCAAAAAGCGTCAGACGGAAGCCGTTCTGGCCCTTGACGGCGCCATGGCATCCCCCCGAGTTGCACCCGAGCTTGCTGAAGACCGCAGCGACCTGGCGGCTGAAGTGCGGCGGGGCGGATTCTTGGGCTTGTAGCGTTGCAGGCACGGTGAGTAGAAGCCCGACACCGATCGCTAGCGGATAACAACGGCCTGGCATGGATATTCCTGTGGATTGCTCTCTCGCAAACGAACGAGACGCGACCGTTTGGGAGCTGGGTGGTATGTCTATTCCTCGCTTCCAAACGGTCGCGATCCGTTCAGAGAAATCATGTTTTTGATTCACGTCCCAACGTTCTCGTAGGATCGTACCAGACGCGGAAGCCCAAGAAAAGGAGAAAATGTAGGTGCCAAGAAAGGGGGGTTGCGGATTCCGGCAGCCAGGCTCGGAATGCAGCGGTCGGGGAGTCTGAGTGGAGAGAGGGCGGCCTAGCGATTCAGCGCGGCGATCACCTGCCATTCGAATACGTCCTCGCGCGTGTGCAGCGCCGACGGGTCTGCGACGTTGCGACGCTCGTAGGCCTCCCGTGCGATTGGGCCGAATTGCTCCAGATCGTTCCATTGCAGGTTGATCAGCTCACGATAGAAGATGATTTCTTCGTGTCTCTCGCAGAGCAATGTTTTGAGGGGGCCGGGCCGACGTTGCATGAGTTGCTGCAATTGGGCGCCCGAGTTGTCATTCGGGAAGCTGATGATCCGGACTTCATTGCCGTCGTTTGGCAGACCAATGCCGGGGGTGGCGTCGTGGAGGCATTGCTCAAGGTCGGCGACGATCATCGGGTCGGTGGATTCGTGCTGGCTGGCGCGCTTACGTGACAGGTACATCTGGGCGACGGAGGTTCCATGCAGGCGGGCGCCGAGGAAAGATTCAGCCTCCTGCAGGAGCGCCGGGGCGAGTGTTCGCACCATGCCAGAGGACCCCATGCAGATTTCCAGGAGGGCCTGACATTGAGCCGTGATCCATTGCTGCACTTGGTTGTCGAAGGCCAGCAGGTCGTTCGGTGTAATCGATCGGTTGAGTTGATCCACCGCGTCCTTCAAGTCGATGCAGCCCGCCGGGAAGAGAGCGCGTTCTCCGGCGCCACCGACTAATCGTTTCATGGCAGCGCCCGGTTGCAGGAGGCCGAGCAGTTCGCCAAGGCGTTGTCGGCAATAACCGACCTCGCGAATCTGATCGGATAGATGCCCGCGCAGGCTCAAATACAGGCCATTGAGGTGGGACAGCACCAGGCTGTGGAATCGCGTCTTGGTGTAGGCGCGCAGTAATTCGAAGATGTCGGCGCCGCTAGTGTTGGCCAGGCTGGCGGGGGCGCGCCGGCCGAGCCCCAGCGACCACTGCAACTTCGTGGGCGAAGCGGTTTGCAGCGGCGTATCGAGTAACTGCTGAATTCGCTGATAAAGCTGAGCCGATTTCTCCGTGAGTTCTTTGGCCAGTGTTTCCTGCGATTGCAAGGACTGATCTACTGCGGTCGAAAACTGGCGCAGCGCTTCCTCGGCGCCAGCAAGGCGAAACTGCGGGTCTTCGAGGAGTTTCACGGCCACCTCGGCCAATTTTTGCTCGCACTCGTCGGCAATGGTCAGGGCAATCTCGGTGAGGGCCCGTTCCAGAGTCGGCGCCTCGGTGGTCAGCGTATTGTTGCTGCGGCTATCGTCGGGGCAACCGATCAGCCGAGCCAGGCGATCCATGGCCTGCACGACGGGGGTGATATGAAAAGTGGCTTTCCCCTTGGCCTGATCGGTCGGCGCCGTGCAAAGTAACGAATGCAGGGGGTCGAGAATCGCAGCGAGGGCAAGTTCCGGCTTCTGCCCCAGAGAGTTTTCGGCGAGTTCCTGGAAGCGTTCGATGAGGTTCTCGGGCCTCATGCCAAGGGATTCCCACCGTTCCTGGGTCCACTGGCGAATGGTGTCCGCGACTGGGGTTGCATCCTTGTTCAGCCAGCGGGTCACGAGCTGGTTCGCCAGCCGCCGGCCGGCCTGTTCGAGTAGGGCATGACGCGGCCAATGAATCCGATACATGCCGAAGGACTGGAGCAGCGGTCCCGCCGGCGGCGGTCTGCCTGCTGCCAGCTTGGCCGTACGCTGTTCGTCGAAGGTCCCGCCCAGGGAGGTCGCGAGGTCGCGGTAAAGGAAGCCAGCGGTGCGGGCAAGGCTGGCGGAGTTATCGGCCTCGTCGGGCTTACCGATGGGATCGGCGAGTGGTACAAGAATGCAGCGTTGGAACGCCGGGCCGGTCGCCGTCACGCGCTCGCTGCGCGTTGTCGATGCCGTCGTTTCGTAGCTTGCCGAGAAAATCGCCTCCGGCTCACAGTAGTGCTGCAACTCCACGAGAGCCGCATACGTGTTGGCCAACGGCATGAAGGACACGGCGTCGCTGCGCACCGTCGGCATCGAGAACAGGCCGACGATCTCCGCATCCTTTTGGCCCTGTTCCTGCAATAGGCGGCGCACCAAATAGGCGAGGTCAATCAGCATGCCGCTTCCGGTATTTCCTGCCAAAGACGTCACGATATAAACGCGAGGCCGCGACGTGCGCAGGCCGAGGTCGCAATAGGGCTCCGAGTCATGCGGTGTGTCCTGAGAGCACAAGGCGTGCAGCTCGATCTCCAGGCGTCTGGCGATGACGCGGTAGTTATCGACAAACGCCAGCCGGCCCAGTGGCCGCAGGGCGGCGCCGGTATTTTCGCGTGGGATGCGATGCAGCAGTTTGGCGTTGAGCCAGCCATCGGTCGGTAGTTTCCCATCCCGCGCCTTGAGGTAATGGCCTGGACGCTGCAAGCGGGCCTGTAGCGTCTCCTGCGTACGCAATGTCGTGTGCGGGTTGCCCTGGACGGCCCGCTGAATGGTTTTCGGATCGATGTCGATGGCCAGCAGTCGGACATGAGGCAAGGCAGTCGGCGAACCGAGCTCGGCGCTGATATGGGTGCGAAGCTGCCCCAGAGTCTCGACGCCGACCTTGCCGAGGCCGATGACCAGTGCAGGCTGCACGATGCCCTGTATTGCGGATGCGGATATTGGTTCCGACGCCTGCCTGGAACGCTGTGCTACGGTGAACATGCTGGACGATTTGCTCAGCGCCCCGCATAGAATGGAAGACGGGACCGAGGGCAAGGGAGGCGGAACGGAGTCCGCGAGGAACGCATCCGCGATAGAAAAATTGGGCTCCACCGCCTCGATCGGACCGGCCACCCCCCGCGCGCCAATAGTCCTGAAATGGCCCGGCGCCGGGCTCTCGGTCGGCAGCGCGACCGGCGCGGTCTTGGCATCCGCGGTGCCGGCACGCATCGTGGCTTGTCGCAGCGCCTGCACAAACTCCAGGCAAGTCGGATAACGGTCTTCCGGGTTCTTCGCGAGCCCGCGCGCCAGGATCGGGCGATCCAGCACAGGGGCTGGCGTCAAGTCGTGGGAGTTTTGCAAATGCTGCAAGATCAGTTGCTTGATCGACGTCCCCGTGAAGGGACGTCTGGAGGTCAACATTTCCTGATACACGATCGCCAGGCTGTACTGATCGCTTTGTCTGCTGAACTGTCCGTCAAACGTCTCCGGAGCCGCATACACCGGCGTGACGCCGCCGGTGATCGTCATCAAGTCCTTGCCGTCGGTCGTGTCTTTGACGAGGCCGAAGTCAGCTACCTTGATGTGCTGGTGCACCAGAAATAAGTTTTGCGGCTTGATATCGAGATGTTGCAGCTGGTACTGCGAATTCATGAGGTCCAGTACTTCGGCGGCCTCGGCGAGGTAGTTCAGCAACTCTTCGCGCGGGATCCCGGGGAGCCCCTGCCCGCGGCATTCCTTGAAGCGGTCCCCCAGCGTCCGGTCTGCGAGCTCCATGACGATGACGAGGAAGTTGTCGATGTTTTCGAAGCGATCCAGCAGCAAGATAAAGGGAAGGCGCACCATCTTGACGCGCATCAGCGATTTCCATTCCTGCTCGGCACGCGACGGATCCGATTCGGTGCCGCCGATGACGCTGTCATCACTCGTGGACGCGCCGCGCTGGACGAATTTGATGGCTTTGAAGAGTCCGCCCGGCGCCTCGGCCTTCCAGACTTCGCCGAACCCGCCGCTGCCGAGCCGTTCAATGAGACGGTAGCCGGGGATGGGTTCTGCGTGTGGCTCGATGCGAAGGGGCATAGGAGATCCAGTCGGGTGATATCCGCATCCATGCCACGGGGGAGGCGCATGGATTAGGCACCTAAGAGTATTCCATAAATAACGTAGCTCGCTGGCGGTGTTTCCGCAAATTACGTGATTTTTCGCCAAAGGGATTGTTTGACAAACACCGTGACATCCGTTTAATATGTATACAAAGAGACAGTATTGTTAGCCCGCTTGATGATAGAGGGGCTGCCATGCTTGGTAATCCAACCGCTAGTTTCGCATTGTCGGTGAAGCAACCATGGGCCGCGCTGATTGTTGCGGGGCTCAAGACCATGGAAATCCGGCGCTGGCGGACGGGGCGCCGTGGTCCCATACTGATCCATGCTGCTCGGGAGCCGGATCATCGCCCGGAGGCCTGGAGGCAGGTACCTGAGGAATGGCTGCCGTTGTCCCAGCTGCGTGGCGGCTTGATTGGGTCCGTCGAGCTGACCGATTGTGTGACCTATTCCGATTTGTCAGCGTTTCTGACTGATCGGCATCGACACTTGAACGAGCCCGACTGGTTTGAGCCGCCGCTTCTCTATGGGTTTGCACTGAAATCGCCGCGGATCGAGCCGTTTCGACGATACCCCGGCTGGTTTCGTTTTTTTAGGATCAAAGAGGCCGAGAAGTCGGCCGTCTCGACCGGAGGGGGTTGACGTGCAGTTGCTGGTCAGCGTCCGCAGCGTCCCGGAGGCCGTGTCGGCTCTCGCAGGGGGGGCTGGTCTCATCGATATCAAGGAGCCGGCCCATGGTGCGCTGGGGCGCGCCGACGAAGCTGTGCTGTGTGCCGTCCTGGCAGCCGTCGCCGGCCGTGTGCCTGTCAGCGCCGCGCTCGGCGAGTGGGCCGATGGGCCTGGCGCCATTCCCGAACTCCCCCTGCGTTATGTCAAGTGGGGGCTTGCAGGCTGCCAGCGCCATCCCGATTGGCGGCATCGTTTCGCTACGCACCTTGAAAATCCAGATCGGCCGCAAGTTGTTCTGGCTGCTTATGCCGATTGGCAGTGCGCGCAGGCCCCGTCCGTGGAGGACGTGTTCGCGTTTGCGTCCGCCTACCCCGGCAGCGTGATGCTCATCGATACCCATTGCAAGGACGCGAATAATCCGTTGCGGAAAGTCCGCCCCACGTTGCTGGACTGGCTGACCATTCCGTTTCTCGAAGATCTTTGTGGCCGGGCACGGGCGGCGCGGGTGCGCATCGCGCTCGCCGGCTCGCTGGGCGCTGCGGAGATCGGCGCTTTGGCGCCGGCGCGGCCCGATTGGTTCGCGGTGCGCGGCGCCGCCTGTGTTGCCGGTGATCGCCATGGGGTCGTGCAGACGGACCTCGTCAGGCAGCTTGTGGATTTCTTGAAGACACTTAGCCCGGGGCAGGCGACGCCCGCGGGTCAAGAACTCCCGTCGGCGCGGACCATGTCCGCAAGTTGACGAGGCGCACCCGCATTCCTTCCGGCGCCTGCTGCATGGCATGTGCAAAGTGGTCGTCCAGCATGCCAGCGTGCCAGGCCTCTGGCCAGGTGCAACTGGGCCAGCCGGCGGATTTCAGCAAGATGAGTTCCTTCGCCCCATGCACCGTGGCGGCGCGGACCGCCAGCGAGTCGCTCGTTACTTCCCAGGCATGGGGCAAATGGTTTGGCTTCTCTTCGTCGGCCAAGAAAAATGGCAGCGCGTCCAGGATGTGCAGTCCCTCGGTCTGCGGTGAAGCGTCGCAGACGGGTACGCCCGGCAACAGCGTTTGCAGAAAGCGGGCATTGACGGACAGCGTCTGGATCGCCAGCCAGTGAGCCGCCTCCTCGCCCAGGCCGTGAACCTGATCGAAATGGCGAATCACATCCGCCGTCGCCCCGCCGCCGGGGACGAGCAGCACTTTTTTCGCGGCGAGGTGTGCAAGCCAGGCTTGCAAGCGCACGCGCAAATCAGGCAGGTCATAGAGGCTGCCGCCGACCTTCACGATTGTCCAGGCAGAGGTCATTCGCCTTCCTCCTGCGCGAGGATGGCCAGGGCGTACGCGCATGCAGCTTCCGAGAGGGCCGGGCCCAGGACTGTGCGGAGCGAAGTCACAGGTAAGCCCGACCACGCGGGCTCGCGCTCAACGACTCCGCGGCCAAGAATCTCGCCCGATCCGGACAATACTATTCGCGAAGGCGACCGTCTGCCGGCGAGGACCCGATTCACCGCTTGCTGGATGTGGCCCTGCTGGACAGTCACGGCTTGAATTGCGAGGTGGCGTGCCTCCGCTTCACGGAATGCTTCAACCTCCGCGCATCGCAGGCGTGCGAGCCGGGCATGGGCGCAAGCCCGGGTCGCAGGGCGGCCATCCGCGGTGTCGCAATCGTGAGCATCCTCGGGAATCAAGCCCAGGAACAAGTACGCATCCAGCATCGTCGCAAAGAATTCAGCCGCGACGCTCATACCGAGCACAGCGCAGAGGGGCGTTCGGCGCAAGCCGGTGTAGACCAGTTCGCCGGACGCCAGGCGCCCCGGATCGGTGAGCGCACGTGCCTCCACGACGCCCCGGTTGATGGAGACGAGATCGGTCGTTGTCGAGCCGGAGTCGATCAGGAGTATCGTATCTTGCGGAAAGAGCTGCGCGACGAAATGCGCCAGCGCCAGCCAGTTTGCCGCCGCCACGCTTGTGGGATCTTCCATGGCGTGATCGAAGCGAAGGAAGCGCCCCTGGATGCTCCAGACGTGGATAGGCAAATTGCTGGATGCGGCGCGAATACTTCTCAAAATCGCGAGGACTCCATCGCGTTTGGTCGCAAAGCAATCGCACAGTTCTCCGGTCATCGTTGCCGCAATGCTGCGATGGGATGGCATCGCCGCCATGAGGCGTGCAATTTCGTCAGCCAACTGGTCGGGGTGCTTCCAGAGCGCAAACGGGACCGTTCGTGCCGTACGGTCGCTATGCGCCGCCTTGAGGTTGGCGCCGCCGATGTCCAGGCCAAGGATTGGCGTCATGCAGACTTTGTACAGATTCACTCATGCCCTGGGGTTCGCTGCTCTCACGGTTGGGCCGTACAATGGAACACAGGATCAACGGAGTCCACGCGAGCCCATCGACATGATGCGTTATCTGATCGGCATCGATCTTGGCACTACCAACAGCGCCCTGGCGTACATCGACCTTTCGAGCGGCAAGGGAGGGACGGTGGCGGCGCCGGCGATCCGTTCGTTCGCGATGCCCCAACTGGTGGCCCCCGGCGAGGTCGCGCCGCGGCCGTTATTGCCTTCGTTCTTGTATCTGCCCGGCGCCCACGATCTGCCAGCGGGGGCAACGGCGCTCCCCTGGAATTCTCAGTCCGATTACGCGGTCGGCGAGTTCGCGCGCAATCACGGCGCCAAGGTGCCCGGCCGGCTGGCGACTTCCGCCAAGTCGTGGCTGTGCCATGCCGGGGTTGATCGCTCGGCTCCGTTGCTCCCCTGGAGCGCTCCCCCTGATGTACAGCGTATCTCGCCGGTCGAAGCGTCGATGCGCTACCTGCGCCACATGGTCGAGGCGTGGAACCATCAAATGGCGAGCAAGCATCCCGAGTACCGCCTCGAAAAACAGTCGGTCGTCCTGACCGTGCCCGCGTCCTTCGACGATGTGGCCCGTACCCTGACCGTCGACGCAGCACGCAAGGCGGGGATCGAAAAGGTCACGTTGCTCGAAGAGCCCCAGGCGGCGTTCTATTGCTGGCTGGCGACGCACACGCCGCAGGAGGCGGCCCAGCTCAAACCAGGCGATCACTGCCTGGTCGTCGATGTGGGCGGAGGTACTACCGACTTCAGCCTGATCCAGGCCGGCGAAGAAAACGGCGCTCTCACTTTTCTCCGCCAGGCAGTCGGCGATCACCTTCTCCTCGGCGGCGACAACATGGATCTGGCGCTGGCCAAATTCATCGAGGTCAAGCTTCCCTCGGCCGGCAAGCTCGACGCGGCCCAGTACGGCGCCTTGACGCAGGCCTGCCGTCAGGGCAAGGAGATCCTGCTCAGCCCGAATCCGCCCGACAAGTTCTCCGTCAGCGTCATGGGACGCGGACGATCGGTCATCGGCGGCTCGCTGCACGCGACGCTGACGGCCGCGGATGTGCGCCGAACCATCCTGGAAGGCTTTTTTCCGCTAGCAAAGCGTGATGCCGAGCCGACGCGCGGCGCACGCGCCGGCTTGCACGAAATGGGCTTGCCCTATGTCAACGATCCGGCGATTACTCGACATCTGGCCAGCTTCTTGAAAAAGCACCTGGCGGTCGAGGGGACCACGCAAGCGCCGACCGCGCTCCTCTTCAATGGCGGCGTCTTCACTGCCAGCGCGCTGCGCGACCGCGTCGTCGAGACGCTCCAATCCTGGTTTGCGGACGCGCTGCCGAACTGGCGCCCTCTCGTGCTCACCAATCCCTCACTCGATTTGGCCGTGGCCTGGGGCGCCGCCCACTTCGCCTGGCTCAAGCATACGGGCGGACGCCGCATTGGCGGCGGCATCGCGCGCTCCTACTACGTCGGTATCGAAACGGGGAAGCAAGCTGCCGAGGGCGCATCTGCGACAGCCGGTTCCGTGGCTGTCTTGTGTGTAGTTCCGCAGCATCTTGAAGAAGGGCAGGAGATCACCCTGCCGCAGCCCGAGCTCGAATTGTCGCTCGGTCTGCCGGTGATGTTCCCGCTCTATTCCTCCACGGTGCGTGCAGGGGACAAGGCGGGCGACCTGCATCGCGTGGCGCCCACGCAGCTCTTACAGTTGCCGCCCCTTCATACCGTCCTGCGTGGCGGGAAACGGAGCGGCACCCGGAGCGTGCCGGTCACCTTGGCTGCTCGCTGCACCGAGATTGGCACGCTCGAACTCTGGTGCGTCGCCAAGGATGGCCATAACCGCTGGCGTCTCGAATTCAACGTCCGCGACATCGTCCGCGACGCTGACGAAAGCGCCGACGACGCCGACAAATCCGCGCGGGTCGTTACCGACGTTTGGCCCGAAGAGCTGGTGCAAGCCGCAGCCACACGCATTCGTGCTGTCTACACCGGGGGTGTTCACGCTGCGCAGGAGGTCCGCGAATTCGATCCGAAGCAGTTGACCAACGAGCTCGAGGCGGCTCTCGACGCCGGACGTGACCGCTGGCCGACGGGGCTTTGCCGTCGGCTGTGGGATTTCCTTGCCGACGCTGCCGATCAGCGTCGGCTCTCGCCCGCGCATCTGTCACGCTGGTACAACCTGGTTGGCTTCAGCCTGCGGCCCGGCTTCGGGGATCCGATGGACAGATACCGCGTCGAGCAATTGTGGAAGCTGCTGCACTCGACGCCGAAGGGGGCCAAGCCTGGCCTTGCGCTCCCGGAGGGGGGCGCTGATTTTTGGATCATGTGGCGCCGCGTTGCCGGGGGATTGACGACCGCGCTGCAGAATACCCTCTTCAATCGCTTGCGGCCCGTCCTGTTGCCCAAGAGCAATCCTGCGAAGCCGCCGGCCAATGAATACACGGAAATGTGGCGGGCGGCTGCCAGTCTGGAGAGGCTCGACCTCAAAGCCAAGGAGCTTCTCGGTGATGCCGTCTTGAAGACCTGCAAACGCAGTCCGACGCCGCCACATGCGTTCTTCGCCCTGACTCGGCTCGGCGCACGCGTGCTTCTTTATGGGCCCTTGAATAGCGTGTTGCATCCGCAGGTGGTGCAGAAATGGATCGACGCGATCCTGCCATTCGAGCCGACCCATCAAAGCGAGAGTACCGCCTGGGCGTTTTGTCTTACGCAACTGGCGCGCAAGAGTGGGCAACGGGCGATCGATATCGATGACCACCATCGCTTGCAGGTTTTGAATGCGCTCAACGCCCAGAGCGTTCCTGTTCACTGGGTCCGCATGGTCGAGGATGTACTGGAACTCGAAGCCGACGAGCAGAGCCAAATGTTCGGCGAAGCACTGCCGATCGGCCTGCGCCTGCTGCGCACGGAAGAATAGCGTACGGCCACGGGTTCGGTGGGTAAGCCCAGGGATGAGGTACGCAGCTCCTCTGGGATTCGGAGTACGTCATCGCAGTGCTTGAAATCATAAAGTTGGCGAAGAGCGCATTTTGTTCTTGCAATTCACTGATTCATTAGAATAGACTCATCTCCATCTCATTTTTCCATCATTTGCAAGTATCGGGGACCGGTGGATGCATTGTTCTCGGAGGCGCGCATTTACGTTTCTTGAATTGCTGATTGTGCTGGCTCTTGTCGCAGTTTTGATCGCGTTCCTGGTGCCGGCGGTGCAGAAGGTGCGCGAATCGTCGAACCGAACACAGTGCATGAACAACCTCAAGCAGCTGGCGATGGGGTGCCATCGCTACGATCAAGTGAACAAGTTTCTCCCTCCTGCGAGGATCGGCCGAGACGCCTACGCCACTTGGCCTGTGTTGATTATGCCGTTCATCGACCAAAACGGGATCTATGCTCAGTGGGACATTCGGCAGGGTTTCTCCAGCCAGACCGCGGGGGCGCGCGAATCGGTCGTGCCGATGTTTTTCTGTTCGTCGCGGCGTGAGCCGATGATCAGTCCTGCGGATCAAAATGGACTGGCCAACCCGTCGCGTCCGGCCCAGGCGAATGGTGGCATGCCCGGCGCGTGCGGAGATTACGGAGGCTGCTCCGGCGATGGCACGAACATGAGCATGAATACTGCGAACGGGACCATGATCTGCGGCCGCGTGCTCAATCCGCCCAATCCAGGGCCACAGGCGGGTTTACAGGGAATCGATCAACCCAACAACACACCGCCGACGCTGCCGCTTGTGCCCATTCTTGAGTTTTCCGGGTACGTGAGCCTCGCGACAATCGCGGATGGGAAGAGCAACACGCTGTTACTTGGGGAGAAACACGTGCGGACGGGCCATCACGGCATGCGCAGCGACGGCGACGCCGCCTACTATAGCGGCGCGAACTATAACACCGCCCAGCGTGCCGCAGGACCGGGCTATCCGATTGCCCGCGGGCCCGGCGATTCCAATAGCAACCACCGCGATATGTTCGGAAGTGTTCATGATGGGATTTGCTTCTTCGCCATCGCCGACGGCTCGGTCCGGTCCCTGGCGACCACGATCGACCTAGTGACACTTGGACGCATGGCCAATCGCGCCGACGGGAATGCCATTGATTGAACTGGTAGGAACGAGGTTCGTCTTCAACTGTCCGGGAGATCCAGCCGATGCATCGAATGGGTGAGTACGCGCCGGCGTGGATGGCCCTGGCCGTCTGTCTGGCGGGCGTGGGAGGCTGCAATGGGGAGGGGCCCTATCCGGTGCAAGGCCGGCTGGTTTTCGAGAACGACGGCCAACCGGTCAAGGACCTCTATGGTTATACGGTGAGCTTCACGTCCGAATCCTCCCATCAAAGTGCCACGGGCGACATCGACCAAGACGGCGGCTTTCGTCTTACGTCGCGGCGCAAAGGCGATGGGGCCCTTCCCGGCATCTACAAGGTCGTCCTTACCCAGCCTCACGCCAACCCCGAACGGGGCGAATACCGTCAACCGGTTGTCGATGTGATTTACGAAGACCCTCGCAGGACCAACCTGCGCGCCAAGGTCGAAGCGAAAAACAACGTGTTCACTTTTCAGCTAAGACGTGCGATGCATGTTGAGCATAGTCCGTAGTCCGTAGTCCGTAGTAGTCTGGAACTATCTCGTCGGATTTGCTATTGCCACGCTCGTGCGCTGTCACGAGTGGAATGATGGATTGGAAATGTAGACGGCACACTCCGTGTGCCCGGACTCCGCACACGGAGTGTGCGGTCTACGATGGCCGGACCCCGCACCCGACGATTGACGGAGCACTGGAAGAGCGGGGTCGCGCAGGTGCCCGGGTTTCGTAAGCGTGTTCACAGGGTGCGATTACGCGGCTCCGCTTCTTGCGAGGGTGGAATCTCGGGCGACTACCTACTTCCCATGCCACGGACTACGGACTCCCCAACATCCCCATTGCAATCAAGTCCTGGCACGGTTCCGTGAAACTGCAACTGCCGAAGGCGGTCGCGAAGTCGTCCCGGGCAAGGACGACTTGACCGGCGCTGCAGGACCAGTCCTTCCAGGCGAAACAGTCTGGCTCAAAACGGAAATGCTGGGCGGTGCGGTCCGCCAGAATTCCAGCGATATCGCCCACCTGCAACGGATTGGTCCACGCGAGAATCCCGGCGCCGAAGACGTTGAGGAATCCGTGGTGCCAAACTTGCAGCGACGCGTCCCAGTGCCGGCATGGATGATGCAGTCCGGCCGTCGCCTTCCAGGGAACTCGGTGGGTTCGGCAGCAATCGATGAAGGACGCGATCTGGACGTCGCTCGGGAACGCTTCCGGCGTCAACCCGCCACAGCGCAACTTCATGCCGAAAGTCGGCGTTCGACTGATGCATTGGCACACTGACGCGATGTCGCTCTCCCACCTGGCCGACAGGGGCACTTCGATAAACGCCTGCAAGCCGGTACGCTTCAGGCTTTCTACTAAACGCTGGGATATCTGGATGAAGTCATCGCTCGGAAGGTCCTTCGGCAGGGCGAATTCGTAGGCGTGGACGCCGCCCAGGTCGCACAGGGCCGGTAAAAGAGCGTCGTTTTCCTCGTCATCAGGGTCGATCGGCGGCGGAGGGGGTGTACGTCCGAGCAAGGCCCAGCAATAGGCTTCTATGGACTTCAGGTCCGCTTCGATAACTTCGACTAGATCGCTCGCCTGCGTGCTGGGACTCCCCAGGGCGTTCACGGGGAGGGGCCGATCCCATAACGCCGAATTGGTGCCAGAAAGCACCTCCTGCAGACGCGCGGTCGGGCAAACGAACTTTCCCAGCATTGCCTGGTAAGGCGAAGTCTCGCGCTCGTGCAGGTAGGTCCGCACGGCCTCCTCCATGGGCAGCTTCGCGGGCGGAAACAAACCGGCGTAATCGATCAGGTCCGTCAGGAAAACGCGCACAGCCTTTTTCATGGCACATCTCCGACGAGGTCGCGGACCGCTCCAGCGCTTGGGGGGAATCCCCTGGGACTTGCAGCGATTGTAGCAATTCCACAAGCCATGCCGCCCAAGGGTTCTTCTATGATAATACGCTTTGCACTATATGAAACGCCGATCTTCGAGCGTCTTTTCACGTCTCCGGTTGACAACGGTCGAGAAGTCCTGCACCTCCGTCGATAACAGACGCGTGGTGAATGCTGAACATTCTCGTACACTCGTGTGGCATTGGCCTTCCGTGACGGGATACCCGCGCCCCCAAAACGCTCTGGGTAGATTGTTAAAACAGGCAATTCGGGAAGGATTTGCGAATTGCACCCGGCGGGCGGCATGCCTACAATGAGAGATGATCGTCGGCAAGGGAACGCTCTTAACTCCTGGCTTTCCACATGTTGGTCCCAAAACGTAGTTTTGAGATCGGCTCCGTCGAGCGCTGGAAGTTTTAGCCTTGGAAACAACCTCATGACTCGACCACGTCGGCAGCGCGGTCCTTCGGTGCAGTCGCCGCTGGAAACTTACCTGCGCGAAATCAACGAGACCGCACTCCTCAATGCGGAAGAGGAGAAGCAGCTCGCGCACGCCATCGAGGCCGGCGACAGTGAAGCGCGCGATCGGATGGTGCGCGCCAACCTGCGGCTCGTCGTCAACATCGCCCGCAGCTATACAGGCAAGGGGCTAGCGCTACAGGACCTGATTGAAGAAGGAAACCTCGGCCTCTTGCGCGCCGTGGAAGGTTTTGATCCGCGTATGAACACGCGCTTCAGCACCTATGCGAGCTACTGGATCAAGCAGTCGATCAAGCGTGCCCTGGTCAATACCGCCAAGACCATTCGCATTCCCGCCTACATGGTTGAATTGCTGGCTAAGTGGCGCCGCGAAACTGCACGGCTCCAGGATCACCTTGGCCGCCCGCCGACCCATGAGGAAGTCGCCAAGGGGCTCAACCTCCCCAAGAAAAAGCTTGCCATCATCAAGAAAGCCATCCGCGTCTACAATGCCGCTCCGCAAACCGACCAGGTTGAGGCCGGCTGGTCGCTCGACGAGATGGTGATGGACGGCAACGCCAAGTCGCCCGACCTGGAAATGGTCGAAGCCGACGATCTCAAGCACGTCCTCGAATTGCTCGACAAGATGGACCCCCGCGAAGCTACCGTCCTGCGCATGCGCTTCGGCTTGATCGAAAACGAGGAGCCGAAGACGCTCAAGGAAATCGGCGAATCTCTCGGCCTGACCCGTGAGCGCGTACGCCAAATCGAAAGCGAAGCCCTCTCGAAACTCAGCGAAAGCATGCACGGAGATTAGCCGAAGCCCGCGCGTTGAGCATTCGTTTTTCATCGGTCGGGACTTGGGTTTAAACCTTGGCCAGGGTAGGGTGCCCATTTTTCTTGCGCAGACCCCCTTTCTGCGTGTTACAATACCGTGTGCGAATCACTCATGAACAGAACGAGCTGGAACCGGGCCGATCGGTACATCCGTCGGCCATGGACCAATCCACTGTTCCGATGCGTCGGCTGACGCCGTATGCCGGTTTCGGCAATAGCGGGCCTTCGGGTCGAGGGGCTGATTTCATGAAGTTTTACCTGATCGTCGCCAAGGGGAGTAAGCAAGGCTTGCCGATCCCCATCACGATCGATCTATTCCTGGTCGGCTCCGACCGCATGTGCCAGCTTCGGAAACGCAGCCTGGGCACCAAGCATTGCGCGTTCGTTACCCGCGACAAGAAGGTCTTCGTCCGCGATATGGACAGCGGCAATCCGACGCTCGTCAATGGCGCCGTCATCCCGCCGGGCCAGGAATGGCCTCTGCACAAGGGGGACCGTATCAGCCTCGGCACACTGGAGTTTCTCGTCGAGTTTCGCGAACACGCCCTCTCGCAGGAGGATGTGGAGGAGTGGTCGGTTCGCAGTCTCGATGAACAATGCCAGGTAGAAGAAAACGAGTACGAGGACGATTCCGATCAGCGTACTGCCTCCGGGGCCGCCCAGTTGATCCTTAACCAGTTGAATGCCATGCAAGGCAAGGTGACGGGGCAGCTGCGAATCGGCGTGGAAAAAGGAATCACGGTCGTACGACTAAACTGTATGAAGCTGATCGCGGAATCCGAGATAGCGTCACTCAAGATAGAGTTGTGTGACAATCTGAACAAGAGCAATTTACGCGTTCTTATCGACCTCAAGAACGTGCGTCGGCTCTCCTCGCAGGCCGTGGTCATGCTTGCCGACTTCTACCGCTGGCTGCAAGGACCACGCGGCAGCACGATGGCCGTTTGCCGCATCCGGCCGGAACTCCGTTCGGCGATGTCCATGCTGAAGGTGGAAAACATCCCGATCTTCCGCGACAAGAAAACAGCGCTGGACGCCGACTGGTAGGCGCCGCTTGCGGTTTCGCGCTCGCCTGGCGAAGGCGAAGCCGCACGCGGGCAAGGCGTTTGTCACTTTTGATTCACATCGCAATACAACCAGCGCGCCGGCGGTTCCCAGTCGCATGCGAGCGGCGGGTGCTGGCGGATGAAGCGATTGAACGACTGATCGTAGAAAATGTCATGCGGGTAGGTGGCGCTGGGGCGCGTCGTCGCACTGTCGACGATGCCGGCCGCCACGCAGGCTTCCAGCACAAGTTCCGAGCAGTAGTAACGCGAGCGTTCACCGTGGGGGCCGCCCATGACGGCGGTGCGAAACGGGCCACGATCGCGAAACGGCGTCAACTGAACTCCCAACCGCACCAGGGCGAAACGCTTGCCGATCTGGCGTTCGGCGAAATCGGTCAAACAGGCCGATTGGTCCGCCGTCAGCGGAGTCTTGCGCTTGCGAATCCAGACCGGGCCCTTGTCCGCATATTCCTTGAGGTGGGGGAGTAGAGGAAGCGCCTTGACCCAGATGGTATCGTTCGGCCCTGCCTCCAGCGTCGCCAGGCTGCCATCGCGACGGGCGACAACGATCGCAGAGTTATGCGGCTCAAACGCCAGCGCCATGTCGTGCGTAATTTTCCAGAAGAGATTCTTGTCGGTCGCGAGCATCACATCGCCTGGCTGCGGGACGTAGGCCCGTGCTTTGCCGCGCACGGGTCCCTTCCTGTCCATGCAGTACGAGGGATCGTAGAGGAAGGAACCAATCGCCTGGTCACAGGGCTGCCCGTGGACGAGGGCGCCAAATGCAAGCAGGGTCAATGTGGTCAGGGTCGAATACTTCACGGGTGAACACTCCTTACGTCGAAATGATTTCTCGATCTTGCCGTCTGCGGGCCAGGGCACGCAATCGCTGAGGGGCAAACGGCGGCAGCAACCAGACGAGTCCTGGTCTCAATTCTATATCCGATTCAGGCCAAGTGCGGGTGTATTCAATCGCCATGGAAGGGGCTCGGAGTGCCTCTCGCGGTGCTAGACTATTCGGATTGCGAAGAGTGTGGGAATTGTGCTGGCAGTTGCTTGCATTCAAATCTCGTCCTGGCTATCATCTCTGCATCTTACACAGATTCTCATTTCAGAAGGGATAGCCATGTCGACACAGCCCAGGTGGAGTTCCGATCCGGACAAGCAGGGGGATTTCCTCGATGATTTCAAGAAGGCGACGGCGGCCGAATTGGCGTCCATCAAGGCCAGGCAGCGCTGGTTTCTGCCGCTGCTCTTGATCGCTGCTGCTATCCTGGGGTTCGCCTGGATTGCCTGGTTCAAGTCCAATGATTTCCAGGCAGACACCGACGAACGGCTCAAACGCATCGAGAAATCGATCGCGGACCTGGCGAGGGCTCAAGAAGCGCGCCAGGCCGCCGCCGAACTGCGCGCCAATTTGCTTTACCTGGATAACGGTCTGACCAGCAAGGAACGAGCCGATTTCTACCACCTGGCCGAAGGCAGCGAGGTCTTTCCGCTCACCTGGCTCAAGGCTCTCGAGACGGACAACGGCAAGCTTTTTCTCAACGATGTCGAGCGGCTCGGCTTCCTGCCCGATCCGGATAACAAGGACGGGCTTCCCGTCGGTCTGACTTCGGGCGTGACCATCGGTCTGGAGCCCCTCGGCCCCATGGTCGGACTGAACTGTGCGGCCTGCCATGTCGGTGAAATTCATTACAAGGGCAAACGCGTTCGGATCGACGGCGCTCCCAATCTGCTCAATACTCGCGAGTTCTTCAAGGCTCTGATTGATTCCGCCCTTGGAACTGCCAAGGATCCGGTCAAGCTGCTGGCGTTCCTGGGCCGCGTTCATGACCAGGAAGAGAAGGCGGCCGGCGCTACGCCTTCCACCTCCAGGTCGCTGGCGCGACGACTGCTGGTCCGCGTCGTTCAGCGCGAAGAGGACGCTTTCAAGGCCGTCCTGAAGCCTGTGATCGAGAAGCTTATCAAGAAGGAATTCGAAGGCGACAACTTTGATCTCAAGGCAACCCTCAAGGAGGGCGTGCAGGATGCCAAGACCTTTCGCGAGAAGATTGTGCAGTCCCACGTCGTCGAGGATATCGCCTCTCTCTTGGGTAAAAGTAAACTCCTCAAGGCATTGGCCAATGAAGCGGAGCAGCACAGTGCGCTCGCGCATACGTTGCACGACATCTATATCAGCATTCGCCTCTTGCGGGCGAGGGCGGTGTTTCTGGAGAAGCTCGGTCCCGTCGGCGAAAACCCGCGCACGAACTGGGGCGCCGGCCGCGTGGATGCGTTTGGCTCGGCACGCACCTTCCTCTTTGACGCTAAATATGAGCCGATCAACCCGGTGAGCTATCCGCCGATCTTCGAGTTGGGGACCCATGACTGGTTTCACTACGACAACAATACGACGACATTCCTGGAGCGCAACTTCGGCCAGGCGCTGGGCGTCGGCGCCGTTTACGACCCGAAGACGCTCAACTCCACCTTGCAACCGCAAAACCTCATCAAGCTCGAAAGCCTGGCCCGCAAGCTGTCCGCACCAAAATGGCCGGAGGAGGTCCTCGGCAAGATCGATTCCGAGCGTGCCGGCCGAGGCGCGAAGCTGTACGCCAAGTACTGTGCGGAGTGTCACGATGCGCCGAAGGATGGTCCGGCGTTCGTGCGGCTCTTCGAACTCGACGATATCAAGACCGACCCGGCACGTGCGCTGATGTTCGCCGAGAAACTGCCCGATGGCACGCTGTTCCCCGATGCGATTCGTGCCACGCTGTTCAAGCTGAAGACCAAAGAGATTGCCAGCTTTGATCCGGCGGAGAAGGCAGCGATCGAGAAACAGCCGGTCGAGTGGCGTGGCCCCGCCAAGTATTCGGCGCGCACGCTCAAGGGAAGCTGGTCCACGGCTCCTTACCTCCACAACGGCTCGGTGCCGACCATGGACGACCTGCTCAAACCTGCGAAGGATCGGCCCACAAAGTTTTACGTCGGCAGCCATGAGTACGATGTCGAAAAGATCGGCTTCCGCAGCGATGACAGGATGAGCCCGTTTGACACCACGATCCAGGGCAACTCCAACTCAGGCCATGAAGGCGATCGCTACGGCACCAACATGTCCGCGGAGCAGCGGAAGGACTTGCTCGAATATTTGAAAACCTATTGAGCTATATCGGCAAACGGCTGGCGGCAGCCGAGCGATGGGACAACTCGTTCGGCAGCCAGACATTGCTGCGGCGTGTGTAGCACAGGCATTTTGCCTGTGCTCACAGGCGTCGCATCGACCCAGGAATCTGGCCTGAAAGCCTGCTGGTTCACAGAGCACAGGCAAGATGCCTGTGCTCCAGGTGGGGATGCAAGCTTGGGCTCGGGTACCGCAAACCGCGGGCCCATCCCGTCGGCGATTCGGACGGAAGAATCTCCTTGCAATCCGCCTTGGTCGCTGTCATGATAAGGTGGACTTGTTGTGGGCCCTGCCGATGTTTGGCACGCGATGCCGATCGCGTTTTTTCGCCGTGACTACTCAACGCCAACTCTGCGACCGATAGAATGACACCTCAGCGCATGAAGGCGGGCGCTAGTGTTCTTTTGGAGATTCGACGCATGACCTGGTTGCGATTTTCTTGTCTGGGATTGCTTGTCGCGATCACTCCCGCCGCGTTGGCGCAGGAGAAGAAGAAGGACGACAAGCCGCCCGAAACGGTCAGCTATTACAAGGACGTGCGGCAAATCTTCCAGCAGCATTGCCAGGGATGTCATCAGCCTTCCATGGCCAAGGGTGGCTATGTGATGACTGGATATAGCGAACTGTTCAAGAAGAGCGAGAAGGACATTGCCGGCGTCATCGCGGGCAACCTCAAGGAGAGTGGCGTTTATCAGCAGATCATTCCGCAGCAAGGCAAGAAGCCGGCGATGCCACGCGGCAAGGAACCACTTTCCGAGCGTGACGTGACAGTCATCAAACGCTGGATCGAGCAGGGAGCCAAGGACGACACGCCCGCTTCCGCCAAGCTTGCAGTCGTCGACACGGATCATCCCCCGGTGTATGAACGTCCGCCCGTTATCAACGGCCTGGCGTTCAGCAAAGATGGAAGCTTGCTGGCGGTCACCGGGTATCATGAAGTGCTGTTGCACAAGGGGGACGGCACCGGCCTGATTGCACGCCTCATCGGCGTCTCCGAACGCGTCCAGTCACTGGCCTTCTCTCCCGACGGGAAATGGCTCGCCGTCACCGGCGGTAACCCAGGCCGCTTCGGCGAAGTGCAAATCTGGAACGTCGAGAAACGCGCCCTCAAGCTCTCCACACCGATTACCTTCGACACCATCTACGGCGGCAGCTGGTCGCATGACTCCAAGCTCATCGCCTTCGGCGGCGCCGATAATTCCTTGCGTGCCATCGAGGCCGAGACCGGCAAGCAAGTGCTGTTTCAAGGCGCGCACAGCGATTGGGTGTTCGACACCGTCTTCTCCGTGAAGAGCAATTTCCTCGTCTCCGTGAGCCGGGATCGCTCCATGAAACTAACAGAGGTCGCCACCGAACGGCTCGAGGACAACATCACCAGCATTACCCCGGGCGCACTCAAGGGAGGCCTCGCCGCAGTCGATCGCCATCCGACCAAGGACGAACTGCTCATCGGGGGCGCCGACGGCACTCCCAAGCTCTATCAGATGTATCGCACCAAGCCGCGCCAGATCGGCGATGACTTCAACCGAATTCGGTTCTACGATACTCTTCCTGGCCGTATCTTCGCGGTCAAATTCAGCCCCGACGGCAATCGAATCGCCGCCGGCTCGTCCAACGACGGCAAAGGCGAAGTGCGCGTCTACGAAACGGCTGGCAAAGCCGTGTCAACGTTCAAGGGCATCAACGGCCCAATTTACGCTCTGGCGTATCACCCCAAGGGCAACCTGGTCGCATCCGCGGGATTCGAAGGACTGGTGCATCTGAATGACCCCGTGAGCGGCATCCTGATCCGCGATTTCGTGCCGGTGCCGCTGAAGAAGTGAGATACGGTTGGAGCATAAGAGATTGGAGATGGGCTCGCTCAGAATGATGCATCTATTGGAAAACATGAGAAGGTCCTGGAGAAAATTCTTGACGGGATGGCGGACCACAACATTCCGTTTCGCGATCTTTGCAACTTTCTCAAATTCCTCGGGTTTAGGGAACGCATCAAAGGTGATCACCACATATTCACGCGTGAAAGGGTTGCAGAAATCGTGAATCTGCAACCGAAAGGATCGAAGGCGAAGGCGTATACAAGTAAAGCAGGTCCGCGAACTGATACTCGAATATCGACTCGGTGAGATGAATGATGAATAAGTATGAGATTGTTATCTACTGGAGTGAGAGCGATAACGCTTTCATTGCAGTTGTCCCGGAGTTGCCAGGTTGCATGGCCGATGGGAAGACTTATGTTGACGCGGTCCGGAATGTGGAAGTTGTGATGCAGGAATGGATTGATACGGCAAAGGAAGACGGCCGGCCGATTCCTGTTGCGAAGGGCCGGCTGATGTTTGCCTGAGCTATCCGGGGCCAAGGGCGCTGATGGCAAACGTTGTGCGTGTGCCGATGAAGGGGAGCGAGAAGAAGTAAACCATTTACCCCAGCGTCTCAGACGCGGGGCTAAACCAATGCGATACCACGGGAATTTATCCATGAACCGTTTTTCACGTTTCTTGCTACTTGCTGTTCTACTTGTTCCGGGTGTTGCGTCCGCCCAGGAAAAACTCCCGCCTGGCGTCAAGGTCGTCAAGATCGAAGTCGCGCCGGCTACGATCGAATTGAAGTCGCCGTTCGATTATCGGCAACTTCTCATCACCGGCGTGCTCGACAACGGCGACCGGGTCGATCTCACGCGCCTCGCAAAGTTCACGACGGCGGCGAACGTCAAGGTCTCCGAGCGCGGGCAGGTCCGCCCCGTTGCTGACGGGCAGGGGGAGATTCAGTTTGCCTTCGAGGGCCAGAGCGGCAAGATCCCCGTCCTCGTCAACGGTCAGAAGCAGCACCACGAAATCAGCTTCACGCGCGACGTCATGCCGACGCTGTCGCGCATGGGTTGCAACGCAGGGACCTGCCATGGTTCGGCCCAGGGCAAGAACGGCTTCCAGCTCAGCTTGCGCGGGTACGATCCGATCTTCGATCATCGCGCCCTCATCGACGACATCGGCGGCCGGCGCTTCAACCGTGCCGCCCCGGAACGAAGCTTGATGTTGCTCAAGACGAGCGGCGTCGTCCCGCACGTCGGCGGCGTTCTCACCCAGCCGGGGGAGCCGAGGTATGAACTGCTCCGGCAATGGGTTGCTCAGGGGGTCAAACTCGATCTGACTACGCCGAAGGTGACGAAGATCGAAGTATCCCCCGCCAGTGTCGTGATCCCGCTCCCCGGCATGAAACAACAGTTGACCGTGTGGGCCACCTATAGCGATGGGTCAAAACGCGATGTCAGCGCCGAGGCGTTTCTCGACAGCGGCAACATCGAAGCTGCCACCATGGATAAGCAAGGAGTTGTCACGGCTCTGCGCCGCGGCGAGACCGCCGTGCTCGCACGTTTCGAGGGGAATTACGCCGCCGCCACGCTCATCATCATGGGCGATCGCACCGGTTTTGCCTGGAAGGACACGCCAACTTACAACTACATCGACGATCTCGTTTACAACAAATTGAAGCTGGTCAAGATTCTGCCGAGCGACGTCTGCACCGACGCCGACTTCGTTCGCCGCCTGCACCTGGACCTGACCGGCCTGCCGCCGGAGCCGGATGCCGTGCGGAAGTTCCTCGACGACCCAACCCCGAGTCGGCAAAAGCGCGAGAAACTCGTCGACACGCTCGTGGGGAGCGCAGATTACGTCGATCACTGGACGAACCGCTGGGCCGACCTGTTGCAGGTCAACACCAAGTTCCTCGGCGTCGAGGGCGCGCAGGCGTTTCGCAAGTACATCGCAGCCGCAGTTCAAGGGAACAAGCCCTATGACAAGTTTTGCTATGAGCTCCTCACCGGCGCCGGTTCGAATTACGACAACCCGGCGGCCGCGTACTTCAAGATTCTCCGCGATGCCGATGCCGCCATGGAGAACACGACCCATCTGTTCCTGGCCGTTCGCTTCAACTGCAACAAGTGCCACGACCATCCATTCGAGCGCTGGACGCAGGATCAATACTACGAGATGTCGGCATTCTTCACGCAGGTCAGCCGGCGCGAGGACCCGAAGTTCAAGGGGCGCAAGACCGAGGGCTCCGCAGTGCGAGGCGCTTTGCCTCTGGTCGAAATCATCGAGGACAGCAAATCGGGCGAAATCAAGAATGAACGGACCGGCATCAACGCGGTTGCCAAGTTTCCCTTCGTCCATCCCGGCTCCCCCAAGAGTGAAGGACCACGTCGCGAACAACTCGCCAAGTGGATCACCTCGAAGGACAATCCCTACTTCGCCAAGAGCTATGTCAACCGGCTGTGGAGCTATTTGCTCGGCGTCGGCATCATTGAGCCGATCGATGATATTCGTGCGGGCAACCCGCCGACCAATCCGCAGCTTCTGGACAAGCTGACCGACGAGTTCGTCAAGAGTGATTTCAATGTACATCAGCTCATCAAGACGATTTGCAAGTCGCGCACCTATCAGCATTCCATCACGACCAACAAGTGGAACAAGGACGACGAGGTGAACTACTCGCATTTTTACGCCCGCCGTCTGCCGGCCGAGGTGCTGTTCGACGCCATTCATCGCGTGACCGGCTCGCCGTCGCAGATTCCGGGGCTGCCCATCGGGGCGCGAGCGGTGCAGACCGTCGATTCGAGCGTGAAGGTGGCAGGCGATTTCCTGTCGATCCTCGGCCGGCCGCCGCGCGAGAGCGCGTGCGAATGCGAACGCATCAATGCCATGCAGGTCGGCCAGGTTCTGAGCTTTGTCACCGGGCCGACGGTCAACAATCCACTCAAGGACCCGAACAATCGCATCGCCAAGATCGTCGCCGCGGAAAAGGATGATGCCAAGGTCGTCGAGGAGTTGTTCCTCGCAATCCTCAACCGTCGGCCCACTGCGAAGGAGACCAAGATCGGCATCGGCGCCTTGCAAGGCAATGACGAGGAGTACGCCAAGCTGGTTGCTGTGAATAAGCAGCACGTCGATGCCGTTGTCGCCTACGAAAAGCAACTCCCGCAGGTCGTTGCTCGTTTCGAGGAAAATGCGACGCGGACGCCAACGTGGATCCCACTTGACCCGACTGCCATGAGCTCGCAAGGCAAGGCTGTGCTGACCAAGCAGAGTGATCTCTCGATTCTGGTCAGCGGACCTAATGTGCAGCCGGAGTCGTATCGCATCAGCTTTGAAACGAAGCTCGCGGACATCACCGGCATCCGGCTTGAAGTTTTGCCTGACAAGACACTCCCCGCGCAGGGACCCGGGCGAGGCGCCAACGGCAACTTCGTCCTCAATGAGTTCCGCCTCGACTTCGCCAAGACCGGCGACAAGGGCAAGCCCAAGACCGTGAAGCTGGTCCGCCCGCAGGCGACGTTCGCGCAGGATCAATTCCCGATCGCGAATACCGTGGACAACAACCCTGATAGCGGCTGGGCCATCGCGCCGAACTTCGGCAAGCCACAGACCGCCGTCTTCGAGCTACAGCAAAAGATCGGCACGACCGAGGGGACGACGTTGACGGTGACGATGCTGCAAAAGTTCGGCCAGCAGCACACGGTCGGCAAGTTCCGCATCTCCGTGACCACGTCCAGGCCGCCGGTGCAACTGCAAGGCACGACGCCGCCGAATATTGCCAAGATCTTGGAGATTCCGAAGGACAATCGGACGCCGGAGCAACACGCCGCAGTGGTCAACTACGTGCGTTCGATCGACCAGGAGCTGGCGCGGTTGCAGCGTAATGTGGCCGAATACCCGGTGCCTCCCAGCGCACGTGTGCTCGGCGCGCAGGACCTTGGCTGGGCGCTCTTGAATAGTCCAGCGTTCTTGTTCAATCATTAGAGACTTGCCTCTGCACTTCTCCGCAAGATGCGGAGAAGCTTGCTGATCAAAATAAAGCGAATCACGAAAGTACGAAAAGGAGAGAAATGTTGGATTGAACAGTTCGCTCCAGGCCTTCAGATTCTCCCTTTCGTGTTTTCTTGCTTTCGTGATTCGCATTTGGTTGCAGCTCAGCCGCATTAAGAATTGCCCGTTGTTTAGCCCCGCGTCAACGGCGCGGGGCTAAACGTAGAGGGCTTCGCCATGTCGCCGGTGCAGCGTTTCGTTTGCATCCTGCTCTTCACACCCCTGGTTGCGGTCCCGTTCCTCCATCCTTCGCCGCCGCCGGTCATTGAAGGCGCCGCCACCGATGCCGTCGGTCCTGTTGCCAATGCGCGGGTTGGCTGGCAGGGCCAAAGCAAGCGAATTGCCACAGATGAACAGGGCCGTTTCCGCGTGGTGGCAACGGAAAACGCGCAACGTATCATCGCGACCAAGTCGGGGTATCGCATTGCGTCGGCGCTCGCTTCCGACCAGCCCATCCGCCTGAGGCTCGAACGGCTGCGGAAAGAGGACAACGCCGATTACAGATGGATCGATCCGCACGCCGATGCGAGCAAGCCGAACAATTGCGCTAACTGCCACGGCGAAATCTATCGCGAGTGGAAAGACAGCGCCCATGCGCGTTCAGCGACGAATCCAAAATTCTTGCACCTCTACGCCGGTACCGACGGTAAAGCTGCTGTGCGAAAGAAATGGAACGCGCGTTCGGAACATCCCGACGGCGCCGCCGTTTGCGCCGCGTGCCATGTGCCGACCTTGAAGTCTGCCACGCTCGATTACGACATCCGTACAGCCGACGGCGTCAACAAGAGTGGGATCCATTGCGATTATTGCCACAAGGTCGCCGATGCACCGACCGACAAGCTCGGCACGCGCTTTGGGCGTGACGGGCTTTTTTTATTGCGTCCACCCCCCGGGGAATTGCTCACCTTCGGGCCACTCGATGATGCCGTGCGCAAGGGGGAGTCGTTTGCCCATCTGCCGTTGTACAAGGAGAGCCGTTACTGTGCGTCGTGCCACGAGGGGACTGTGTTCGGCTTGCATGCGTATGGGACCTACTCCGAGTGGCTAGCAAGTCCGGCCAAGAAACAAGGCAAGCAGTGTCAGGATTGCCACATGGCGCCGACCGGCAAGATGACCAACATCGCTCCGGGCCACGGCGGCATCGAGCGTGCGGCGTCGACGCTGGCCAGTCATCATTTGCCTGGCGCGAGCCTCGAAATGCTAAGGCAATCGTTGAAGGTAAGCGTGCAGGCTAGCGTGGAGCCGAACGGCCGACGGGTGGAGGTTGCTATCGTTGCCGAGGGGGTCGGGCATCGGGTGCCGACGGGGTTTCCGGACCGTCAACTCGTCATGGTCGTCAAGGCATACGACGCCAAGGGGGCTCTCGTCAAGCTCTCGGAGGGGCCTCGTTTGCCCAGAAGCGTCGGGAAATGGTCGGGCAGCGCCGGCGTGCTTTATGCCAAGCAGTTGACAGGCGAGGCGGCGCGGACGCCGATTCCCTTCTGGCTGCACGTGGAAAAAATCGAGGATACCCGTCTGCACCCGGAGCACCCGGACCGTCGAGCATTCGTGTTTGCCGAGTCGGCACACCGCGTCACGCTGCAACTCTGGTACAGACGCTTCTGGCAGGAGGTCGCCGACGAACGCGGGTGGACCGACAATGATACACTCGTCGTCGAGAAAACACTGAAATGGAAAGAGCCTTGAGGCGGCCTTGGTTTTCGACCGCTGAACTTGTCGGTGGCGTGCGGCAAGGCGCGAGCCAGGAGTGTAGCCGGCATTCTTCGTATGCGGGGGTCGGCACACGGAGTGTGCCGACTTCAAACTTGCGGATTCGCCGGGTAACGGCGGTCAGCATCCTATCGTCGCTCATTCCACGTTCGTAGCCTTCACTCGGCAACGAGATTGGCAAGTTCCCTTCTCCCCTCCCCGTGCTACCTGGTAAACTGAAGGAGGAAGAATTCCCGGGGCCTTTTCATGCAACGTAGGGTCATCAGTGCGTGCCTGTTCTTGCTGCTCTCTGTCGCACCGGCGCGCGCCGGACTTTATTATTCGAGCGAACAGTTCGCGTCGCTGCCAGCGCAATGGCGAGGCTTTCTGCTGGACCATCGGGCACTGCGCAATATTGCCGTGAAGCCGAAGGTGGAAGCGGAGGCCAGCCCGCTACGGACTCGCTATCGCCAGGAGGCGGACAAGCTGAAGGCGCGCGCGACTAAGGAGAAGCTCAGCGCCGATGATCTGGCGGACCTTGGCGCCCTCTACAGTCGGCTCGGCGAAATCGATCGGGCCATCGAAGTTCTCCGGCCAGCGCAGCGAGCCCATCCCAATCACTTCGCCCTGGCTGCCAATCTCGGCACCGCCTGGCAACTGCACGGCGAATTGCGCCAGGCCGCCGGGGCTCTCGAGGAAGCGATCCGGCTCGCGCCTGGAAAATTCTTGGCGTTCGAAAAGGCCCATCTCAAGCTGGTTCGCTCCCGAATGCAAAAGCAGGCCGGCGACCTCGACGATCTTTTTGGCATCCGGTACGTGAATGACAAGGACGCCTTCGAGCCAGGCAAGATCGCAGCGGGACATCTGAAAAAGCTGCCGGTCCACGCTCTGGCCGTGGCCCAGCAACTCGCCCTCTGGCTGCCGGCGGACGGGCCGCTTTTATGGCAGCTTGCCGAGCTTGCCAATGCCCATGGTGACATTCGCAATGCCGCGTCGATGATGGAGGGTTGTGTGGTGCAGTTTGGCATGAATCAGCCGGCGCTGCGAGCACGCCGTCAGATCTTGCGCGAAGTGGTCGCCAGCCTGCCGATGCCGAAGTTGGGTGAAGAACATGTAGACAAGCACGCCGGGACCATCGCTTTCCGATCGCGCCGGCCGCTCGTTTCGAAGCTGGATACGTTGGGTTTGCCTGCCATCGATCCGAAGGGGGTGAACCCGATTCCGTGGGAGCTTTTCGGCGAGACGGTGTTAGCCAAGCCCTTCAAGCTAAGTTTTCCCAAGTACTTACATGAGTTGGAAGGCAAACAGGTGTCGATGACCGGTTTCATGTACCCGCTGGGTGAGGATCCTGAGCTTGCCGCATTCCTGTTCATCGAGGCGCCGATCGGCTGCTGGTACTGCGAGATGCCTGAGACGATTGGAATTGTGTATGTGCGTTTGCCCGCCGGCCAAACGGCACGCATTCAGCGCGGGGTAGTGCGCGTGGTTGGCCGACTGCAATTGAACGCGAATGATCCGGAGGACTTTCTTTATACGCTGAAGGATGCCCGGGTTGGTGCGCTCGACTGATAACACTTTTGCCCTTGGCCATCGCACGCGCCAAGGATTTTCACGAGGATCCCCATGGCTCTGTCCGCAGCACAAATCCAGGAACAGAAGAAGCAGGCCGAGGAGCTGTTGTTTTCGGGAGAGGCCGAGCTTGGCTTCGCCAAGGGGCTCTTTTTTGGCAGGTTCCAGGCGTCTCTGCTTTTTCCATACCCCGAATTGCATCGCGAAGAGCGACCGATTGTCGAGCAGGCGGTGGCCGACGTCCGCAAGTTCGCTGACGAGCACATTGACGCCGCCGCCATCGATCGCAACGCCGACATTCCGCGCTTGGTCATCGACGGTCTGGCGCAGCTGGGCGTCCTGGGCATGACGGCGCCGGCGGAGTTTGGCGGCCGCGGCTTCTCGCAGCTTGGCTACACCAAGATTCTCCAGGTAATCGGCGGCCACTGTTCGTCGACCGCAGTTTTCGTCAACGCTCACCACTCGATTGGCGTTCGGGCCTTGCTGCTCTTCGGCACGCGCGCCCAGCAGGAGCGCTGGCTGCCTGACCTGATATCGGGGCGCAAGCTTGGCGCCTTCGCCTTGACCGAACCCGAGGCCGGCTCCGACGCCGCCAACGTGCAGACCACTGCCACGCCCAGCGCCGACGGCAAGACGTGGATTCTCAACGGCGAAAAGCGCTACATCACCAACGGCGGCATCGCACAGGTCCTCACGGTGATGGCCCGCACGCCGGTGCCAGGATCGAGCGAAACCAAGATCACCGCGTTCCTGGTGACACCCGACCTGCCCGGCTTCGAGGTTCTCGAGGCCCGCATGGAGAAGTGCGGCATCCGCGGCACGGCCACCGCCCGCCTCGCGTTCAAGAACATGCCGGTGCCGAGCGAGAACATACTCGGACCAATCGGCAAGGGGCTGCGGATCGCCTTGACCGTGCTGGACTTTGGCCGAACAACCTTCGGCGCCAGTTGCACCGGCGTCGCCCGCGTCTGTCTCGACGCGGCCATCAAGCATGCAAAACATCGTGTGCAGTTCAAGGAGCCGATTGGAGAGTTCGAGCTGGTCAAAAAGAAGATCGCCTTCATGGCCGCCAACGCGTTTGCGATGGAGGCGACGACTGCGCAGTGCGCGGCATTCATCGATCGGGGTGCGGAAGATTTCATGCTCGAAACGGCCATGCTGAAGGTCTGGTCCACCGAGGCGCTCTGGACGATCGTCAATGACACTCTGCAAATCTACGGCGGGCAAGGCTACTTCACGCGCGATCCTTTCGAGCGGATGATGCGCGACGCGCGTATCAATACCATTGGCGAGGGGGCGAACGATGTCCTGAAGGCGTTCATTGCGGTCGTCGGTTTACGCGGCGTCGGCGAGCATCTCAAGGGAGTACTGGCTGCGCTCAAGCATCCCCTTCGTGACTTCGGCAAGCTGTGGGACTTTGGGCGTAGCCAGCTCGCCGCCCATTTTTCGCTGCCACGGATTCCAGTGATGAGCCCTCACCTGAGCGGCGAGGCGAATCAACTCTCGTGCCGGGTGCGTGACTTCGGTCTGGCGGTTGTGGAGGTGCTCAAATACTTTCGCCAGAAGGCCTTGGCCCAGAAAAAGCCGGGCGACGATGAAGAGCTCAAGATCATGGAGGTGGTGCTGAAAAGCCAGTATCAGCAGGAGCGGCTAGCAGACGCGGCTTGCGACCTTTATGCATCAAGCTGCACGCTGGCCCGGCTCGATCAATTGACGACCGGCGCCAACGGCCATGAGGATACGCAGCGCGATATCCAGGCGGGGCACTATTTTCTGGCGCTGGCGAATCGGCGCATCAAGCAGAATCTGGCGTCCTTGTGGACCAATGACGACGAGCAGACGACGGCGACGGCGAATGCGTGGCTGGGAAAGTAGCCGCTCATGGGCGCTCGACGTAAGCGGCGTTTATCCCATCACTCCATATCCATACGGCGTCTTCACTGGATCGTTCTCGTCGAAGCGTGTGTAACGAAGCGGCGAGATGTCGAGCGCCGCGGCCTTGCCATCCACGATCAACTCTGCCATCAATTGTCCGACTATGGGCGACATCTTGAAGCCATGGCCTGAGAAGCCGACGGCGCAGTACGCCCCCTCGAGGCCGGGCAGTTTATCCATGATCGGGTGCCAATCCGGGGTGATGGCGTAAAGCGCGCCGTAGCCGCCGCGGCCGTAGCTGCGGTGCATGGCGGGATAGCGTCGGCTCAAACGCTGGCGTACGCCGGGGAGCCAATCGCCGTCGGCGGCTTCGTTGTATTGATCGGGATTGACGGGTTGCTTGATCTCCTCGCCTGCCAGGCTGCCGGCGTGGAGCATCTCACCGTGCGTCGGCTTGAAGTAAAGCCCCTGGACGAAGTCACAGTAGACCGCAGTGCGCCGGCCAAAGTCCGGTGGGCGGCGATAGAGGGCGACCTGCGTGCGACAGGCTTGCACGGGGAGCTTGACGCCGAGGTCCTTGCCGAGTTTTGCCGCCCACGGGCCCGTGGCCAGGATCACCGTGCTGCTGTTGTAGCGTCCTTCGTTCGTCTCCACACCGACGATCTTGTTTTTTTCAGTGACGACGCTTACCACCTCGACGCCCAGGCGGATGTCGGCCCCTTCGCGTCGCGCAGCCTCAGCGTACGACGCGACAACCTGCACCGATTCAACGTAGCCTGCTTCCGCCTCGTAGATGGCGATTTCGTCTTCCTTGAGGCGAGCATTCGGGTCGATGTCGGCAAGGACCTGGGCCGAGACGAGGCGAACGTCGATGCCGAGCTCCTGCTGCATCTTGAGATTGGCGTCGAGACCGGCTTTGTCTTTCTCGTTCACGATCAGGACCATGCCGGTGCGGGTGAAAACGGGGGGACCGCCGATGACCTGGTCGAATTGCTCGTAGACGCGCAAGCTCTTCTGAGCCATGGCGGCGGTGAGGCGGTTGGAGTAATGCTGGCGAACGATGGCGCCTGACTTTCCCGATGAGCCGGCGCCGAGATACGACTTCTCCAGGAGCACCACGCGCCCGGCCTTGCGTCTGGCCAGTTGCCACGCGATGCTGGTGCCCATGACACCGCCGCCGACGACGAGGATATCGCAGTTGACCGCCATGTTCGCCCTCAAGACGCCGCGGGGTGAGGATCTCCAAATCCCGAGGTTTGGTGTACTTCACCCCGGAGCTTCTTCTGGTTACTCCGGAAACAGCGGTGTGCTCAAATAGCGTTCGCCGAGGTCGGGGAGGACGACGACGATCAGTTTACCCGCGTTCTCGGTCCTATGGGCGACCTGGATTGCTGCCCACGCGGCCGCTCCACAGCTGATGCCGCAGAGCATGCCTTCCTCGCGCGCGAGCCGGCGTGCGATGTCGAAGGCGTCTTCGTCCTTGACCTGGATGACTTCGTCGATGATTTTGACGTTCAGAACGCCGGGGACAAAGCCGGCGCCGATGCCCTGAATGCGGTGTGGCGACGGGGTGAGCGGCTGCCCCTTCATCTTTTGTGTGATGACGGGACTCGACACTGGTTCGACGGCAATGGCCTTGAAGGACGGCTTTCTCTGCTTGATGATCTCGCTGACACCCGTGATGGTGCCGCCCGTGCCGACGCCGGCCACGAAGTGCGTGACGGTGCCGTCGGTGTCGGCCCAGATCTCCGG
>SXGT01848802.1_pt1 | contig 38709 bp, 38 predicted proteins | sample 3176221 | NCBI WGS metagenome assembly SXGT01 (sample SAMN11356862, study PRJNA531348) | freshwater metagenome | isolation source: freshwater sample F1-120 | place: China: Fuxian Lake, Yuxi | collected 2017-12-25 | reverse complement strand
TTCCAGCAGTGCGCTCAGCCCGGTAGCCGTGGTCGCCCCAAACGACGCCAGCAAGTAGTCGGAATACAAATCTGCTATCGGTTGTGATTTCATACGGGCGATTCTACACTTTTTTCGTTCCAGTCGCGTAAGGTGAGTTAGGTACAAGAGGGTGCTCTTGCCAGCGCCATTGGATCCTCTGATCGCCATGGTGCGACCTCGCCGGATAGTCAGCGTCAACTCCTTCAGCAACGGCGTCGCGCTATAGCCAAACGAGACCGCCTTGAATACCAGCCTCTCCTGGAAGGTGATGGGGCGCTGGCCGGTATAACTGCTATGGCTGCTTTCAGCCCACAAATGTCGCAGGGTGATCAACGAGGCATTGCCTGTCACGATCTGCGGCAGGGCGTTGGTGATATCGCCAATGTACCCATGCAGGAATCCCACCGCAATATAGAACGCCAAGAATTCTCCCAGCGTCATCTGCCCTGTGCTCACTGCAATGCTACCAATACAGAGCACCAGCAAGCTTCCCAGGGTCATCAGCACGGCCTGGAGTTGGCCATGGAGCGCATAGCCCATAGACATCCGGAGCGACAGGGCGCGAAGCGTATCGATGCGTTGCCCCTGGCGTCGGCTCTCAGCCTCTTCATAGCCTTGGACACGCGTCAGGTCCATGTAGGACAGCACAAATCTCGTGCCTTTGGCGAACGCCTCAAAGGCACGCTGACACACGACGACACGGGCCTGGAGGAAAGTTCCGGCATAGCTCGTGCTCAGTCCCAGGACGGGTGCTAAGGCCACGGCGATGAGGCACAGCTTAAAATTGAGGATGGACAACACCACCACCAGGACGGTGCTCACACAGATGGCTGGCACCAGGGAGGACAACACCGCGTAGATCATGTTGTCGACACGTTCCGTATCTTGTACGATGCGCGAGTGGATATCGTCGAGATCCGCCTCGGTCTGGAAGGCGCGCGGGAACGCGTAGAGCCTCAGAATGAGTTCCTGACGCATGGTGCTCACTGCCTGCTTGATAATGCGCATATTGTGCCAGCGCAGCCACAGCGCTATGACGCTGTTCCCGATGCGCAACAGGAGAATGGCCGCGCTGATGGCAAGGAGGACAGGCACGTTGCCGGCAGGGATGGCGTGGTCAAAGACATACCGCACCAGTGAGAGCCCGAGCAGCATAAAGCACGCTTGCCCCGCCGCGACACCGCCAAGGACACCCAGGATGAGCCACTGCCCCTGCAAATAGCCGGCGAAGTACGTCCAGGCACTGCGATCGATAAACTGTACCTGGCGTAGCCAGTGCTGCCACCAGCTGGTGCGACCTGACTGGGACATCAGCGTACGCTTTCGGGGAGTTCAAGGGCCTGGCGATGGCCCAGAAGCACTTCGACACTCCTTTGGAGTCCCTTGCGTAGGATCAGCTTCAAGACGTCCCGACGGCCCTCCATGCGCCAGCGATACCGCAGGTAATGCGGGAAATCGGTGAGGGTGCGCCAGAGACCAAGATCACCAGCGAAGCGGCCATAGTCAGCATATATGAGCTTGATGGGCCCAAGAAACGTCCGGTACACGTCGGCTTCCGGTTGCAGGATACAGGCACTTTCGAGACGTTCCACGGCGGAAATGCGCACCGCGGCAAGTTGCTGCAGCACACACGGAGGGATCGGCACGTCCATCTCCTGCGCCAGGTATTGCAGCCCCATGGTGAGCCGTAGGACCAGTTGCCGCTGCTGCGCTTGGCGCAGCAATCGTGGCCAATCGAACGTTGCCCCGGCCTCTCGCACAATGGTCGCTGCGTCGGCTATCCAACGTATGGCGGGCTCTGGGTTCCAACGGATGCCATGCATGATTACCAGTAAGAACTGGTCTACAGCATGCAATGTCTTGACAGGGATGCCCTGGAAGTCAAGCTCCGTAGCCGCCTGCCAGAAGTCGCTATCAGCGTCGTCTTGACAGCACTCCTGGAGGACATGCCAGTGGAGATCGCATTCATACCCTGCACTATCGCGGAACAACATGGAGTGCCGATAGACCAGATCCTCGTCGCGTGCCATGGAGAAACGTTGCCAGCCCCGTTGTTCCATGACGGCGAGGGCGGCCTGGGCTTGGGACGTCGGCACGATCACGTCGATATCTGACATCGGGCGAGCCCCCAGGCTACGGTAATACGTCAGGGCCAGCGGCGCACCTTTGACCAGCATGACGTCATGGCCAGCCTGACGCAGGGCAACAATGTCGTCTCGCAGGCGATAGAACAGGCTATTTGTTTCGTACCATGCCCGTCGATACAAGCCTTTAAGCTTCTGCAGAGTCGGGTGCGTGACACCACACCGTTGCATGTTGACGTAGAGGAGCGGCAGCAGGCGGAACGAGCCGCGGTCAAAATCGGCGTCCCAGTCAATGCCCTGCAGCCATTGTTGCCAGGCACCGACCTCCTCCTCGCCGCGGAGCAAGGCGGCGCGCAGTAAGAGGCGCTGTTTTGCTGTCGGCCAGATACTCCCTACAGCCGTGTTCCCGGTGCTCTCTGGCTGCCATGGCGCACGCTGTCTCATCCTGTCTTTCCTACTCCCGACGTGGCTTCTGCCTGCAGCCGTCGACGATCAAGGGCCGCTTTGAGGACGCGGAGGTATTCGCCGGCCGCGAGCTGTGGACGCAGCGTGGTATTTGCGCCGTGGACGCGGCGCCGCAGGACGACCTCGGGCACCGTGTGGGCTCGTAGCCCTAGGTCAGCCGCTCGCGCAAACCAGTCCAGCGCCTCACCACTTTGACACGATGGATCAAACAAGCCGACCCGGAAAAACGCCGTGCGGCGTACGATAACGGCACCTAAGAGGCGTCCGCTCGTTGGTTCTGTGGGAAAGGACAGCCGGCGCGCCTGCTCCTGCTCCAGGTCAGGGCTGAGAAAATTGTGCACTAAGCCCAGGACATAATCGCAGTCTGGGTGCTCCTGCAGGACAACATGCTCTACATCACCGCATGGGCGCCGATCCACCTGGCTAATATGCGCAAAACGTGGTTCTGGAAGCCGGACGTGCCAGAGGTCAGCGCTCTCGATGTGTGGCAGAAGACCTGCCAGTATCTCTATTGGCCACGCTTGCACGACGACACCGTATTCCGCGCTGCCCTCGCCGCTGGCACTGGCAGCCGCGATTTTTTCGGGATCGCCTACGGCAAGCACGACACGCACTATGTCGGCTTCAGTTTTGGAGAGGCCGTCGCGCTCGTGCTCGATGGCACCCTTCTGGTCATTGACCCGCACGCGGCCTCAGCCTACGCCGAGGCGCAGCGGGCGACCGCTGACATGGTCCAGCCAACGGCGGCGGCACCGGCTGTCTTCCCGGTCTCTGGGAGCGATACCGCTGGTATCCGCGAGCCGAGCAGCGCCGCTTATCGCCCGACGGGAAGTTCAGCACCGCCGACGGCCAAACGCCGTTTTTATGGCACCATTAATCTTGATCCCGTTATGGCGAAAATGCAGTTTGCCAACCTCGTGGAGGAAGTGGTGTCGCAGTTTAGCACCCAGGTTGGTGTGCAGGTGAAAATTGCCATCGAGATTCAGGCAGAGTCGCTGACAGGTTTTAGCGAGAAACTCCAGCGTGACGTGCGAGAGAACTGTCACGTGCTGCACTTTCAGCAGGCCGAGTTTGAGGAGGGCGCCTAGGGCAGACCAGGCTCGGGGGCTTTCCAGCGGGAGAGACAGCACGCAGAGGCAGGGAAGGCCACAAACGTAGCACGCCAGAAGCGGCATGCCGCAGGACATGCGGCGTCTTGACCCCATGGCGCAAGCGAGGGGGTTGCGCCGCCGCTTTGCTCATCACGTCCCTTGCGCGCGACTTGGGGCCGGTTGCTGTTGCGTGACACAGTGGATGGCGCCCAGGCCCCAAACCAGCGCGGTGCAGGGGATGCCAAGCACCTGGCGTTCGGGAAAGACCTCCCGGAGAACCGCTAGAGCGCGCTGATCGTTGGCATGATCGTAGGTCGGCACCAGCACGACGCCATTCGCAATGTAAAAATTGGCGTAACTCGCTGGCAAACGGCTCTCGACTGGACCAACCACGCCGGGCATAGGCAGCGGGATGACCTGTAAGGGCCGCCCATCCTGATCTGTCGCCCTTTGCAGACGCTGGTAGTTGTCGTGCAGGGCGGCGTAATTGGCATCCTGCGGGTCGTCTTCCAGGGCACACAACACGGTGGTGGGATTGACAAAGCGCACGATGTCATCGACATGGCCGTCGGTATCATCGCCGACAATGCCCTCGCCGAGCCAGATAACGTGGCGTGTGCCCAGATAGTCGTGCAGGTAGCGCTCCAGGTCCGCCCGCTGCAAGTGCGGATTGCGATTCGGGTTGAGCAGACATTGCTCCGTGGTCAGGCACGTACCGCGCCCATTGACGTCAATCGAGCCGCCTTCGAGGACAATTCCTGGCACAAAGCGCGGCAGATCCAGCATCCCGGCGACATACTGCGGGATGACGTTATCCGCCATCAGCTCGGGATATTTCTCCCCCCAGGCGTTAAAAATCCAGTCGTTCAGCGCCACGGGCTGCGCCGCAGCAGCTGGGGCGGTGACAAAGATCGGGCCACTATCGCGCAGCCAGGCATCCACCGTACACCGCTCATGCAGGATGACCTGGGTGAGGTCCATACCTGCTGCACGACAGTGCGCCGTCACCTGCGCCACGGTCGCGGCATCCGGCACCAGCACATGCACCAGCTCGTGCCGATGCAGCGCCGCGATCATCTGCACAAAGATGTGCTGCACGTCCAGGAGTGGCTCGGGCCAGGTGATCGTATTGTGGGGCCAGGCCAGCCAGGTGGCGGTGTGCGGCTCCCACTCCGCTGGCATACGGTAACCCAGCGCTGCCGGGGTGTCAGGCGCCATGGTCGAGGAACCTCGCGGTCAGAGGGCTATAGGCGTCAATACGGCGGTCACGCAAAAACGGCCAGTGCTGGCGCGTCGTGGCCACGGCGCCCAGATCGCAGGTGGTGAGCAGCAAGGCTTCGTCATCATGCGAGGCCCGGACTAACAGCTGCCCATCCGGCGCCGCCACAAAGGACGCGCCCCAAAACGTCACGTCGCCCTCACGTCCGACGCGATTGGCCGCGGCGACAAACACGCCGTTGGTGATGGCGTGGCTGCGTTGCACCAGCTCCCAGGACTCATGCTGGGCGCGCTGGATGTCAGGACGTTCCTCGACATGCCAGCCAATGGCGGTGGGATAAAACAAGATGTCCGCCCCCATAAGCGCCGTGAGCCGCGCGGCTTCGGGGAACCACTGGTCCCAACAGATCAGTACGCCAATGCGGCCATAGCGCGTCGTATAACTCTGAAAGCCCCGATCGCCAGGCGTAAAGTAAAATTTTTCGTAGTACGCCGGGTCATCAGGAATGTGCATCTTGCGATACAACCCGAGCTGCGTGCCATCGGCATCGAAGATCACCGCACTGTTGTGATACAGCCCAGGAGCGCGCTGCTCAAACACCGGCACAATCAGCACAATCTCTAACTCCGCGGCCAGCGCGCTGCAGCGCGTCGTCGTTGGGCCAGGGATGGGTTCAGCGAGACGGAACTGGGCGTGGTCTTCGGTCTGGCAAAAATACGGCGAGCGAAACAGCTCTTGTAGACAGACAATCTGAGCCCCCTGGGCTGCCGCGACGCGCACCTGGGCCAGGGTACGCTCGACGTTGTGCTCGGGATCGGCGTGTGCTTGCATCTGGAGCAAGCCCACACGGACGGCCTGGGGAGTGTGCAGTGCTGACATGGGTCTGTCTCTCTTCATGGCGACCTGGGATGCAGGTCAGGAGCTGGGTCACGGTTGCGTCGTAGGATCACCAAGCCTGAGCCGCGGTGGGGTATTATAGCAGCCAAACACGGCGCCATGCTAGAACGCGGCGCTGGCAAGGTGTACAATGCCTCCACCTCGCCGCCCATGAGCCCAGCGAGTGCCGTCATCCATCGTCGTCGTGTCCTTGGAGATTTCCATGCGTACCGCACGCCTCATCACCTGCCTCAGCGCCCTCGTGTTCCTGTGCGCCACCGCGTCCCAGGTTGGTGCCTGGGGTGAGCGCGGCCATCGTATCGTCGGCCATGTGGCCCGAGCCCTCCTGACCCCGAGCGCCAAAACGGCCCTCCAGCAACTCATGGGCAGCGACGACCTGGCGACGTTTGCCCTGTATCTGGATCAGCACAAGGACGACCTCGAACAGCAGATCCCCGGCTCACGGCAGTGGCACTACGACGACATACCCGTGTGCGCCACGTCGGCGCCACACGATCACTGTCCGCAGGGCCAACGCTGTGCCTCAGTGCAAGTCGTGCGCCATTATACGCTACTGAGCCAGCGACAGACCCCCAAAAGCCAGCGGCAATTTGCCGTCCGGGTGCTGGCGCATCTCGTGGGGGATATGCATCAACCCCTGCATGCGGCCGATAATCACGACCGTGGCGGGAATGAGATCCAGGTGCTCCTCCCCGACGGGCAGTCCACCAATCTGCACGCCGCCTGGGACAGCGCCTTCGTGCAGCACGCCTTTGGGCGACAGAGCGATAGCGCCATTGCCCGGCGTCTCGTACAGCGCTACGCCCCGCGTGCCACGGCATGGCAGGCGGGGAGCATCGACCTGCCGCAGATGCAGACGTGGCGGCGCGAGACCAATCAGGCGGCGCAGACCGTGGCGTATGGCCAGCTCACCGGCTTTGCCTGTGGTGCGGTGCGGCCATCGATGCCAGTACCCCTGAGCGCGGCCTACCTGGGAGCCGCCAGCCAGCTCATTGAAGAACAGTTAGCGAAAGCTGGCTATCGCCTGGCAGCCGTGTTCAATAGCGTGTTTGGGCGCTAAGACGATGGCTCGCAGAGACGTTCTCCCATGGTCGACCGCGTCGGAATAACGTTAAGGACAGCAGATGAGCGAGTGTGTAGAAACCGACGTACTGATTATCGGTTGTGGGGTAGCCGGGGGCACGGTGGCCTTGCGCCTGGCGGACGCCGGCTGGCCCGTGACCGTGGTGACGCGGGCAGCGGATCCCAACGATACCAACACGCATTGGGCCCAGGGCGGCATCATCTACCAAGGCCACGAGGACACGCCCGCCTTACTGGTGGAAGACATTGTACGGGCCGGGGCCGGACACGTGCATCGTGAGGCCGCCACTATTTTGGCCCAGGAAGGCCCTGGGCTGGTCGAAGAGCTGCTGCTGGAACGCCTCAACGTGGCGTTTGACCGCACACCCACTGGTGCCCTGTCGCTGGCCCGCGAGGGCGGGCATGGCATGCCACGCATTATCCACGCGGCCGATGCCACCGGCAAAGCCATTGACGAGGCCCTGGTGCAGGCCCTACGGGTGCATCCCAAGGTGACGCTACTGGCGGGGCATACGGTCATTGATCTGCTGACCCCGGCGCATCATTCACTGAACCGGCTGGACATTTATGCGCCGCTGAGCTGTGTCGGGGCCTACATCTTCGACCAAAGCACCGGCGAGGTGAAGCGCTGCGTGGCGCGGCAGACCGTGCTGGCCACTGGCGGGCTCGGGCAGATCTTTCTGTGTACCACCAACCCCAGCGGGGCCCGTGGTGATGGCGTGGCCATTGCCTACCGCGCCGGGGCACGGGTCATCAACATGGAATTCGTGCAATTCCATCCCACCACGCTGTATCACCCCAATGCCCCACGTTTCCTGATTACGGAGGCGGTGCGCGGCGAGGGCGGCCGCCTGGTGCACGCCGACGGCAAACCCTTCATGCACGCCTATGACCCAGAGTGGCAAGATCTCGCCCCGCGTGATGTGGTGGCACGCAGCATCTACCACGAAATGCTCACCCGCGATGTGTCGAACGTGTACCTCGACCTGCGCTCCTACATCCCTGAGGCGCGCATCCGGGAGCATTTCCCGACGATCTACGCCGAGTGTTTGAAATATGGCATTGATATCACTACCGACCTCGTACCTGTGGTGCCTGGGGCGCACTACTCGTGCGGCGGCGTCTGGGTCGATGCCTGGGGCCGCACCACGTTTAGCGGCCTGTATACGGTGGGCGAAGTGGCCTGTACTGGCCTGCATGGGGCCAATCGGCTGGCCAGCACGAGTTTGCTCGAAGGTCTGGTCTGGGGCGACCGGGTGGCGCGTGCTATCCAGGACCAGGGCCAGACACTGCCGCACTGTGCCAGTGAGACCATCCCCCCCTGGCATCAGGTGAGCCAGACCCCGCCCGACCCGGCGCTGATTCAGCAGGATCTGAGTGCCATCAAGCACATTATGTGGAACTACGTTGGCCTGGTGCGCACGGCCCCCCGTCTGGACCGCGCCCTGCGCGAACTGCGCCATCTGGAGACGGAAATTGAACGCTTCTACCGTACTGCGGCACTGACGGATGGCGTGATCGGCCTGCGGAACGCGGTCCGTACCGCGGTGCTAGTGGCCATGGCGGCCTGGGAAAACCGCCGCAGCGTCGGGTGTCATTATCGCGAATAAGCGCTGCGCCGCCGTGGCCTGGCGGGGGCGGTGTTGACAGTGTCCCTCTCTCACCCTACCATGACGCGAGACACACGGGACTACCTCGACGCAAGGAGAGATTCGCCATGGCGCCCCCCGATAGCACCACCCTTTCGCCTACCCACTGGAGCCGTCCGCACCTCAGCGAAGCCTTGCTGGAGGCCGTCGCCACCCTGGGATTAGACCTCCAGAGCGCGACGCCTGAAGCCATGGCGCCGTTGGACCAATTCCACGGTGGCGCCCATGAGGCCACCCGGGCCCTGGCACGCCACGCGGGCATCCAGGCGGGGATGCGCGTCCTCGATGTGGGCGGGGGTTTTGGTGGACCGGCACGGATGTTGGCGGTCGAATACGGCGCCCAGGTGACCGTGCTGGACTTCACTGCCGACTACCTGCACGCTGGAGCCATGCTGACGGAGCGCATGGGCCTGAGCCAACAGGTGACGTTTCACCATGGCAACGCCCTCGATGTGCCGTTCCCGGACGGGAGTTTTGATGTGGTGTGGACCCAAAACAGCGGCATGCAGATTGCCGACAAAGCCCGGCTCTACCGCGGGTATTTTCGCGTGCTGCGTGCCGGAGGCCGTCTGGCGCAGTTAGAGCCGGTACTCGGGGTCGGCCAGCCACCATACCTGCCCCTGATGTGGGCCAATACCCCTGAGCAGAATCAGGTGGTCACGGCTGAGACGCTACACGCCGTCATTGGTGCCGCGGGCTTCGTGGAATACCACTGGGAGCCCAACATCCACTTCCCCGATCCGCCGGTCAGGCCGGTGGTCACCATTCAACGCCTCGTGATGGGCGAGTACCTGCAAACGATTCAGGAGGCGCGGCTGCGTAATGAGGCGGAAGATCGTCTCCGGTCTGTGCTCGGCGTGTTTATCCGTCCTTAGCATAGGTCAACACAACCTGTCAAGCGCTCGACGACGGCCTGCCTCTCCCGGTGCTACAACGCTTGGGCGAGCTGCCCTCGCCGGCAGAGGCGAGGCGGTACGCGCGCAGGCCACGCGGCAGCGGTGCCTATCCCCTGGCGTCCTGCCCTGCACGCCGGCGCTGGCTCTCCAGGACACGCCGCCGCATGGCCGACTACATCACCCGGTCCCGCTGGTTGAGCTGCTGGAACAGGGCAGCACAGATGATGGCAAGCAGATTGGTCCGACCGCTGGTGGCTTGCACCAGGCTCTTAACCAGGGCGGGCGGCTCATGTCCCGCCTGCCCCCAGTCTGCCGTCCGGGCTCGGCCAGGCTGGGATGTGCCAGCCCGTTTGCGCTATACTACCACTCGCCCAACTCTCCAAGTCACCCCGAATACCCCAGAGCGCCCCGGCGCAGCACACGGAGGTTGTTTGTATCCCCGATCTGCTCACCCAACTGGCCACGCTGTTCGAGGCCCAGGGCTGGACCTACACCCGGCTGCCTGACCCTGAGCGCCTGTCCATCAGCTTCGCGCCCTCCCAGGGCGCCGTATCCCTGGCCATTACCGCCCCGGACGCCGCGACGCTGGCCTTTGACGCCCTCGGCCTGGGCACCGTGGACGCGGCCCACACCGCGCTGCTCGCCAGCCTCGACCAGTACCTGCCGGACACGCGCAACCTGACGCGCCAGCCCGACGATGGGGAAGTGCGCCTGCGTCTGCTGCTGCCCGTGCCCGACGCCAGCCTCACCGCCGAGGCCCTGGAGGAGCCCATTGGCCTGCTCCTGGCCATGGCCCCGGTGTTCCGCCTGGCCTTGCCCCTGGTGCAACAGGGCCTGAGCCCCGAGGAGACCATCCAACGGGCCCAGGCCGCCCCCGCGCCAGAGGTCGCAGCGGTGCCACCGGCGATACCCGAGGCGCTGCGGACGCTGCTGCAGGAGCTGGTGCAGTTACAGGGCCACGATGACCTCCGCAGTCTGGAACGCCGGCGTGCCCTGTGCCAGACCATGCTGGCGCAGCTGCCGCGGCAGGACAACCACGAACTCTGGGCTGCTATACACGTAGAACTGGGCAATAGCTGCCAAAGGCTGTATGACATCACCGGCGAGCTGACCCACGCCCAGGACGCCACCAAGGCCTATTAGGCCTCCATGGAGGTGCGCACCCGCGCCGCCCTGCCCACCGCCTGGGCCATGACCCAGCATAACCTCGCCAATGTGTATCAACGCCGCTATGCGCGCAGTGGGGAAGAGCGCTGGGCCAGCCTGGCCACCGAGGCCTATCAGGCCGCCCTGAGCATTTTCACACCGACGGTGGATCCCGTACAGGCGCAGAGCCCCGGACGCATGTTGGGCGATCTCTACAGACGCCAGCAGCGCTGGAGTGCGGCACACCAGGCCTACAGTACGGCTCTGGTGGCCGCTGATCATCAATACCTGGCCACCCCTGGCGATAGCGCCCGCCGTCATTTCATGGCTGCCCATACAGAGCTGTACCGCGCCGATGCCTGGGTGCGTTTAGAGCAAGGGCGGGCCCGGGTTCTCGGCGAGGTCATGGGTCTGGACGCGCTGGCGGCGCTGTACCATGGGCCGGGCGCGGTGGATGAACTACGCAGCCTGCGCCGGACCGTGCAACACGCCGAGGCGGCGTATCAAACAGCCGAGGGGCGCTTTCTCGCGGCACCAAACCAGGCGGCACGGGACGAGGCCATGCTGGCGCAGCGCCAGGCGCGCCAGGCACTCGAAACGGCCTACGCGGCGCTCCGCGATAGGATCGCCACTCTGGGTCTAGAGCCGGAAGCCCTGGATAGCGTGGCCTTGCTGGGCCTGCCCTTGCCGCTGCACACCGCCGCGGTCACCCTGTTGCTCACTCCCGAGGCCAGCCAGGGGCTCATCCTGTACGCCGGCACGGTACGTGTGCTTGCCCTGCCGGCAACCTGCACCCTGACGGCGCTGGAGCACCTGGTGGATGCCTTGCCGCCAGAGGTCAAGGGCTGGATTGACACCTACGACGCCCGTATTCAGGCGCAGCGGGCCCTGGCCCAGGCCGAGGGGCAGACGGAGCTGAGCGCGGCTCAAGACGGGGTAGCCGCCGCGGCAGCGGCCTGGAACATGGCCCTGGAGAGCATCGCGGCGTCTGCCAGCCCCGCGCCGGTGGGCTGGTATGTTGCTTACCGTCTAGCGTATGACATGGTACGCGGGGAAAACCATCCCCAGGCCGAACGCGCCGCGCTCAGCCTGTGGAAGCATACCGTCGAGCGCACCATGGCCTTCCTGGCCGAGCAGCTCTGGCCGTCCCTGGTCACGGCGTTACCGCCGGAAGTCACCCAGGTGCTGTTGGTGCCGCGTGGCGTCACGGCCCTGTTACCCGTGCATGCCGCGGCCCCGGCGCATCTGAGCGTGGCGTACACGCCCTCGCTCAGTATCTGGCAACAATGCGCCGCCCGCACGGCGTCTACCGCCGAGCCGACGACCGCCGGGCTCTTCCTGGCCACCCCGGCCACGGACCTATTCTTCACCCAGGCGGAAGCCGAGTGGCTGCACGACCGCGTCGCGGCCCTGGGCCATCCGGTCACCTGGCTGCAGCAGCGCCAGGCCAGCGCCGCTGCCGTAGCGGCCCAGGCCAGCGGCCAGCGCCTGGTGCACTTCTCCGGCCACGCCGGCTATCGTTGGGATGAGCCGCTGGCCTCGGCCCTGGTCTGCGCCGATGGCCCGCTGACCCTGACCGCCATCCGCCAGGCCATGGACCTGCGCCTGGCGCGCTTGATCACCCTAAGCGCCTGCTCTACGGGCCTGAGCGATGTGTTAACCTCCGGGGAGGAATTTGTCGGTCTTCCAGCAGCACTGCTCGAAACGGGCGCACCTGCGGTGCTGGCCAGTCTGTGGCCGGTGCACGATGTCAGCACCGCCTTTTTGATGGACCGTTTCTACGAGCTGTGGCTGGGACCACAGGCACCGAGCATTGCCAGTGCCCTGGCCAGTGCCACGCGCTGGCTGCGCCGCGCCACCCGGGCCGAGTTGTTGCAGCGCGTCGCCGCCAGCTCACTGACTCCGGCCACACGCCAGGTGGTGCACGAAGCCCTGGACACGGCCCTGCGCCAGGAAGCGGCGCGTCTGCCTGACGACATCGGCCTGGCGGCCACCGTCGAAATTCTCAGCCACACCGCGTCCTGCCCGTTTGCCGCGCCGCACTACTGGGCCGCCTTCGCGGCCTGGGGCGCGGTGTTGTAGCGAGCGGACCGCACACGCAAGGAGACACCGCGAGACTTCTTCTCTGAGCTGTGACCCACATGGCACGGCTCCCGCGCCTCTCGTGCGCAGGCATTTTCCTGGGAGCGCGGGCGTCCCGCCCGCTGGCGGAGCGGGCAAGATGCCCGCGCTCCCAGGGATGACCCAGATACTTGAGGCTTGTATCGCTTTTTGCGTAGGAAATCTATATGACCACCCATGTGCCGCTTGATCAACTGGTCGTGCACCTCTTGGCCCCCTGGCCGAAGCCGCGCCGGGGCTACCGCCGGAGACCCTGGCGCGGCTGGCGGCGCTAGCGCCCACGGTAGAAGCCACGGTGCCCAGCTTGCTGGCACTCACTGCGCGGATGCAGATGGTGCTGAGCGCCCAACCGCTGTTCCAGACCGCCCTGCGTGAGTTGGAGACTCTGCTGCCACCCGAACGCTCCAGGCTCACCCTGGATCAGGCGAATGCCACGTTACCCAACCCCACGGCGGCTCATGCCTCGGGTGTGGAGGTCTTAGCACAGACCACCGTACAGATCTTCCAAGCGCCACAGCACACGCCGCAGACCCTGCGGCAATGGCTCAAAGGGCTGCTCAGACCCACACAACCGCCACAGGACACCCAGCCATGAGCCCGCCGCCGCAGCCCTTGTATCGACCGACCCTGCACCAGATCCGCGTGTTCGACCGTGACCAGGTTACGGGCCAGGATCTGCTGGCCGTGGTCCGCGCCGCTGTCGAGCACGTGTCCTCGGCCCTCGCCCCGGCAGACGCCGATATCCTGCGCAGCCAGGTGGCACCCAGCCGGGCCTTAACCCTTCCACCACGCGTCGCGCGCTATCCCATTGTGCGCAGTCCCGCGCTGTGCGACGTGCCCGGCCACACGCCGCTCAAGGCCGCCTTGCTGGCCTATCAAGAAGGCACCAGCCTGCTGGTGCATGGCATCTGGCACTGGGATGGCCTGGGAGACGAGGCCACCGTGCGCCAACTCCTGACGCGGCGCTGGCCTACTCTGGCAAAACCCCAGCCCAACGACCGTGGCGAAAGTTTGCTCGTCACCGCTGTCGCCGTGGACGATAAAGCCTGTGATGCCGCGCTCGGTCCAGCGCTCATGGCCCACCTCATACCGCCCCAGGCCGCGCCTATCCCCGTGCGGTCTCTGCGGCTGCACGGGGCCACGCTGTATGTGCCGGAGTGGCTGCTGCCCCAGCAGACCCCCTGGCCGGCCCTGCTGCTGTTCCACGACCGCGACACCGAGGCCAGCCCTGCCGCTGACCGCCTGGCCACGGTGGATTGGCCCCTGCTGGCGCTGTATCACCTGCGCCTGGAGCACTACGCCCAGGATTACCAGGCGCGTATTGCCCCGCCCCTGGCGCAGCGCCTGGAAACTATGCGCGCCACCCTGAGCGCCGTGTTTGCGCCACCCGGACACCCGGCGCCGCCGCCGCCGCCGGTCTTGACCACGTCCAATCCGCAGCATTTACAAGGCGCGCTGGTGCGCCTGGCGCAGCCACAATATGCCCTGTTAGACACCCTGGGCGTGGCGGAAAGTGCGCAACACCACGTGCGGCGTGAGCTGGACAATCTACGGCAGCGCCTGGCCCAGTTCCCACTGCTGGCCGCGCCGGATGCCCTGCCGCCTGGCGTCACGGTGGCTCTGCTGCAGGAGGTCCTGGCGGGACAGGATGAGCAGGAGCTGCGCCAGATCGAGGCCGATGTAGCGCAGGTGCAGTATGAGGCCGTGCAGCGCACGGCGCGAGCCATCGAGGTGCTGCGCACGCGCAACGACATTCTCAACACGCTGTATGACAAACAACGTAACTGGTTGATTGCCCTGGTGGGGATCGCCCTGGCCTTGGGGCAAGTGCTCGATCGCGATGTGGCCAAAGAGTTGTACACCCACTGGGGCCTGGGGCAGGTGTGGCGCTTTCTCGGCGGGGCGGCGGTCGAGCTGTCGCCCAACGCGGACGAAGCGCTGTTGTTGTCCATTCGCCTAGTGAGTATTATCGTCTTGACCGTGGGGATTGCCGCCTGCCTGGGCCTTGGGGGCTGGCTCCTGCGCCGCTGGAAGGCACGCGGGCGCTGAGTGGAGAGGCAGCGCTATGGCCCAGATCGTCGTGCGCCATACACCTACGGGCGATGGCCGACGCTGCGGGCGCCAGGAGCCGCAACGTGGGCTGTTGGGCAAACTTCACGGTAGACGACCGAGGCGCGTTACGCTAGAGGTCTGTTTCATAAATACGCTGCCAGTTCTCCAGGGTTTTCCCTGGGACCGCCACGCTCCAGCGTGGCTTCCGGAGCCGGCCTGGAGCCCGGCGGTCCCAGGGGGGCACTGGCGTAGGACTTACGACATGGACATCTAGGATGCCAGCCGGGCTCAGTCTGGCTATGCCCCCACAGGCCATAGTAGCCCTTATAGGGAACGGGATGCAGGCGCTGGGTCCGCACAGATACCGCTCGTGCGGTGTGCAACTTCTGGAAAGGGATTCTATGCTACGGACAGGATATGTGTGCCGATCGTTGCTACTCGCTGGCCTTCTGGCCCTTGGCACTGCCACGGCCCAGGCCGCCAGCTTGAATGTCTCGACGGGGCTTGACGCTTCGGACACCTTGCTTACCATCGGGAACACTCCCGACGCGCACTGGACGGTCGATCAACCGCTCGGCGGCACCGCTCCGGCCAGGGTCTGTGCCCTCGGTTTCGTCGGCTGTACCATAGGCGCCTGGGCCGCGAACGGGCCTAACTCGTCGTGGATCACGATTGACCCCAATAATGCCGGGAACGCCCCGGTGATCCCGTACTCTTATTCCCGCACCTTTTTTTGGAGGCAGTCCGCCTGGAAGGTACCGTGACCGGCATTGCTGACAGAAACAGGGCTTCAGCCCGCGCAAGCCACGGGGTTTTCCACCCCAGTGGTTAGCGTCCCTCGGCTTGAGCCGAACGTTCTCCCTGTGCTTGCGCCACAGCAGCGGCAACGTAGTGCACGACTTGCGCCGACATCGAACGATGCTCACGCTCGGCAATGGCGCAGAGCTGTCGATACAGGTCCGCAGGGAAGATCACAACGCGGCGTACCTTTTCCATGGAATACCTCCTGTAAGTATGTAAAACATATGCTATAATATACACATAGCATGCACATACTGCCATGAGCAGGGGACGTCACGTTGTGATCCGTACCCATGTCCTTCCTTGTAAGCTCCGCCAAGCCACCTGCGATGCCCTGAACTTGTACAGTGGGCGTATCTCCAGCGGCATTGTCTCTCGCCACTGGCGCGTCCTGAGGCACAACGGCGTGTGGCTGTCGGAAAAGTCCCTCACGAAGTTGAGCGACATGCGCTGGGCGTCTCGGGACGTGCCCATGCACGCCCACTCCATTGATGTGGCTCAGCAGGGCTTCTTTAAGGCGTGCAAGACGACGAGAGCACTCCGCAAAGCTGGAGGCCCTGAAGCGCATTTCCCCTGGCGTACCAAAAAGTTGCGTACCACGATCTGGAAAAACACGGCCATCACGTACAAAGCTGGCACGTTGGAGTTGTCCACTGGGGCCGGACGCCGCAAGATCCGGATCGCCCTACCACAAACCTTGCCTACTGCTCTCCACTGCGTGGAAGTACGCCTGGTTTTCGAGAGAACATCCGGGCGTTATCCCTGGCATGTCGTTCTGGAGAATGGTACGCCACCGCGCATAGCGCTGGGCACCAAAACCGTCAGCGTCGATCCTGGCGCGATGCATCCTGCAGTCATCGGGGACGCCCACAGCGCGACGGTGCTCACCTGTCGAGAACGCCGCGCTCTCCAGCGGGGACATGCCAAAAATCTCCAGGCGTTCAGTACAACCTTGGCGCGCAAGACACAAGGGAGCCGTACCTACAGAAAGCTGGTGCAAGCCAAAGCCCGGTGCAAGGCGAAGTACGCCATGGTTATGCGCGACATCGCACACAAGATCAGCCATGCCATTGTTGTGGAAGCCATCCACCGTCAGGCGCAGACCATCGTGTATGGCGACATCCGCACCATTGCCGACGGCATCAACAAGGGGAAGGCCCACAACCAACGCACGAGCCAATGGCACCATGGCACGGTGCGTGCCTTTGTGCAGTACAAAGCGCAGGCGGAAGGCATCGCCGTCGTCCTGCAAGATGAGCACTACACCAGTCAGACGTGCCCGCATTGCGGTCATCGACATAAACCACGCGGCAGGGTCTATACCTGTGGACAGTGTGGCTTCAGCGGACACCGCGATGTCGTGGGGCAAATCAATATCCTGTCGGCGCATACGTTTGGCGTCCCCGGAAAGATGCCAGCCCCAACCACCGTCAAGTATCGTATCCCGCACAATGTGCGGGTTCTGCGTAAATGCCAGGGCACTGGCCAGACAACCAAGACTGTCTGTAGCTTGGATCATCGCACGATGCCCCAAGAAGCTGCGGGGCTTTAGCCCCAGCAGAGTGTCACGTGCCAGAGCCCGCCTCAGTCTTGCTGCTGACGACCGGGGTGCTGGGCCTGCTCAGCTACGGCTGGCGCCAGCGGCAGAAGGTGGCCGCAGTCTAACAATCCGCGCCCAGCACATAGGGCCAGCTTCGCAGGGGCCCTGTGCCTTGTCTCCCCTCGCTGCTGCGCAGGGTCTCCAGCCCCGCCTAGCACGCCCACCCTGTGCGCGGTCCACACCCCCCACGCCACAGAAGCCGACACCGCACCAGCTCCGCTTGTGCCACCGTGCTCAGGCTGCGGATGTTCGCCTGAAAGGAAGATCTATGGCCCAGATCGTCGTGATCTATACAACCTTACGCGGTAAGACCGGCAGCATGGTCGAGCCCGTGGCCGAGGGCATCCGTGCCGAAGGCGTGGAGGCGCGGGTGCTGCCGGTCGAGGACGTCACCATGGCTGACCTACGCGCTGCCGACGGCATCGTGGTGGGTTCCCCGACGCGCTTTGGTGCGGTGGAGTGGAAAATCAAGCGGCTCTTTGACGAGATCACCATTAACGGCTATCCCGGCCCGCTCGAAGGCAAAGTCGGTGGCGCCTTCACCGCCGGGGGACGCGCTGGGAGCGGGGCGGAGTTGGCGTTGCTCAATGTGCTGCACATCCTGCTCAATCATGGCATGATCATCCAAGGCGAGCCGTTTGGACCGCATTACGGCCCGGTGGCGCTGGGGGAGCCGACCGACGAGTTGTATCACTACTGCCGCACTTGGGGTGCACGCTGGGCCCGGCTGGTCAAACGACTGGCGGCGGCTTAAGTCTGGAGAGGCTCTCGGCAGCCAACGCCCTCGCTACGGCGCAGGCGGTCGGTGTACTCATGGGCTGCGTGCGTGCCTTGTCCTGTGCCGAGACACGATGTCTTGACAAACTTGCGGCCATGCTTACCCGAGAGCATAGCTGGCTTGGGAGCGGGGCGCACTCCCGCTTCCAGCCCGAGGCGGGAGTGCACCGGGGCGGGCACCAGGGGCTAGTCGGCGAGGTGAATGGTGGCGGTAACGCGGGGTTGCGTGCCCACCACGCGGGTGGTATGGCCCTGGCCGGTCAAATCCTCCACAAGGTTGGCATGCCCTGGGCCGACGCGGTGGACGGTGCCATCCCCAAAGCCCAGCTCTGCCTCGCCCGACAGGGTGATGACGAACTGCCGCCGTGGGGCATTGTGCCAGTCGCTAAAACGGCCCGGTTCGGTGGCGCGAAACACGACGCCTTTGGTCGCCATGAGCGACGTAAGTTCGGGATGGGCGGCGAGATCCAATTCTTCGAGGTGCGATTGCCCATCGGCACCGGTGTATAAGCGTGTTACAGCCATGTCTGTCCCTCCTGCACCAGCGGGGTATGCTGGAAGATGATGGAGACGTTACGATGTCAGATGAAAGGGCGATCGTAGCAGAGCGCGCTGGGTAAGACAAGGCACAGGGGGGCCGTCCGGCAGCGGCCTCAGCCCAGCGTCGTCACACAGCGCGCCGGATCGGCCTCGGCCAGCACCGCGAGTGGAGTGCCGGTGTGGAGCGCCTCGGCCAGCAATTTGCCGGCCATCGGACCACGCCCAAAGCCCGAGGAAGCCAGACCGCTGACGATGTGCAGATGACGGCGCTGCGGGATGGCGCCAATGAGTGGGGCACCGTCGAGGGAAAAGGGCATGAGCCCAGCCCAGGTGCGGGTGATGGCTTCAAAGGCCAAGAACGGCAGGGCTTCGGCGGCGTGTGTGTGATTGACTTCAATGCCCTCTGGGTCGGGGGTGGTATTATAGCCCACCAGCTGGCGGTCGCCGCCGAAGATAATCGACCCGTCACGGGTTTGGCGACCATACAGATGCCGCGTGCGGCGCGTGGGGCCACGATGCGTGAGCTGCGGCGGGGTGTCAGCGTCGTTGCCCGGCTCATGCTGCCAATCCATGGTCGATTGCGCCGAAGCAATGGTCTGGAACACCCGTGGAGGGAGGGGTTCTGTCGCCCACATCTGGCCCCGTACGGGGATGATGGGAATGCGGACGCCGAGCCAGACGCCGACTTCAGCGCACCAGGCCCCGGCGGCGATGATCAGGTGGGTCGCAATAAAAGTATCGTGCTCGGCCTCGACGACATACAGGTCATCGGCGCGCTGCGTCACACTGGTGACGGCGTACTGCGTGCGCATCCGCGCCCCTTCCCGTGAGGCGGCGGCGGCGAGGGCACGGGTGGCCTTCTTGGGATCCGCTTGGGCGCGCAGGGGCATGTACATGCAGCCCAACAAGTCGGGATCGAGTTCGGGTTCCAGGCCGCGGGCTTCACGACTGCTGAGAAACTCGACGCGCTTACCCTCGGCCTGCAGGGTCTGGACACGGTCGCGGGTGTAGGCATACTGCGCCGCCGTATGGATCACTTGCAGGGAGCCGGATTGGCGGAATTCGATGTCATAGCCGAGGTCGAGTTGCAGGCTCTGAAAAATCTCCAGGCTGCCCATGGTGAGATGGGCTTCGAGGTCGGGCGTATGCCCCCAGCCCAGGGCGCCAATGGCCCCGGCGTTGACCCCGGAGGCTGCGCTGGCAATGTCACCGCGTTCCAGCAGCGTCACGTCATGACCATGCAGCGCCAGATGATAGGCCGTCGAGGCGCCAGCAATCCCCCCGCCGATAATGAGCATGTCGGTCTCGGTCATAATCCTACTTTCATGAGCTGCCGCCACGGCGGCAGCTCGGGAGGCACTTTAGCTCTCGATAATGGTCACGGACACCAGGGCATCGCTTTGTTCGATGGCATTGACCACCATCATCCCATCACCTTTGACCCGACCAAACACGGCATGTTTGCCGTTGAGCCAGGGCGTCTCAACGTGGGTAATGAAAAACTGCGAGCCGTTGGTGTTGGGTCCGGCGTTCGCCATGCTGAGGGTGCCTGGGACATCATGCAGCAGTTTGAGCGCGGGAGCTTCATCGCGCCAGTTATAGCCCGGTCCGCCGCGCCCGGTGCCTTCTGGACAACCGCCCTGCACCATGAAAGGTGGGTTTTTGATGACGCGATGAAAGTTCAGCCCGTCGTAAAAACCATCACGCGCCAAGAACACGAAGTTGTTGACGGTGATCGGCGCTTCTTTGGTAAACAGTTGCACATCAAACTCGCCCCGGCTGGTGGTAAAATGCGCCACATACGTCTTGGTCGCATCAATCTGCATGGCGGGGGCAGCATCATAGCGCTTGGGCATGCGTGGCCTTCCTCTCTCATCTAAGGGTATGGTAGGATGTTGATCGCAACGCTGCCTAGCATAGCAGAAAAGCCGGACGACGACGACTCACGCCCACGGGGCCGCGCCACATGGCGGGCACCACACGCTTCGACGGGAAGGAACGTATGGCCAGAGACACGCACACACCGTCGCAGCTGAGTCTGTTTGGCACGCCAGACGCCGCCGCCCTGGCGCCCGTCGTCGGTGCCGCTGCCGTAACGCCTGACCTCGTCACTCTGGGGCGCTGCTTGCCGGCGCAGCTCTATCTCGGCACGTCCTCCTGGGCCTTTCCCGGCTGGCAGGGGCTGGTGTACGACCGGGCTGCGTCCACGAGCACCCTCGCCCGTCATGGTTTGGCGGCCTATGCGCAACATCCGCTGCTGCGGACCGTGTGTCTTGACCGCACGTTTTACACGCCGATCAGCGCCGCGGAGTACGCCGACTACGCGGCGGTCGTGCCGGACGATTTTCGCTTTCTGGTCAAAGCCCATGCCTGGTGCACGCAGCCCACACGGCACATTGCCCCGCGTTCGCCAACGCACCGCGAGGTCGTGAACGAGGTCTTTTTACAGCCTGACTATGCCATAGAGCACGTCGTGGCGCCCTGGTGTGCCGGACTGGGCCCCAAAGCTGGCCCGCTGCTGTTTCAGTTTTCGCCGATGGATGTCCGCGCCCTGGGAGGACCGCAAGCCTTTGCGACCCGCTTGCATACATTCCTCGCCGCCCTACCGTCCGGGCCGTGCTATGCCGTCGAGGTGCGCAATGCCGCGCTGCTCTGCCCAGCGTATGTGCAAGCCCTCACGGATCTCGGCGTCTGTCATTGTTATAACGTCCACCCCAACATGCCCACCCCGGAGGCACAACAACGCCTGGTGCCATGCGAGGCCATGCCAGCCCTGGTGGTGCGCTGGAGCTTGCATCCGGGGCAGCGCTATGAGGCCGCCAAAGCACGCTATCAACCCTTCCACCTCCTGGTTGATGCTGATCTGGCCAGCCGTCACGCCATTGCGGCCCTGTGCCGGACAGCCCTGGCGGCGGGACATCCGGCCTTCGTGACTGCCAACAATAAGGCGGAAGGTTCCGCCCCGCACACCGTCATGCACCTGGCCGCGTCCATCGCCCACGCCCTGTGACGTGCCCCCCAGACCTGCACGGGGCTGACCGACGGCGCTCACGGCGTGCCACACAGGCGATCCCCGGCATCACCCAGACCCGGCACAATATAGGCATGCGCATCGAGGCGCTCATCGATGGCGGCAGTGTAGAGCGGGACGTCCGGATGCTGCTCGTGCACCTGCGCTACGCCCTCAGGCGCTGCCAGGATGCAGACGAAGGTCAACGCCGTGGCCCCCAGCCCTTTGAGACGTTGCAAGGCGGCGACAGCGGAATTCCCGGTGGCGAGCATCGGGTCCACGACGATGACTCGCCGCGGCGCGAGATCAGCCGGCACGTTGGTATAGTATTCAAGCGGCGTATGCGTCTGCGGGTCGCGCCTGAGCCCAATATAGCCCACACTGGCGTTGGGGAGGAGTATCAAAAAGCCCTCAAGCATGCCCTGTCCAGCCCGTAAAATAGCCACAATGACTGGTGGCGGACCCGCCAGCACGGGGGCCAGCATGGGCGCCAGCGGGGTGGTAATGGGGATGGAGGCGAGCGGTAGGTCACGGGTCACTTCATAGGCTAAGAGCAGGCTGAGCTCGCGTAACACGGTGCGAAACTCGGCGTGCGGGGTGGTCGTACGCCGCAGCACTGTGAGGCGGTCCTGCACCAGAGGATGCTCGACTATTATGACACGTCCAGCAATGGCGAGGCTCCTTTCCGATTAGCCGCCGTGGGCTTTGGTGCGCACAAGAATGTCGTTACGCGCGCTGTCGGGCTCTGAGTGTGTAGGAATGAAAGCCGCTGGCGGTGGTTCTGCCGCCCCCCACTGCGCGATGAGATGCTGCAGTAAGGCATCTTGTTGCGTCCGGAATCCCCACAGATTCTCGCCTTGATTCAGCAGCGCGAACCATACGGGTCCATGCGTGCGGGTGAGGATCACGCCCGCCAGGGTGGCCACCTGGCGTAGTGAGCCGGTTTTTACTATGGTATAAAAAGGGAGATTGCGACGGCGAATGGTGCCACGATCCAGGCCCGCCACCGGAAACACATCGGCCACGGTCAACTTCGCAGGCGTCACCAACCGGTGGATGGCGGCAAACAGCGCGCAGACGGTTTGGGCGGAGAGCTGATTTTCTGGGCCCAGTCCTGAGCCATTGCTCAACTGCAGATGGGCTGCAGACAGGCCCGCGGCCCGCGCCGCTTGTTGGACCATCGCCATGGGACCACCGAGGGCTACGGTAAACATATTGGCCATGGGATTGTTGCTATACACGTTCATGCGCTTGAGAATTGTGGAGACGGGCAGGGAGCGATGCCGCACAAGTGACATCTGTGTGGGCGGACAAAAAGACACCAGCTCCACCGGCCCGGCAATGCTCAGCGCGGCACTCTCTGACGGCGTTGTACTGCGCTGCCGTTTCCGGGAGCGCGCCTTGGGCGTTGGGGACAACACCTCTTTGAGCAACTTGGCCGACTGCGTGGTGCTCATGGAAAAGTTCATGAAAAAGGGACCACTGATGATGAGCTTCCCGGTCACGCGCTTGAGCCCGAGTTCCTGTAAGGCTTTGCGGAGCGCCAGGGCGTCTTCCATGACAAAAAGCGGATCACTGCCGCCCTGCACGACAAGATCGCCCCAGAGCACGCCGTTCTGGATCGGACCGGTGGCATCCACCAGGGTGACAAAACGATGCGTCGGTCCCCAGGTCTGTAACGCCGCCAGGGTGGTGGCCACCTTGGTGAGCGACGCCGCTGGTAAAGGCACCGTGCCCTGATGCTCCGCCAGCACACCCGATTCCGCTTGTAACCACACCCCGTGGTAGTCTGGGGCGCGTCCAAGCGCTGCCACGTCGTGCACATATTGCTCCACGGCACTCTGGGCCGCCGGATCAGGCCGCCGCGCCGCCGCTGTACGTCCAGTCATGGGCAGCCCCAACAGTAGGAGCCCCACGATGCTCACCCGCAGGTGTGTAATGAGCTGCATGCTTCCCTCCTTCTCAGCGCTTGGGCACGCTCGCACGTGCCATTGCTTGACACTTCTGTGGGAAACACGGTATCTCTACGTACCGTGACTTCCATGATGTCCTTATTTCTCTCAGCATCATAATGTATGCCAAGGAGACAGTCGCATGGCCGATGATGCCCTGCAAGGTGTCGATATGCGCTGGTTGGCCGAGCGTGTTGGCACACCCTTTTACGTGTACGACGCGGCGGTCGTCCAGGCACGGATCGACGCCATTACCGCCCTCACCGCGGCGCCGGGACTTCAAGCGCGCTATGCCATGAAAGCCTGCTCGGCAGCGCCGGTCTTGGCCCGCATGCGGGCCAAGAATATCTGGATTGACGCCGTCTCAGGGAACGAAGTGTTACGGGCCCGTGCCGCCGGGTATGCCCTGGAGGCTGCCGAGCCCGAGGTGATGCTGACCACCGATGTGTTCCGCGATAACGCCTTGGAGGTCGTGCGTACCTACGGCGTGTTACCCAATATCGGCTCGCCCGCCATGCTGCGCCAACTGGCTGCCGCCGGGTATCACGGCCCAGTGGGTCTGCGCATCAATCCAGGCTTTGGCCATGGCCACGTCCACAGTTGCGACACTGGTGGCCCAAGTTCCAAGCATGGTATCTGGTACGATGACGCCGTCCGCGCCGCCGAGGCCGCCACGCGTGATGGCCTGACGGTGACCTTGCTGCATGCGCATATCGGCTCGGGACCGACCGTACAGGAGTTTAGCAGCAATATGCAACATCTCGTCGATTTTTTTGCCGAGTGCCTGGCCGCCTATCCCCAGGCGCAGGCGGTCAATCTCGGTGGTGGCATTCCGCATCCGTATCGCCCCGGTGCGCCCACGGTGGACCTCGACGCCTTTGGGCAGCTCCTGCGCACCGCTCAGAGCCGCTTGAGTCAGCAGGCCGGCCGCGCCATTCGGGTGGAGATTGAGCCCGGACGCTACTTTGTGGCCCCCGCGGCTACCGTGGTGACGCGAGTGACGGACGTGAAACGCACCCATGCCAACAGTAAGGGCCCTGGGCACACCTTCGTCATGGTGGACGCGGGCTTTGGCGATTTGGTCCGGCCGGCCATGTACGGCGCCTTTCATCAGATCAGCGTCTGGCACGCGGCGCCCGAGGCTGCCACGGAGCCGACGATCATTGCCGGGCCGCTCTGCGAATCGGGCGACGTGTTTACCCGCGATGACGCGGAGTTGCTCCAGCCCCGTCTTCTGCCCACGATGCACCCTGATGACCTCGTCCTCATCCATGACGCCGGGGCGTACGGCTATACCATGAGTTCCAACTACAACTCGCTAGGACGCGCCCCACAGGTCTGGATTGACCGGGGAATTCCCTACCTCATCTCACGGCGCGAGATTTTTGAGGATCTGGTCCGCACCGAGTGTTTTAGCGCCTTATAATCCTCTGTGCCTCCTGAGTCGGCACGTCCCACACGGCGCCTGCACGGGCAACCCAGACAGATGCATGGCGCGAGGTAGGAGATGGGGCACAAAACATTGTCCGATTTTAAGGCCCATGGGGCTTCAGGTGAGACTGTTCTCCAGCATGCTTAACAGGCTGTGTAACACGCCGTTGCCAATTTGCAGCGCGAGCAACGCCACCAGCGGTGACAGATCCAGGACGCCACCCAATGGGGGCACCACACGTCGTATGGGGTCTATGATCGGCGTCGCAATGAGGGTGAGGAGCTGCACAATGGGGTTGAGCGGATCGGGGCTGACCCAGGACAACAGCGTGTTGATAATAATGACGTACGTAAAGAACACCGTCAGATTGATTATCAAACGTAAGCTCGAGATGATGAACGTCTCGTTCGCCCCCCCCAGCGCTTCATGCAGCGCGAGTCGCACCAGCGCGTGTGCTACGACCAAGAGCGCTGTAGCAACGACGTAAACGGCGCTCGGCTGGGACACCACTTGCCTCGTAACCTTATACACCGGACGTACCAGACGCTGGCCCAGCGTAATGAGCGGATTCAGATAATACTCTTGTACGGTGGCGGTAATGAGAATGATCAATACATAGAGCTGCAACAACGTGTCCGCCATGCCACCGAGTGCCAGGGGCATCGAACGTCCGAGGAAGCCCTTCAGCACTACCAGGGCCGCGATGAGCACGCCGAGGGTGATCGGCATTGAGCGCCAGGGGAGGATGGGACGTAACTGCAGCAGCAGTGGATCTGTTGCCGAAAACACCAAGCCGAGCATGCTATCATAGCGCTCACGCTCCACGGTGAAGAGGCGCACAAAAAGCATGATGATGTAGAGATCAATAATCATCACCAGTAAAGCGTTCACCAATCCATCCATGCGATGTCTCTTTCGATCTAGTGGGTGCAGCAAGCGTGAGTGGGGTGTTTGTACTCCATCGGTGTCAATGGTGTCAACACAAATGCTCGTCATGTCCAGAAGCCTCTCGGGTGCAGCTGCGTGCTCCGTGGCAGGAGGGGCGGAGGCGGGCGGTGGGCGCGGCGTATCCAGCAGGAGGTTTCTATGTGGCATCTGTGGCGGTTTCGGCCCCGCCCGCTGTGGTCCCCACGGCGCTGGCCGTGGGCGTATTATGCCTGGCGTCTGGAAACGTATACCGGGATTCCGGCCTCTGAGGTCACGTGGCGTACCCTGGTGGCCTTCTGGAAGCAGCCCCACCAACGGCGCGCCTTCTGGCGCTATGTGCGCTGGCTCCGGCAGATGCGGCGCTGGCGGCGTTTCGATCCCTAGTGCCTCAACCGAGCGCAGGTGAGGCGTATCCTGGGAGCGCCACGCTCCAGCGTGGCTTTGGGAGCCGGGCTGGAGCCCGGCGATCCCAGGGGGCAGCAACTCGCAAAATAGCCCGGTTAAGGCACGAGATGCGCCTCAGCCCCGCACGAGGAAATCCAGCCCCGCCAGCACAATGGTGAGTTCAATGATCAGGGCAAAGACCCAGGCCGGCAGGCGATCCACCAAGATCTTTCCCAGAAGCGCCCCGACAAACATCAGCGGGATGAGCAGCGCACCGTAGAACATGATGTCGTTGCTCAACACCTGGGCACTCTTGAACACCGCCAGCTTGGTGACTTGCATGATCACCGTGATGCAGGCATCCGTGCCAATGTAACTGCCCTTCAGCAATCCATAGGCAAGGAAGAAAGGGGCCATCAGTGGCCCAACGCTCGGGACCAGGCCGTTCAGAAAGCCAAAGCCGATCCCCAAAGGCAAAAACCACTTGGCGTCGCGCTTCCGCGGTGCTGTAGCATACAGGCGTCGCCACAGCACCATGCCGAGCATAAAGGCGCCCAGCAAGCGCGTCAGCAGGTCTGGCGCCGTCAGCGTGAACAACCAGGTGCCCAGGACCGTCAACGGTAGACTGCTCAGCGTAAACCAGCCGACCACCCGCCGGTCCACCTCACGCCAGTACATCACCGTGCGGCTGAGATTGGCGCCGGCGTTGGCCAGGGTCACGATGGACACGGCATCCTGCATGCCAAAGTAGCGCACTAACACCGGCAAGAGGACCAGCGTGCCACCCGTGCCCGCCACGGATCCAAGCAGGGAAGAACTCAACGCCGTCCCACCAACCACCAGGATGTCCACGAGAGTCACGGTTGCGTCCTTAGCCCTGCAAGGCGCTTAACATGACATTGAGCCCAACGCGCACGCCGATGGGCAGGCCACCTTCGTGCATCTCAAACTCCGGTGCATGGTGCGGTCGCGGTGGACCACTGGGGGCAATGCCGACGCGGAAATAGCAGCCGGGACGCTCTTGCAGGAACAGACTCATGTCATCACTGCCCATGACCAGCTCGCCGTCCTCGACGGCCTCTGCCGCTAATTCATCCAGGGCGCAGCGCTTGACGAAATCGCTGTGCGCCGCGTGATTCACCACCGTCGGGCAGCCATCACCCTGAAAGGCGATGTGGGCCTCGGCCTTATACGCCTGCGCGATGTTACTGACAAACATGCCCAGGCGTTCGATCACTTGTTCCCGCACCGTCTGATTGAAGGTGCGCAGCGAGCCGCGCATCGTGGCCGTAGCTGGCAGGATGTTGTGCTTGGTGCCGGCGAGGATTTGTCCCACGGTGAGCACCGCGGTTTCCTGCGCCGAGACCTCGCGTGAGACGAGATTTTGCATACCCAGCAGGATGTTGGCGGCTACGGTGATGGGATCTATGGAGAGATGCGGGTAGGCGCCATGGCCGCCTTTGCCGAGAATCTCCACATCAAAAAAATCCGCCGAGGCCATCGCCGGTCCAGGTCGGATCGCCACGTGCCCTACCCGGTTTTGCGTGGTCAGATGCAGGCCGTAGATTTCGTCGACGCGGGGATTGTTCAGGACACCGGCGTCGATCATGGGCTTGGCGCCGCCGAAGACTTCTTCGGCCGGTTGGAATAGGAAGACCGCCGTGCCGGCTACTTCTGCCCGGCGCGCGGCGAGGATTTCGGCTAAGGTGATGGCAATGGCGGTCGGGCCGACAGGGCCGCAGGCGTGCATCACGCCAGGCGTGCCGGAGACAAACGGCACGGTAAGCACTTCGGTGAGGGGGAGTGCATCAATATCTGCCCGCCAGGCAATCGTGCGACCGGGCTTATCGCCATGCAACACGCCGACCACCGCGGTGGTGCCGGCGACATTGGTGCGCACCTCCAGACCCGCCGCGTGCAGGCGCTCGGCAATGATCTGCGCCGTCCGGTGCTCTTGAAAACTCAGCTCCGGATGGCGATGAAAATCCCGCCGCAGCGCCACCAGTGACGGTAAACGCTTGTCTACTTCTTGTGACCATTCTAACGTTGTCTTAGCCATCAGCAGCCTCCCTCGGCGTCTACACACTCAGCCATTGACCACACATCTTTACACCACCCCGGCTGCACCCCAGCGTGCCACCTCATCACGGGAATGCCCCAGGAGCCCGACAAAAATCTCCTCGTTGTGCGCCCCGGGCAGCGGGGCCAGATGCTGCACACGCCCCGGCGTTTCTGACAATTTTAACGCGGTTCCCGTGATCTTCACTGGACCATAGGTCGGGTGATCGAGTTCCACAAACATCTCGCGGGCCTGGATCTGCGGGTCAGCCACCGTCTCATCAATGGTGTTGACTGGCGCACAGGGCACGCCAGCGCTACTCATGGCCTGGACCGCCTCGGCCTTAGTGCGTGTGCTGGTCCAGGATTGGATCACGGCGGCAATCTCATCACGGCGTTGCCGACGCGCCGCAGTTGTGGCGTAGCGCGGATCATGCGCGTAGGCGGGCTCGCCAATCGTCTGGCAAAAGCGGCGCCACACCAGATCACTGCTCCCCGCACCAATCGCGACGTAGCCATCCGTCACGCCATAGACCCCGGAGGTAGAGCCGCCAAACGACACGTTGCCGGCGCGGGTCAACACCTCGCCGCCCACGGTATAGCGCTCGCCCAGGTTGTCCAGCGCCATGACCAGGCTGTCCAGCAGGGCGAGGTCAATGTATTGCCCTGTGCCCGTGCGGTCCCGGTAGTGCAGGGCGGACAGAATACTGAACGCGCACAGCATGCCGGTGTAGTAATCGGAGATCGACTGCCCCGAGCGTGTGGGGGGCTGGTCGGGGAAGCCCGTAATACTCATGTAGCCGCTGATGGCTTGCGCCAGGATGTCGTAGCCACGTTGCGGGGCATAAGGGCCGTACTGGCCAAAGGCGGTAATAGCGGCGTAAATCAGGCGCGGGTTCACGGCCTGCAACACCGGGTAGTCCAGGCCCAGACGCGCCATCGTCCCGACGCTAAAATTTTCTGCCACCACATCAACATGCTGCACCAGCTCCTTAAACAGGGCCACGCCTTCCGCAGTCTTCAAATTGAGCGTGATGGCCTGCTTGTTGCGGTCACGGTATTGCGACACCGGCACGCGCTCTTCCACACCGTTGCGCACGCGCTTGATGCCGAGTGACACACGCTCAGCGGCTTGCTCGCGGGATTCGACCTTGATGACCCTGGCGCCCATGTCCGCCAGCAGCATGGTGCAGAAGGGCATAGCAATCACTTGGCCGAGGTCGAGCACCGTAATGTCGCTTAAGGCTTGTTCCATGGTGTCTGTCCTCACCGTAGGCTCGCGCCAAGAATATCGCGCGCAATCACGTGACGTTGCACTTCACTCGGCCCTTCGCCGATGCGCCGAATGCGGATCTCCCGATACCAGCGTTCGAGCGGCAAATCTTTCGCCACCCCTAAACCACCATGGATTTGCATCGCACGGTCCACCACGCGCCCACTGGCTTCGGCCGACACCAGTTTGGCCATAGCGGATTCCGTGCGGAAGGGCTCGCCCCGGTCGGCTTTGGCCGCAGCATCGAGGATGAGCCAGCGGGCCGTCCGAATGTCGATCTCGTTATCCACCAGCATCCATTGAATGCCCTGGCGCGAGGCCAACGGGGCACCAAAGGTTTCGCGGATTTTGGCATACGCCACGGCCATCTCATGCGCCTTGACCGCGACGCCGAGGCATTCCGCGGCGTAGGGGATGCGCTGGCGTGACAGCCGGTCATTGGCGATGGCAAAGCCGCCACCGATAGTGCCCAAAATGTTCTCATGCGGCACGCGCAGGTCTTCGAGTTGGATTTCTGTGGCGTATTTGGCCGAGCGCAGTGTATGGACGATACGCCGCACGTTAAATCCTGGCCAGGCGGTTTCGACGATGAAACAGGTGACGCCGGCGCGGCCTTTGTCTGGCCCGGTGCGGGCAAAGATCAGGCCGTAGTCGGCGCGGTCCGCCCCACTGATCCACAGTTTACTGCCGTTGAGCACCCAGTCATCGCCATCGCGCACGGCGCGTGTCTGGATGGCCCGGGCTGGGTCACTGCCCCCCGAAGGTTCAGATAAGCCAAAGAAGACCTTTTTCTCCCCTTGTAACATGGGGTAGAGATACTTGGTTTTCTGGCTCTCGGTGGCTTCAAAGAGCTGCGCCTGGCGGGCGCCGCCAAAGACGTAGTAACACGGGGCATACAGCCCGGCGCGATGCTGGCTGCACTCGATGGCAATGAGCGAGCGCGTCACCAGATCAATAGCGGGGCCACCGTACTCTGGCGGCGTATCGAGACCATAAAGACCCATGCTCTTGGTTTGCGCCATCAGCCGGTGATAGTCCTTTGGGGGCAGCTCATCGGCATCAGGGTCAAGATGTTCCTCCAGTGGCACGATTTCCGTACGCACGAACTGTCGCACCATCTCCACAATCATCTGTTGTTCTGCGGACAGGGCCAGATCCACGGGCACCTCCCTCGATTCGACGTTAGCCTAGGCGCAGACGGCCGAGACTGCGCTCGTCAATGTCACGATTGCCGCTGGGCAGACATCCATAGTCATGGCGATAGGCTTGCAGCAATTCCAGACGACGCGTGTGATAGGCCATGGTCACCTCGTAGCGAAACTGGGTGGCGTGTTCCGGCGGGGCACTGAGAGCCTCGTGCAAGACGCCCTTGAGGCCAAACGGGGTCCGTCCGCCCGCCATGCCGATGTACACAATGGCCCCGGCCGCATCAGCCAGTTGATACACTCCAAGGTGCCCGGCCAGACATGTCACGTGCTCGGCGGTCAGCGGTATCCACGGTTTTTCTAGACGTACGGCCATGATGCAGCTCCTTCGTTGCCTGGGCACTCCCCTGGAGCACCAGGATTCCCTGCCTTGCGCCGGATGGTAGCACATCCGTGGCGGCGGAGCGAGGCGAGTCAGGCGTCGCTCCGCCAGGCTGGGGCAGGTGCGCCATACGTCGGTTCTTTACATAGGAGGACCATTGTGGCAAGATGCACCACAACGAGGCCATGGAGCATCAGGTGGGGAGCACCTGCAACCGCAATCGCCAGGAGAGTGCACAATGCCATAGATGCTGTATGTTGGGGCGCAAGACGATAACAAAATTGGGGCGTACACGATGGAGGCGACCACGGGCCAGCTCGCGCTGCAGTCTGAGGTCGCGGTGCCCGGGGGGCCGTCCGTTGTCGCGCTGAGCCTGGATCGGCAGGTACTGTACGTCGGGCACCGCGTGCAGCCGGCGCTGTCGAGCTTCCGCATCAACCAGGCCAGCGGCGGGCTGACGCTCCAGGGCTCGGTGACGTTGACGCACGGCCCCACGTTTTTGGCCCCCGACCGCACGGGCCGCCATCTCCTGGCGGCGTATTATCAAGGCGGCTATGCCGCGGTGCATCCCCTCGGCGCCGACGGCGTGGTGGGCGCTCCAATCTCCGACTCGCTGCCCACGGCCATGGGTGCGCACGCCATCCAGACCGACCCGTCGAACCAGTTTGCCTTTGTGCCGCACATCGCCCGCTTTAACGATAATGTCCTGGAACCGCTGCGCGAAAGCACTGGCCCCAATGCCATCTGGCAATTGAAATTTGAGGCGCAGACGGGCCGTCTGACGGCCAACACGCCGCTCCAGGTCCAGCCTGCCACCCGTCTTGGCCCGCGGCACTATTGCTTTCATCCCAGCCTGCCGGTGGTGTATTTCTCCAACGAGCAGGGCTGTAGCGTCACGGCCTATCGGCTGGATCAAGCCACGGGCACGCTGTCCGAAATCCACACGCTCACCACCCTGCCCGATGGCTTCACGGCCCGCAATACGTGCTCGCAGATCCACCTCACGCCGTCGGGGCAGTTCCTCTATGTCGGCAATCGTGGCCACAACAGCCTTGCCGGGTTCGCGGTGGATGCGACGACGGGACGCTTGACGGCCCTAGGGCAGGCGGCGACCGAATCCGTGCCCAGTGCCTTTGGTCTGGACCCAGAGGGCCATTTCCTCTTTGCGGCGGGCTCAGCCACAGGCCGTCTGGCGGCGTACCGCATCGGCGCAACGGGGACGCTGACGCCCTTGGGGACGTATGGCGTGGGCCAGCGGCCCATGGCGGTGCTGGTGACGCGGATCGGCGCCTAGGGGCTTAGTGTCGGGTCTATACCAGGCACCGATGAGCGTGGCGGCAGAGGAGTAACGTCGGCTGCGGCAGGAGCCTTTGGGCCATTACTGGCTTATGCTGGCCCCTGCCGGGTCATTCCCAGGCCCAGGCGATAGAGATCCGGGACGCGGTAGCGCCGGACCTCCTCTTCAGTCCCTTCGTAGACTGCTATGAGTCCTACTTCACGAGCCAGGATGAGTTGCTCACTGAGATCCTTGAATTCGCTGGCATCGACAAGCGCGCGGCCCAGGGTACGCAAGTGTGCCTCAAACGCCGTAAGTTCGGCAAACTCTTCGAATAGAGCAGGCAGTGCCTCTTCGGAAACCTTGGCGAGTGACTCAATCAACGCTCTGGGACGCAGCACGGTGCGGTCATAGGGACTGTGTTGATGCTCCTCGCGTTCCCATGCGGTGGCTTCGCGAAAGAGCTGCAGCAGGGCTCGCGGGCTATGGTCCCCCTGGCCATCTGCCAGGCGATTCCACACCCAGTTCCGCGTAAAGGTTGTCTTGCCACCCTGCATTCGTTCCCCCACCAGGATGTTCCACACGCGGAATACCGTCTCGTCAGACCAGTCATCAACCCCCCCGTGTATCTGTGGCGCCATATTGTCCACAAGCGCCTTGAAGTCGGCATGGCGCAGGGCTTGTTTGAGTACCGTCTTGCTATAATCTGCCTGACTACGCCACTCAAGTCGGACCGAACGACCATAGAGGTGGCTTTTATTTTCAAACCGCAGCTGGCGCCAGATATCCTCGCGCAGGAGAATTTTGCAACGCAGCTGGTGTAACGCCGCCTCACGATCTATCACGAAAGTAAACAGTCCCTCAATCGCCCGGGTGCGGCGGTCTCGTTCCTCGGGCCTGTGGCCGAAACCCGTATCGAGTCCATCAAATAAGATCACTCTGGGCCCAGGCAGCGCGGTATCCAGCTGCTGCAGCCAGTCCCACGCGAGCAGCCCAACATGCGGGATGCCGAGCATGTCCTGGAGACATCCGACTACCTGGCGTTCCGTGAGGCTTGACGGTGTGGGTAAGCGCTTAACGAGTGTTTGAAGAGAAGCATCAGGCAGAGGAGGATCGGGATGGTCACGATCCCACGAGAGGAATGCCGCCAGCCCCGTGGCGAGCATCCAGTATTCTCGCCAACCTGTTTGCGTTGCCTGCAAGTGTGTCTCAATGGCCTGGAATCCATCGGCGCTCAAGACCCACGGGTATTGCCCACGGACAGGGGCTGGAGAAAGCGCCACGATGGCCTGGCAATCTGCTCCCTCAGCAATACGGCGGAAGATCGCCGTCTTCCCCGTGCCCTTACGGCCCAGCACCAGCAGTTTGTGTAAATCCATCGCATCGTGAACAAGTGCCGTGTTGACAAACGTGTCGAGAAAATTTTCTTGATACTCCGCTGTCCCCGCAGAAAAGGTCAAGCTCGCCACAATGCGCTGCTTCACTTCCACAAGGCGGACAGGCAGACGCTTCTCGGACTTGGCCGGGATGAAGCGCTCGAGCCATTCCGCCATGGGCTCGTACGGTCGCCATGCCTCTACATCTTTGAGAATAGAATCGGCCGTGGCCACAGACTCCTGATAGGGCACGAAGAGGGTCATCTCGGCAGGATCGATAGCCGATGGGCCTTTCCCCGCTTGTGCCTCTAACGGCGTGAGCCACTCGGCGATCCATTCCAGGGCGCGCAGGCGATACCGTTGCTGGACTTCTGGCGCGCGGCTGGCTGGCATGGGCGAAACCAGGAATCTGGGTTCCGGTGTCAACCGCTGTCCATCGTGTGTACGCCGTGAATGGGCACGCAATAGGGCACGCACAAGTGCGCGGGTGCCCGTGAGGGCTTGCGGGTGCGGGAAAAAGGCAATAATCGCCACATCGGACAGATCGAAGAGTAGGGGGGCATTCATGGGCGTAATGCCCGTCCTGGCGTCCATGAGGATGAAGTCAGGGGTGAAGGGCAGCCTGGTGGAGAGGCCATCCAGCAAGGCGCGCAACGGGTTACGCTCCTCACGGTACCAGCCTTCTGGGTCGAGCAGGCGCAGACGCCGGGCATAATCCGCATCCGGGATGCCCGCTGGCAGGCAATACAGTTCATCGGATTCAGAGAGCCGGATGACATGCTTAATGATATCGGGTTCTTCTCCCTGCTCGATCGCCAGGAGGAGCGATACGAGACCCTGGCCTGTACGGGCCTCGTGTTCCTTCCCACACAGAGCCGCCAATGCCGGGGCTTCGAGATCCATGTCGACACAGAGCACGGAGCGGCCACGGCGAGCCAGAATCTGGGCTGTATAGGCCAGGGCAGTCGAACGACCGACGCCACCACGCAGCGAATAAAAGCTCGTGATAATCGGTCGGGAAAGATCGTCGTCAAGGTCGGAAGGAAAGATGATCGGCTCTGCCGCCACGCTCCGGCCACGCGCGAGGGCTTCCGGCCACATGGGAATGTCTTCCAGATCGGAGTCCAGAGGCAAGCTGCCAGCCCATTCGCGCTCTTCCGGGGTGAGCAGATCGAGCCATTGGAAGGTCTCTCCTTCCAGCCCCCGTAGGGCTGTGGCCCGACGCGTTTCCCACACCATCCCGGAGAATCCAGGGGAGACGACCACGACCATCCAGCCGGAGAAGGCGTCAGGTTGCACACGCACCTCGTCGACAAGCAGTCCTGCGGCCTGGAGATTGCCTGCGATATGCGCCTTGATGTCCGCTTGTTTCATTGCTCTCTCCTGGGGAGCCGGCGGAGCTTTGGTGCAATCCATGCCACGAGTAGCCCCGCTCCTCTGACCAATGCCTCTGTCGCGAGTGCCGTGTTTAACGTGACACAATACCGTAATCCTGTATTTCATTGGGTGATGAAGTAGTTGCGGTTTCCCTGCGTGTCTTGCAGATCAGTGAGACGAAATCCAGAGGCCTGCCACAATCCGCCCAGATTGTGCCCCTCTCGCCCACTCGTGGGCACTTTACCTCCCCGATGCCGTATATAGGCTTTTAAGTAGCACTCAATCGCGTACCCCGCCATATACACGGCGGCCACATGTCTACCCTGCGTATCGAGGGATTGGGCATCCTGGTATCGATCTTTCGCCACCTGCTCCCATTCCGCTACTGTCATCGCCAAGCAGCTCTCCTTAGTATCATGCAATATGGCTAGAACGTTGGAAAGTATCATGGGTTTTCTCCCAGCCGATCGATGCCGAACACGATTGCACCATCATGTCATGCGCTTGGCATCTCCAGCAAGCCGTCAACACTGGCGTCTTTCCCCCCACTCTTGCTATTATGGTATGGTTGCATGGTACTCTGCCTCGGTAAGCCAGCGCCCACCGCTGATACGGTGTGCCAGCATCCCCAGCCGTGCGTCAAACTCGACATCGACCGCGATGCGCTGAAAACAGCGTGTGCCGACAATGTCTTTATGCATGGTATACGCCGGGCCGGATTCGCCAATATCGCGCAGTGCACTGGCCAGATCATAGCGCCGATCGGCCCGGATACGCATCACCTCGCCGCAACGACCACAGGCCACATACAGCCAGATGGCGGTCTGGCCCGCGTCAGGTGTCCGGCGCGTCCATAATCGTCGTAACCAGCGCATGCCTTCCTCCTCGCCAGAGCGTACCTGCCGTGCGGGACCACCCCTCTCCCCCGCAATGCTGTACCGCACCCCCGTCCCTCCACGGCAGGCTTTTGGGGTTGTCTTGCACGGGATAAACGTGCTATCCATAGATAAAATTGTGCACCGGATAGTGCGGCATCTCACCTTGAACCGAGAGAAAGGGCAGGGGGAAAGAAGCTCTCCTGCTGATGTAGGAGGCGCATTCCACTGTTAGCGCACGCCGACAGTACCCTACGCGGATTGCTATGGATACAACCTTGCAAGCCTTGCAGCAGGTCGCCGAAGAAGCCGCCCGTGCCGGTGGGCGTGTGTTACTCGAGCACCGTTTTGCCCCTCTGGAAATTCGCCATAAAGACCGCCAGGAAGTCGTGACAAATGTCGATACGCTCGCCGATGCGGCCATTAGTCAGGTGATCAACCACTACTATCCTGAGCACTCGTTACTCACAGAAGAATCCGGCCTCCGCACCACTGCCTCGCCGTATACCTGGATTGTCGATCCACTCGACGGCACGGAATCCTATATTCGGGGACAGCATTTTGCGGGCGTGACGGTGGCCCTGACGCGCGAGGACCAGACCCTGATTGGCGTGGTGTATCACCCGTTCAACGATGAGCTGTACAGCGCGATCGCCGGTGAGCCCAGCACCGTCAACGGGCATCGCCTGCAGGTGACGGACATCGGGAGCATGGACCAGGCCCGCTTGATTCTCGACTATTCGCCGCGTGATCCCCTGCGGCAACATCTCCAGGCCCTGGAATGGGATCGGGGTTTCAAGCAGGTCTTTCGCATTGGCGGCTCGGTGGCCCTCAACATGTGCCTGGTGGCCAAAGGGGCGGCGGATGGCTATATGTATGGTCGTCTGCGCAATCGTGTCAAGAGTTGGGACATCGCCGCGGCAGCCCTCATTGTGCAACAAGCGGGTGGGCGCGTGCTGGATCGCCAGGGCCTGCGCCTTGATACGCATCAGCCCCAGGGGTTTCTCCTCTGTTGCAACGCCGCACTCGAGTGCCAGCGGCTCTGGCCTGACCTCGCTCCAGTGCCAACCAGCGCGTCGTGAACCCGGCAGGTCGATGATGCAGGCCTCTATGGCATCTCATGCGACCTACCGAGGTATTCCATGCATTCGTGATACCTCTCCGGCAAAATCTTCTCACTCGTCCCCAGGTAGCGGATGACCGATTCCAAGGTGAGGATGGCGGAGAGATTGATGCCGTCGCGCTTGAGCCGAGCCTGTCCGCCTTGCTGACGGTCGAGGAGGATCAGCGCATCTTCAACGATGAGATTCTCTGCGGCTAAGCGCGCTGCAGTCTGCATAACGCTGCGTCCGCCGGTAATGAGATCGTCAATAATGAGCACCGTCTGCCCACTGGTATACGTCCCCTCAATGACCTGTTCCCTGCCGTCCCGCGTCGGATGCAAATAAATCATCGGCGTGCCTGACAGCAAGGAGAACGCCGTGGCCAGGTGCAGCCCCCCAAAAGGTACCCCAGCAATGAGATCATAATAGGCCAGTCGTGGATGGCGCATGTTCTGCAGCGTATGGACTTCCGCCAGCATCACCTCCGCCGCCTCACGCAAGGCAGCGGGATTACTGATCAGCAAGCGCAGGTTGACATAGACCGGCGAATGCAGCGCCGTCCCGAGGGAAAAATCGCCAAATTGAATGGCGCCGAGTTTCCACAGCTCTTCGGCCAACCACAAGTTGGCCACACGTTTATCGCCAGACTCCATGCCGTCATGCCCCTTCTGCTCACTCCATCACCTGCCCACCGCACACGGGAATGTAGAGCCCCGTCACAAAACTGCCCAACTCTGAGGCCAGAAACAACGCCACATGGGCGGTGTCTTCCACCGTGCCGATGCGACGTAACGGAATGTGTTGCGCCCGGCGCTCTTGCTCCTCGGGTGCGAGCCGCGCCCGCACTTCGTCGGTCAGGGTCAAACCGGGCGAGACAATGTTCACCGTAATATTATCCGGCCCCACTTCCACCGCCAGATTCCGCGTGAAGCCGAGCATCGCCGTTTTGGCCGCGGTGTAGCCGTGGTAGGTCAGGGCTGGCTGATGAATGCCCACCGTGTTAATACTAATCAAGCGTCCCCAGCGCTGCGCTTGCATGCCGGGCAGCACCGCCTGACAGCACAGAAACGCTGCTTTGACCGTATAGTCTATCTGCGTTTGCCAGGCGTCCCAGGTCGAGTCGAGAAAACCCGTGCGCGGTAGGGACGCCGCGTAGTTGTTGACGAGAATATCCACCGGGCCGAACGCTGCCGTGGCCTGCTGCACCATGGTCTGCACCTGCGCGGCATCGCTGAGGTCCGCTTTGACGCAGATTGCCGCACCGCCTGCGGCCTGGATGGCCTCAAGCACCTGCTGGGGATCGCCCTCGTCGTGGACTTGATTCAGCACCACACGCGCCCCTTCACGGGCAAACACGCGCGCAATACCTGCCCCGGTGCCCCGTACGGAGCCCGTAATCAGCGCGACTTTTCCTGCCAGAAGCATCCATAGCCCTTTCGCACTTGCTGTCTCGTGTGTGTCCCGTTGGGGCGACTAGCCGGTCGCCTTGACGGGCCCCGGCGCGGTCTGTCTACCAGATGTCGCGTGCAGTGCTCCATCCAGAGGCGCAGCCTTGAGTGGGGGTGAAGCACGGGTGGCTCTTGCCCAAGAGCCACAGATGTGGTGGTTGACTTCCCTCTGTACGGTGAGACGCTGCCACGCATCCGTCAACGGACGCCGTTGACGGAGACTGCCGATGAGGCAGTGAGACAAAGAGC
>SXGT01002230.1_pt1 | contig 38726 bp, 36 predicted proteins | sample 3176221 | NCBI WGS metagenome assembly SXGT01 (sample SAMN11356862, study PRJNA531348) | freshwater metagenome | isolation source: freshwater sample F1-120 | place: China: Fuxian Lake, Yuxi | collected 2017-12-25 | reverse complement strand
GCCATTATGCAAACGATGCGCATCTCGTGCACAAGCTCGTTGAGCTTGCCTTCGAGGTCTGCTACCTCGTCGGCCATGTCGTCATCGCCGAAGTACAGCGCGGCATAACCGAGATCGACCATGAGCTCAGAGGTGTCTTTCGCTTCTGAGAGCATGGCCTTTAAATTTCGGGGTCGTTCGTCCATCAGGACTCCAGCGTAGGTCGGTCAGCCAGTGAGGCCGAGAGTGACTAGTGAAAGCATCAGTGCAATGGCGCCAAGTAGGTCGGAACTTGCTGCCGTAATCGGGATACCAAAGTTGTCTGGATCAAGTTCGAGGCGGTAGGTGACGAGTGCTGCGCTATAGCCGACAATGTTCGTAAGCGTCGTCGCTATTAGGCCAGCGAGCATTGAAGCAGCCAGTACAGACATTGTCGATGGAGCCGTGAGGCCTAGCAACGTTGCGACCGTTGCGGCCCCGAGTCCGAGCACGATGAAGATCGCAGTCGATAACAGATACACGAGCACGAGATCTTCTGCGATCGCGCCCAAGCTGAACCTGTTCGGATCTAGAAGACCTAGGTGCAATTTCGTGGCGATGCGAGAAGAAAGGATGCCGGCAAGCGACCCTGACAACGAAAGCAATGGCGGGATCAAGACGAACAAGACTTGATACCGCGACAGTGTCGCGAATCGTCCCTGAATTGTTAGGCCAGCGAACATGCTGATGATGCCGGATACAACAAGAACTGGAACCGATTCTCGCACGATGCTCTGTAACAGCGGCAAGCCAGACGAGCGCAGGCCAGCGAACAAACTCAGCAGAGCGATGACCGTGCATCCCGTTGCCACAACAGGTGTGCTGAGTCCGTTGCCAGACACAAGATTTGTTGCAAGCCACAAGCTCGGCAGTGTGATCGAGTCAGCTGCGGCAGTTACGACCGGCGCTGCGACGTTGTCGACGTCCCATCCTCTGCGCACGCCGACTGTCGTTACGACAACCGTTATCGCCATCACCACAACAATTGGGATCAAGCCACCGACTACCGAAATAACTACATATTCAGCTACGGAAATTGAGCCGTGGCCGGTCGCCGCGGCTATTGCTTTCGCCGCAATTGCGAGTATCCACGACAACGACAGGCACAGGAGAACCGCGCTTGCGAGGTTTTGGCCGACGTCGGTATCTAGGCGGCGACTCAAACGGAACGTTCCGGTGTGAGCGACGGTTCCCAATCTGCTTCCGAGTGCGCCGAACACATTGCCGCGCATTCCAACAGCAGCAGGAACGAGAATTAGTAGACCGGGAAGTTCAGCGAGAGTTGTGTCGATCTTGCCGAGTGTGATGCCTGCGATTAGGCCGGTTGCTGCAGAAACTAAGAGCGCGACGAAGCCGGCGCGGACACCTGCGATGTCTGCGCGGACAAGTGCACCAAAGCGCGCGAGGATTCGGCGAAGGAGGCGCATGTCGGACTCGGAGGCTCAGACTTCATTTTTGAATACCTAACTGCTCGAAGTTCTGTACTGGGAGATTACCGAAGAAGGTATTGAAAGCTCTGCCTCATAACTATTTAGGCGCTCCGCTACCGGAAGTCGCGCGACTTAGATGCTCCAGCAAGATTGATTTCCAGCCGGGCGATGTGGCTAGCAACCAAATTGGTTACGCCCTGGTGTCGTTCGAGCACGCCCCGCACTCGTAATGCAGATGCACCCCTAGCAATGGTGCGAAAACGCTTCCACACTCCCTTGCTACATATGACGTTAATAAGGCCAGTTTCGTCTTCGAGGTTTATGAACACAGTTCCTTTAGCTGTCTCTGGTTGCTGGCGGTGCGTAACGATCCCAGCGACCTCGACAACCGTCCGATCAGGCAGGTCCCGCAAGCGATCTGCTGTCACAACGCCTTTGCTATCTAGATCGAGACGAACGAACTCTGTTGGATGTTTCCCTACGGTGAGTCCCATAGACCAGAGGTCCGAAGCAACTTCTTCTGGCTCTGTCATGCCAGGCAATGTTGGCGCAGTAATGCCTGTGAGCAGGCCAGGCAATGTCTCTTTGATAGTCCCGTCGCGACTAACTGATGGTCGAGCATCGCGTAATGCCCCAGCGGCCCATAAAGAGCCGCGCCGAGATTGCCCGAAACATTCTTCGAACGCACCAGCACCAGCAAGTGCCTCGAGTGCATCTGTCGTGGCTGCGGTTCTGCGCACAAAATCTTCTATGGTCGCAAAAGGTCGCATAGCTGACTCGTCCTCTACAAGATCGCAGAAACCGTCGTGGAGACCACGCACAGAACCAAGCCCAAGCCTGATGGCATGAATGGATGCCACACCATGAAACCCTCTGGCCGGATATTCCACAGGAGGCAAATGCAGTGGGCGTGGCACAAGCGTGGCGGCACGGCGCGATGCATTCACATCTGGACCCAACACCGCTACCCCGTGCCTTCTCGCATCGCGGATGATGGAGTGCGGTGAATAAAAACCCATCGGTTGAGCGTTAAGCAAAGAAGCAGCAAATGCTGCTGGATAGTGATACTTGATCCAACTACTTGAATAGACAAGGTAAGCAAAGCTCACAGAATGACTTTCGGGGAATCCGAAGTTCGCGAATGCTTCGAGTTTCTTGGCTATCTCGTCTGCAACGTCTGGGGTGACGCCACGCTCTGCCATGCCAGCCATTAGTCGCTCGCGCAATCGTGCCATGCGTTGTGCAGATCGTTTAGAACTCATCGCCTGACGCAACTGATCTGACTCAGATGGCGAGAACCCAGCTACATCTATTGCCATCTGCATTAGTTGTTCTTGAAATAGCGGCACCCCAAGAGTTTTTTCTAGACACTTTTCTAGAAGCGGATGCGGATACGTGACTGGCTCCTCGCCATTACGTCGACGCAGATACGGATGCACAGACCCACCTTGGATAGGGCCAGGACGGATGAGCGCTACCTCGATAACAAGGTCATAAAAACAGCGGGGCCGTAAGCGTGGCAGCGTTGCCATCTGTGCTCGGCTCTCGACCTGAAATACCCCAACGGTGTCGGCAGCACACAACAGGTCATAGACCTCGGGTTCTTGTGGAATTGTGGCGAGATCGATTTCGATACCTTCTGTGTCGCGAATCATGTCGACAGCGATGTGCAACATCGTGAGCATTCCAAGACCAAGCAGATCGAACTTCACGAGCCCTGCAGCAGCACAGTCGTCTTTGTCCCATTGCAATACAGACCGGCCTTCCATGCGCGCCCACTCGACAGGACAGAACTCGATGAGCGGGCGGTCGGCCATGACCATGCCACCGGAGTGGATACCTAAATGGCGAGGAAAATCGAGTACTTGGCCGGCTAACTCAAGAGCTAGTGCAGGGATAGCCGGAGGGCGAGTCGATTCGAACGCTGGTCGCTCAGCAATGGCTTGATCGCCGCGAGGAGTTCCGATGAACACGCGATCGCGACGAGCAGTAACCCGACGCATAGCAGGGTCACCGCGATGAATTGTTGCAGCCAAATCGTGTTCTGCAGGGTTGCGTTCTGCTGATGCCTCGACAAGTTCGGCGAAAGCCTCGGGGCCACTGCTCCAACGATCGACCCACTTGCCGAGCGCATCGGCCTGACCAGACGCGACCCCGACGACCTTGGCCATCTCACGCAACGCCGAGCGCGGACGGTAGGTGATGACGTTGGCGACTTGCGCTGCACGGTCACGGCCGTAACGGCCGTAGACATACTGGATCACTTCTTCGCGACGTTGGTGTTCTATGTCGAGGTCTATGTCTGGCGGGCCGTCACGCTCTGGCGATAAGAACCGCTCGAACAACAATCCGAGCGCAACAGAATCTGCTTTGGTTACCCCGAGCGCATAACAGACTGCGCTGTTAGCACTACTGCCACGCCCCTGACAGAAAATGTCATTAGTGCGACAGAAGCCAACGATGTCGTGCAGTAACAAGAAATAGCCAGCGAAACCAAGATCGTCTATTACCCCGAGTTCGTGGGTGATCTGACTTTGCGATTGTTCATAGTGAGAGTGCTGAGGTGGATACATGATTGCAGCGCCTCTCCGCACAAGTTCACGCAGCCACGACATCGGTGTATGGCCATCTGGCACCGGATAGTCAGGAAGATTCGGTGCCGCAAGTTTGAGATCAAAAGTGCATGCAGTAGCTATCTCTACCGTGCGTTCGACTGCGCCAGGCCAGCGAGCAAACCTTCGGGACTGTTCTGCTGGGTGACGTAGATGCATAAGAGGAGAGGCCGGCAAGTAGCCGTCGATCTCATCGAGGCTGCCTCGCAAACGAATCGCTGCAAGAGCTGTAGCTAACGGTCTTTGTGCGCTAGTTGCGTAGAACACATTGTTGGTAGCAATCACCTCGACACCAGCTTTGGCTGCAATTAGCGCGAGCGCATCGTTACGGTGCCTATCTATTGGGTCTCCGTGATCCCATAACTCAACGAGCACACGATCTCTACCGAAGCGTTCTGTAAGCGCCATGAGTTCGTAACTCGCAGCAGCAGGGCCATCGGCAACCAACGCCGACGGCACTGCTCCCCCATTGGCTCCGGTGAGCACAAACCATGAATCGTTACGCTCGCTCGTTACGCCATTAGTGAGGTGCACTCCGGCAACAGCGGCAGCCCCGAGTTGGTCGAGGTTGAGTTCTGGGGCGCTCTTAGCTCCGCGTAGCTGAGCCTCACTAATTGCCCTTGCCAAACGCGAGTAACCAACTGGACCTTCGCCAAGCACAACAAGACGATTCCTTGATCCGTTAGCGGCACTAATAGTTAGCTCTGCGCCGAACACGGTCGGCAAGCCCAATGGCCGTGCTGCTTCTGCGAAACGTACCGAGCCATAAAAACCATCGCGGTCCGTAAGAGCAAGCCCAGCAAGACCAAGTCGTGATGCTTCTTCACAAAGTTCTTCTGCGTGGCTCGCTCCATCGAGGAACGAAAAATTTGAATGACAATGCAACTCCGCGTACGACATGACACTCATCGCTTAATAGATGGCGTCGAGTTTGGCGCGGCCCCGCTCGATCGAGACCAGGCACGCAACATCGCCATCTGCAGCGTTTTTGATAACTATCTGAAACAACGCACGCCGACGCGCTGAACGGCGATCCCACCAGCGCACATCGTGAAGCCATGGGCCACACCAATTAGTTACTTGGCCCCCACCGTCTGGCAACTCTTTGGCATGCAACGCACTCGGTTCTGCATTGATCTCGCCTCGACCGCTCACTCTGAGCGATGCCCCCACATGATCGAGAAGTTCTGCTTGTCTTGGCGGGTCGAACACTCGCGTGGGGGCAGGCGATGGAACCTGGCCAGGCCAGACCACGGTCGTGTCGTTTGATTGCGTAACTCGTTGTGGTTCACGAGCCTCGCCCCACGGCAAGAATGTGACTCGCTCTAACGGAGTGCGCCCGCCTTGCAAAACAAATGTGCCGACAGAGTCGAGGCCGAGCATTCCCTGTAGCCGACCAAGTACGCGATCGACACGCTCGTCGGCTGCTGCATCGCCACCCCAGAAACCAAGCTGGCGCCCACTACCTGGAACTACTTCTTCTGGCACCAACCGGAGCAACACCAAAGCACCGGTAGTCGTGTCGGTGCCTGTGAGACCACATTCGGCCAACACAGATAGGTCCTGCAAAGCGCGCTCGTCGTGAATATTTATGTTTGCTGATGGTGAGTTTGCGGCCAACCAACCGTCGAGTTGCCAGCGGACCCGTTCTGCTAACGCCGCCGATGTGAGCGCTCCTTCGTGCCGCCAGACTCGGCAAAGCTGCTCGCCGTGTTCTGTTTCTGCTTCGACTCGAACGCGGGTGCATCCAAGACCAAGTTCTCCAAGCCGAGACAACAAACGATCGGCCATCGCTTTAGCAGTAAATGCTGCGACGTCTACCCGCGTCACAGGTGGATCAAGTTCTGAACACTCAACAAGATCTAGTGGTGGCACAGATAGATCTGCTGGTAAATAATCGAATCCTTTAGCCATCTCGTGGCGACGGAGACCATCTCGACCAAAGCGGGCGAGCACATCGGGTGCTGGCAAGTTTGCGAAATCGCCGAGGGTCCTAATACCAAGACGGATCAGCAACTCGGCTAGCGGAAGGTCGCCTAGAGCAGCAACAGGAAATGAGGCTAAGAACGTTGCGGAATCACCCGGCGGCACAATAAAGATTCTGTTCTCGTTGTTGCGCGACTCGCGAGCAGCGAGGCCTGCCACATAGCGCCCGTCGGCTACGCCAACCCTTGCCCAACTTAAGTGTTCACCGAGAAGCGGTGTAAGCGCTTCGTGTACACGCGTCGCGAGTGCAACATCGCCACCGAAGTAACGCGCTGGCCCGAGAGTCGGAAAGCTGAGCTTGCCTGGCTCTTCTAGTTCTAGACGCGGCGTAAGTGCCTCTACAGCGCGAGCCATCTTCTCGAAATCTCTAGCAATAATTGTTGGGTCAGAATCGAGTATCTCGATGCCGCTGCAACGCGCCTCGGCTTCTCGTTTGCGCATGCCGACAACAACGCCATCGGAGAGCGCTAACGGCGATGCCGCTCTAACAACAACTCGTGAACCAACACGCTCACAGATAGCGAATGGCTTTGTTTGTAATTCTGGTCGTTCCCACCATGTGCTCAAGATCTCCCAGTTAGCTATGCGCACACAACACGACCGAGGTGCGCGTTCGTCGATGAGCACACGTGTCATGAGACGGCCCTCGCATTGCGCATCGTGTCAGCCCGCAAGCGCCCGTTGCCCTAGATGGGCATGACGGACAGCGCCTTTGTCTGCAATCGCTATCGAGAGATCCCGGTAAGCGAGTAAACCATCGCCGAACTCAAGACCATGCCAGCGACTCGGACCTGCGTTGATCCGAAGCGAAGCTTCTGCTGGCCAACCTGCGCCTACAACAACAAGCACTGCTTGTCGTTCGCGAGCGCGAGTAATGAGACGTCGTGCGTCGGCCATTCGGACATTGCTAGGAACGGCTGTTGCCACCATCGACATGGCTTCTAGCAATGCACTAATCACAGCAGGCCAACGTTCACTAGAAACGTCGCGAACAATTGCGCAACGCTCGAGAGAAACTCCGACCTCTGCTGCTGCAAGACCAGCCATTTCTCTAGGGCGACTGCTTAGCTCGACAACAGCGCCCCACTCCCCTATGCGGGTAGTAGCGCTTAAAAGTTCGAGGGTCGCAGCAGCAGAACCTGCACCATCGATTGTTACAACAGTGCCGCGCCGCAAACCATTGCCATGTAGCGCCGCACCAATTTGTGAGTCAACTGTCATGACTCGCTCGTGTGCCATGGTCACCGGAGCAGCTAGCCGTCCAGCGATATTGAGGTTGGCGCGACTCGCAGCATCGCGGCGAGGAAGAGGTGATACTGGCACAACTTCATGATAGCGAACATATGTTCGTATCTAAAGTCTGAGCCTGCTGGGTCTACCTCCGGCTATTTGACGGGTGACGCCTTGTATGGCAATCCGCGGGCCTCAAAAGACCAGCCAGCTGCATCGCCGTAGAAGTTGAAAAGGTGCTCGAGCGTAGCGATGACCTCTGGCTCGAGCGTCGGCCATGCATCGACAGGCGCCTCGGCCCCAACCATGCTCGAGTACACAGTCGCAGAGGTCGCTCCAAGATCGAACAGGCGTGCGGCAACGACGTCGGGCGGTCGCAATGCCGAGTCTGGCGGCCGAACCGCATAACGCTCAATATCCATGCCCGTGATCGAACGGTTCAGTTCGAAGAAACGAGTATTCGGGTTAGCTCCCGAGCGAGACGTGACTGTTATTGACTGGCCCATAGGGCTTTAGCGTATGCCCACAGACCAACTGAGAGCGGAACCACACCGTGCCCGATATTGAAGTTCCACAAAATACGGCGAAGCCGACCGTAGCCTCGCTACCGAATGGCCGACGACACAACACCCGCGACCCCCACGCCCAGCTCGAATCCGCTGATCGGGGCGATGCCACACTGGGTTGTTCGAGCCATTGCATTGTTCTGGGCCGGTTTCGTAGTCCTCTGGATCTTGCAAGGCGTCGTACACGCACTCCGCGGCTTTGCTATCACGATGCTCGTCTCGCTTTTTCTATCGTTCGCGATCGAGCCAGCAGTCAACTTCTTTTCTGCGCGCGGATGGCGACGAGGGCCAGCCACCGCGTTGGTTTTCGCGATAGTCATCGTCGCGACATCGGTGTTCATCGTTGCTATCGGTTCGCTCGTAGTGAATCAGGTTCAGGATTTTGTTGACAAGGCCCCGAGCTACCTCGACGACATCGAAAAGTTGGTGAACGACAAGTTCAACGCCAACGTCGACTTCGGCGACCTCAAAGACAAGCTCGAAAGCAGCAACACGACAAACGACTTCCTCAACAACGCAGCCACTAAGGCCCTCGAGTTCGGAATCACAGCACTCGGCGTGTTGTTTCAGATGCTCACGATCGGGCTATTCACGTTCTACCTCGTTGCTGACGGTCCAGCGCTTCGAAGAACGATTTGTTCACGTCTACCTCCCGACCGCCAAGCCCAGGTGTTGCGAGGCTGGGAACTCGCGATAGAAAAGACCGGCGGGTACCTCTACTCACGATTCCTGTTGGCTCTGGTTTCTGCTGCTGCACATTGGATTGGTCTGTCGCTCATCGGCGTCCCCTACCCCGTTGCCCTTGGAGTATGGGTCGGCGTGATGAGCCAGTTCGTTCCTGTAGTTGGTACCTACTTCGCTGGCATCCTGGCGGTGGTTATCGGGCTTCTAGACGATCCCGTACGTGGCGTATTGGCGCTCACATTCGTGCTCGTGTACCAGCAAGTTGAGAACTACTTGCTAGCGCCAAAAATTACGGCGCACACGCTCGCATTACATCCTGCTATCGCTTTCGCATGCGTGATAGTTGGTGCTGCGCTGCTCGGTCCTGTCGGCGCGCTGCTCGCATTGCCAGCAGCGGCAGTTATTCAAGCGTTCATGTCAAGCTTCGGAAAGCGCCACGAAGTAATCGAATCTGGCCTGTTAGCCGACCCTGTTCCGCGCTATGAGAAACACCGCAGTTTCAGACTCACGAAGCGCGTTCCAAAATCGTGATCGCGCTGTAACTAAAACAGCCGTGGTTCGCGCTCGTACTTCATGTGCGGCCAAGCAAGGTCGTCCATGTACGCCCAACTTCGGCGATGAATCGCACTTGGCCCATATGCGCAGAGAGCTGAGCGGTGCGCCGGCGCCGGGTAGCCACTGTTTGACTGGAACTGATAGTGCGGGAAATGTTCTGATTCCTCGGCCATGAGAGCATCACGCTCAACCTTCGCGACAACCGATGCCGCTGCAACAGACAAGATCGTCATGTCGCCCTTGACGACCGTTGTGCAACGAGTACGCCCACCGAGGTAATTATGTTTCCCGTCGAGAACAATGTGCTCAGCGACGTAGCCCTGCGCCTCGACTTGTTCGAGCGCGCGTTGCGCTGCAAGTCGCTGCGCTGCTGAGAGGCCTAGCGCGTCGCACTCCTCGTGCGAGGCGTGTCCGACCCCGATGGCCAGTACCCAATCTCTTATTCGTTGGGCAGCGACCACGCGCTCCGAGCGCGACAGCAGCTTCGAATCCCTAATGCCGGAAAGGTTCTTGTTTGGCGCAACGACAGCCCCGACGGTAACTGGACCAGCCCATGAGCCGCGCCCGACTTCGTCGATACCGACAACGACAGTCTCGCCAGAATTCCACAACGCTCGCTCTAGTCGAAGTGTCGGTGCGGCGCCCGAGACCATTAGCTAGACCCACCACATCTTGCGACGCCGTTCTTCGCGTACGTCGAGCGCTGGAAACATCACTGGGAGGTCGGCTCCATCTGAGCGCCTACGAATTTGGATCTCGCTACTTTCGAGCACAGCAACTACCTCGAATCCGCGCGACCATGAGTTGTCGAAATTGTTTCGGACCTCGACGTGATCACCAGGTCTCACGACTAGCTAGCTCGCTATTTGCCAAGTATCGAGATCAGGTCAGCGACCGGAATCGCTTGCAAAGTTGTTGTCTTCATTGTGCCGCGAGCGGCGAGCATGATGGCTGCTCTAGCCATCGCGTGCTCATCTGGCGCCTCGATGATATTGAGAAAGTCGTACTGGCCTAATAGTGCATACTGCGCGACAACCTTGAGACCTGTTTCCTCGACCTCGGTTCTGACAGCCTCGATCCGCTCGGGATGTTCAAGAATTGTTTCCCATCCATCTGGGCCGAGATTTGAGAGCATCGCATACGTGGGCATGCTTCGGACTGTAACCGTCAAGATGCATGAGGGCGCGCACCCTCAGACATGCGAAACTGACGGGGTGCGCGAATCAAGAATTCTGAGCGTTGGCGAGTTGGGATCGGTACCAGTAGCCACCAAGATCGATGATTCGGACGCTGTGGTTTGGCGTACAGCTAATGGGGATATCGGTGTCGCGGCACGTTCGTGTCCGCATCTTGACTGGGATCTGTGCGATGCCATAGTCGATGGCGAGGCTCTACTATGCCCCGGCCATGGCTGGTCAATCGATAAATCGGGTCGAACATACAAGTCGAATGAGTTCGGCCGAGAAGACGAAAAAGGCACTACGCCCTCCTGGAGCGCTAGCGAGCGCGAGGGCGGCATTTGGGTCACCCTCGACGAGGACTGACCCAGTCAACGACATAGAAATGGGCAGCTGATGGATCGCCGATCATTCATAAGAAACAGCGCTGCAACGCTTGGAACTGCTGCAGTAGGCGCTGCGGGCTTCAGTGGCAAGGCAGAAGCCTCAACACGCGCAGCGAACACGTCGACTATTCGCGCGTTCCCGAAATCTCGCCCGATCACAGATGGCGTCCCCGGCGATTCTGGCATCGACACAGTCGTTGTCGTCATGATGGAGAACAGGTCGTTCGATAGTTACCTCGGATGGCTACGCAACGACGGCGACTACATCAACGCTGGGCTGTCGCGTTACGGCTTCAAGTTCGGAGTTGATTCAGAGCAAGACCAACGGTTCCTCGACCCCGACGGCGTATTCCACTCGACCGCGCACTTCAAAATCAACGCCGCTGGATCCGATCCATTCAGAGGCTGCGGACACCCCGACCCTGGGCACGGATGGAACGCGGGTCGAGCCCAACGCGACCAAGGATTTGTTGCAGCCAGCTCAGGTAACGACGACTTCGCTTTGTCCTTCTATCGGGGTAATGACCTTCCCTTCTATCGCGAGCTCGCGCACCGCTTCACGGTCGCGGATCAGTGGCACGCATCAATCCTTGGTCCGACCTACCCGAATCGCGAATACCTGCTCGCCGGCCAGTCAGGTGGCAACAAGACCAATTACCTGCCTATTACCGAGGGTGGCTTTCAGTGGATGACGATCGTCGACAAACTCGCATACGCAGGAGTTTCAGTCATTGATTACGCGTCCGACTTGCCCCCACTGTTGCTATGGGGCAACCGCATGTCACCGCATGTTCGAACGATCGACGACTACTACACCGACTGCGCCGCAGGCACGCTCCCTTCGGTCTGTTTCGTTGATCCGTCATTTGGCGGCGATAACCGCAGCGACGATCACCCTCACGGAGACATTCGCGCAGGTCAAAAATTCGTGCAAGACACCTTCACCGCGTTCGCGAAATCGAGCCACTGGAACCGTGGTGCTTTCATAGTGCTCTACGACGAATGGGGAGGCTTTTACGATCACGTAAATCCACCGCACTTGCCAGACGATCGTCGCAGCGCCGACGATGCCAATGACTTCTCTCAGGCCGGATTTCGAGTCCCGTGCATGATCGCATCGCCACGCGTGAGGCCAGGTTGGGTCGACCACCACCAGTACGACCACACTTCGATCCTCCGATTTCTTGAGTGGCGCTTTCTTGGTGCCCCTGCAACAGGACCGGGCCTCGACTCCGATACTTGGTTCCTGACCCTACGTGATCGTTTTGCTCGGAACCTGGGTAGGACATTCACGCTCGACTACTCAAACCGCGAAGTTGGATTTGACCTAAACATGGCAATGGCTGATCCGGGCGGGGCATGCGCTCCCGAACCCGCGGCACTTAGCTTCGACCAGACTCCAGTCAGAGAATCGAATCCGGAACACTCGTTCGCGACTCCAGAAGCACGCGAATACTTCGCGTCCGTTGGCTTTAAGTCCTAAGCCGTGGCCGCGGGCCACTCGTGCCGCGGATGGAACCGTCACGTACCGCTGACTCAATCCGTTCCTTGATATCGGCCCCAAGTTTCTGGCCGCGAAGGTCGGTGAGTTCGAATACATCGGCGATCGCATCATCAACTGAAACGATCGTCGCCGAGTGGACGGTCGTTCGTGACACTGCGAACGCAGTGGTAACCGCTGCTAGCGCTCCGATCGCGTCGGGTCCCGTGACGGTACATCGTGTATGCCAGGGCGAGCCATGATCATCCCATTCCAATGTCAATCCGCCTTGCGCGCTAGCCACCAAAGGCAAAACGAATAGGTCGCGCACGCGCCTCTCGAGCGCCGACGAATCGGGTTCGACAACGCAGTCAACCGTAAATGAAGCGAGAGCCTTACCCCCCGGCCAAGTGACAACCGTCGCTCCCGCAACGTCTGCTCTGAACTCAGATAGCGCCCGAGCCTGCCGGGCTAATAGCCCTACTCGATCTCGCGAACTGAACTCAGCCCGCCAACGCGGCTGCGCGCCAACGCCCAAGTCGTCTACAAAAACTTTGACCTCTGAGCGCCGAAGCGCAATCGCTCGGCGAATTACATGCCGCGCGACAGTCTGGGCAGAGTTGCGCAACAAGTAGCTAGCTGGAGCTGTCTCTACGAGTTTGCGTGTGGTTGCGTTTGCGTCTGCGGGTAACTCAGCCAAAGCAGCATCCCGACGAGATTGAATGGTTATCGCGCTTCCTGCCTTGCTCACTTCAGCAGAAGCTTCGATAGCATCGTGAATAACTTCGACGAGCGCTGTGATCCGTTCGCTCATCCAGACTTCGTGGACATCAGCTTTACTCAACTCAGCGAGATCCCTGAGATGAGCACGACTACCAATATGCGCAGCAAGCTCGAGAACCGGTTCCTCTTCTAGTCCGTCTGAGCGTCGCGCCAAGCCCGCGAGGAGTTCAGCATCAGCTACGAGGGCTACTGCGCCTTCAATATCGCCAGGGCGCAGCCCGAGTCTCTCAGCGGTAGCGCGAGCTATCTCAATTGTGATACTCGCTTGATCCGGCACAACGTCAAGGGCTAACGCTGCGACTAACACGTGCGAAGATGGGTCACCACTTTCTCTCAGTTGGTCGACACGGTTCCACCGAAATGCTGCTAACGGATCGACTAGGGACTCATCGTCGAGATGTTCGATTACCTCCGCCAACTCAGGCAGCGACCGATGCAGAACACCGCTGACGGCTAACACTCTCCAGGTCTCTGGATCTCCTCGGTGCAACAACTCAATAAGTACGTTCTGTGCAGCCTCATCAAGCTTGCGTACACCGGGCTCGAGATCGTGAACGAAATTAATGTCCTCTTCTTCGGGATTACCTGCAGCAATCCTGCGAGCCGCTAACAACGCTCGATGGAGGTCGGTACCAACACCAGAACTGTTACCAGCCTGTATGCGTTTGAGCCGCCACCGGAGGGCAGGTGGGGTCATAAGCGTTGTGGCAAGAACTACGAGGAGCAACGCTGCATATACATCGTTGCCGAATATCTCTTCTCTTAGTCCGAGAGTCGCGAAGATGAGCCCTACCTCGCCGCGCGGGACCATTCCGATACCAATCAGCAAGCGGTCCCCTGGTGCTCCAAACATGCCTGCCGCAGCGAGAAGTTTGCCAACAATCGCGACGGCCAACAACGCGCCAGCGATTCCGAGCACCTTTGGAGACGCGAACTCCGCGACATCTGCGCTGATCCCAATGTGCAGGAAAAAGACAGGGATGAACAAATGCCCAACAGGCGTTAGCTCGCGTCGAATGCGGTTCGACTGGCCGGTCCGCGCTAGCACGAGACCAGCTACGAACGCGCCAATAATTGGCGCAAGCTGCACAGCGTGCGCGAGTTCGGCGAGGCCGAGCGTGAACGCAAGAGCGAAGGCTACGAGAGTCCCATTGGACCTGCTCGCACGCGCAAGGACACGAAACAAGTGTGGCGCGAATCGCAGGCCAGCGGCAGTCGCTATCACTAAGAAACCGACCGCCAACACCGTAATTTCGATGATCCCTGCTACCGAGATTGACCCTTCCGTCACGGCCCTCGCTACGACGGTGAGTATCAGTAGACCGATCACATCGTCGGCCACGGCTGCCCCCAAGACGGTGCGAGCCTCGACCGTCCGCAGGGCGCGCAGATCGCCAAAAACCCTAGCGGTGATTCCAACACTTGTGGCCGTCAGAGCCGCACCGAGAAACACTGCCTCCGATGTTTCGAGGCCAAGAGCGAGAGAAGCGCCAGCCCCCGCCGCAAAAGGCACTGCAACTCCCACTATGGCTACGCCAAGAGCGGCACGGCCGACGCTTCGGAGATCGCGGAGATCCATCTCCATGCCAACATCGAGCAACAACAGGATCACTCCGAGTTCGGCGAGCGTGGCAAGCACAGAGTTCGGCTCGACGATGCCTAACGCCGACGGGCCTATGACCACACCAGCGACGATCTCGCCTAACACCGCAGGAACCCGAATACGTTCTGCAACTTCCGCTGCAATTTTCGCGACGACAAGCACGACAAGAATGTCGAAAAGTATCGAGTCAACTTCCATATTCCACCCCTGCCAGAAAATCTAGTAACGGCGAAGGGTCCGGTCGATGAGTTCCGACCGGACCCTGTGCCTAGCGTCTCTAAAAAACTTTGGTCACGTATTGAAATGCAGGGGTGTGCAACTAAGGCGAGACCAGTTCGTCTTCTCTAAACGCAAGGATCTCTTCGTCTTCTGGATAGGCGACTACACCCATTTCCATCATGTCGAGACCAGCTAGTTCTTCTGCTTCTGGTGGACGGATCCCGCCCTTCATTACCTTGTTCTGAATCTTGAAGAACCCATAAGCAAGCCCACCCATCACGAAGATGATCGTGAGTGAACCAATGGACTGGGCAGCCAACTGCTTTGCCCCAAGGCTGAAGTCGTACAGGATTCCGGTGACGCCGGTGGCAGAAGCCGCGTCGCCCTTAGTCGTCAGGTTCCAGCCAGCTCCGTACTGCCCGCTAGAGAAGATCCCTACCGACAAGACACCGAAGATTCCGCCGACACCGTGTACCGAAATTGCGCCGACAGGGTCGTCAATGCCTTTGGACTCAATGAAAATGATCGACTCGATGACGAGTATCGGAGCGATAATGCCAATCACCATTGCTGCCCACGGTTCAACGAACGCTGCGGGTGCTGTGATCGCTACTAGGCCAGCGAGCATTCCGTTGATCATCATGCCAGGGTCAGGCTTCTCAAAGCCTTGACGCTTCATGATGTAAAACATGCCCGCAGTTGCACCAAATGCACCGGCTATTCCAGTGTTCACCGCAGCGACAGCGAAGCGCACATCGGTTGCCGCGAATGTTGACATTGCGTTGAAGCCGAACCATCCGAACAACAAGATGAACGTGCCAAGCATTGCCATCGGAAGGCTGTGGCCGGGCATCGAGCGGGGCTTGCCTGACTTGTCGTACTTACCGATGCGTGCACCAAGCACGATCGCGCCCGCAAGCGATGCGATTCCACCCATTGCGTGAACGACCCCGGAGCCTGCGAAGTCGACATATCCGAAACCGAGCTCAAGGTTGTTGCCAAGCTGGTTCAACCAGCCGCCGCCCCATGTCCATGCACCGAACAGTGGGTAGTAGAGCGCGCCGCAGAACAAACCCCAACCGATGAAGGCCTTCCACTTCCAACGTTCTGCCATCGCTCCGGTTGGAATCGTCGCGGTCGTGTCCATGAACGCGACCATGTACAAAAAGAACGCCGCAACGGGCGCAAGCCGCGCTGGGTCCATGTCGGTCATCCAGTTCCAGCCGCTCCAGTAAGCAAACGTCCAGTCACCGAGAGCGAGTTTGCTGGTCCCTAGCGCTTCGTCAAGACCGAAGTAACCGGCGTAGCTGAACCCTCCAAACATGAGTGAGAATCCGACCAGCGCGAAACCGACAAACCCGAGACCGAAGATCGCGAAGTTGGTCGAGACAACATGCGCTGCGTGCTTCTTACGACACATACCTGTCTCGACAAGCGCGAAGCCGGCCTGCATGAAGATCACCAGGATGGCGCCTATCAGAACGAACATGATGTTCATGCTGATTCCAATATCAGAATTGAGTGGGATGTAAGTCCCGTCGTAGATCGGTTCTGCGGCCTGTGCTGAAGCATCAGACGCTGGTAAAACCAAAGTTGCCGCAGTAGCTAAGCCAGCAATTACTGCAGCTTTCTTGAATAGTGCTGTGCGTATTCGCACAGTGTCACCTCCGGGATTCGAAACGGACTATCGGGCGATGTTGCCACGACGTCTTTGTCGCGCATCCGTGAGGGAGAACTACGAACTCTGCCGCTGCGTTCCCTTGCAAGATTCACTCACCGTACGAGTCAAAGTTTTCGGGTTTGTTCCCTCTCGGTTAACGCTAAGAACACGCAATGTTTCAGGAGTGTGTCGCGCTAGTCCATTGGGTCAAGAGAAACTGCCCGGAGGCGCGACTGCGACGTCAGTAACCGAGTGCTCAGCGCCATATGAAAATAGTTCTGCTACTGGTTCAGGCAGCAGAACCTCACCTGATTTCGCATCGCTGCAGAATTCGGGACTGAGTTTCGACGCTGTAATGGCGAAGTCACCTTCGCATTCCCAGAGCAGTGCCGGTCTATTGCCGTGCCACCTGAGAACTACGGACATCGAGCCTCGCCTTAGCGGGACATTGTTTAGCGCTATCCCTAGCCCTAACCATGCGGCCGGAAAATGAGGGAACAGATCTACTGAGCTGCCACTGTCGCGTATCGCGACATCGTGGGCTGCGTTCAATAATCCAATTCCGTCGTTTATTTCGAGAGCTGCGGTCAACGTCTCCCAAACATTCGCACCGGAATCCCTGCTACGTCTGAGGCGACGTCGATCTAGGTACCCGAGTTTCTCCCATGCGGCAGCGGCTTCGGCATCAAAACCCCAGTCTTCGAGGGCGCGCGCCGTTGCCAGGTCGACACCAGGCGCTGCTACTAATGCGCCCACGCGGGCTGCGTCGATCGCATTCTGTACGACGCGATCGTCTATATCGACCGTTAGGCCGCGCCGCAGGTGTGGAACCCAGCCCCGAAGCACGTCCTCTGCCGCTGGTAGATCTGCAACGACTACACCACTAGGCCCGATCGCGATCCTCAGCGTTGTACGGTGCGCTACAGGCCACACGAGGCCAACAAGTTCGCTTCCCGATAACACTGGCGGCGCACTCGTTTCGTTACCCGATAGTCGTGAACTGACGGTGGCAACGTCTGCGCCAGCGCACCACTGCATCGGCGCTCGATCTGCCACCACGATTCTTATGTCGCCGTCGACAATGACCGCAACCGCGCACGCGGCAGGCGTGGCGTTTTCGAACTCAATGATCGTGTGATCTTTGGATGCGTATATCCGCTCGATGATGTCGCCACTAGCAATGCGCATCGCTGTTTCGACGACCACCCCGTCTGATGGCAACCGGCGAAGCGTCGTCGAATAAGTAGGATCGTGGAACCGATCTTCGGCTATCACGCGCCATTCGATGCGCTGTCCTCTACTAGTCAACAGGTTTCCGAACTGGTCGACCGCGTCTGGCGACCTGCTACCTAGCACTCCGACGGGAACTCCCCTGGCCATGTCACTCATGTTGGGTAGAGCCAACGTTCTCTGACTTCGGCGCGCGGCCCATCAGGTCTGCGACGAGGTTGGCGGGCTTGGCACCTTCATTCAAGACACGACCTACCACCCCAGCGACAGGCATTTCGATACCGTGACGAGCAGCAAGTGCCAAGACAGCTCCGGTTGTCTTTACGCCTTCTGCGACCATGTTCATCTCAGCGATGATGTCACCAATAGCGCGTCCTTGGCCTAGCGCGACTCCGACAGACCTGTTCCTGCTCTGTGGGCTCGAGCACGTTGCAATCAGGTCACCCATCCCGGCTAGCCCAGCAAATGTCTGAGGGTCGCCGCCTAGTGCTGCGCCGAGTCTCGAGAGTTCAGCGAGACCACGAGTGATTAGCGCGGCCTTCGCGTTATCGCCATAGCCGAGGCCGTGGGCCATACCTACCGCGATAGCAATTACGTTCTTCAATGCTCCAGCAATTTCGCAGCCGACCACATCTGCGTTCGTGTAAACCCGAAATGTTGGGGTCGTGAACGAGGTCTGCGCACGCTGTGCGGTGGCGATGTGAGCAAACGCGACGACGCTCGCAGTTGGCTGACCTGCGGCAACCTCGTGCGCGAGGTTTGGACCTGTCAACACGCCGATACGAGATCGATCATGGCCAGGGATGACTTCGGCAATCACTTCTGTCATCCGCAACAGAGTCGTTTGCTCGACCCCTTTACTAAGGCTTAGCAGTGCCGCATCTTCCTTGATGGCATTCGTCGCCTCGCTAAGCACCTCTCGCATGCCGTGAGAAGGCACGGCCAGAACAACTAGATCTGCGTCAGCCACCGCTTCAACGAGTGATGAGGTCGCCTGCAACGACGCCACCAATGGGATGCCAGGTAGATAGCGCGAATTCAAGTGAGTTGTGTCGATCTCACGGACTACGTCCGCTGATCGCGCCCAGAGAATCGTGTCTGCGTTAGTTGCAAGGATCGCAGCAGCCGTTGTCCCCCACGAACCTGCACCGATCACCGCAACTTGGCTCATGCGGCAGCCCGTTTCACTGTCGGTATCCTACGCACCTCATGTCCTCTCGCACCCAAGACGCCTCCCAATTTCGTTGCGAGGTGGTAGTACCAATCCGATCTTTCAGTGGGTCAAAACACCGCCTCGCAACTGTGCTCAATGAAGCCGAACGGGAGTTGCTAGTAGAGCGACTTGCCAGCAGGGTTCTCAGCGTCTGCTCGAGTTACCCCACGATCGTCGTTACGAGCGATCCGGATGTCGAGCGCTTCGCAACACAGTTCGGATCGGCGATAGTGGCCGACCCGGGTTCGCTCAACGCAGCGGCTGATGCCGGTCGCGAATTTGCACGGCGTCGTGGAGCCGACCGGGTCGTGATTCTGCACGCCGATCTCGCGCACATCGTCGGAATCGAAGCGATCGCAACTTGTCGCGATCCGGGCACAGTCGTCGCGGTAGCCGATCAACGACGCGATGGCACGCCGGCTATCTCCGTCCCGACCGGTGCAGAATTCGAGTTCTCATACGGTCCTGGTTCATTCGCTAGGCATCGCAAGAATGCTTTAGATGCCGGCCTCCACTTCGAGGTACTACTCGACGACTCTCTCGGTTTCGATATCGACCTGCCAGAAGACCTCGTTGCGATGCTGGCGAAGGAGCAGTCGTCATGAATGAATTGCCGCTCGAGATTCCAACACAAGTGCTCGCCATCGGGGCGCATCCGGACGATATTGAATTCGGTTGTGGAGCGTCGTTAGCAAAGTGGGCAGAACTCGGGTCAGTAGCTCACATGCTTGTGCTCACCGACGGATCCAAAGGCACATGGGACGCAAACCGCGACAGCGCTGAACTTGTGCGTACACGCCAGGAGGAACAACATGCAGCCGCTGCGCGCCTTGGCGTTCTAGGTGTGAGTTTCCTAGGTCGCACCGACGGTGAACTCGAGAGTGACCTCGCAACGCGAGCCGCTGTGTGCGCCGTCATAAGGGAAGTGCGGCCTGATGTGATTCTCGCCCATGACCCTTGGAAGCGTTACCGGATCCACCCTGATCATCGACATGCTGGACTTCTAGCTATCGAAGCCATTGTGGCTGCACGCGATCCGCACTTTTTCCCCGAGCAGGGTCTTGCACCGCATAGACCAAGTGCAGTGCTGCTGTTCGAACCAGACGAAATCGATCATGTCGAAGTAGTCGAAAGTAGCCACGTAATTGCGCGGATCGAGGCGTTGCTCGCCCACGCGAGCCAATGGGAATCGACGATGCATATCGACGCCGAATCACTTGCCGAACGACAGTCGTTCCTCGAAGCACAACAGGCCGTTTGTCGCTCGGCCGGTGCTCGTATCGGATCAGAGTTTGGCGAAGCGTTCAAGCGCCTGACCGACCTTTAGACGCCTAAACGACAAGAGCCCGGCCTTGCGACCGGGCTCGAGACTGTTGCGTTAAGGCAAAGGCTATTTCTTCTTTGCTGCCTTCTTAGCTGCTGCCTTCTTGGCCGGAGCCTTCTTAGCTGCAGCCTTCTTGGCCGGAGCCTTCTTAGCTGCAGCCTTCTTGGCCGGAGCCTTCTTAGCTGCAGCCTTCTTGGCCGGAGCCTTCTTAGCTGCTGGCTTCTTCTTAGCTACCTTCTTTGCAGGAGGCATGGATACCACCTTTCTATGGGTCCTTTGATGTCAGTTATTACCTTCGGGGAAACCCACGGCCATCCTTGCCGCCCCCATACCCGGGTAGGGATCTATTTGCCGGATGCCGCTGCTTTGAACTTGGCACCAACGCTGAACTTTGCCGACTTCGATGCAGCAATCTGCACTGGCTCGCCGGTGCGCGGGTTGCGTCCGGTTCGTGCGCTGCGTGAGGTCTGCGAGAAAGCACCGAAGCCTGGCAAGGTCACCTTGTCGTTCTTCGCCACTGCGGATTGCACAGATTCGATGAACGCATTTAGCGCTCTTTCTGCATCCGCTTTGGACAGGCCACTTGACGTTGCCATTGCTTCGACCAACTCACCCTTATTCATGGGTCAACCTCCTATGTCTGACTCTTGTCCGACAGATCAGAACTGATCGGAGGTCGAAGGTCAAGAACCCTCAAGCAGGAATAAGGGCTTTGAGACTCGGCCGCTGTCGTTCGCCGACGTTTCACCTAACAAGCTTGGCGCCAATCGCCGTCCAGTAAATGATGCGAAAATGGCATTTAACGTCATAACTTGCCTCAAGATTTGGGCTCGCGCTACACGAATTCAGCCGTAGCCACCTAAAAGCCAGCGGCGAAAATATTTTTCGAGAAATATCAAGAATCGCAGGTTTCAAGCCAATTTTGCCCTCCATTAAGCAATCGACGCCGCCAAACCCAACGGCACGCGCCCTTTTGCTATCTACTTGTGCTCGCACTGAATCGACGTCGTTGCGCGGACCCGCCTGTAGCCTCACGGACCATGAAATACGACCGTCGCGTCCAACTTGGCTACCGAGAAGTCCTGCGCCGGATCCACGAAGATCTGCGTCCGAACGTCTACTGCGAGATCGGCGTCCACTACGGACACTCTGCGATACTCGCCGAACCGGGCACAAGAATCATCGGGATCGACCCGAACCCGACCATCGAGGTCGACCTGTTACCTGACACGAGTATCTATGAGCTGACGTCAGATGACTTCTTCGATCAGCACACGGTCGCCGGTGCCGCTGGCTCGCCATCCGACATGACCTTTATCGACGGTCGCCACTTATTCGAGTTCTCTCTTCGCGACTTCCGCAACGCTGAACGGAACAGCGGCAAGAACGGCGTGATCTTGTTTCATGACTGCGCTCCACCGCTCGAATGGTCCGATCGTGAAGTCCGTTCCGGCGATGCTTGGCGCCCAGCGGCCGCCTTAAGCGAGTTCTGACCAGACCTAACGCTACAAACAATCCTCGCTCCTCCATCCGGTGTCGGCTTAGTAACTCGACTCGATCCTGAATATACGGTCCTGTGGGACCGTTACGACGAGGTGGTCGCGTACTGCATGGCCCTCAGCTACGGCGACGAAGATGGGGCGACTCGCCCGCCCGTAAATCCAGTAGACACCCACAAGTGGGCAGCGGTGCGCGCATCCTTCCCGCGCACCCATATCGGGCCCCAGATACCGGCGACAAGCTAAGGGCAATCTCGCGGCGTACTCGTTTCGCTACGGCACGCTTCGCGAATGTCTGGTCTCGCCGCATTCGTCGTCGCCTAGGGCTTGGCGCCACTCCGCGCTGAATCTAGGGACACGGCGACAATACGTCGCTCGCGTATCTACATCAGCTGATTTGATGCCTAGCGAGACAGCGCTCCGCCCCATCCGACTACTGCCCCAACTAAGCCACAACAAGAGCAGCGCCCGAGAGCATGTCTCGGGCGCTTCTCTTGTTTCTCTGGCAGCCCCGAGCGGGTTCGAACCGCCGCTTCCGCCTTGAGAGGGCGGCGTCCTAGGCCACTAGACGACGGGGCCAGAGTTACTAGTTCGTCCTTTTCGGCGCCTATTGGAAGGCGCCGCTCGGACTATGTGAGCTTCCGGGTTTTACGGCTCGGGGGGGAGGACTCGAACCTCCAGCCTCCTGATCCAGAATCAGGCGTTCCGCCAGTTGAACTACCCCCGATTGGCAAGACGACCATAGTAGCGAGGCCTCGAACGAGCTTCCCGATCCGTCCGTGACGTTCAAGCCTTCCATAACCGACGAGTCGGCCCACTGCGACCTTGATCGACTCGGCAAACATCTGTTTCTTTTCTGCCCATCCCGTAACAGGGCTCGTTCTAGACGGCGAGGTCGATGGGTCAAGGCCTACTTCCTTGGCAACATCGGCGATCCTGGCCATGTGGTACGGGTCAGACACGAGCACCACCGTCCGCTTGTGGTCCTTGCGCAAGAATCGGGCGGTCGCAGCTAACGACTCCCATGAACTCGTACCCTCAACTTCACGCAAAATGGCTTCGTCAGGGATGCCAAGAGAATGCAGGTATCTCGCGCTAGCTGCCGCTTCTGTGAACCTGTCGCGTGGCTGCTTGCCGCCAGTTACGACAACTATCGGAGCGACGCCGTCGAGCCACAGTTCACTGGCTCGATCAAGCCGGCCTTTCAGGACATCCGACGGTAAGCCGTCGTATTGCGCTGCGCCGAGCACGACAATCGCATCGGCAGTGACGGTTCTGTCGACAGTGTCGTCTCTGCGAGCGGCCCGCCAGACTGCGGCGAAAATCCACGTCCAATAGATGAAGCTAAGTACCAGTACGGTCACCACGAATCGACGTACACGTCGCAAGCGTCTTTTCGGCGGGCGCTGCTCCTCTGCCACTGGTTATACGGTCGCTGAAAGTTTGGCGACAGCACTCTTTAGGCGCGCGATTACCGACTCGCGCCCGAGCAACACGATCGACTCCCAGAGAGGAAGTCCTGCAGCATGACCCTCAATCGCGCTGTAGAACACATGCATTGCCTTGCGCGGTTTATGGCCGAGTCCTTCGACGCAAGGTCGCAGGTCTACGCCCTCGACCGTCCAGTCGCATCGCTCTAGGTGTTGCACTGCTGACTCAAGCAACGCCGCTGTGCCATCTTGCGCAACAAGACGCTCCCACGAAGAATCATCAATCGCAAGATCCTCGTCCGTCACGAACAAGAACTCACACTGATTCGCGATGTGCACCAGCGTTGTAGCGCGCGCCTGAGCGAGACCAACAGCCTCCGCGAATCTAATTTCGTCGAAGCCTTTGGTTTGCGCCGCGGCGACGAACGGTCGAACCCTCTCGATCAGATCGGGAGTGCTGAGCATGCGAATGTGCTCGCCGTTCATCCACTCGAGTTTCGTGCCATCGAATGTGGCTGACGAACGATTGATGTCTGCGATGTCGAAGCGTTCCGCGATCTGTATCGCGCTCATAAGTTCGACGCCGTCGCTCGTGCCCCATCCGAGCAAGGCCAGGTAGTTCACCAAGGTTTCTGGCAGGTATCCGGCGTCGCGGAAATCTTCAATGTTTACAGCGCCATATCGCTTGGAGAGCTTGTGTCCGCCGGGGCCAAGGATCAAGGGACAGTGCGCGTAAACCGGCTGATCATCAACACCCATGGCGTGACGAATAGCGAGCACGCGGTGCGTGGTGTCTATGAGATCCTCGCCGCGCACTACGTGGGTGATTGCCATGTCAACATCATCAACCGCGTTCGCGAGATAAAAAATTGGCGAACCATCGGGGCGCAACAACACGAAGTCGCGAATGGTCGACCATTCGACAGAGACTTCGCCCCGGACAACATCGATAAATGTTGAGCGCCCAGAGTCTGGCGTCCGAAACCTCACCGTCGCACCTCGGCCCTCAGCAACAAATGTGGCGCGAGTCGCTTCGTCGATATCGCGACACTGGCCGTCGTAACCGGGAGCAAGGCCAGCGCCTCGCTGGATCTCGAGACGTTGGTCTAATTCTTCCTTCGTGCAGAAACATTCATACGCGTGGCCTGACGCGACAAGTTGACTCGCGACTTCGCGATGACGGTTCGAGTTCTGGCTTTGGATGTATGGGCCTTCGTCCCAGTTGAGGCCAAGCCAGCTGAGCACATTCTGGATTTGTTCGACCGACTCAGTCGTTGACCTGCCGACGTCGGTGTCTTCGACGCGCAACACGAATGTGCCGCCAACGTGGCGTGCATAGAGCCAGTTGAATAAGGCAGTTCGGGCTCCGCCGACATGCAGATAGCCCGTGGGCGCTGGCGAGAAACGGACCCTAGTTTTACTCATAATGAAGTTGAGTCTAAGAGCGCGCTTTCACAACGCTCGTTACGGTTTCGACGATCTCTTCTCCACTTGCCCCTGGCCGCAATACCGCGGCGATACCAGCAGCCATAATCTCGGCAAGGTCGGAGTTGGGCACGATGCCACCAAGCACGATCGGAGTATCGAGACCCGCAGCCTCCATTGCTCGCACGACGGCGGGGCCGAGCGTGAGATGTGCACCCGACAACATCGAGATTCCAACAACATCTACGTCCTCGTCACGCGCGGCAGCCGCGACACCTTCGGCGGAATTGAATAGTCCAAGGTAGACAACTTCGAATCCGGCATCGCGCAGAATACGGGCAACGACCTTGACCCCACGATCGTGGCCGTCTAGTCCGACCTTCGCCAACAAGATTTTGGTAGCCATCAGATTCTTGGCACCTCAACATGGTGGCCGAAGGATTCTCCGAGTGCTGCCATCACTTCGCCGACGGTTGCATGGCACCGTACGGCATTGATCAGATCTGGCATCAGATTCAATTCCGGGTCCGTCGCGCTACGAGCGACCGAGCGAAGCGATGCTTGTACCGCAGACTCATCACGTTTGGTTTTGACTCGAGCCAAACGATCGAGTTGGCGTCTTTCGTCTTGTTGCGTGATCCGTAGCAGCTCTGGTCCCGGAGCGTCGTTGCCTTCGAAGAATTCAGTCACGCCAACGATGGTTCTCGTGCCCTTGTTGACTCGCTTTTCGAAGTCATACGCGGCGTCGGCTATCTCTGATTGAAACCAGCCGTCTTCGACACCGCGAATGACGCCTTCAAGCATCGACCCACCTCCGAGTTCATCGAGGTAGGCGAATATCGTTTCGGCGCGCCGTTCCATCTCGTCTGTTAGTGCCTCGACAAAGAACGATCCTCCCAAGGGATCTGCGACATTCGCGACACCAGTCTCATGGGCGATTACCTGTTGCGTTCGCAGTGCTAGCCGAGCCGCTGCCTCAGTCGGGAGCGCGAGTGCTTCGTCGTAACTGTTGGTATGCAAACTCTGAGTCCCGCCGAGTACACCAGCGAGTGCTTCGAGCGCCGTTCTCACGATGTTGATCTCTGGCTGTTGTGCTGTGAGCGAAACTCCTGCAGTCTGGGTGTGGAAACGCAATTGACGGCTACGTTCATCCGCTGCTCCGTATCGTCCTGCGAGCCACCGCGCCCATATTCGCCTAGCCGCCCTGAACTTGGCTATCTCCTCGAAGAAGTCGATATGCGAGTTAAAAAAGAACGACAATCGCGGAGCGAATTCCTCGACTGCTAAGCCACTCTGTTTTGCGAGCTCGACGTAGGCGAAGCCATTCGCGAGAGTGAAGGCAAGTTCTTGCGCTGCTGTCGACCCAGCCTCTCTTATGTGGTATCCCGAAATCGAGACAGTGTGCCAACGTGGCATCTCAGAGGTGCAAAACGCGATCGTGTCTCGGACTAACCGCATCGATTGGCGCGGCGGAAACACAAACTCTTTCTGCGCTTGGTACTCCTTCAGGATGTCGTTCTGGAGAGTCCCGCCGAGTTTGGCTCGTGGCGTGCCACCATTCTCGGCGCTGGCAACGAACATCGCGAGCAACACAGCCGCAGGGGCATTGATGGTCATTGATGTCGTGATCGTGGCTAAGTCGATTCCGTTGTAAAGGTCGGCGACGTCGTCAATCGTGTCGACAGCAACACCGCAGCGCCCAACCTCGCCTAACGAGCGCGGGTCATCTGAGTCGATACCCATCAGCGTCGGCATATCGAACGCCGTGGACAAGCCATCGCCGCCAGCGGCAAGAAGTTCATGAAAACGCTTGTTCGTGGCATCGGCTGTGCCGTACCCAGCGAACATCCGCATGGTCCAGAGTTTCTGGCGATACATCGATGCGTAAGGACCACGTGTGTATGGAAAGACTCCTGGGAACTCGCCGTCGTCTGGGCCATAGACGGGTTCGAGCGGCACACCAGACATCGTTGTGAAGTCAGCATCACGCTTCGATGAAGCTGCAAACGCTTGGGCCCAAATTCCGCGATTCAACGTCACGTTTTCATTCTCGCGCGCGTCGCTGTAAGACTCACATGGTGGCATCTCTAAACATTCGCTCAGCAACAGCACAAGACCTCGTTGCCTGCCACGGTGTCTGGCGCAGTACTGAAGTAGAGCAATCGACGCGACCCAAGGAACCGACTCAGTTGTTGGCCCAGCTCCCGTTGCACGCTCACGAGTTAGCAACCGGGCGACTACTTGTGGCGGAGGCAGCAGGCAACGTCGTCGGTTTCGGCGCGACGCTCGAACGCTCAGGGACGACCTACTTAGCTGATCTTTTCGTGCGGCCAGAACACCAGGGACGCGGCATCGGGCGGTCGCTTGTCGACGCCTTGCTCGCTGATGTGAGTGGTCCGCTCTTCACGTTCGCCTCTGAAACCCCAAGCGCGCAGCACCTCTATTTCACGATGGGCATGAATCCTGTAGGAGAGTTCTCCTACTTGCGAGCCGAGGTTGCAAATCTCGAACTAGTCAATCTTGACGAGCGCACCTTCGGCACGAATGTCGAAGAACTCAACGCAGAACTATTCGAGATAGACCGCCGCGTGACGCTCCGAGATAGGCGCGTCGACATGGAATACGCGCAACGGGACATCGGATCGAGGTATCTCGTTGCTAAACGAGGCGATGAGGCAGTTGGATACGGCGCATTCACATATCCGTTCTTATGGCCAGACCCTGACTCGACCATCGCGAGCGTCGGACCAATCGTTGCGGTTCACCCGAGCGACTGTGTCCCGTTGCTACTCGCGACGATTGCAATGGCGGCAGCAACATCAGCTACCTCAATCGAGGTGATGGTGCCTGTCACCAGTCACGCCCACAGGCTGCTCTTGAGCGCCGGTTTCACGGTATTCAGCGCCGACCTTTACATGGCGTCAGAGTCAGGAATCATCGACCCCACGCGTTATCTGCCGAGCGTTGACTGTGCATGAATTGATATAGGCCTGTCCTACGCTCATAGGCCCATGGAAAAATCTTTTGACGTGATCTTCTACGACTTCGGTGGCGTTTTTACGGGCTCGCCTTTTCATGCGATAGGTGACGCCGCTCAATCTCTTGGAGTAGAGCCGACAACACTGCGCGACATTGTGTTTGGTCCGTACCACTCAGACACTGATCACCCTTGGCATCAACTTGAGCGTGGCGAAATCAGTTTCATGGATGCGCGCGACGCTCTTATCGCTCTCGCTGCAACCCACGGGTTAGAGATAGATCCATTCAAGATGCTCGGCAGTACTAGCGCAGGCGAGGACCATTCCTCTGTGATGATCGCGCACCTTCGCGAACTTCGCGTTGAGGGTTACCGCAGTGCGATCGTCACTAACAATCTGAAGGAATACAGACCACATTGGGAAAAACTGATCCCAGTCGATGAACTATTCGACGACATCATCGACTCTGCTTTCGAAGGTGTTCGCAAACCTGATCCGAGGATCTACAAGATCGCTTTAGATCGCCTCGATGTCGACCCGAAGCGCGCAGTGTTTCTCGACGATCTGCAGGCCAACGTCGATGCCGCAGTATCTCTCGGGATGTCCGGAGTTGTCGTGACCGAAGACCGAGCAAAAGCAGTCGCCGAACTCGATGCAATCTTGGGCCGCTAAACGCTCTGCGCTTCGCGCATCCTGGCAGTTCGGTGCAAAGGATCGGTATCGAACTGCGGGATAACGAACTTGCCGAAGGTGTCTGCAGATTCAATCGCTACTTCTCCGCTCATCGCCGATGACAACATGCCGAACACGAGTTGATCGACTCCAGCAGCCTCGTAACGTTTGACCGACTCCGCGACCTCGTCGGGCGTGCCATAACACAACGTGCGATTCTCGATTGCGGCTTCGAAGTCGGCTCGACCAGATTCGGGAATTAGATCTGGCCACACGGGAACACCTTCTGGTCGCGGAAAAGTGTCGAGGTAACGGAACAGGAGACTCGACTGGTAGCCGCCAGCGAGCGTTGGGGCAATGTCGCGAACTCTTTGGCCATCCTCTAAGCACAACAACTGAGATGTCACCATGATGTTGTCGTTGACGTACTCACCGACTGGATCGCAGCCCTGGATTGTGGTCTTGTAAATCTCGATCAGAGGCTTTAGTTGCTCTACATCGCCGAGAGTGAAGCACAGAACACCGAGTCCCATGCGGGCAGCTTTTTCGAATGTGCTCGGCGACCCAGCAGCTACCCACATCGGCGGATGCGGATTTGTGAAGGGCTTCGGCAAGACGTTGCGAACAGGCATGTTGAAGTGCTCGCCTTTGTGCCCCGCGTATTCGTCGTCCTTCCACATGGAGCGGAACTCGCCGACGACTTCGTCGAACATCTCGCGTGTGAGTTCCGGTTCCGTGATGCCGAACCCAGCTTGTTCCGTAGTCGACGATCCTCGGCCCATCCCGAACTCGAATCGACCCTGTGACAGATGGTCGAGCATCGCGACACGTTCGGCTATCCGTGCAGGGTGGTTGACAGGCGGTGTGATGTTGAAGATGCCAGAGCCGATGTGGATTCGCGACGTGGCGTGAGCGAGATACCCGAGGAACACCTCGCTAGCCGACAGGTGTGAGTACTCCGTCAGGAAATGGTGTTCGGTGACCCACGTGTATTTGAAACCGCTGCGATCGCCAGCCTGAACGAGGGCAACCTCATCCATCAGACGCTGATGCTCTGGTCGCGCTTTGTCGGCAGCCCACTGCGGCAAGACACACCCTGAGTTGAATAATCCAAATTCGAGAGCCATGCGCGGACGTTACCTAAACAATCAGAACAGGTTCTAAAATCCGCATGATGCGCTGGTGCGTACCCTTCCCGAGTTTCCTGCCGAGCACGTAGTAATGGACGATTAGCGCGATGGCGAAACACACGCCTTCTTAGTCGAACAATTCGAAGACTAAAGAGCCGATTTCATCGCCAGGTGGGATAAGGAAAGCCGGCTCGAGTGCTACTGGTACCTCAGCGTGGTAACGAGTAATCACGAACCGGTCGACTCGATCGATTCCCACGAGCCTAAACACGTGGGGCATGGTTTGTGGCGGTTCCGCGCTTAGATAGACGATCGAACATGCCCGTCCATACCACCAATCACAGCGACCAGGTACGGGATCAAGGCCGATGAACGCCACATCCTGCGCGTACGCGGTACTGCCCCACCCGATCTCGCGATGACCATCGATGTACCCGCGAAGCGCCGACATGGGAACGCGTCCCGAATTCATCGAAATAATGTCGGGCCGACCGCCAGCATCGAGAGTCGCAGCGAGACTCCGGTAGTCCGCCCTTTGCATGTCTGAGTCGCGTACGACTGCAAAGACCGAAGCTATTGAAAATACAACGAGTACGGAGGCCAAGCATGTGCGGACAAGTACTTGTATGTACAGCGCAATTCCGATCGCAGCAACCATCAAGAGGGGGATCAACCCAAGCACTACGTTGCGGTCGAGGAAGTAGTCGAAACCTACCGTGGCGAGCAACATCGGAATCCCGATAGAACAAATGCCGACGACCAGTAGCGATCTTGCGGCGATACGTTTACGCGGTTCATCGATTCGAAATATCGGAACCGTCGCAATCACGAAAGTGATGGCAATGAAGGGAACCACCCACGACCAAGGAATGCTGGGCCCAAGGAGCAAGTGGCGCATAGCCGCGTCCAAGCGAAAGTTCAAAGACCACTCGGTAATCCAGTCCTGCTGACCGGTCGCGCGCTGCGAAATCGCGAGCGGCAGGAGCACCGTTCCCGCTGCGATTGGTGGCAGAAGCGAGTACAACAATCGTCGGTTGCGCTCGACTGTGCCTCCAAGCACGATCAGGAGTCCGATGGCGAAGAACACTGCGAAGTAATGAGTAAGTACCGCTCCTGCGAGAGCCGCACCAACTAGAGCGAAGTCGCGAACGGAGCCTTGAGTCTGTGTTCGAGCGAGTCCGAGCAAAGCGAGTGAACCGAACAAGGTCAAAAGCGCGTATGAACGAGCCTCTTGCGAATACCACACGAGAAACGGATTGAATGCCAGAAGTAGTGCGACCGACCGCTGAGCCTTTCGGTCGAACCCCCACTTGTGGACTGCACTCACGCCAACTGCGACCGTTACCGATCCAACGAGCGCCGAAAATGATCTCAGAGCAAGCTCGCTGAATCCGAACACGCGTCCCCATATAGCGAGCACAATGTAATAGAGCGGTGGCGAGCCCTCCGCCGTGCTTATTCGGCCCAACAGGCCAAGGAGACCCGGTGGCGACCTCGCGAGAAACAACCTCGTCGTACCAAAAGCTTTGTGCACCGAGTCCCAAAACCCGAGCCAATGCCCCACCCAAGGCGATGATGGGAATCGATGCCCTTGCCAGGCTTCTTTTCAACACGCTGTCGGAACCGACGGCTAACGCGTGATCGAGAGGTTGTCGAATGCCGCACTCGCGAAGTGAGCTCGAACTCCGACAGCACCCGCGGACCACGTCGCGTCGTGGACATGCAACTTCGGTATCGCCATATCGTCGATATAGACGCGAATATCTGGACCAGCAGCAACTACCTTCATTCGATAATTCACACCCGATTGGATCGGGACAGAAGCAGTAGTTATTTCCGACCAGGTCCCGTTCATACGTCCGAGTAAGAGTTGATCGGTCGAGTCTCGGATGCCGACGTAATACCCGTTCATTGCATCAGCCGAGGTGCCAAGGTTGGTGGCACGAAAGATCAAACCGGTGTCACCAGTACCGGACATAACACGGACATCGCTTTCGAGTGTCATATCCGGTGCCGGGGTTTACCAGGAAGACTTCCCAGTCGTCCCTGTCCCATTGGCGTTGTTCAAGTAATAGGCCCCTCCAGTGAGTGAGAAGTTCCCGCCAAAGCGCTTCCAGCCGTTGTCCGCATTGTCAACGAAGCGATCCTTGTCGACTGTTCGCGTGTACTTGACATTGTCGAAAGTAACGTCGGCGAAGTTAGTGCGGAGGCCTATCTGCCCCCGCTTATGTGCTGAAGAGTCCACCGTGTCGAACACTTGGACTCCATCGACCCATACCTTGACAGTTGATCCGGAGTTCGACATCTTGAGCCTGTACTTCCTACCAATCGTGACCGCCATCGGTGCACTCGCGATCTCGATATTCTTTCTTCCGTCGTGCAATTCCAGAACTACCTTTCCGGTACTGGAAATTGCCGCGTAGCAGCCGAGCGCTTCGTTCGCGCCATGCCCAGCATTCGTCACGCGTGTCATTATTCCAGCGTCTCCAGACGACCGAAGCGTAACGTCGGCTATCAAAATCCCGCTCGTCCATGTTTCATCACCGGCCAGCGCCTTGCTTGAGGCGTTAAAATTTTGCGGACCGTTATTCGCCAAATATGCGTTAGCGAAGGCCACGATATCGGAGCCGCTCATGCTGTATTCGGCCCAACCATCATCGGTATTATCTGAGTAGTCGTCCTCAAAATCAGCAGACCCGTTATACGGCGGTGCGATAGATCCAAATCTCACATTCGTCCCGCCCGTTTGGTTGGGAAACGTGCCCTGGACATACTGAGTCGCTACGCAGATAAGTTTCGTCGGTGTTGGTTATAGCGCGTTAGCTACTAGGTAGTCGCTTGGATCTCCCTGAGCGAAGGAAAAAGCCGGGGGATCTTGTCGTAGCCAGGTCTCCCCAAAGTCGTTGCTATAAGAAACCTCGTTTCTTGCGGAACTGATGACCAACCGGCCATCGGCAAGCGATGCGATGTGTGTCGAGTATGCGTGTCCCGTGACTGGCCTACCGGAATACACATCAACGTCCCAAGTGACGCCATCGGCGGAGACTTTCGTCCACGTTGGGCAGACTTCGCCCGGAGCCCCGCATACTTCGTATGCCAACACGAACTGTCCGTCGCTGCGCTTCGCGACCACTGGTACGCCTGGCCGACTAGTCCCGGGGGTCGCTGCGACAAAAAACTCCGGGCCCCAGGAAGCACCACCGTCGTTCGACACCCTCTCACTAATTACTTGGGAATATGACGGAAAGGAATACGCATGACCCTCATTCGCATACAAGGCAGCGAGTCGCCCATCAGCGAGATTGAAGAGGTGGGGCTCCCAAAGTCCCTTCATTTCATTTGGAATAGCTGGGAATGAGTCCACTGTACTGAGTGGACCGGTACCCCAAGTCGTGCCGTCATTCGTGCTTCGCCACGTGAGGATCGCATATGGGTCTTTGCCATTCCACGCGGCTGCACTGAGAATCACTGATCCATCAGGACGCTGGATTAGATGCGGTTGCGCAAGAACCCGGTTCGCGTCTGTCACCGTCGAGATCGATTGCCAGGACACCGCCCCATCCGTGCTGCGCGAGATATGGACGGTGTTGCTGAGATTCGTGCGTGCAGTTTCCGACAGCCAGTCACCGTTGTGCAATTGAAGGAGGCGCTTTTGAAGGCTGTCCTCGAATGCGTTGGCATTCGCAGTCCATGACGATACCGGGCCTGCCGAGCCCTCACCTACGACCTGCTGCGAGAGAACGCTCGCCACCACGACGCCTGCAAGCATTACGAACTGCGCACCTCTGGTTACGACTGTTGTTCCGTGCCACAGCACATTCGTCTCCGATCGGCGCCAGGGGTTTCACCCTACTTCGCGTCACGATCGTCAGCTGAGAGACCCATGCGCGGGAAGTTACCTAAACAATCAGAACAGGTTCTAAAATCCGCATGATGCGCTGGTGCTTGCCATTCCCGATGTTTCCTGCTGACCATCTCGTACCAATGGCCCGAGCGGCGGAGGACAACGGCTTTGATTCGATCGCGGTCCCTGACTCTGTATTTTTTCCGGAGACTGTTACCGCGGACTACCCGTATTCAGCCGATGGTGGACGCTTTTGGGCACCGGACACAATCTTTGTCGACCCGTTCATCGCGATGGCAGCGATGGCTGCTGTCACAGATCGGATCGAGTTCACGACCAACGTCGTCAAGCTTCCTATCCGTGACCCGTTGCTTACGGCCAAGCAACTCGCGAGCCTTGCGGTGCTGAGCAACAATCGAGTCAGCCTTGGTGTAGGACTTTCTTGGATTCCAGAAGAATTCGCGTGGACTCACACAGACATGCGGACGCGGGGTAAGCGCTGCGACGAGATGATAGACATATTGCGCCTCGTTTGCGCAGGCAATGGACCCGAGTTCGTTGAGTATCACGGAGAGTTCTACGACTTCGACCGCCTAATGATCGCCCCGGCGCCAGATGCGCCAGTTCGAATAATCGTCGGTGGCCTTTCTGAGCCAGCCCTCCGCAGGGCTGCGCGCAAAGCGGATGGCTGGATATCTGTGCAGAACACGACAGCTGAAATCGCCGACGCTATAACGGCGGTCAACAAGTACAGGTCGGAGTACGGCAGGGAGACATTCGATTTCTCGCTGAACGTACTGGCTGTCGATGCGTTCGATCTCGACGGATACCACCGTCTCGCAGATCTCGGCGTCACCGAGATCCAGGCGGTCCCCTGGTATTTCATCGGAGGCGACCCGAACGAAATTCAGGTGCGCCTCGACTCGCTCAAATGGTTCGCCGACACGATCATCGCAAAGTTTTAGGTCGGCATTCGCACAGCCCGAATCTTGATTTGTCGCGCAAATAGTCCAAACTGGGCCGATGCGCAAAGCCTCTGCCCTGATTGCACTCTCGTTTGTACTTACCGCGTGCGGTAGCGCGTCTTCGGACGAGACCACCACCTCCAAAGCGAGCGTCGCCACCACTGCGACGGTTCCCGTTGCGGTCGTCACGGAGCGTTCTAGTTACGCAGTCGGCGTGCGACGCGAGACATACGTCGACACCAGCAGAGTCACAGACGCTAACGGCGATTTCAAAGGTGCTCCAGAGCGCACGCTCGACACCGTCATTTGGTATCCGGCACTCGGCGACCTCGTGATCGAACAAGAACTCGTCAAGGGAACTGCCGACGCCGAAATCGATGCAGAACACGGCCCGTATCCCCTGATCGTGCTCTCACACGGCTGGACAGCTAACCCAGATGTCTACGCAGTTCTCGGGCGCACATGGGCGTCCGCTGGATACGTCGTCGTCGCACCGGCCTACCCACTGTCGAACACGAAGGCTCCAGGTGGTCCGATCATCGGCGATGTCGACAACCAACCCGCTGACGCAAGCTTCGTTATCGACCAAGTGCTCGCAGACGAGGCGCTCTCTGCTGTTATCGACGCTGAACACATCGGCGCTGCAGGCCACTCACTTGGCGCCATCACGGCCCTCGGCCTGACCTTCGCCGCATGCTGCGTCGACGACAGGATCGACGCGGCTATCCCGATGTCAGGTGTCGCTGCCATGGTCGACGATGGCGCGAACTATTTCCTCGGCGAGGCCATTCCCGTGCTGTTCATTCACGGCACCGACGACGACACAGTTCCATACAACGCAAGCGTCGATGCCTACGGGAAAGCGGCTGCTCCAAAGGCATTCGTCACGTTTGCTAAGGGCGACCATGTCTTCCCATACATCGGCGGAGGTGTCGATGCACGACGTATCGCTTTCCAAGACATGACTACAGCTTGGTTTGACCGCTGGCTAAAGAACGACGAGGCAGCACTCGACCGCCTGCGCTCAGCAGTTGCAGCATCGGACCCAGAGGCGAGTCTGCAAGAAGAACTGGGCTGAACTCGCTCGCCCCTGTGCTGGGCTAGTGGCTAGATGTGATCTGAGCGGTGCTACGCCACTGTGTAACAGCGGCTCGCAATTCTGGCGCAGATCGCCGAAGCAAGTCATCGCTGAGCGTGTCGATGATTGCTCGACGCGGTTGGTAGTGGTGGGCTGCTTCGTGTATTGCGCGCTGCCTCTTTTCGACAAAATCCTTGGCTGCCGACCCGTCGTATCCGAGTAGGGCGATGGCTATCTCGATGTCGTGCTTAGCGGGCGCGCGCCCGAACTGTGATGCACGCTTCATCGCGATTTCTGCAACGACGGCCGCCGCATCTTCGCGCTGTTCATGCGCGCCGAGCACGAACTCTGCCGAAGCTCGCTTCGCTAAGCCGAGCGCATACCCAATATTTGGTCCTGGGTTACCGAGCAACGGCCCGCTCGGCTGGCCGACCTCGACGTCACCCGGCCGGTTGCGACGAGATTTACGCGACGGCGGGTACGCCACGCCGGCTGGCAGGTTCTGGCGATGCCGTGGAGCATCGTCGTGTTCTACGGCAACAAATGGGTCTGTAGGCATCGAGTTCGACCTTACCGCCAAGAGGTTGGCAACGGTTCAATGTGTTGTCGAAAGAGCGGTCAGCTTCTGAGTTCTGCCTGTAGCAACGCGTAGTGGATTGAGTCGAGCAGCGCCAGCCAACTCGCCTCGATGATGTTCTCGCCAACGCCAATAGTGGTCCACGTTTTATGTCCATCGGTTGAGTCAATCAGCACTCGCGTGATTGCGCCGGTGCCCCTATTCGAGTCGAGTATTCGAACTTTGTAGTCGGTGAGGTGCAGTTGTTCGAGAGCCGGAAATGAGCCATTGAGCGCCTTGCGCAACGCAGCGTCTAGCGCGTTGACCGGACCGTTGCCTTCGGCCGTCGTGATCCGCCTATCCCCTGCGATGTGCACCTTCAAAGTCGCTTCGGTATAGACCTCTACCGCGTCTGGCATCGTGGGATTCGCCGTGTCCCAACGAGCGCGACCTTCTCTAGTTTCTACTTTCCATGTTTCGATCGTGAACCAACTCGGGACCCAGCCAGTGGCCTTGCGCATAAGCAACTCGAGACTGCCATCAGCAACCTCAAAGTGATAGCCCTCGTGTTCGAGACGTTTCAGAGTCTCGACTACATCGTTCACCTGTGGGCCGTCGAGTTCGAGGCCAAGCTCAGCTGCCTTCAGCAACAACGTGCTCTTGCCAGCGAGTTCGCTTACAACGAAACGCGTGCCGTTACCTACCGAGTCCGGCGGGATGTGCTCGTAGGCATCTGGTCGGCGCACGATCGCGCTTACGTGCAAACCAGCCTTGTGCGCGAACGCGCTACCGCCGACAAATGCTGCCTGCGGGTTGAGCGGAATGTTCACGAGTTCGGCAACCATGTGCGCTACAGAAGTGAGGCGCTCGAGGTTCTCGACGGGAATAGTTGCAACGCCCATTTTCAGAGTGAGATTCGGGATGATCGTGGTGAGATTGCAATTACCTGTGCGTTCGCCGTAGCCGTTGATCGTGCCCTGCACCTGTATCGCCCCACCGCGAACACCTGCGAGCGCGTTGGCGACGCCAGTGCCAGCATCGTCATGTAGATGTACAGCAATCCCGACGTCGCCACCGAAGTAGTCATACACGCCAGCGACAATGGCTTCGACTTCGTGCGGGAGCGAGCCACCGTTGGTGTCGCAGAGGACTAGGCGACTCGCCCCCTTGGTGGCTGCCGCCTCCAAGACGCGCAATGAAAACTCAGGATTACGTTTGTAGCCATCGAAGAAGTGTTCAGCGTCGAACATGACCTCGCGGCCGTCAGCGCGTAGAAACTCGACCGAGTCTCCTACCATCGCTACGCCTTCTTCGAGAGTTGTGTTGAGAGTCTCGGTGACGTGGTAATCCCAGCACTTTCCGACGATACAGACGGTTCCGGTATTCGCCGCAAGCAGGTGGCGGAGAGTGTCGTCGCTGTCTACCTTGCCTTTGACTCGGCGAGTTGAGCCGAACGCCACGAGCGCGCTGGTCTTGAGGTCGAGTTCTTTGTGCATGCGCGCAAATACTTCGTCATCTTTTGGGTTAGCCCCTGGCCAACCCGCCTCGATGTAGTGCACGCCAAGCCAGTCGAGTTGCTCAGCGATCCGGAGCTTGTCGTCTGCCGTTAGGGAAATGCCCTCAAGCTGCGCGCCGTCGCGCAAGGTCGTGTCGTAAATCTCGACGGCCTTAGCCATCCGATCAATCGACATGCTCACACCAATCTTTGTACTTATCGACCTGCCCACGCACGACCTTGGCGTACTCGGTAGCTATCACGCTCGTCATCGGGCCAGGGCAAGGAAGCGGTCGATCATCGACACTGTTGACAGCGCTCACTTCGGCTGCGGTTCCGACCACGAACATTTCGTCTGCGATGTACAAGTCGGAGCGAGCTAGGTCGCCTGTGACGACCTCGAATCCGTTATCGCGAGCGATCGACGTAACCGTGTCTTGAGTGATGCCTTCGAGCGCGCCTGCGTACAACGGTGGTGTTATGAGCTTGCCGTTGCGACTCACAAAAATGTTCTCGCCAGTGCATTCAGCTACAAGGCCCTGCGGGTTCAGCATTATCGCTTCGTCGTAACCGGCCTTCAACGCCTCGACTTTGGCTAGCGAACTATTCACGTAGTTGCCTGTGGTCTTAGCTGCGGGTGGCATCGAGTTGTGGTTGTGACGAACCCAACTCGATATCTTGAGACGAACACCTTTGCTGACTGCATCGTCGCCGAGGTACGCGCCCCACGGCCAGCACGCGATCGAGACGTCAACTTTGCACGGCAACGTGTTGAGGCCCATCTCGCCATAGCCGTAGTAGGCAATCGGACGGATGTAACAGCCAGGAAGCCCACTTGAACGCACGGTGTCTTTTGCTGCTTGCACAAGTTCGTCGACTGAGTACGGCATATCCATCATCATGATGGCGGCGCTGCGGTGGAGCCGCTCCATGTGTTCCGTAAGGCGGAAAATTGCCGGGCCTCGATCCGTTTCGTAGGCACGAATCCCCTCAAAAACCCCCATGCCATAGTGCAACGAGTGCGTGAGCACGTGGATTTGGGCTGACTCCCAATCGACTAGCTCGCCGTTCATCCAGATTTTCGGTGTTGGGGTAATTGGCATATCAGAGCCTTTCAGCTATAGCAGTACCGACGTCTGAGGTCGACCCTGTGATTTCATCTGACTTTGCGACAACGTCGTAGATTCGTTGTGCCGCGTCGTGTTCGCCAAGGAACTCAAGCATCATCGCAGCACTCGTAATAGCAGCGCGAGGATCGGCGAGTCCTTTACCGGCGATATCCGGCGCACTGCCGTGTACCGGTTCGAAGAAAGACGGCCCGGTGCGCGCAGGGTTGAGATTCGCACTCGCGGCACGACCGATGCCTCCGCCGATTGCTCCGCCGAGGTCGCTTCCCGGCCGAGGTCTCGGACGGCGTGCGCAAGCGCGCTGCCATCGCCCGCGCGCTCACGCTGGAGCCCGAGGTCGTGCTCTTCGACGAACCCACCACCGGCCTCG
>SXGT01034923.1_pt1 | contig 38728 bp, 27 predicted proteins | sample 3176221 | NCBI WGS metagenome assembly SXGT01 (sample SAMN11356862, study PRJNA531348) | freshwater metagenome | isolation source: freshwater sample F1-120 | place: China: Fuxian Lake, Yuxi | collected 2017-12-25 | reverse complement strand
TAGCCCGGACATTTCACACTCTGCTCGCGAGCGGAGTCACACGGTGTTCGAGATCTTCTTCTGCGTTCGCGGTCCTCAGGGATGTCCGGGCTAAGTTCAAAACCGCCTGGCGGTTTTGTTTTAGCCCGCGTGAACCCCAGATATCCAAGCTCACGCCGCCCGAAACTCGTCAAGCGCGGGGAGAATTCCGCGGAAAGTGTGAAAAATGCGGGCTAGGGGATCGGGACCTGGCTGGTGGTGCGCAGGTAGGCGAGGAGGTCGCGGACCTCGTCGTTGGCGAGGGATTTGAGCAGGCCGTCGGGCATCAGGGAAACGGGGGATTTTTCGCGGGAGACAATCTCGGATTTCGCGACGAGAGTGTCCTGGCCGACGAGGCGGAGCGTGAGCTGGCGGTCGTCCTCGGCGGCGACGTTACCGGAGAGGGTGCGTCCGTCGCGCGTGGCGATGGTGACGAGCTGGTAGGTCTCGAGCATGACCTCGCTGGGGTTGACGATTTCGGTGAGGATGTAGTCGAGGTTGGCGCGGTTGGACCCGGTGAGATCGGGGCCGAGATTGCCGCCGGCGCCGTAGAGCATGTGGCAGGCGGCGCAGGTGCGCTCAAAAAGCGCGCGGCCGCGGCGCACATCGGCGCGGGCGAACTCTGCCTCAGTGAGGAGACGTTTGAAGCGGGTGATGTCCTCCTGCTTGCTTTCGTCGGGCTGGGCGACGGGGCCCCAGAAGTCCGCAAACGACGGGCCGAGCACACGCGAGAGCTGGCGGGCGGCGAAGGCGGAGACATCGCGTTTCGGGATGTTGTTGCCACGGAGGGCGGCGAGGAGCGGCTGCGCGGTGGAGCGGCGGCCGGCGAGCGTGAGGATGACCTCGGCCTTGTCGGCGGCGTCGAGAGAGGAGTAGCGCTGGAGGAGGGCGGGCGCGATGCCGGCGTCGTCGAACGCAGCGAGGGCGCGGATCGCATCGCGGCGGAGCGCGGCTTCGTCGAGGAGCGCGAGGGTGGCGGGGAGGGACGCGGCATAGCCGTCGCGGGCGAAGGCGCGAAGAACCTCGCGGCGGCGATCGACCGGGGCGGCGCGGTCCTTGAGCACGGCAAGCTGGGCGCTGGAAGCGCTGGCGTCACCGAAGAGTTGACTCACCTGGGTAAGGAGTTCGCGGAGCTTGGCGTCGGCGTGCGCCGCGAGCGGCGCGGCGACGGCGGACCAATTGGACGGGGCGCGGGCTTCGCCGCGACCGAGGCCGGCGAGGCCGGCGCGCAGGCCTTCGAGAAGCGCGAGGCGGACGGGCAACGCGGAGGTGGCACCGAGGGTGGTGGCGATGGGCTCGAGCTGGCCGGCCGCAACGGCGCGGCGCGCGAGCCACTGGGTGAGCTGCGGCATCGCGCTGCGAGCGGCGAGCGCGAGGGCGCGCGCGGGATCGGCGGGAACGAGCGGTTCGATGCCGGACCAGATGACCTTCGGAATATTGTGGTCGGCGACATCCTCGGCGCGGGCGACGAGCCGCTCCGCGATTGGCCAGCGGTCGGCGAGCGGCATGCGCTGCAGTGCGGATGCGAGATAGAGGCGGACGACCGGCGAGGGATCGGACGCGGCGAGGGCGGCGAATTTCTTCAGGGCGTCGGCCCCGATCGCGTTGTCCTCACCGAGCAATTGGATCGCCCATCCGCGGAGGTAGGGCTCGCGGTGATCGAGCAAAGGGAGGAGATCGGCGGCAGGCAGGTGGCCGGTGATGTGCAGCGCCCAGAGGGCGCGGAGTTTTTTCGCGGCGGTGTCGGAGTCCGCGAGCAACGCGCGCAGGCGACCGGGCACGGCGGGATCGAGGCGGCCGGCGGCGGCTCGCTGCTGGAGGAGCACGCGGGCGCGGCGGCTGAACCAGTCGTTGCGGTGATGCAGCAGACCAACGAGCTCGAGGTCGGACTGCGCGGCGAGGTTGAGGCCGGATTTTCCGGCGAGACCTTTCGGCGCGAGGCGGTAGATGCGGCCGGTTTCCTTGGCGGTGAGGGAATTGCCGCAGATGTCGCCGTCGTGCCAGTCGAGCACGTAGACGGCGCCGTCGGGTCCGATCTCGAGGCTGAAGCCGACCCAGGCGGCGTCGTTGGCGAGCAGCGTGTCGTCGCCGTGTTGGCCGATGAAGCCGGAGCCCTTGGGCACGAGCAGATCGGAGAGAACGGCGTGCTCGTGGATGTTGGCCATGAAGATCCGATCGCGGTATTGGCGCGGGAATTCGTCGGCGAGATAGACCCGCGCGCCGCCGTGGGCGGAGCGGTGCCGGTGGTCGGCGATGGTCTTGATGTCGTCGTAGATGTAGGGGTTGATGTGCTTGCCACCCTGGCGGTGGTAGATGCCACCGGGAATCACGTGCCAGAGGTGCGGGATGACGCACGCGGTGATGAACATCTGGCCGTGGTCGTCGAAATCGACGCCCCAGGGATTGCTGAAACCGTGGGCGACGACCTCGAAGCGGTCCTTCGTGGGGTGATAGCGCCAGACGCCGCCGTCGATGTATTGGCCGTCTTTGACGGCAATCTTGTCGGGGAAAGCTTCGCCTTTTTTGAAGAGCTTTCCGCCATCGGCGGGTTTGCCGACGACCGAGCGCGTGGCGAAACCCTGGAGGCCGTAGAGCCAGCCGTCGGGGCCCCAGTGCAGGGAGTTGAGCGTCTCGTGGCGGTCCTGGATGCCCCAGCCGGTAAGCCGTATTTGAATATCGGAGTCGGCTCGGTCGTCGCGGTCGCGATCGGGGACGAAAAGCAGATTCGGTGGTGCGCCGAGCCAGAGACCGTCGAAACCGACGGCGATGGCGGCGGGAAACGGGATGCCTTCAAGGAAGACTTTGCGCGAATCGAAGCGGCCGTCACCGTCGGTGTCCTCGAGGATGAGGATGCGACTGTCGCCGTGGTTGGCGAAACCGGTCTTGCGCGTCTCGTAATCGCGGTTTTCAGCGACCCACATGCGGCCGCGATCATCCCAGCAGAACGCCATCGGCTGCGTGATCATCGGTTCGGAGGCGGCGAGTTTCACCTCGAAGCCGTCGGCGACCGTCATCTTGGCGGCGGCTTGTTCGCCGGTGAGAAAGGTCGCCTTCAGGCCCTCGGTCTTGGCGAGGCGCCAGAGGACGTTGTCGTTGGTCTCGCCGGTGTAGGCCTTCCAGGTCTCGGTCATCGCGATGTCGTTGAGTTCGCCGGTGTAGACGGCGAGCTGGTGGCGGACGGTCTCGGTCTTGCCCTTGCCGATTTTCCAGTCGCCGGAAATGGCCCGGCTCGGGCCGACGCCCAATTGACCGTCGACGCGCCACGGGAGCGGGTAGTCGGCGTTGCGCGGATGATCGAGGATCGCGATGTGCGCCTGATCGGTGCGGCCTTCGAGTTTGAGACCGATGTCTACCCATAGCGCGCGCTCGCCGGTGGCGCGTTGGTTTCGCTGGCGGTTGCTGTTGACCACGGCGCCGTCCATTCCGGCACGCCAAGGCATGCGGACGAAGAGCCCGCCGTAGTCGAATTTCGCGACCGTGAGATCGACGAGGCCTTCGCCCTTCCATTCGAGATCGAGGAGGTAGCGGTCGCCGGTATCGCGCATGGCCCAAGTCTGCGTCTCGGCCATGATCGGCTGGCCGGCTTCGTCGAGCAGATGGTAGACGGTGGACCACTTCACCGTGCTGCCGTGCTCAGCGAGGATGTCGGTGGAGATGCGGCGCCAATAGCCGTTGGAGGGATTATGGAAATAGTCGCGACCGTTGACGCGCGTGAGGCCCCAGTAGATGCCGGTCTGGTGCTTGTGGTGCCCGGGGCTGAATTCGGTGAGGACGCTTTTCCCGTCCGGCGAAACGATCGGGTGCAGGTAGGGACGGAAATCGGGTTTCGCGTTTTGCGTGAGGATGGGGGCGGCGACGTTGTCGCGATACACGGAGATCGTGTGCGTGGCGGGGTCCTGGCGCAGGGAGAGGTGGGCGGCGTGGGCGGCGGGCAGGGCGGCGGCGAAGAGGGCGACGTAGAGACGGAATTTTGAAGGGGTCATGACGCGGAATTTCGGGAAAGCGGGTGGCAGGACGTGGAGCGGATTGAACGGAAGAACGATTGTCGGTGAGGCGGAAGGCTGGGGCGGGCGTAAGGGATCATGGGGTGGTGGCTCGCCGCACATTACTTTCCGGGACGCAGCGCGCGCACGTAGACGTAATAGGCGCCGGCGATTTCCTGGCCGGCGGAATCGCGAAACCACGTTTGCAGGGCGACCGGACCGCGCGGCAGGGTGACGCGGAAGGTCACCGATTTGTCCTCGGCCGTGACGGCTTGCTGCCGCAGCACTGCGCCGATCTTCATCTCGGCGCTTGCGACGGGAAAGGCATCGCCGGCCGCGAATTCGCCATCGACTCCGCGGTAGACAGGCATGGCCGCGGTGATCGGCGCATCGGCTTCGATGGGCCAGCGGCGCAGCGAGAACTCGTAGTCGCCGGCGTGTTCGACGAAGAGCGACCAAGCGCCGTTCTTTTTGGTTCGACGCACTTGGTTCTGTTGATCGAAGAACACATCCACCCAATCGCACGGAGAGAGTTGGACAGGATTGGCGCGGGCCGAGCCGAGGTGGATCGGGCTGACTTCGAGCAGACGCGGTTCAACTCCGGCCCACCACGTCGCATAGTGCGCGCGCAACGCGGTCGCCACCTCCGGGAATTGCGCGATGACGTTACGCTCCTGCGCCGGATCGGTCGCGAGATCGTAGAGTTCGTTGTCGGACACCAAGCGCCACCGTTTCCAGAGCACGACGGCATCGCCCGATTTCGGCCGCGAGTCGTTCATGCGGGAAAACTGAATTGTGAGCTTTCGATCGGGCAATTTCGCGGCGGGATCGCGCAGGAGGCCGGCCAGGCTCGTGCCGTCGAACCCGGCCGCGGCGGGCTTCGCCACACCGCAGAGCTCGAGGAGGGTGGGGAGAACGTCCTGCACCTGCGTCAGTGCCTCGACGTCACCGGCGGCGCGCAGTTTTCCGGCGGGCCAGCGGAGGAAGAACGGCACGCGATGGCCACCTTCATAGAGGCCGATCTTTTTTCCCCGCATGCCGGCATTGAACACGGGATCGCCGGTGGCGGTGCCGTTGTCGGTCATGAAGATCAGAATCGTGTTCTCGTGCAGGCCGTTTTCGCGGAGGAACGCATCGAGCCGGCCGAGGTTCTCGTCGATGTTGGCGATCATCGCGAAGAAGCTCCCGATGCGGGGTGGTTGCTGGCGGTAGGGTTCGCGGTAGCGGTCGGGGACAAAAAGCGGGCCGTGCGCGGCGGCGAGCGGCAGGAAGCAGAAGAACGGCTCCCGGCGGGCCGCCTGTTGCTTCATCCACGCCTGCGCCTCGCGGAAGAACACGTCGGTGGTGTAGCCCTCGAACTTCCGGTCGACGCCGTTGTGCTGGTAGACGTCGTCGAAGTAGTCGTTGTTAAAATAGCCGGCGGCCGACGGGATGCTCGAGGACTGATACCAAATCGACTCCTGAAAGCCGCGGTCCTGCGGGCGGTAGGGGTAGTTGTCGCCGAGGTGCCACTTGCCGAACATTCCGGTGCGGTAACCGGCCGCAGCGAGAATCTCGGGCATCGTCGGAAAGTCGCGCCGCAAGTTCGTGCGGCCGCTGCTGACGTTAATCGCGCCGTTGCGCAACGCATCGACGCCGGTCATCAGCTGCCCGCGCGTCGGCGTGCACATCGGGGCGACGTGGAAATCCGTGAAGCGAATGCTCTCCGCGTGCAGCCGATCCATGTGCGGGGTCTTGAGCACAGGGTTGCCGTGCACGGAGAGATCGCCGTAGCCCTGATCGTCGACCATCACGATCACGATATTCGGTTTCGCGGGGACGACGGCGGGTGCGGGGCGAATGACTGAAACGCAGCCGCCGATTAGCAGGAGAAATCTGAACAACTGGGGCATGGGAGGCAGGGGCGCGGGTTCTTTTGACGGACGGCGAGCGGTTGCGCGGGGACAGGCTACTCCTGCCCCTTGTAGTCCGGATTCGGCTCCATCATGGCGGCGGAGACCTGGCGGCGCCAGTTGTGGAGCAAGGTGGTGAGCTGGCGGACGCGCTCGGGTTGTTCGCGGGCCAGATCGCGTTGCTCGCCGAGGTCGTCGCGGAGATTGAAAAGCTGGACGGTGTGGTTCTCGAAATATTCGAGGAGCTTGTAGTCGCCTTGGCGGACGGCGCCGCCAGGGCTCTGCATGCCGTGGTTGCTGTAGTGCGGGAAGTGCCAGAAGAGCGCGGACCGCTCGGGCGCGGGGCCGCCGCGGACGAGGCCTGCGAGGCTCACGCCGTCGACGTGTTGCGCGGGGAGCGCGGGGGCGCCGACCATCTCGAGGATCGTGGGATACAGGTCAGTGCCGATCACCGGGACGCTGCAGACGATGCCGAGCGCGCTGCGGCCGGGCCAGCGAACGAAGAGCGGCACGCGGATGCCGCCCTCGTAGAGCCAGCCCTTGGCGCCGCGGAGCGGGAGATTGGAGGTGGCGAAGGCGGCATCGAGCGCGGTCGGCGCCACGACGCGATCGGGACGACCGAAGTTCGCGGCGGACATGCCGCCGTTGTCCGAGGTGAAAATCACGATGGTGTTTTCGCTGAGGCCGAGCGCCTCAAGTTTCGCGATCACCCGCCCAAAGCTCTCGTCGACGGACTCGACCATGGCGGCGAATTGCGGGTTGTCCTGGTGCTGTTTGATTTTGACCGTCTGGTCGGGATGCACCCGGAAGCCTTGATAGGCATCCTCCTTGATCCGCGCGTCGAGCTCCGCCCGAGACAGCGCGGCCTTTGCGTCCGGATTTCCCTCGAGCACAAATGGCGACCCCTTGGCGGGCGCGCTGCGGGCCAACTTGGCCTGATATTTCGCGACGAGATCGGCGCGGCCCTGGATCGGATCGTGGGGAGCGAAATGGGAGAGATAGAGGAAGAAGGGGCGGTGCTGGTTTTCTTCGACATACTTCAAGGCTTCGTCCGTGAGGCGATCGGTCAGGTAGTCGCCCGGGGCATCGCTGAGTCCCTCCAAGCCGAATGGCGCGTGATAACTCTTGTTCGGACAGCATTTGTTCCAACGTGGAATCTGCACGTCGAAGCCATGCTGCAGCGGTCCGGACGGCTCCTCGCCGAGGTGCCATTTACCGAAGTGGCCGGTGGCGTAGCCGCGCGCCTTGAGGGCCTCGGCGAGGGTTGTCTCCTCGTAGGGCAGGTGCGGACGGGGTGTGGCGTTCGTAAATTTCTGGGACGGGAAATCGCGGCGGCCGGGCAGCCAGTCGGTGAGCTGAAGGCGCGCGGGGTATTTGCCCGTCATGATGCTGGCGCGCGTGGGCGAGCACACGTGACAGGGCGCGTAGGCGTCGGTGAACCGCACGTTGGCGCGGGCGAAACGGTCGAGCTGCGGCGTCTCGTGGAAGGTGCTGCCTTGGACGCCGAGATCGCGCCAGCCGAGGTCGTCGACGAGGAAGAGGACAACGTTGGGCGGGCGCGACGCGGAGGCGGCGTGCGCGGGAGCGGCGAGCGCGAGCGATGCGGCGGCGGTGAGGAGGAACGTGGGGAGAAAACGTGACATGGGTGGAGCGGACGGCGTGGCGGGTGGGTGACGCGCGGGGTCAGAAGTCTTTTTTCACGCGGACGACGTAGTCGCGCAGGCGGGCATTGCCGTAGCGGCTGTAGAAAAACGGGGCGCGGTTGTTGCCGGCGTCGAAGGGCGGCTCGGTGTCGAAGACGTTGTTGACGGTGAGCTGCACGGTGAGGCCGCGGAAATAGGAGCGCTCGTGCTTGGCGCCGAAATTGTAGGTCACATTGACGTTGTGATAGGTCTGCGACGCGACGGTCGTGCCGCCCTGAGGGCCGGTGCTCGTGGTGACCAACGTGGGATTGGCGACGCCGAGATAGATCGGATCGCCGGGCGCGCCGGCCTGCTTGTAGCCGCCTGTGTAGATCGTCGTCCACGAGGCGCGCCAGTTGCGTCCGCTCGACCAACTGACGGTGCCGGTCACCCTCGATCGGTTCACGCCGCCGGAGTTGGGGAAATCGCGATACTCGATCGCCGGAAAGCTGATGGCGGGCGGGAGCTTCAAGTGGTCCGTGATCGTGGTGCGCCCGCGGAAGGCGAACAGGCCGATCGGGGTGGCCTTGCGGTAGTCGATGGACGCGTCCCAGCCGTCGGTCATGCCGTCGCCGACGTTGTAGTTCGCGAACGTGAAGAGCTCGATGACCTTGGTGGTCGCGTTGCGCTGGATGCTGCCGGCGGGGGCGCGGTCGCCCATGTTGGCGAGCTGCTGGACGTTATTCACGTTTCGGATGAGGGCCTGCTTGTCGATGCGCCAATACTCGAGGTTGAGGCGCAGATCCTTGAGGGCACCTTGCGGCTCGAAGATGACGCCGTAGGACCAGTTCTTGGACGTCTCGGGTCCGAGGCCGGGATTGTTGCCGGCAACGCTCAGCGAGGAGTAGCTGGTGTTGGTCACGGGATCGAAGAAGATGGCGGTCGGCGCGGCGGCGTCGAGGCCGGTGGTGTTGATGCGCTGCGTGAGCTGGGCAAAGGTCGGCGGAAGAAACGCCGTCGCATACGAGGCGCGGAAAGTGAGCGTCTGGAACGGCTGATACTTCAGGCCGAAGGTGGGCTTGGTGGCGTGGAGTTTGGCGATGTCCTGCCGGCTGATGGCGGCGCTCTGCGTGATGCGGGGGAACGGCGGGGAGTCGGGAAAGACGTTCACACGGCCGTTGGGATTGGTGTAGACGTCGAAACGCTCCGTGCGGGCGGCGATCTGGAACTCGAGCCCGCGGACGAAGCGCTTCTCGTTGGCGCCGGAGATGACGGGGATGCTGAGCTCGGCATGGGCGGCATAGGTGGAGATGCGCTGGCCGGTGAAGAAGGAGTGCTGATTCGTGGGATTGGCGGTGGCGGGCGGGATGGGCGGGAATGTGCCGCCGACGTAGGCTTGCGGCAGACGCTCGGTGTAGACCTCGGTGCCGACGGTGAGCACGGGGCGCCCGGCGGGGAGGGAAAAGAGCGGGCCGGACGCGCGGACGTTGTAGTTCAACATCGTGTCCTTGTTGTAGCCGGTCCACTCGCCGTAATAGCGGGTCACGGCGGCGGGATTCGCGATCGTGTCGACGAAGGGATTGATCGCGCCCGTCCAGAGCTGCGGCGCATTGCCGCCGAACGTCGTGTTGTTGGCCAGGTTCATCAGGCCGTAGCTGACTTTCTGGGCGGTGACGGAGTAGTTGGCATCGGCGGCGAGGCGCCAGTCGCCGGGGAGCTTGAGCAACGCACCGACGACTCCGCCGGCCACCTGATTGCTGACATCGTTGTGCGCCGCCTGATCGAGGGGGAGCGGGAAGCTGACGAAGACGTTTTCGCGGAAAGGATTGGTCGGGGCGTTGCCGGGGACGGCGAATTGATAGGCACCGTTGCCGAGCGGCACCCAGTTGGCGTCGAGGGTCTCGCTGCGGTTGAAGGAAAAGTCCGCGAAGAAACTGAGCTTCGCGTTGAACTGATGGTCCACGCGGGCCATGAGCGCCTCCTTGCGGGGGACGTGGGCGAGGGTGCTCTCGTAGCCGCGCCAGGCGCTCGGAGCGAAATCGAGATTGTAACGACCGGCGTTGGCGAGGAGGCCGGTGGCGAGGGTGGCGGCCGGCGTGGAAGGCGAAGTGCCGTAGGGGATGTGCGTGATGCGCGAGCCGAGCGGCTGGCCGGTGGACTTGAGCGTGAGCGTCGCGGTCTGCGCGTTGGCAAAGCCGTTTACGGCGGCGTTGTTCAGGACGATGTTGGGGGTGGCGCCGCTGTTGAAGGTCGTCGTGGTGGAGTAGAACGTGCCGGGGCTGTTGGCCACGGCGCGCTTGAAATTCTGCTCGAGAAACGGGCGGTTCTTCATCCGGAGCGGCTTCCCGTCGCTGGTGCTGCCGCTGACGGTGACGTGCGTGCGCCGGCCGACGGAGAAACCGTAGATCGCGCTGAGCGTGCGGATCGGCGCGTCGGTATCGAACGTGTTCTGGTAGGAGGCGCTGACCTGGCCGCCGGTGTAGTTGCGCTTGAGGATGACGTTGACCACGCCGCCGACGGCGGTGCCGCCGTAGATCGCGGAGGCGCTGCCGGGGAGCACCTCGACGCGGTCGATCGCGGCGAGCGGGATGCCGTTGACGTCGGGCTGAAACGTCGCGCCGCGATTGGCAAAGTTGGAGGTGCGCATGCCGTTGATCAGAATCAGCGTTTGCGAGGCGCCGAGGCCGCGGAGGTTGATCGAACTGGTGGAGCCGAGCTGATTCGTGAGCGCGCTCGGGTCGATCTGGGCGTTGGTCTCGACGACGGTGTTCTGCGTGAGGCTGTCGCGGAGGATCTCGTCGAGCTCGTTCTTCCCGGTGTTCTCGAGTTCCTCGCGCCCGATGACGTAGTAGGCTTGGACGTCATTGATGCCGCGTGGGATGTCCATGTTGGCATCGGTGAACGGCACGGGCTTTTTGTCGTGGATCTTGAACTCGGACATCACGGTCACGCCGCCCTTGTTCGCGCCCGTCGGAGCGGGAGCCGGCGGGGTGGTTTGGGCGAAAACCGGCAGCGCGAGGCCGGCCAACGCCAGCAGGCCCGGGCGCCTGACCGTGGACTGCGGGAATCCAGGGGCAATTCGGCGGCTGAAGCATGAGCAACGGAAGAGGCGAGGAAACGCCGGGAAAGCGGACGGGCATCGAGGGGCGGGGCAGGGAATTTTCATGGGGCGGGGTTGGGCGCAATTGCGCGAGCTGGGGCGGAACGGAAAACCTGGGGGGAGAGAGCGCGGGCGTGGAGAGAGTATGCCCTTTTCGCCCCCCCGGAAGCCATGAGACTTCAGGTAAAAAGAATGAGTTTTTTAACCGCCGCTCACAGATTGGGGGGATGAAATGGCGAAGGGCGATGTTGATTTTTTGCGCGGAGGGCAAATGGTCGTGGTATGCCCCCAACGCAGCGCAAGCAAGTGGCCGTGCAACGACGGCAGGTCGCGCTGTTGATTGAGACGTCCAACGCGTATGCCCGCGGGCTTTTGCAGGGTGTGGTGCACTACATCCGCGAGCACCGACCGTGGGCGTTTCACCTCATGGAGCAAGGTCGCGGCGACGATCCGCCGGCGTGGCTGGAAAACTGGCACGGCGACGGGATCATTGCGCGAATCGAGACGCCGCGGATCGCGCGCGCGGTCCGGCGCGCGGGCGTGCCCGCGGTGGATCTGAGTGCGGCGCGACTCGTGCCGGAACTGCCGTGGGTGGAAACGGACGACGCTCAGATCGCGCGGCTCGCGGCGGAGCATTTGCTGGAGCGCGGGTTCAAACATTTTGGTTTCTGTGGCGACGCGCGGTTCAACTGGTCGACGTGGCGGGGAGAACAGTTTCAGGCGGGAATCGAGGCGGCAGCTCGGAGAGTGAATGTTTTCGAACCGACAGCGGCGGGTGGCGATGTCGCCGCGGAGGCGGCGGCGCTGCGACGGTGGCTGGTGGCGCTGCCAAAGCCGATCGGAATCTTTGCCTGTTACGATCTCCGCGGGCAGCAGGTGCTCGATGCGTGCCGCAGCGCTGGCTTGGCGGTGCCCGGCGACGTGGCGGTGATCGGAGTGGATAATGACACGTTGTTGTGCGAACTGGCTTCGCCGCCGCTGACCAGTGTCATCCCCGATGCCCACCGGGCCGGCTACGAGGCGGCGGCGTTGCTGGATCGGCAGATGGCCGGGAAGGCGGTGCGACCGGTGGCGCACCTCATCCCGCCGCTCGGCGTGGCGGCGCGGCGGTCGACGGAGGTGTTGGCGGTCGACGACCGCGAGGTGGCAAGGGTCGTGCAGTTCATCCGCGAACATGCGAGCGAAGGCATCGCGATGAGCGACGTCCTGCGCGTGGTGCCCCTCTCGCGCCGGGTGTTGGAACAACGCTTCCAAAAGCTGATCGGGCGCACGCCTCGCGAGGAGATTCTGCAGGTTCGGCTCGGCCGCGTGAAGCAGCTTCTGGCAGAGACGGACTTGCCGCTCTACCTGGTGGCGGAGCGCACGGGTTTCGAGCACAGCGAGTATCTCAGCGTGGTTTTCAAGCGCGAGACGGGGCAGACGCCGAGCGCGTTTCGCGGCGGGGCGGGCGGCGCGCGGCCAGCAGAGTGAGTCGAAACAAAGCTGGCACGGACCTCGATCGTACGGGTGACTCCGATGCGGGAAAATCTTGTGGGAAGCGCGTAGCTTCTTTTCCCGTTCTTGCGACGCGTAGCCGTTGTAGGAATTCATGAGTCTCGGTGCGGTATCTTTCTCACTGATCGTCTGGCTCCAAAGGCCGGATGAAGATGCGGGCACAGCGCGGAGGGCTTCACGCACCAATTCCGGCTTTCCGCTTCGCGGATTGCCTCGAGGCATGCCTCGGTCGGCGTTTTCGTCATTTCTTCATCCCGGTCATCTGACTCAGCACCGGTGGCCTTTCTGAGTCTGTGGGAGGTCAGGTATTTCAATCGGTGGCTGGACCAACCACCCGACCATCAACTCGCGCAAACCTGGCCGCCGAATTTATCCTGAAACAACCTTCCGAGAATATCGTGACGCGCCACAGCAACCTTTCCCCGCAGCCCTCAGGGACCCTCTCAAGATCCAGTTTCCTTCCATTCGCTCGGCCACCGTGAGCCGTGGTTTCGCGGGAGCGGAGCCGCCCGAGATCGTCGACCGCCGCGTGCTCAGGCCCGCGTTACACTCCACGTCCCCTGGGCGGCGCCTTCGGCAGAGCTGCTTTCATACTTTCCCTCAATCTTGGTGCCGTCCCACTCCCCGTTGAGCTTGCTCTGGGCCGCGGTGCCCTGGACCTCCCAGCCAAAAACAATCTCCACCTTTGAACCTTCGACCTTGATCGACTTCATCTTCGTCGGGACTTCGGTGCCTTCAAACGTAAACATGGATTCGGCGATCCAGTCGGCACCGTCCGCCTTGATCTTGATCCGCAAGGCGCCGGTGGTCTCGTTGCTCCCCTTGTAATTGCCGGAATATTCACCGGCGATCGTCGGTTTCGCCGACGATTTTCCGGCGGAAGGCGGCGCCGATTTGGTTTCGGCCGCGGACAGCGACGGCAACAACAGCAAATTCAGGGCGAGGAGGGTGGAGGGCAGGAGGCGTTTCATTTTAGGGGGGAGAGATGGAGTGGCCCCCACGAGGCGGAAACGAGCGCGCCAGGTCAAGCCGAAGTCTCGCCCGGGTTTTTCCGTGCGAATCACCGGTACTCCGCCAGCTCCAGGATCACGCCGTCGGGATCGAGAAAATACACGAGCGTCTTGTCGCCCGCGGCGAATTTCACAATCCCACCCGGCACGCGGACGGGCTCGCTGAACAAGGTCACGCCCGCGGCGCGGAGCTTCGCCACCGTCGCCGCCAGGTCATCCACGCGCAGCGCGAGGTGGCGGAGGCCGATCGTGTTGGCGCGGGAATTCTCGCCAGGCGCCACGCCCGGCGGTGCGGCGTAGCACAGCAACTCGATCCGCGGTTCGCCCGCCGGCGCGACGATGAAGACCGCCCGCGCCTTCACGCCGTTCAACCCCACGATGCGATCGATCCACCCGCCCTCGAGGTGCACGTCGTGCGTCGGCTTGAACCCGAGCACGTCGCAATAAAACCGCAGCGACCGCCCCAGGTCGGCCACCACAATGTTGATGTGATCGATGCCACGAATCATGGCCGTGACCCTACGCCGTCATCCCGCCCCCGCAAGCCCGCCGCGGGTCGGGCACGCCATCTCCGCCCAGCCGTGCGCCGGGCCTCCGCCGTAACAATTCCATGAAGGGTGGAGCCCGCTGCGCGGCCCGCCATCGGCGTGCGCGGAGGCTGGGTCCCCATCGGGCCGATTTGAGCGCGGACGTTTCCGGCATTGCCCACCCCGCCCGACCGGATTCCTAATGCAGTCTCTCGCCCGCCCTCGCTCCGTTTCCCTCTCTTCCGCCATGACTCCCCTCGCCGACTCCTACTACCACCGCACCCTCGAGATGCTCGCGCGCGCGCGCGAGAAAAACGCCGCCACCCTCGCGCAACTCGCGCCAATCCTCGGCGCCTCCGTGGCCCGTGGCGAGGTGATCCACACCTTCGGCTCCGGCCACAGCGAGATCATCGCCCGCGAAATCGTCGGTCGCGCCGGAGGACTCGTCTGCCTCACCAGCATCAACGACCCCACCGCCGGCTTTATCGAAAATCTCGTCGGCTACGGCACCAGGCTCGTCGAGCGCTACGACCGCCAATACGAACTCCGCGCGGGCGAGGTGGTCATTGTCATTTCCAACTCCGGCAAGAACTCCTCGCCGCTCGAAGTCGCCCTCCACGCGAAGAAGAAAGGCTGCGTCGTCGTCGGGCTCTGCTCCCTCGCCATGTCGACGACCATCAAAACCGTGCACCCCGGCGGCCAGAATCTCCACACCCTCGCCGACTACACCCTCGACAATGGCGGTGTGCCCGGCGACGCGATCATGCCGGTCACCGATCGCGTCTCGACCGGCCCCACCAGCACGTTCATCGGCGGTTCGCTGCTCAACTGGCTGATGATTTCGACCATGGAATGGCTCCACGAAAACGGCCACGAGCTGCCGGTGCTGCGGAGCCAGAACCTTCCCGGTTCGATCGAGCACAACCGCGCGGTGGGCGAGAAGTACAAGTTCCGTCTGAGCAAGCAGCTCGCCTGAGGCTGGCCCGCGGAATTCGTGGAAATGACGGAGAATTGAATTCCGCCCGCCCGGGTTCCGTGTATTCCGTGTGTTCCGTGGGCAATTTCTTTCGCATCGGCGTCGACGGCGGCGGCACCAAGACCGAGTGCATCCTGCTCGATGACCGCGGCGAGATCGTCGCGCGCCACCTCGCCCCCGGCAGCAATCCCAACGTGGCCGGCCCGGAGCAGGCGCGCCTCATCGTGACCGATGCGCTTTGCGCGCTGCGCGAACAGGCCCGGAGCCGGACCGCCGGCGCCCGGATTACCCACACGCACCTTTACTCGGCCGGCAACCGCGCCTTCTGGCGCGAGACCGCGGCCACCCTCACGGATTTTGGCCAGGTGTTCACCGCGGACGACTCCCACCCCGTGCTCGAACTCGCCACCCTCGGCCGCCCCGGACTCGTGTTGCACGGCGGCACGGGCTCCTTCGTTGCCGCCCGCGGGCCCGACGGCGCGGTCCACTACGCTGGTGGCATCGGCTGGCGTTTTGGCGATCCAGGAAGCGGATACGACCTCGGCCGCCGCGCCATCGGCCGCGCGCTGCTGGAGTTGCAGGGCTGGTCTCCGCCCACCCGCCTCGGGCAAATCGTGCGCGATCACACCCGGCTGGGCGAGTCGGCCGACGCCGCCGCGATCACCCGTTTTTTTTATGCCCACGCCGATCCCAACCGTCAGATTGCCGGACTTGCGCCCGCCCTCCTCCGGCTCGCCAGCGAAGGCGACCTCACCGCGCACCAACTCGTCGTCGAGTCGGCCGGTGAACTCGTCGGGCTGGCGGTGCGCGTCGCCGCGAAACTCTTCCCCGGGACCGCGCTCGACACCTTGCCCGCCGGCGTGAGCGGCCCGATTCTCACGCACCCCGTGGTCGTCGCCCTGCTCTCCACGAACTCCCCCCTCGCGTTCGCCCCGGTCGGGGGCGCGCCGATCGAGGGGGTGCGCCGGCTGCTGGCGCGCGCCTGATGGAAGCTCTCCCGCTTCGGGCGAAGATTCAGCGCGGATGAAGGCCGGGGATTCCACCGACGGGCAGCCTGCAATCCGCGTGCCGGCAGACGTCTCACTTTCCGTTCGCACCGTCCTGGACCAGACCGACTGGCGCGCCCGCCAGTCGGCCCACGAGGCGCGCGTGCGGGCCTGGACCGATCCGCACCAAGCCCGCGCGGCTCGCGGAGAGCTACACCCGGTGTACGATTTTCTCTTCACGTACTATGCGTTTCGGCCGGCCTGGTTGCGGCGCTGGCACCCGGGGCCGGACCTGATTCTCGCCGGCGACGGCGCGCGCGAATTTCTCCGCTGGCCGGAATATCGCGAAATCCCGGGGGCGGCGGCGGGCGCTCCCGGCCGGCCGGAGCTTCCGGCTCCGCCCGCGCCCCTCGTGGCGCTCGATGTTCTCACGCTCTCCGCGCCTCGTCGCGAGTTTGTCCGCTGGTTGCACGGCGTGCTGACGGCGATGCAGACCCGCCCGGCCTACTTTGGCTGCTTCGGCCTGCACGAATGGGCGATGGTTTACCGGCAGACACCGGAAGCGGTGCGGCACAACGCGTGGCCGTTGCGCTTCCCGCCCGGGAAACTCGCCCAAATCGTCGAGGCCGCGCCGATCACGTGCTCGCACTTCGACGCATTTCGTTTCTTCACCGCGCCCGCGCGCCCGCTCAACAAGCTCCAGCCCACGCGGGCCGACGCCGCCCGGGTCGAGCAGCGCGGCTGCCTGCACGCCAACATGGATCTCTACAAGTGGGCCTTCAAACTCGCGCCGTTCTCCCCGGCCGAACTGATCGCCGACTGCTTCGACCTGGCGCGCGAAATTCGCGCGATCGACATGCGCGCGAGCCCCTACGATTTGCGCGGCCTCGGCTTCGAGCCCCTCGCGATCGAAACGCCCGCCGGCCGCGCTGACTACGAAACGCACCAGCGGGCCTTCGCCGCCCGCGGCGAACCGTTGCGGGCCCGCTTGATCGCACTCTGCGAACGCCTGCTCGCGTAGCCGGACACCGCAACCCCTCCCACCCGCCAATTCGCGGACTTGTCCCCCGCCGCGGCGGGCCCGGCCCGGGCCTCAGGGGCGCGCCGGCCCTACCGCCAGCTGCCCGCAGCCCGCGCCGATGTCGATGCCGCGCCGCTGCCGGACGGTGCTCGGGAGTTTGAACTCGGTGGCGAGGATCTGCTGGAAGGTCCGGGCGGCCGCGCTGTGCGTCGGCGCGCCGTTGTAACCGGAAGTTGGATTCAGCGGGATCAGGTTCACCTGGGCCGGTTGTCCGCGGAGCAGGGCTCCGACTGCGCGCGCGTGTTCCGGCGAGTCGTTTTTCCCCTCGATCAACGTCCATTCGTAAAAAATCCGACGCCCCGTCGACCCGCTGTAGGTGCGGCACGCGGCCATGAGTTCGTCGAGCGGCCATTTTTTCGCGACGGGCACGAGCGCGGCGCGTTCCGCCTGCGTCGCCGCGTGCAGCGACACGGCGAGGTGCAGCGGGCGCTGTTCCGCCGCCAGCCGGAGGATGCCCGGCACCACGCCCACGGTGCTCAGCGTGATCCGCTCGCCGGCGAGCGCGAGGCCGCTGGAGTCGCGCAGGATGTCGATCGCGTGCATGACCGCGTCGTAGTTGTGCAGCGGCTCCCCCATGCCCATCAGCACGACATTGCGCAGGCGAGGCCTGGCGGGAGTGTCACGTAATACGTGACACTCTTCTTCGTTTCTCCTCTGGGAGCCCGTCGGAGTGTCACTTATTACGTGACACTTTGCCGAAGCGGAGCCCGTGAAGGGGGTACGCAGCGCACGGGCGACGTGCACGGCCTGGGCCACGATTTCACCCGCCGTGAGGTGGCGGGTGTAGCCCATCTGGCCCGTGGCGCAGAAGACGCAGCCCATCGCGCAGCCCACCTGCGAACTGATGCACGCCGTGACGCGCCCCGTGAAACGCATCAGCACCGTTTCGATCCGTTCGCCGTCGGCGAGGCGGAGCAGATATTTGCGCGTGAAACCATCGGCGGAATCCGTCTCGAGCGCGGTGGGCAGCACGCCGACGGTCGTCTCCGCGAGGAGTCGCGCGCGGACTTTTGGCGGCAGCTCGGGCATCGACTCCGCGGAACAGGCGGGGGCGAGTTCGAGATAGAGATAATTCCACAGTCGCGCCGCGTGCACGGGCGAAAATTCCCAGCGCGCGAACTGCCGGTGCAGTTGTTCGCGGGTGAGATCGTACAGGTTGACGGGCGCGGGAGTCATGCAGCCCGCGCAGGCAACCGGGTGGGGAGTGGCCGCGCAAGCCCGGCGAGCAAGTAGCCCATTGGGTTGCTTGCTCGCCGGGCGGTTTCGTTGGCGGAGGGCACCGAAAATTTACGACCGCACCGGCTGGGCGACGGCCACGGGCAGTTCGCGGAGGGAGGCCAGCGCGGCGGCAATCGGCACCTCGGAGCGGCGGCGGTCCAGAAAGTAGCTCACGTTCTCGAAACCGAGTTCGTCGAGCAGGCGCAGGGCCTGTTCGTAGTGGCCGGCCACGCGGGCCGGGCGGTGGGCGTCGGCGCCGAGCACGATCGGAATGCCGCGTTCCCGGATGAGCGCGAGCGTGGGCGGACCGGGATTCATCTCGGGCACCGCCTTGTGCAGACCACTGGTGTTGAGTTCCATCGCGACGCCCGTCGCGGCGATGCGGTCAAGCGCGCGCTCGATGTGCGGCTGAATCCGCGAAAACCGCCACGCGTGCGGGGCCTCGTTTTTCACGAGATCGGGATGGGCGAGCGTGTCGAAGAGCCGGGTCTCGGCCGATTCGGCGAGGTGCTCGAAGTAGAGCTGTTGGTACGCGAAGAAATCGCCGGTGAAGTAGCGCGCTTTGTAATGCCCCACCTGCATGTGCACGGAGCCAAGCACGTGGTGCAGCGGCACGCGCGCGTGGAGTTCCTCCGCCCAGGCCTCGATGCCCGGGAAGTAGTCGCTCTCGAGCCCGAGCCGCACATCGACCCGGCCGGCGAATTCCTCGCGGGTCCGCGCGACGAGCTCGACATACTCGTCGTATTCCTCCGGGGCCATGCGGTGGTCGATCCCGAGCCCGTCGGGCAGCGGGGCGTGGCACGTCACGATGAGGCCCTTCAGGCCGCGCTGCTCCGCCACGGCGGCGTACTCGGACGGCGAGCCGATCGCGTGTTTGCAGAGCGGCGTGTGGCAGTGGGATTCGTAGAGGAGCGGTGTGGGCAAGAGGCGGAGGAATGGAATCGTTCTCGTTCCTCGTTCTTTTGATCTTTCTCCCTGTCGGGCAAGACACCGGACGAACGGAAACGATTACGAGGAACGAGAACGATGGGTTAGAAAAACGTGTAGTACTTGCCCTGCGCCAGCCGCTGGATGAGCAGCGCCAGCTCCACGGCGTGATAGTCGCCCCACATGCAGGCTTCACCGCAGGGAACCTGACGGCCGCGCGGCACGTAGTCCCAGCCGTTGGGGCGGTGATAGACACTGTGGAGCAGCAGCCCCTGATGTTTTTTCTCCGTCGCCAGATAGGGTTCGTCAAAGAGCGTGTTGGCGATGGTGAGCCCGGCCTGGAAATATTTGCTGCCGGCGGCCTTTTGCCCCTTGGCGGTGAGGTAGGTGCCGAGCCGCAGGAATCCCTGCGCGGCGATCGCGGCGGCGGAGCTGTCGACCGGCTCGTGGGCGTTGAAGGGATCGGCGTTCTTTTTCGTGATGTCGCCGAGTTTGTGGGTATTCAGCGCCATGCTGTCCCAATACGGCACGCCGTCCTTCGAGGAATAGCCGTCGATGTAATAATCGCTGGTGGCCCGCGCCGTCTCCAGAAACAGATCGGTCACGGCCCGCCGGCCGCCCATCGCGTCGAGGTCCGTGCCCTTCACCGTGTCGAGGTACTCCAGCTGCTCCGCATAGCCGCAGATGAGCCACGCGGCGCCGCGCGTCCAGGTCGTGAAGGGCGAGTAACCCTGCTGGGTGCTCGAGCAGCGGAACTGCCCGTCGTTGCGATTGAAGACACCCTCGTGCGCCACCCGGCCGCGCACATCGTAGCAGTCGCGCCCCTGGCCGAAGAAGACATTGAACCGCGCCGTCGTGGCGGCGTGTTCCACGGCGCGATGCAGCAGGTTGATCGGTTTGTCGCCTTCGCCCATCAGCACGTGGCCGAGCTGGTGCGCGACGACGAGCGAGCGCATCGAGCGAATCGTGTCGGAGAAGAGCGACTGCGGCCCGTTGAACGAGTAGACGTAGCCGCCGGGGACCACGCCCGCCGCGCCCGCCACCGGCGACCATGGCTGCGTGTAGGCCGTCTTCACGTAGCGCGCCGCCTGCACCGCGCCCGAGGCCTTCAACGCGATCTCGGTGTAGTCGAGCTCGCCCTGTTCCTTCGCGATTTTGCCCTCGAGGATGAGCCGCCGCAGATTGCCGTAGGTGGAGACGTTGTTGAAACCATGGTCGTGCACCCCGACGTGCGAGACGTGCGACGCCATGTATTTCACCGTCTTCGCGCGACCGAGCTGGAGCATCTCCTCGTCGCCCGTGGCGTCGAAGTGCAGGAACGCCATGCCAAATTGGAAACCCTGCGTCCACTCGGTCCAGCCGCGCGAGGTGTACTTCCCTTTCCAGGTGAACACCGGCGTGCCCTTGGCGGAGTCCCAGGACGCGTCGATCGCGCGGATTTTCCGGCCGGCGAGTTCGAAGACGCGGGCGGTTTTTTTTCTGAGTTTCGCGGGCGTGAGGCTGGTGTTGATTTTCATGGCGGTCGGTAAAGTGAGGCGGCCACGTTGTCGGGCGGGCGCCGGCGAAACAAGGGCGAAAGGCGCCCCGCTGCGCGGTGCGCCTGACAAATAACGGGCCAGTAACGATTCAATGAGAGGTGGAGCCCGATGTCCTCATCGGGCTGATTTAAGAGCGCACGGTTCAAAACCCGATGAGGACATCGGGTTCCACCTTTCAGTGATTTCGCTTTCATTGGTAAAAGGCACGCCCGACCAGATCCCGCAGGCTCGACGCGCGGGCATTCGGCGGACAACGTGGCTGCCATGCCAGAGTGGTTCACCAAGTTTGTGCAGGCCTTCATCCCGATGTTCGTCGCCATCGACCCGATCGGGCTGGCGGCAATTTTTCTGGGGCTGGGGCAGGGGGTGGCGCCGGCGCAGCGACAGCGGATCGCCCGGCAGGCGACAATCACCGGCGGCGGCGTGGCGCTCCTTTTCCTGTTTCTCGGCTCGAGCATGTTTCGGGCGCTGGGGATCTCGGCGGGGGACTTCCAAATCGCGGGCGGCTTGATTCTCTTCATCCTCGCGGCCCGCGATCTCGTCCAGTCGGTCGCGGAACCGGAAAAGCTTCCGGATGATTTCGGCGTGGTGCCGCTCGGCATGCCGCTGATCGCGGGACCGGCGCTGATTGCGACCCTGCTGTTGGTGTCCCAGACGCTGGGCCTGGTGATCGCGCTGACGGCTCTCGTCGCCAATCTGGCGATCATCGTGCTCGCGCTGGCCTACAGCGATCGCCTCGGCCGGCTGATCGGCGCGACCGGCATGCGCGCCATCTCCAAGATCATCTCCATGCTGCTCGCCGCCATCGCGGTGGCGATGATCCGCCAGGGGCTGAAATCTTAGCCGCCGCCGACCGGCTCACCCCGCGAACGTCGTCAGCAACTCCGCGTAGATTTTCGCGCTGGCGAGCAATTCCCTCACCGCCGCGCGCTCGTTGACGGCGTGGTAGTCCTCGCCGCCGGGACCGTAGCCCAGTGTCGGGATTTTCAGGTGGTGCGAGAAAAAATGCATGTCGTTAAAACCCGTCGACACGTTGAACCGCGTCTGCTCCTTCCGCACCCGCGTCACGCAGCCGGCCATCGCGGCGAAGAACGGGTGCGTCGGCTCCGAGTAACAGGAAAAATTCTCGGAGACCTTGCGCACGGAGATCCGGCACTGCGGAATTTTCCGCGCGGCGGCGGCGAGGACCGCCCGCAATTCGCGCTCGGCGGCCGCGTGGCTCTCGCGCGGCAGGACGCGGCGGTCGATCGTGAAACTGGCGTGCGCGGGCACGGTGTTGATTTTGGCGCCTTCGCCGCAGTGGAAAACGCCGCCGAGGTTCACCGTGGGATATTGGTTCTTCCCCTCGGGGGTCTGCCAGGGTCGCTGCGCGAGTGTGAGTTTGTAGTCGTCGAGGGCGCGGATGAGCGCAGCCATCTTCTCGAGGGCATTGATCCCTTTGTGGGGCGTCGAGCCGTGGGCGGGCCGGCCGTGGACCTCGACTTCGAGCCAGAGCGTGCCGTTGTGACCGCAGCAGACAGTCCGGCCCTCGCCACCTTCCATCACGACGGCGTAGTCGGGGCGGATGGGGGCGTTTTGGACCAGCCAGCCGGTGCCGAGCGCGGAGTCGGTTTCCTCGTCGGCGGTGAACGAAATCTCGAGATTCAGCTTAGGGCTCGTCCGGGTGGCGCGAAGGGCGCGGACCGCCAGCAGCAGGCTGGCGATGGACCCCTTCATGTCGGCGGTGCCGCGGCCGTAAATCCAACCGCCGGCGAGAGCGCCGCTGAAGGGGCTGCCGTGTTTCCATTTGCCGGAGACGGGCACGACATCGTAGTGCGCGTTGAAGTGGATCGTCTTTCGTGCGCCGGGAGTGGCGAGTTTGCCGAGGACGTTAAAGCGGGGATAGGCGTGCTGCCCGGGCGGCAGCACGGCGCGCAGACGCTTGGCCGGAATGGCGAGGCGGCGCGCCTGGAGGCCGAGGGCCTCGAGTTCGGCGGTGAGCCAGGCGGTGATCTGGTCGTAGTTCTCGCCGGGGGGGTTGATCGTCGAGACGCCGACGAGCTGCTGGAGACGGCTGAGGAGTTCGCCGGGATGGCGGTTGATAAAGTCGGCGGGAGTCACGCGGGCACCACCGTGCCGGGCCGCCCGGCCGAAGACACGGAAAAACGGACGGCGACGAAACCCGAGTCGGACCTTGCCGCTGGGTCGCTTCAACCCGTATCTTCCCGTCTTGCCGATGGCCCGCCGCCTGTTCAATCAAACCAAACTGGTCCGCCAGATCACCATCGCCCGCTCGTTCGCCGAAGCAGAGGAGCAGGACCAAAAGGCGTGGAGATCCATGACGCCGCGGCAGCGCCTGGCCACCCTGGAACTCTGGCGGCAGATGAACCACCGGAATTATGATCCCGATACCGCGCGACTTCCGCGACTTTTTGAGATTATTAAGCCGGAAGAACGTAAGCCTTGAGCGTGCCGATGCTCGCGCGGACCTTGGTCGCGGAGTCTTGTACTCCATTGGCTGCCTCCTGCGGGTCGGTCGCTGGTCCGTAGTCTTGCTTGAATACCCTTCCTCGATACGATGCGCCCATGCCAGAGGTGCTTCGGATCCATGGATACCGCTTTTTCTTCTTCAGTCGCGAGGGCACGGAGCCTCACCATATTCACGTCGAGCAGGCCGGGCGCTACGCCAAGTTCTGGCTGACTCCCATTGCACTATCCGATTCGCGTGGCTTCCGGAGTTCGGAACTCCGCGAACTGCACAATCTGATTGAGCAGCATCGCGAATCATTTATCGTTACTTGGGATGAGCACTTTAGCCAGTTAGCCGATGGCAGATGTCGTGGACGTTTCCTTTACGGACCACGAACTCGTCGTCACCCTCGCCGACGCGCGCCGCGTTTCGGCGCCCCTCGAATGGTTTCCGCGCCTGCTGCGCGCTTCACCCGCGCAACGCGCCAACTGGCGTCTCATTGGTCATGGCGTCGGAATTCACTGGGAAGATGTCGATGAAGACATTTCCGTGCGGAGTCTTTTGGCAATCTGAATACCTTGGGGCGGGTTCGTCGACTCGCCCACGCCGTCACCGGGGGTTTTGCCTGGCGGGCGGTTTCCCTTCGGTGCCGCGCGGGGCAGTATTCCCGAGCTACGCCCCCGAGCCTGCCGGCCACCACCACCCATGATCCGCGTCTTTGTCTCCGGTTGTTACGATATTCTCCACGCGGGCCACGTGCAGTTCTTTCGCGAGGCGCGCGCCCTCGGTGATCACCTGACCGTGTGTTTTGCGTCGAACGACGTGCTCTGGCTCCACAAGCAGCGGCGCAGTTCACTGCCCGATGAACACAAGCGCGCCCTCCTGGCCGGGCTCGAGATGGTGGATGACGTCGTCATGGGCACCGGGCACGACGAGGGCATCGATTTCAAGGAGCCGTTCCTGCGGCTGCGGCCCGACATTCTGGCCGTGACCGAGGATGACAAATACGGCCCGCTGAAACGGTCGCTCTGTGCCGAGGTGGGCGCGCGCTATGTCGTGATGCCGAAGACGCCACCGCAGTTTCCGCCCATCTCGACGACGCAAATCGTGCGCTTCATCCGGGCGCCCGAGGTCGCGCCGTTGCGCGTGGATTTCGGCGGCGGCTGGCTCGACGTGCCGCGGCTGGCACGGCCGGGCACGTTTATCGTGAATTGCGCGATTTCGCCCGTGGTCTCGCTGCGCGACTGGCCCTATGAACGCAACGCCGGGCTCGGCGGCTCGGGCGCCTGGGCGCTCCTCAACGGCCGGGATGGGATCGGGTCCGAACTCGATCTGGGCGTCGGCTGGCAGGATCCAGCGGTGGTCGCGGAGACCGGTTTGTGCGTCTGGCGCAGCGGTCCGCGTCCGGTGCTCGAGCTGAAGACGAACGGGGAATTCCTGCGGGGCCGGATGGCGTTGCTGTGGACCGGCACGCCGCACGATACGCCGGGTATTGTGAGTGGTGCGCGCGACTACGATGCGATTGCGCACGCGGGCGCGACGGGGCGCGAGGCCGCGTGGCGCAACGATCTCGCGGGCATCGCGGAGGCCGTGCGGCAGTCGTATGCCGTGCAGCGCGCGGAGGGCATGGCGCCGTTGCCGGGCGATCCGGCGGCCAACCTCCCCGTGCCGGGCGCGCTCGCGTGGAAATATTGCGGCGGCGGCTTTGGCGGCTACGCGGTGTATCTGTTCGCGGAACCGGCGCAGCGCGATGCCGCGTGCACGCGACCGAACTTCCGGCCGATCGAGCCGTATGTCGCATCGCGGTGAGCTTGGGGGCGCGGAACAACCAGGGACCAGGACCAATCCCAGGGCAGAGGAATGGGTGGCCGGGGAATAAAATGCCATTGGGATTCTCGGCGTGTTTGTCCCGTCTCGGCGGAGTCAATGGTCCTCCCACAGATTCAGAAAGGCCACAGATGCAAACCCCGGAATCCGGCCCTCTGCGGTCTTTCTGAATCTGCGGGAGGCCAAAACCAGGGACCGGGACCAATCCCAGGGCAGAGGAATGGGTGGCAGGGGAATGAAACCCCAATCCGCCGGCCTGGTTGGGGCTTGAGCCCAAACCGCCAATCATCTTGGCAAAAAGATGGCGGGTAAAAGATGCCGGCATCGCGCTTGGATTTTTTACCCCACATTTTTTTGCCTCCATGCTGGTCGGCGGAGAGCGCGGATGCTCGACGTCGTCGTGCGGCAGACAAGAAACCGCGAATGGACAACGAAGAAACACGAATTTCAGAGCAAGCCGCGCACCGCATCGCACGCCGATTCTGGGCAACCATCCAGTGGCTGTTTCCCGAGCGTCGGCGCGCACCCGTTTTCATTCGTGTCGATTCGTGTCCATTCGTGGTTGAACCGAAACTTGAGCGTTGAGAGTTAAGCGTTGAACGTTGCCCGTTCAGTGTTGAGCGTTCCGCCTCAGCCTGCGTCCCGCCCACCTCGCCCGATGTCGTCCCTCACCGCCGAATCCCCCACCTCCGCCGTCGCCGCGTTCGACGACGACGTCTGGGAGGACCTCCTCAACTACATCGAGGAAAAGCGCGTCATCCCGATCATCGGCCCCGAACTCTGCCTCGTCCAAACCGACGCCCCTTCGACGGGTTCGACAAGCTCAGGGCAGGCCGGCCCCGAAAATCTCTACACGTGGCTCGCGCGTTCCCTGGCGGCCCGCCTCAATCAACCAGCCTTCGCCGAGCCTACGGCTGGCAGGCCGGGCGAACGAAGCCCACCGACGCTGAACGATGTCGTCGTGCGCCACCTCTCCGCCCGCGGCCGCCGCGAGGATCTGTATGCGCGCATCCGCACGATCATGCGCGAGACCACGTTCGCGCCGCCCGCCGCGCTGGTGAAACTCGCCGAGATCACCGACTTTGATCTCTACCTCAGCACCACCTTCGATTCGCTGCTGGAGGAGGCGCTCAATCTCGCGCGCTTCGCAGGCACGAAAAACACGGACGTCGTCGCTTACGCCCCGAGCAAGCTCGTCGATCTGCCGTCCACGCGCGAAAAACTCCCGCGCCCGCTCGTCTATCATTTGATGGGCCGGCTCTCCGCCTCGCCGACCTATGTGATCTCCGACGAAGATGTGCTCGAGTGCGTCTGCGCGCTCCAGACCGCCCACTACACGCCGCAGAAACTGTTCAACGAACTCGAGCAAAACCACCTGCTCCTGATCGGCGGCGGTTTCTCCGACTGGCTGACGCGCCTCTTCCTCCGGCTGGCCAAGCGTCGCCGGCTCTCCGATCCGCGCGATGTCGGTGAAGTGCTCGCTTATGCGCGCGCCGGAGATGAGCCGGGACTGGTGTTTTTCCTGCAAGAAGTCAGCAGCCGCACGCGGCTTTTCGCCGGCGGGGCGGAGGCCTTTGTCGACGAATTGCACCGTCGCTGGATGGCGCGGCGCGGTCCGGTCTCAGCAGTCTCAGCCGCAGCGGCTGCGACTTATCCGGCTAGCGCCGGGTCCGAACGTTATCGATCACCCGAAAGAGAAATGGCCGATCAGGCGGTTTTCATCAGCTACGCCCGCGAGGATCTCGCCGCGGTGCAGCAATTGAAGGCGGGATTGGATGCCGCCGGCATCAACGCGTGGTTCGATCTGCAGCAGCTCGACAGCGGCGACGACTTCGCGCGCAAGATCCGCGGCAACATCGCGCGGTGCGGCTATTTCATCCCCGTCATCTCCGCCACCACCCAGCGCCGCTTCGAAGGCTGGTTCCGCCGCGAGTGGAACTGGGCGGTGGACCGCACCGAGGGCATGGTCGCCGGCGCGCGTTTCATCCTGCCCGTGTGCATCGACGACACGCCGGAGAAAGGCGCGCTCGTGCCCGAGCAGTTTCTAAAAACGCATTGGACGCGGCTCCCAGGCGGCCTGGTCACGCCCGAAGTGGCGGCGAGGTTGAAGGAAATAGTAGGCAGCAAAACCCCCTGAATTTTTAGCCACAGATTTCACCAAATCAAAGATACCCCTGAATTTGGGGAACGCTAATCCGCGCTAATCTCCGCTAATCTGAATTAGCGACTATTAGCGTAGATTAGCGTTCCAGCTTCCTCCTCCTTCCGTTGAACCCTTCGCCCCCAATCTCCTCCTCCGCCATCGACCGCGACAATCCGTGGCCGGGGCTCGCTCCGTTCACCGAGGATCAGGGCGCGTATTTTCACGGGCGCGACGACGAGATCGACGACCTCACCCAACTCGCCCGGCTGCGTGCGCTCGTCGTCCTCTTCGGCCAGTCCGGCCTCGGAAAATCCTCTCTCCTCCAGGCCGGCGTCTTCCCCCGGCTGCGCGCCAATGGTTTCTGCCCCGTCTACATCCGCCTCGACCACGCCGAGAACGCGCCGTCGCCCACCGAACAGATCAGGACCCTGCTCCTCTCCGAAACGGCCAAGGTCGGCACGTGGACCAAGCCGGGCATGGCCAAACCCGGCGAAACGCTCTGGGAGTTGTTTCACCATCGCGATGACCGGCTGATCGGCTCCGGCGGACGCCCCATCATCCCCGTCCTCGTCTTCGATCAATTCGAGGAACTCTTCACGCTCGGCGCCGCCGCCGGCGGACGCCGCGATCGCGCCGTCGCGTTCATGAGCGAGCTCGCGGAACTCGTCGAAAACCGCCCTTCCGAACAACTCGTGGCGCGACTCGAAGCATCGGCCGACGAACTGGAGGCGTTCGATTTCAGCCGCGCCGATTACCGCGTGGTCATCACGCTGCGCGAGGATTTCCTGCCGGAGCTCGAAGGCCTCAAGACGATCATGCCGGCGATGATGGCGAACCGCATGCGGCTCGCGCGGATGACTGGCACGCAGGCGCTCCAGGCCGTCGTCAAACCCGGCGCGGCGCTCGTGACGGAAGAGGTGGCCTGCAAGATCGTCGAGTTTGTCGCCGGCGCGCGCGGCGGCTCGATCGAGCGGCTGGCCGAGCTCAACGTCGAGCCGGCCCTGCTGTCCGTCGTCTGCCGCGAGCTCAACGAGCGCCGCCGTGCGCTCGGCCAGGCGCAGATCACGGCCGACCTCGTCTCGGGCAACCGCCGCGAGATCCTAACCGATTTCTACGACCGCAGTGTGAACGACCTCCCGGCGGGCATGCGCTCGTTCGTTGAGGACCGCCTGCTCACAAAGTCTGGCTTCCGCGACAACCTCGCACTCGAGACCGCGCTCGAAGAGCCCGACGTCACCCAGGCGCTCATCGACACCCTCGTCTCGCGCCGGCTCCTTCGCCTCGAGGACCGCGCCGGCATCCAGCGCGTGGAGCTCACGCACGACGTGCTCGCCGAGGTCATCCGGGCGAGTCGCGACACCCGCCAGCAGCGTCTCGCGCTTGAAACGGCCGAAAGACAGCGGCGACGCGATCTCGCCGTCGCCGCCCGCCAGACGCGCCGCCAGCGCTTTGCCATCGCGGGGCTCGCGCTCGCCGTCGTCGCCCTCAGCATTGGCGCCGTCTTCGGTCTCCGCGCCCAGCGCCGCGCGGCCCAGCAGGCCGCCGACGTCGACCTCTCCATCGGCTCCCGTCTGCTCGACGAGGGCAACACCGGCGATGGTCTCGCCTACCTCGCCGCCGCCGCGCGCCGCGATCAGGACAACAACGTCGCCGCCACCCGCATCGTTTCGACGCTGGTCGCGCGCAATTTCCTCCTGCCCGTTGGCGCGACCCTCACGCTGCCCTCGCCCGGCGTTTATGCGCTCATCCTCGCCGATGGCCGCTCCGCTTTGGTCCAGTGCGCGGACAGCCGCGTGCTCGTCATCGACCTCGCCGAGTGGAAGGTCGCCCGCGAGTTTTCGTTCGAGAAAAAACTCGTGCCACAAGGCCTCCGCGTCGCCGCGAACAATTCCGACCTGTTCGCCGTCGCGTTCGCCGACGGCACCGTGCAGGTCTGCGACACCGCCACCGGTCGGCCGCGGGGGAAGTCCATCACTCCGCCCAACCTATTAAGTTTTGCCCAAAATATTAGATTTAGGGGGATCTTTGCGTTCAGCCCGGACGGCCGCTGGTTGGCGACTCATCGAGGGACGACCGCCGTATTCGACTCCGCTTCGGGAGAGGAGCGCTTCCACGGCGAACATTTTAACGGCATCATGCAAGTCGACAAAAGGACTTGGAATCCCTTCAGCTCCGACAGCAGTCGCGTTGCCCTTCCCATCCTGGAAACGGACGATTGGCAGGTCAGTGCCATCCGCAGTTCTGCGTCGATGCTGCTGTCGGTGCCGGATGGGGGCGTGTTGGTCGCCCGGCGGTTTGAAGATACATTTGAGAGCAATGGTGCTTTGCAATTCAGCGCCGATGGCACGCGCATGCTCATGGTCGGGTGGAAACGATCCCCAAGCTCAAATGACGAAACAAACAGAATTCCCCATGCTGTGGTTTGCGATGCCAGCACGCTCCAGCCCATCGGGCCGGCTATTCCGTTTTTTCAACACCATTATTCGAACGTGTTCGTGCTGACCCCAGCCGGCACTCGAGTCGTGGTCAATTTGGCGGGAGAGCGCGCCGCCCGGGTTTACGACGTCAAGACCGGCCAGCTCGCGTTTCCCGAGCTGCCCCATGGCGCCACCTTCACCAGCATCGGGATCAGCGAAGACAGCGCCGTCTACGCCACCAACTCAATCGACGGCCAGATTCGGCTCTGGGATTTGCGGACGGGCGCGCTCTTCGCCGAACCCACTTTGAAGCTCGATCGCCGCGGCACCGCGGCACTCTCGCGCGACGGCCGGACGCTGCTCGTCTTTTCCGCAACCGGCGCAGCCCACCGGCTCGACGTCACCCGCGGCCCGGCGGCGCCCTTGGTGCTGCCGCGTCCGCCCAGCTCGACGATAGTTCACCTCGTGGAAAAGCCGCCCGCGCGGGCCCTGTATTTTTCGAACACCGCGGCCACGATGGTCGATGTCGCGTCCGGCCGCCAGATCGAGGGGGGCTTCGCGTTGCCGCAGCGGATACGCAGCGTGAACAGCGTCGGCGGCGAACAGACCTTGCGGCCCGGCGATCACTGGATCGCCCGCACCGCCGCCGCCGGCCGGACCCTCTGGACGTGGGGCGAAAGCGGCCCGCCACGGGAATCCGCGTTTGCCGAGACCTTTCCCGACGGCGCTTCGCCGGTTCCCGTGCTCAGCTCGACCCTAAAGATTGCCGCGATCGGAAACCGTCCAGTTGGAGGTAGCCGCGGAGCGACGCAGTCGTCCATCGCGCTCTGGGATCTTCGTACCGGGAAGAAAATCGCCGAAATCACGGGCGGAGAGGTGGCGCTGGCCATTTTGGAAAAAGCCACCGACTTCAGTTCCGACGACCAGCGCTTCGTCCTGCGCGAAGCCGCCGATGACGGGGCGTTGCGCGTCTACGGGATTCGCGATGGCAAGCTCCTGTTCCAGCTCCCATCGGAGGGCGGCGCCACCTTTCTCGCGGCCCGCTTCAACCGCGACGGCACGCGGCTGCTGACGGGTAACGCGTTGGGCACGCTACAGATTTGGGACGGCGTTTCGGGGAAGCCATTGCAGTCGATTCAGGCGCACCGCTACGGACTCGAATGCATCGATTTCTCGGGCGACGGCCGCTACTACGCCACCGGCTCGGCTGACGGCACGGCCCAGGTGCGCGACGCCGCGACGCACGAACCGGTGGGGGCACCGCTCGTCCACGTCGCCACCGTGAATCGCACCCTGTTCAACGCCGACAACGCCCGCGTTGTCTCGACCGCGAACGGCGTCGTCCGCGTGTGGGATGTGCGCACGGGCCTCCCGCTGAACGATCCGATCAAGCACGACGGCGGCGTGGGCGGGGGTCGAACACTGGGTTTAAGTTCCGACGGTCGGTTCCTGAGTACCTTAGCCGGTTTCGGCAACGTCCGAGCCACGCTCCTCTGGGCCACGCCGCCGACGGGCCCCGCTGACCGTGCGCCGGCGTGGCTGGTGCGACTCGCCACCGTCTGCGCCGGCCGGCGGCTGAACGAGTCGGGCAAGCTCGTGAGCGCCCTGGACGAGTTCGACCGCTTCGACGACCTCCGCCGCGAAATCGCCGGGCTCGCCGACGACGCGCCCTACGCCGCGTGGGGCAAATGGTTTCTCTCGACCGACGCCGCGCGTCCGATCGCCCCCGGGTTCACCGTCACGCCCGCGGAGGCCAAGAAGCTCGAAGAGAACTTGGTGAAGTTCGCCATGGAGGGGGCGCCGCCACCCGCACCGGGGGATCCCGCCCCGCCGCGCGCGCGCAAGCGGAAGCAGTGAGACGCGGCTGGGAAACGTTCAACGCCCAACGCCCAACTCGCCAGAGGCGAGCAAGCGCTCAAGGCGCCAAGCCCAGTTGCCGTTGGTCCGAAACTTGGCGCGTCCCTCCCGCGACCGTCTTGTCATCCATTAGATGACAAGTTATACCCAAAATTGGGTATACGGTTGGAATGACAAGCCCGACCGGGCAGACGACGTTGGCGGGATGCCGAGCGTACCATACGGATCTCTCCACCAAGTCGAAATTGTCACGGCTCCCGTGGCCCTCGCCGCAGAACTGGCGGTCCACATAGCACGAAAACTCCGGCGCGTCCCGCCACGCACCCTGCGCGGTGCCATCCTCCGGCCCGGCCGGGATACGCCACGCTGGAACAAACTCGCGGAGGCTGCCGCCAAACTGCTCCGCCGTCGCGGTGACAAGGTCAGGCTGGCCCGCTTCCTCGGACTTTCGCGACAGCGGCTGCATTTATTGCTCAAGGCGAGAACCGCGTGTCCGGATGCCGAGCGCGCGCTGCTGTTGCGCGAATGGGTGGAGCTCCGTCAGCGCGGGCTCGACCTGGTATAGGCTGATGGCAACGCCGCGCGCCATCTTGTCATCCATTAGATGACAAGTCGGCGTGCGATCGGACGAGGCGGCGTGGGGGCGGCAGTCGGGCGGAAAGGGCCCGCCGTGAGGCTAAGTGGGCCGGCCGGGCGGGCCGTCGGGAGTGGCGGGCGGGCGTCAGGCGCGGGCCGGTTTGTCATCTAATGGATGACAAGTGGATGGGCCCCGGTTTCGCCGCGTTCCGTCCGTTTGGCACGGTAGGGTTTGTCATCTAATGAATGACAAGGGATCGGGGGCGGTTAGGGGGAGAATTGCGTGGGCACGCGATCTGCGGGGATCGGTGGCGGACAGGGGTTGCTTACGTTGAGACGATTTTTTGTCACAGAGATCCTGGCGCGGCGCAGCCGCAACCAGACTTAAACTTCAATCCGTTGCACACAAGGTTACGAAGCAAACGAAGGGAGCGAAGATGAACGACTCTTTGTGGCCTCCCGCCGAGCCTCCGGCAGGCAAGCCGACGCTCGTAACGACTTGCCTGCCGGAGGCCCGGTTCGGCGGGGACGCCTCGCCCTACCTCCCGATTGAATCGTCGCCGCCTTACACCACGTCCGGAATCACGTAGGGCGGGCGCTGGGTTTCCTTGAGGAGGAAGCGGGCGTATTCGAGGGCGCCTTCCTTTTGCGATGAAACCGCCGTGATGCTGTCGCCGATCGCGTCGAGCTGCAGCCACGGGCCGAGTTGGAAGGGGCGCTTCGCCAGATCGACGTCGTGCACCTTGAGGTGGGCCTGCAACTCGCGATGGATGCCGCCGGCGGCGGGAAAGTCTCCGATCGCCGCGTCGATGCTTGCGGTAGGGGCGGCCTCACCGACCCGATACGAGATGTTGCCGAAATGGCAGAGCGAGGCGGAGAGGTGGCCGGTTTCGACCGGCGCGGCGAGGTCCTGCTTGCGCCGCGAACGGACGGCGTCGAAAAAGTTCTTCACGTGCGTGCCGCCGCCGTCGCCGGCGAATTTCTTGATCACCTTGCCACTCGGATCGTACGCGGTGCCACCGATGAGGCCGGAAAACGTGCCGCCTTCGCAATACGCCACGACCCCGGTGCGCAGCCCGCCGGTTTGGTCGAGGTACGACACGCCGGGCTTCGCCGGCAGGGCGCGGTGCTCGAAGATCAGCGGAATCTGCGCGTAGTCGTAAATCGCGACGTGCGTGTTGGGGGTTTCCGCGACGTCGTCGATCCCATAGCGGTTGCCAAAGCTGACGATGCGGCGCGGCGGGCCATGGTGCTTCGCGATGCGCAGCGAGATGTCGAGGACGTGCACGCCGTTGTTGCCCAGCTCGCCGTTGCCGGTGTCCCAGGCCCAGTGCCAGTCGTAGTGCAGTTTGTTGCGTTCGAGCGGGCGCATCGGCGTTGGTCCGCAGAAGAGATCGTAGTTCAGGCCCTCGGGATACCAGGGCAGTTTGCGGCCGATCGACGGGCGCAGGTTGTAGACGATGGCGCGGAGGTGGTGGATTTTCCCGAGCTGGCCCGCGTGGAGATATTGGATCGCCTCGGCGAGGCCGGTCTCGGAGCGGTAGTGCGTGCCGACCTGGACGATGCGATCGTACTTTGCCGTGGCCTCGATCATCTTGCGGCCCTCCCACACGGTGCGGCACATGGGCTTCTCGACGTAGACATCCTTGCCGGCCTGGCAGGCCCAGACCGTGAGGAGTGCGTGCCAGTGGTTGCTGGTGACGATCATCACAGCGTCGATGTCTTTACGCGCGATCAGTTCGCGGGCGTCGGTGGTCGTGAACGGAACGGGCTGGTCCTCCGGCAGCGCGGCGACGACCCGCGCGAGCACCTGCGGGTCGAGGTCGCACAACCCGGCGACGCGGACACCGGGCAGCTTGAGCAGATTCTTCAGATGAGCGGAACCCTTGCCATTGAGGCCGATGAGGCCGAGGCGGATGGCGTCGTTGGCGCCGAGGGGAGCGGCGCGGGTTGACGGGCGAAAACTTGCGGCGAGCGTGGCGCCGGCGGCGAACGCGGATTTCTGGAGAAACGAACGACGGGTGAGCGAGGGCATGGAGACGGGGAGTTCGGAAATCGGAGACGGGGTCAAGCGGAGACGCGGGGTGATGACGAGGATCAATTTTGGGTCGGGAAGTCCTTTCTCCGTCTCTCCTTCTCGCGATCTCTCCATCTCCCTCTCACCGCTTGGCGGCCAGCTTGCGGAGCGCTTCGGCGGCGGGCGTGAACTTGGGATCGAGTTTCACGGCGGCTTCGTAGGCCGCGCGAGCGCCGGCGGGGTCGGATTTCTTCTCGAGGATCAGGCCGACGTGCCATTGCACGGCGGCGGGGCCGGGAGTGTTGGGCGTGACGGGCGGTGAAAGTTCGAGGTAACGGCGGAGTGAGGCGAGGCCGCGGTCGGGAAACTGGCCGGTCTGGGCGGCCAGTCTGCCGACCTGGAAGAGCGAGGCGTAGTCGTCGGCTGAGGCCTGCAGAACTTCGTCGAACTCGGCGAGCGCGCGATCGAATTTTTTCTCGGCGACGTAGAGCGTGGCGAAAGCGATGCGCCCGCGGTGGGCATCGAGCTTCTTGATGACGGCGGCTTCGGTCGCGGCCTTGTCCATGCCGCCGCCGACCAGGGAGGGCGCCTGCCGGTAATATTCGAACAGGCTCAATCGAAAATTGAGGTTGCCGGGCTCAAGTTCGGCGGCGCGCTGGTAGGCGGCGGCACACTTCTTCGCCAGGCCGAGCTGGCTGAAGACGGACGCCTTCTGCGCCGCGCGGCCGTAGGCGTCGCCGAGGACGTGATGATAGCGCCCGACGGTGGGCGCGGCCGCGACCGCCTGGTTGAGAAAGGCGACGGCCCGGTCGGGCTCGTTGCGGCGGTTGGCGAGTTGTCCGAGGTAGTAGTTCATCTCGGGATTTTTCGGGTCGCTGACGGCCAGTTTTTCGAAGACCTGCTGGGCCTCGCCGAATTTCCGGGAGTCGAAGAGCGCGCGAGCGGCCTCGAAAGTGGCGGGCTCGGCCGGAGCTGAGGCGGCGGCGTTTGCCGGGGCTTCGGCGGCGCTGGCGGCGGGTGCGACGAGGGCGTACGCGAGGAGTGCCGTGGAGACGAACGGGAGGAGGCGGGACATGGGACCGGGGTCGGAGACGGAGAGAAGGGGAGATCGGCGATGGGAGACTGGAGTGGGAGAGATTTTTCCCGCGGAGGTTCCATCTCAACTTTATTCCCGCGGCAGTTGGTGGGCGGGAAATGACGGTTGCGGGGGGGCGGGGGAAACGACAGCGTGTCGCCGATGCCCTCCCCTCCGGCGAACTCGACGACGACCTGGATTTTCCGGTCGTGGCGGGCGTCGGTCCCGGTGGCGTTGACGGGCGCGATCGCCGGGTTGCCGCCACCGGCGGGGCTGCCGTGGATGCGCTGGGTCAGCGGCTAGTGTGCCGACCGCAAAGTAGCGTGACAAGTAGCGGCGAGCGCCAGCGAGTGGAGCGCGCCGGTGGTCCACTCGCTGGCGCTCGCAGCTACACGTCACGAAAGTTATTGGTCGCGCGGCTAGCCCGGATTTTTCCCCACGCGGCAACCGCAACCGAAGGAATCGAACCGCTGGTCACCGCGGCCACTGAGGCCCGGCAGGCGGGCACCGAGCATTCCAGCGAAAATGACCGCCCGCTTTTCTGCCCTGCGGCCTCTCTTTTCGGGTGTTCGCCGCCGCTGGAAATCTACCCGGCGCTCGCGTTTGACCGGCTCTTCAAAGACGAGGTCCAGCGCGGCGATCGGAGCGTGCTCGACGCCGTGCTCGAGGACGCCACGGGCCTGCGCCGCCGCCTCAGCACCTCCGACCAGCGCAAGCTCGACGAATATCTCGACTCGGTGCGCGACGTGGAGACCCGCATCGCCAACGCGGGCATCACTTCGCGACCGGCGGGCCGATCGCCACCACTTCCTCGCGCGTACGGTAGAAAAGCGTCCCATCGGCCAGGGCCGGCGTGGCCATGCAGATTTCTCCCATGGGATTGATCGTCGCGAGGGAGAACTTCCGTTCCGCCGGCACCACATAGATGTCGCCCATTTCACTGGCGAAGTAGACGTGGCGGCCGTCCGACACGGGCGAGGCGCTGAAGCCCTGCGTGCCACCCTTTAGACGCTCGCTGTAATGAATGCTTCCCGTGTGGGCGTCGAAGCAGGTCACCACGCCCGTTTCATGACAGGCGAAGAGCAGGTCGCCGACGACGATGGGAGTCTGGATGTAGCTCCCCTGGCGTGGATGCACCCACGCGATCGCGGCGTTGGTTTCTCCGATCTCGGGGGGCGTGATGTCCCCGGCGGCGCCAGGCCGGATGGCGCGCACGGGGCGATGGCTGCCGTGAGCGCTGGTAAAATAGATCAGGCCGTGTCCGAAGACTGGCGTGGGGATGGGATTGTCGCCTCCGCCGCTGAGGCGCCACCGTTCGTTCCCGGTGTCGAGATCATAGCCGCCGATGTGACGAAACCCATTGACGATGATCTGGCGCCGGCCGTCACCCGTCTCGAGCGCCGGCGTGGACCAGGTCCCCACTTCCTTCCGGCTCATGCGCCACACCTCACGGCCATCTTCGACGCGAAAGGCCGCGAGGAACTGCCCGCTTACGACGTCGCATTGCACGACGACCAATCCGTCGTGGAGGATCGGGGAACTGGCGAAGCCCCACTGCAGGGCCGGCGGGTTGTAGAGTTTTCCGGCGTCCATCGGGCCGAGGTCCTGGCGCCAGCGGAGTGCACCCGACCGATCAAAACAGAAAAGCCCTTCCGAGCCGAAGATGGCCACGATGTTCGTGCCGTCGGTGGCGGGGGTCGAGTTGCACTGGCTGGCCTTGGTGTGGCGCTGGAGCTTCGGCATGCCTTCGTGGGCCAGCTTATCCCAAACGATCTTCCCGGTCTGCCGATCCAGCGCGATCAGCCGCCATTGATGGGAAACTTTTTCGTCCGCCGATGCTCCGGCGCCATAGAGGCCGATCTTGAGTTCGGCTTTTCCGGGCTGCACGGCCGTCGCGACATAGATCCGGTCGCCCCAGATGATGGGAGAGGAGTGCGCGAGGCCGGGAATGGGGGTGCGCCAGCGAACGTTTTCGCCGGTCGGGACGTTCCACTTGATGGGCAGGGCCGCGGTGTCGTCCACCCCGCTGGCCCGGGGTCCGCGGAACTGCGGCCAGTTCGCCGCCGTGGCTTCGAGCGCCAGCAACGCGGAAAGAAGAAACCAGGCCGTCGGAGGGAGGTGGTGCATGGGGGATTGCTCAGAACCGGTATCAGCGCGTGGTCGATTGTCGATTCTCCTTCGCTCGGGTTCACGGGGCGTGCCGGCGGCCCGGCGAACGACGCGAAACGACAGTTAGACAACCATTGAATCTTTCCTTCTGCTGGCACCATGAACCTCTCCGTTCGTTTCACTGCGGCGGTCCTCGCCCTCACGGCCGCCTCTGTCGTCGCCCAAACCGCCACCCCTGCCCCCAAGCCCCAGCCCATCCAGACCGGCACCGTCGCGCCCGCGCTCCAAGTCAGCGAATGGGTGCAGGGCAAACCAATCACCGCGTTCGAGCCGGGCAAAGTCTACCTGGTCGAGTTCTGGGCCGTGTGGTGCGGGCCCTGCATCGGAAACATTCCGCACCTCAATGCCCTTCAGAAAAAATACGCGAAGGACGGGTTGGTGGTCGTCGGCTTCACCAGTCCCGATCGGTTTCCCGGCAAACCGCAAGCGCCGGAGCGCAACTCGATCGAACTGGTGCGCAGCTTCGTGGCGAAGCGCGGCGACGGCATGGACTACACCGTCGCCTACGATCTCGCCGGGCGCGAAACATTTCAAAGCTACTTCAACGCGCCCGAGGCCGGCATCCCGGGAGCCTTCATCGTCGGTCGCGACGGCAAGATCGTGATCAGCGGGCATCCGTACTACTTCGAGGAGATCCTCGCCGACGTGATGGCCGATCGCTGGGACCCGGTGCAGGGACCGGAGCGATTCGCGGAACTGAAACAGCTGATGCGCGCGCCCGAGGCGGCAAAAGACTACGCCGGCTTCAAGGCGGCACGAGCGGCGCTGGCGGCGCGCTCGACCGTCTATTTTGATCGCACTCTCTACACCGAACTGCTCCGCGGCCTCAAAGAAAACGACGCCGAGGTCGTCCGGAGGGTCGGCGAGCGGATGATTAAAAACGTGCTCGCCGGCGAGAGCAGCGACGTGGGCTACACGCTCAGCCAGATGGTCCGCCGCGATCCGATAAAGTCGCAGGCCAAGCCCTATCTCGATCTGGCCGGTCGCATGAGCGAGGCCTACATCACTGCGACCAAGGGCCAGGATTCGTCGCCGCTGAGCCTGCGCGCCGAGTGGTTCGTGTGCGTGGGTGATTTGAAATCGGCGGTGGAATTTCAGCGCCGCGCCGTCGCGGTGGAATTCGAAGGCCGCCGCGGCCCGTTGCAAGCGCGGTTGGTCGAACTCGAGAAACTGGCGGCGAGCAATGCCCATTGATCGGCTGCTTCCCGCCACGTCTCGAGTCATGACTCACCCCTGCCGACGAGAAAACTCGCCACTTTGATCAGTGCCCGGGGAGGCCGGCGCAGTCCCGCAAGCGGCGTTACGTTCCGGCGGCGTTAGTTCGATGGGGACCTGTCGATAATCGCTACATCGGTTGCGGAGTCCGTCTGGTTTCCCGCCCTTCGCCACGAGCTTGAATCGATTATCGACATGACCCCGTTGTGGCCCGCCCCCTCCGTCCAAACCCCAGCGCGGTGACGAAGTCGAAGCGGCGATCCGGTCGGGCGCCGGGCGACTCACGTAGAGCGCGGGCGGGGCCTTCCGGCGTTGAGCGGCTTTCCATTCCTGGGCGAGGAGCTGCCGCTCGATCACACTCGTGGTGGCGGCGAGGAGCGTGCCGCGCTTTTGTTTTTCGAAGGCGTCGTCGATGCCGTTGGCGTTGGCATCTTCGTAGAGCGGGTTTTCGTCGGCCATCACGAGGCCCCTCAGCCAAGCGCCTTCGCTGCCGGCGCGGAGGAGGAACTGGCGTTGGTCCTTTTTCGCCGCGATCATCGGCAGGTTGTCCGCGAGAAGCCGGCTGCCGGAATAGAGGTCCCAGGTGTTCGTGGCTGGATCGAGGCGGATGG